>Ga0306921_10002723_pt1 | contig 17754 bp, 10 predicted proteins | sample sta12Cox44000080_FD_203760 | JGI IMG/M metagenome (GOLD analysis project Ga0306921, IMG submission 203760) | Lab enrichment of tropical soil microbial communities from Luquillo Experimental Forest, Puerto Rico - statoxic.12C.oxic.44.000.080 (v2)... | ecosystem: Environmental > Terrestrial >... | reverse complement strand
AACGAGCTTTTCCTCGACGTCTGCGAATCCTTCCGGTACGGAGTGATGAGCTATGGGAGCGAGCAGGCCACACCGCGCGAGGTGCTGATACAGCGCGAGATCATGTCGATTCCGAATAACACGCTCAAGTACCAGCGCTATCTGGAGCTCAGTTCGCGGCCGCGGTTGGCGGACATCGCATTCACGATTCCGAGACGCCGGTGGTGACAAGACGTAAGAGGCTCATGCAGATCGCGCTCGATGCTGTTGATCGGCCATGTCCAAAGGGCTTTACGGGATGCGCGCAGAACTCCCCGCCCACGCTAACTCCTCAGCCAGAACGCGCATCCGGTAAACCAACTGCTTAGTAAGTCCGGCAACGGTAAAACTGAGAATTGCGCTTGAGAGGCTTGCTATTGGCCTCTAGCCAGACTCTCGGATCGAGGCCGCAGCGACACCTGCGCCCATCGCTTACGACCACCGCAGCATTTCCGCTTGGTGCCTCACCGACGATCACGTACGTCACGGCTGTGCGGCAGGGATTTTGGCAAGTGTTTGGAGCGTAATCTGCTTGTAACCGCCCTCGAGGCGCACCACCATTTGATTCTTGGCGCCGACCGGCATTTTCAGCTCCATCGGCTCGGACTTCTCCACGATAGTGCCCGTGGCTCGGACGCGCGCATTTAACAGCGCCTTGAGTTGCTTATTGCCGTCGGCGGGAAAGTACAGAGTGCCGTCCCCAGCCGCAATGGCGAGAGGTGTGCCCCGGGCAAGACAGGCGGCGCCGCACTCCATGTGCGACGCGCTTGTGGCCGCTGCTGCATGCAACATATAACAGGCCGCGTCGACCACTTTACCCGTCACAGTGACGGAATTCAGATCGGCGATTTGACGCAGCTGTCGCGATGCGGTAACGCTGGTCAGAGATCGAGCGTTGGTGTGGAAGACTGCGTCCACCAGCCGAGCTTGCGGAAACGCGAGACGATTCCGGCTGAAGGCTGCCACGTCTTCTTGCTCCGAATCGTCCTCCTTCAGCGGCTTCCCGAGGTTTGGACATGGAGGTGGTCCGGCACCCGCGTAGGTCAGGCACCAGTTGTCCTCAAAGGTATTCGAGCCTGGGGCCGACTGGTCTTGAATATCTGCGCCGATGGACGTCCCGAACGTCGCAGAAACCTGCACAGGAGGGTTGCCTGCAATGATGTTACGGCGGAGCACATTGCCACCCTCCGTGGTAGACGCTATGAAAACACCATTCAGGTTTCCGCCGATTTTGTTCTTTTCGATTAGGTTGTTTTTGCTTGTGCCAACCAGTCCAACACCAAAATTGTTACTGGCACCGCTTGGCAGAGTTGAGAGAGCAGAACCGTTCCCGCTGTAAACGTTCAACCGAACTCGGTTGTTGTGGCTGCTGGCGAGTCAAGTTCCGCCGCAAGGGTTGCCTTTCGAGGCAATCGAGTTTCGAACGGAAACGTTTTTCTCAATGTCGCTGTCCGTTGTGCCCGCTAGAAAAATACCGCTGAAGCAATTGTCCGATGTAGTGAGTCCCTCGACCCTGACTTTATTGGCTCCGTTTAGGGCCACTCCAAAAACTGCGAATTTTTGCACAAGGCCGGGTCCAAGGATGGCCACGTTATGCTGCCCGGTCACAACAATGCCAAACGTCGACGCAGTAGCAGCCGTACAGTCTGTGGCACTTCCCGTCATCGTGAAGCCATTCAGGCGCAACTTGATCCCGGATGAGCCAAAGCTAATGCAGGGCGCACCAACGACCATACAGGTTACATCCCCGACGAACTCGCTACTTTCTGTAATCGTGAGCGTCGAAGAGATGGTTCCACTGATCTCGGTGGCCTGGAGGCGTGCAGGGAAAACCAGTAGTGAAAACACCGATAGAACAAAAAGCGTTAATGGCCTGGAAAAGTATGAACCCATACGACCTCCTTACACCGTGCCAAAGGTCCCTAGGTGAGAGTAAAGATACGAGGCCCAACTGTGCCCGAGAGTCTAGTCAGGCGAAAAGGGCTTGTCAACGCGATCCTATTTGCACATGCCTTAAACCGGACAAGTTCCTCCCAGTACCCGTTCCCTAGCCAAGTTCCGCCTTGAGGGGTCTGTAACGATCGACAAGTCTCTGTCAAGGTATTTTCAGCGTGGAGGCACCACAGCTAATTCTACGAGCTCGGGTGTATGCTGAGGCACGGCGGCAAACCGTGAGAATTACGGTATCGAATGATCGCCCAAGAGAAGAGATTGGACAGGCCGTTGATCGCTCATTCGACGTGTCCTGCATCCCCGGCTGCCCAGAAACAACTCATTTTGGGCTTTCAAACATTCAAATTTCTTGCACGTAGAATCAGACACTTACGACTCAGGAAGCAGTTAGGTTTTTGGGCAGCTACCCAAACAGTCGAGAAGTATAATCGCCGGTAGATAGACTACTCAATCGAGTTAGGGGTATGCGTCTACGGGGGTAAAAAAGGGACCACCCCCCCCAGGAAAATGCCGGTATAAACGACCCCTCGCGCACTGGTCAATCAAATTTGGGGTTAGGTGGTAGGCGAGGGCGAAACTGCCCTATTTGCACTATTTTGGTGCAATTGAAATATCATGCTCACACTACTACCGAGTCGATTGCTCGCACTAACATTTCGATTTGGCTCTCTACGAATGAAAGATCAGCTGGGGCTATAGGCCAAGGCTCTCGAAGAGGTGACTGTTGCAAATCACCCTCATGCACAATTATATTTCTACGCCTAACTATGAGGGAGAGTTGTCTCTTTAGGCCCTTCGCTTTATCTGTTTTCGTTGCCTGAGTTGCGCCGAGCTTTATAGCTACTTCATTCCACAGCTCAACTGTAGAGCACAGTCTCACACCATCGGCGATATCGTCGGGGTCTTGATACGTAATTCCACTCAAGTAATTTCGGACATACAAGTCGAAGGCGGCACTTTCTTCCGACTTTGTCGTTGCGGCCCGAATACGGCCAAGGGTTTCGTTCGAAATTTGAAACCTTAGGTATGCGGGACTGGCGGCGCGCAGTCCCTCGAAGGTTGAGAGCATCAATTGAGCTACGAGTTCGTGAATGTATAAGTCGAGAGCGCTGACTCGTGCAACCCATTCAGCTCGTAACAATTCGTCAGGCTGGACGATGCTGGAAACGTTTTTGGCAAGATAAGCATAAAACAATGATAAATGAGCGCATCGCGCCCACACTGTTTCGAAGTGCGCTAATGCTTTCATGACTGCGTCAGTTAGTCAGTTTGAAGATTTTTTCTGCACAAGCCGAGAAGGCGTCGCCAAAGAGCTTCATACTCGCTTGGGTCTGATCCCAGACAGCCCCCGCCTGTCCGGTTTGCTCTGCCGTCAAAGCGTAGACTGGAACCTGAAACTCTTGGGACAGCGCGATGAGGCTATTAAAGTCCGCAACCTCTAGCAAAGGAACCCATGGTTCAATACCCAACCGCTCCTCGAACTTCCTGGGTTCCACCATCGCCGCTTTTTCAAGTGCTGGTATAAGGGTGTCTTTGAGGCCCAGAGTGAGTTGGTCAATCCAACGCTGAAATGCTTTGCTGGCGCGCCCGAGGCGAGGTCGATATTTTTGAATTGCTGATCCGATGAACGTACTATGCGGCTTGGGGAATGGATAGTCCGCTTTGGTTAGCGCTTCAATTTCATACGCTGTATGAGCCCAATTTTTCCATCGCGGAAGTACGCTAGCAAGCGAGTTTAAGGCCATCGATGAAAAGTAATCCGGGTGCAGGGGAACGATGAAGTAATCGCTCGTGGTCAGGAGATTCTGATTCAAGGGGCCTAGACTCGGGCTCATGTCCACGAGCACAAAATCAGCGTTGTATTTGCCAGCCGTCAAATTTAGGAGAAAGCGAATAGATCCTGGGAGGTTGCGAAGAGGTAATAGCGATCCGCTGAGCTCCTGGGCAATACCTAGGGTTGTCTCATACTCGGCGAGACCGATGTGCCCAGGCAGAAGAAGCAGTTTGTCGTTTCCCGGAACTTGAACGCACTCAGCCGGCACGATTGCGCGTGGTTGCGATTCAAATGCTGGCGCGAGACCATCCTTGATGTTGTTCGGCTGGGGTCCTCCGTAAATGGCCGCGAGATCCTCCGCTCCTTTGAATCCCATAACCATTCCAGTTAGATTGCACTGAGGGTCGAAGTCGGCGAGCAGGACGGTTTTACCCTTCAAGGCCATCATCCATCCAAGATTAAAGGCTGTCGTGGTCTTACTAACCCCGCCCTTGTGATTGAAGAGACAAATAACTTTAGTCATCTCGATTTTCCCAGAAAGAGCGTCCAAGAGATTGGAAATCCCGATAGATAATAACCCAAACGCCCATACGGCAATCTCGGTTTACAGAAAACCTAGTTTTTCGAGCACCACCGTGAGCAATTCCCGAGTCTTGCGATGCGGTCTGCTGCGATCCGCCCGTAGATCGATGATCGCTCTACGCGAAAGGTGTGGTTTACACTCTTGCTCAAGCACCTTCAGTGAGGCCTTCTTCAACGCTGGCAATATCTTCGTTGTCCATTCATCTCGGCGAGGATCCGGGTATTCCGTATAAACATTCTGCTCGGACTGCTCTATACCCGCCTCAACATTCTCAAGTTCATTAGACTCCTTACCGATAAATCTGATCTCATCAATCCGAATCCGCCTGCGCTGTAGCAATCCTGTGGTTCCCTTAAGGCACGGATTTCCGTTCGAATCCGCACATTTGGCCTCAGGATGCTCCTCGTAGTCCTCAAGCACCTCCCCATAGGTTTTAACTCTTGCGGTCCACTTGGTTCCATAGCGACCCGCTGTCGTAATCCGAAATGTCTCGCCCGAATATTGATCGATCCAGTTCTTCTTTAACCATCTTTTCGGGTCCTTTTCGTACGGGGTGATTAGGTGGAATTGCTCCGGATCGACGCCGATCGGATAACCTGTCGGGGCCTTCACATGACAAGTGGCGAGGAAGTTGAAGGGTTTAATTCGATCTGCATACTTTTTCCCTTCGTTTAAGGCCGTCAGCGGTTTCATGATAGCCGGGCTGCTTACCGAAGTCCGTCCGACTGCCGGAAGCCGCTCAAATCCCAATTCACCGGTTGGGAGCCCCAAACTGCGACGCGCAATATTCAGCCAAGCCATTGAAATCCAATCGCGGTCATCACTATCCGGGTCGGTAGGATTAAGGAGATGGCCGAGGCCGTGCTCCGACCACCGGTCTTCTTTATTGTTTCGCGATTCTGTTAACAGGACGGGCTCATCTTGGGCATTTTTCAGGAATAACGCGTAGCGTTTAGCAGAAATTGCCAGGCAATAAATTTGCCTGCGTTCGCCCGTTTTTGGGTCATGGTTGTCGTCCTCTATTTTAAGGATGGAACCGGGAACAATCGAAGAGTCATAAGGATTAAGCGCGCCAAACTTTTCCGAAATATCATCTACCTCTTTCCAGGAAAGCGCTTTGATCGCGTCGCCACCGCCACGTAGCTTTTGGTCTCCTCCTGGGCACGAAATCAATCCGCCGCGCTCGGTTGAAACAATCGCCATCGAGTCCGTGTCTTCCATTGCGAAGGTTCCACCCTCACTCGTGACCGAATATTCGAGCAATGCCAGCATCAGACGGGCCGCAGCAGTGATCAATGACGCCAGAGGTGGAAAGCAATACTCCCCTGCTTCTTCGGGGTGAACCACATTGCATGAATACGGCGTCGAATCCATACCGTAACAAGTAACCTTCTCTTTTTTCTCTGATTCATGTCGATCCATCTGGGCGTAAATCCCGTAGCTGGTGGCATTCGCCAAGACTTTTAGAGCTTTATTGAGTCTTTCCCGTTCAGTGTTCGGGAGATGCTTTTTGGCTCGCACAAGCTGACGCTGTTCGATGATTGCTTTGAAGAAGTCTTGTTCGCGGGGATCAATTTCGACAGACCCACGCAGGCGAATCCGGCTCTTAATTTGGTTCGACACACCCAAAGGTGAAATATGAAAAGCATCGACAATCCGGGGAATGCGATTTGTCAGAAGTACCGTGGCGACAACGTCGGGTAGCGCATACCACAAGGCATGGTGGGGATTGTCGCGATCACCAGATAGATAGTTCAAGGCAACCTGCCAGTCGTTGCTTTCCTCACTGTATTTGCTGCGAGAAGGCAGGATATTGTCCTCGGGGATGATACGAGCGAAGCCGGGGAGCTGCTTCCATTCCGCAGGATCGAACATCATGTCGGGCGACGACAGAATCCTTTGGAGAAATTCCCTTGTTGTTCTTTGTGCGTTTTTCACGACCTCAATTCTTTCCGCTATTACGAAGCGCCAAAGGCCCATCAAACTATTGACCGTTGGATACATCGAGAGAAAATCGGTGTAAACAACCGGCACCGGCACTTTTCTTATATGAGCGCTTGTACGCCCACCATAAAAAGCCGACTGCGCGTACCCGAGAAATTCTTTTGGAAAGTCCGGCTGGCGGTGAAGTATGGGATCGATTCTTGCGTCTCGCAGGTAACTTTTTCCGATCGATGCCGGAGAAAAAGCCTTCGTTACTTGAAGCGAGACATGGTGTTTCTGATATTCATCGAGCAGCTTATCCGCTAGTTCGCAACTTGCAAGCACGTCCCGGCGATTGTAGTCGATATATTTGTTTGTGATTTTCCCATGCCGCTTCACTTTCACTTTACTGTGCTCAACGCCAAAGGCCTCGCACGCCGACTCAAGTGAATGCCCGCGATCTGTTAATGCAAAGGCAAGCGTTCGCAAATCGAGGAAGTGGCCCCGAAACTTATGGCCCTTTTCGGATTTCCCGGTCCTTGAGCGTTCTGGAACAAGGTCTTCGCGATCCGGGTTCTTACGTGCCGTGAATCCAATGAAAGCGCGCTTCGCATCAATGTGCTTTATGTCCACGTGCGGACGATATTGGTCTCTTAGTTCAGTACTGTTTTCATCTCGAAACGTCCAAAGATGGAGAGAGAAACCACCCAGGAATGGCTTTCTCGCGTCCGTGAAATCTTTCGCCAGCCTGGACAAGTCAAAGGGATGATTGAACGCAATAAGCAGGCCGCGTGACTTATATCCGTCCAGCCAAAGCACATCCTCCAAAAACTCGGATACCGAGAGGAGGCGCAATTCCCGGACACCGTTGTGAGCGGTTCTAGGTTTGTGCGTACCAACGTAACGACGAAGAGTTGCGAGCTCACGAGAAGTGATATCTTCTGCGTGAAAGAGCCCCTCCTCCACAGACTCGCCCTCGATAAATGACTGATAACTACCAAAAGTTAACCGCTGCGTCGTATCTGTGCGCGTCTCCGTGTCAAATACAAGAACTTGTTCCGGAAGCGGCCACCATCGCCGGAGCGGTTTCTCCAGGTTCTCGATGGTTACAGGTATCGGGTATACGCGAACGGCAATCGGGAGTGTCGATTTGTCAGAGTCGATTTGGTCAATCCTTGGGCTCAAATGCTTCTAGCTTCTTACCCTTCCACCATTTCCTTCCCCACTTTTCTTCCAGCATTGTGTCGAGAAGTTCAAGCAGCTCGGCGACCCAAAGAAGAAATTTCGTGATTAGGTAAATGACGGTGTCTACGAAGCCCCGGATATGGGCAGATGCCGATAACAGTGGACTTCCGTCTGGATTTTGAAGCGTTTTTCGCGGCCAGTCTCGCTGTGTGGCGCTTAATTCTGCTTCATGGTCATTCACCGGTACGTTGATCGTGACCGGACTGTTTGCCTTTCCTGCAATGTGATGGTCATCGCGGTCGGAAATTCCCCGTTCGCGTCGGTCACACGTCATGCAAATAGGTGGATTACGATCTGGAAGCAGCGCCTCAGGACGAGATTCGCCGCACTTGCACTGTGCGTTCACACGGAGGACGCGTCCCCTGATTGATTTCCGTCGATAAGCGGCCCGTGGGTCTTGTGGAGGGAGCTTTTTGGACATCTTAGGCTCTCCTTCCATAGATGGATTCAAAACGGAAAATGCCGAAAGATGCCAATCTCTTTAGCTCTTTGAAATCTGTCGAGAGAGGTGCCCGTTCACCAGTCTCTGTAATTACATATTTGCGACGAAGCTTGTGAAGAACCGACGTATCACCTTTCCTCAGAGCCTTTTGGATAGCATCCCAATATTTGCCAATGACACCAGCCTCTCGGGAATCTCTGACTGGAATCCATTGAAGGCCCCGCTGGCCCGGGATAGGAAGAACGCGCAGAAGTTGATCGGTAGGTTTTGCCACGTAACGTCCATTTGACAATCTTCGCAACGCTGGGCGACCCAAACGGATAACCGGTTCGGGGCTGGTGTTAAATTCTCTCGCAGCTTGCTGGAGGGAAATTCCGTCCCGCATTCGAGTGATGACCTGAGTCATGCGGTCCCACTGATCCTGAAAAGAGCGCGGCTTCGCCAAATATTCTTTGTACGTCATCGGCCCACCTTCTCTCGGGGGACCGATTGCTTTCTCGGGCCGGTCAAGTGATCTCGGCGAGCGAATCGTTCTAGCTCATGGTGCGGAACTAATCGTCGTCTACCCACACGAATAGAATTGAGTTCGCCAGACGCGATTAACTTTGTTGTGGTACGAGGTGAAAGACCAAAAAGGTAGGGAAACTTCCTTGAGACTTAACAGCAATTTCCGACTGCGCATGTAATGCCCCGATATTTGTACACGCACTAATGCGTGCCATCTATCGGTCTTGTTTGCTCAGCCGGAGTTCCTTGCCATTTAACGTTCAAACCCCCTGCCCCTTTCTGGCCTCTCCGTAATGGTAGGAGAAGTTGCTCTGTCAGGGCTGATGGTCCGCGCCGATAATATACGGCGCTTCCAACTGGGGAGTTCAACCACTCTGGGTCGGAAACTCACGGAACATGCTCTTAACCTAGTTGCATGTCCCTGGCGTCTCACCTAGAGACTCGACTGCGGGATTATGCCGGAGCTCCTGCATGCGGTCAAGTGCAGAGCCGTGCGGTCTGGGAGCTTCAATGGGGCTGGAATGTATAAGTTTCTTGTTGTAGAATTGTCAATAAGTCCCCTATTTACATTAGATTAGGCTCGGCCTAGACTCAGGACGCCCTTTCCCATGACTGAAAATCAAGTGGTTCGATATGAACCAATTCAGCCCCACCACGGCGTCGTGACGTTGTTCGGCTACGGAACTCAGGTCCATGTCGATCGGGGCCATTTGATCCTTGAAGACGGTATCGGTGACGAACGCCGCAAAGGTCGTTTTGCCCGGGTCGGTCACGGTCTCAAACGCCTAGTTGTAATCGGTTCCGACGGAATGGTGACATTTGCTGCCCTTCACTGGTTGGCCGACCAAAATGCATCGTTCGTCATGCTTGAACGCGATGGATCAGTGTTGGCCACGACGGGCCCGGTTCGTTCTTCGGATGCACGTCTGCGACGCGCCCAAGCCCTCGCCGTCAACAACCACACCGCACTTCAGCTTGCCTTTCGGTTGATCGGCCAGAAGCTCGCTGGTCAAGAGGCAGTAGCAAGGGAAAGACTACAAGACTCGGCTGCGGCGGATGAAATTGCGAAATTTCGAGCTTCTCTCAAATCAGTTCAACATCTCGAAACAGTGCTTGGAATTGAGGCGAATGCGGCTTCGGTTTACTGGTCAGCCTGGTCTCAGCTTCCGATCCAATATCCGCGAACTCATCTCGTTCGAGTGCCAGAACACTGGCGGACTTTTGGTGCGCGTATGTCTCCATTGACCGGTTCACCGCGCCTGGCTGTGACTCCGCCCGGCTGCGTCCTGAATTATCTCTACGCAGTCTTGGAAGCTGAAGCTCGTCTCGCAGCATCCGAACTGGGACTCGACCCTGGTCTAGGCGTCTTGCACAAGGACAGACCAAATCGCGACAGCTTGGCTTGCGATCTAATGGAGCCCGTCAGACCGCTGGTTGATGCCTACGTCTTCGATTGGCTACAGCGCGGCCCCATCCGGCGGGAATGGTTTTTCGAACAGGCAAATGGGAATTGCCGGTTGATGGGCGAGTTCGCAGCTGAGCTTTCACACACCGCAATGACCTGGCGCAGAGCTGTCGCACCATTTGCGGAGGAAGCCGCAAGGATTTTTTGGCAAGGAAGAGCAAAACGACCTCCGTTCAATCCTCTGCCCACAAGGCTGACGCAATCCATGCGCCACCGTGTCGAGCGCACGACGCCCACTTCCACGACTCCAGTCCTACCTAAGACACGGCCTCGTTGTGGAGTCTGTGGGGGAACCGTTACGACCGGTTCTCGTTATTGTGTGAACTGCGTTCCCATCGTGAATCGAGAGAATCTCTTGGAGCAAGCGAAACTAGGCCGTGCCGCTACCCACAGCCCGACCGCAGAAGCACGTCGTTCCGCTACTCAAAGAAAGCAATTCGCTGCCATACGGAGCTGGAATCCTTCGGAGCTGCCGAGCTGGCTGAACGAGAAAGCCTATAGAAGTAAGATTCTGCCTCACCTTTCGAAGTTCACAGTCAAAGCAATTCGTTTGGCGCTTGATGTGTCTCACCCCTACGCAACAAATATTCGGCGCGGTACATCGATTCCTCATCCGAGGCACTGGCTAGTTCTTTTGCGACTGGTCGGAATGACCGTTAACCCTTAATTTACGGTTTGTGCTCGATGTTACAGACACGGTAGGTTTCATTTGGAATACTGAATTCTGAACTCTCGGCTTTTTGTGAACCGTCTGGGGAAGGCAGGCTTTCAATGCACAGTCCTCTGCCCTAAACTGCGACGCGAAAGTTCCAAACTGTCTTCTGTGAAATCGGCAATGTGCAAATGCGCGTGTTCTGGTAAAGCTAGATTGCTCCTGTATTTGTCTGCCCTGATCCTATGCTTATCGCTCTGCGTCGATGCACAAACCAGAGATGCCGTTGATCCTACGATCCCAGCAGAGTTGGCTCCAACGGATCCAGAGATCCGTGCCCTGGCGCATATAGGCGCTGACCCCTGCCGAGCAGCTGACATCCGCTCAAGAATTGCCGACACTCAGAAAGCGCTTCAAATGGCTGACGGTCGCGGACTGGTTGGTGACAGAGCTGTTCTTGAATCGTACCTTGCATCCGCCGCCGTGGCTCAAGTTTCGACCGCTCAAGCTTTCGTTCTCCTACGAAAGGCCCTCCAAGATTCCATAGATGCCAAGAGAGAAATTCTAGAGGCAGATATTTTGATCTCGCTCTCTTTAGAAGAACAGATGAAGGGAAATAATCAGCAAGCTGTAGACCTGTTAACGGATGCTTTAGCTCTGGCTGCCAGAACAGGAAACCTCTATGGGAAAGCGCGTGGTCTGGGTGAACTGGGAAGAATTAGATTGATTCTTGGAAAAAACGATGAAGCATCGCATGCCATTGAGGAAGCCCTGACAATTGACAAATTGAATGGTTTCAAATTCGAGGCATTGCATCTCGTTTACAAGAGCTACCTTCTGGGTCTGGAAGAGAAAGATGACGAGACAATCGAGTCTTTAGTGCAGGCTCGAACCAAGGCCATTCAGACAAAGGATATCAATGCATTCATTGCGGCGGAAAACGGCTACGCGGCTATTCTGACTCGAAAAGGCAAGACGAACGAAGCCATACGGCAGCTGGGCTTGCTCCGCTCCGGAGAACTAACGGAATTTACGAATGACAGCAAAAGTAAAGAGTGCTTAGCATATGGGTTACAACTTCCAGTGTTCCGCGTTTCGTTGCTCGAAGGATTAGCAAATATTCTCGAAACTGCTAACCAGAAAGAAGCAGAAGTCCAAATTTGGCAAGAGGTGTATGCCGTCAGTCTGGAGCCTGGATTTCTGGCGGGAGAGGCCGAAGCAAAGCACAAAATCGCTGACCTTGAAAACGGTCTCAGGAAGACAGACGACGCCCTAAGAGACTATGCCGAAGCCGCCGATTTGTATAAGAAGATGCAAAACGAAAGCTCCTTCTTTCAGGTCGAGTTCTCCGCATCACTTCTGTTGCTGAACTTGGAAAGAGGGAAGGAAGCAATCCCCCTGGTTGAGGAAGTTGCGAACCATGCGAGGCAGCACAACTTACGTGAGATCGAATTTTCGTCCTACGTCATGCTTGCAGCAATCTATCAGAAAGCGGGAGAGTCCAGCAAAACCCGAGATGAGCTGGAAAAGGCAACAGTTTTAGTGCGTCCTGGTCCGTTCGATGAAAAGATTAACAATCAAGTCGTGCATCAAGCCTACGTGTCGCTCAGTGACATTTATCGAGCCCTGGCCATCCCCACAAAGGAACTTGTCTCGATCGATCGGGCATTCTTTGTCTCATTTTACTTGAAAGATGAACAGGCCCAACAACGGGAAGTCAACTATCTGGATCAACGTTTGAAAGAGTTGGGTATCCGAGAGTTAGTGGAGGAGCGCCAGAAGGAAGGCAAGCTGGCGGAATCTTTGATCTACTCGTGCATCTTGTATCTACGTGACGGGCCGTCTGCCAAGCCCCTCGAATATGCGAACTTTCAGAGAATACTTGATCTTCCCTTCCAGATTACGCAGATGCCTGGGGGAGTAGCTGAACTGACCGAAATACTGGCGGAAGTTGGCCCCATGCTGGGACCGGAGAAAGTTGCACTCCTCGACGCATTGGCCCGATATTACGCAGCGAACGGATCCGACGCGCTTTTTGCGGAGAAGTACGCCAATGAGGCGCTGTCGGTTGTAGGAAGTCTTAAAGGCGATCAGAGCGCACTGAAAACGGAACCTACATGCCTCCTTGCAGTGTCTTACTCACGTCAAGGCAAGAATGCTGACGCCGAGCAGAAAAGCGCGGAGTGCATGGCCCTCGCCGAAAGGACGAATGACGAACAAACGATGATTCGCTCGGAAGCTGCGACTATAATGGTGCACGCTCAAACCGGAAACATTGCAGCAGCCAAAAGCTCGCTTGAAGGCCTAATCAAGAAAGCCCCAGATAATCCCGATTTGCTTACTGAGCTTGCTAAGTCTATGGCCAACGCGAAACTATATGACGAAGCCAATTCAGAGTTAGATTTAGCCGTCAAGAGGTACTTGTCAGCCGGAGATAAAAGAAAGGCCGCCGAGGCCTACGCCGGTACCGCGATTACTCTAAGTTCCGATGCTTCCGACACGGCCAAACAATTGCTGCTCGTATACCTAACTTCCGCGCAGAAGTTGTATCAGGAGCTTGGGGCTCAAGCTGAAGAGGGAATCATTCTAATTGTAATGGGGCAACATTACCTTGGGCTCGCTGAGTACGACCGGGCGACGGAAAATTATCTACAAGCTCAGGACCTGGGCCAGAAAGCGAAACATCAAGACGTCGTTGGCCAGGCCCTGTTGGGTTTGGGAAATGTGTACGAGGCTAAGGGAGACTTTGCCAAAGCCCGTGAGTTTCACCTGAGAGCATCAACCATGTTTCACGAGGTAAACGACGCGAACGGTGAGACTATTTCATTGCGCAATTTGGGACGCGATTCATACGAACTCGGTGAAGCAGACAAAGCCCAATCAGAACTTCGTGAAGCGCGAAAGGTAGCCACTAAGGCTGGAAGCCTTAACGCATACTTTGCCGATTATTCTTTGGGTTTGTTCTATCAATCTCAGGGGCAGTTTGAGAAAGCGCTCAATTCATTTCGAGACGCAGTGAAAATCACGAATGAGGGTCAGGACACTGAGCATTGCGGGTATGCGCATTTGGCGATCGCTTCCTTGGATTCGCTGATCGGTCGGTGGGAGGACGCAGTCGCGCAATCAGAAACAGCGCTCGCCCTTTTCCAAAAAATAGGAGACAAGGTCGGTCAGTCAAATTGTTGGGCCCAATTGACGGGGATCTATTCCGACAGAAGCTCTTCCTTCAAGGACTTTGATAAGGCACAGGAGTCCTATAGGAAGGCGCTCGAATTAGGGTTTGGTAAGACTCTAGACCTTGACCTGCTGGAGATCTACGTTCAGACAGGCAAATTTTCCGAGGCGGCTAAAATTGCGACTGAGAGAATTCAGGAGTGCTCAAAAGAGCGAAACATCAACTGTCAGGCTCATGGTCTCATAAGCCTCAGCGAAGCAGAACGATTAGCTGGGAATCTCAAAGAGTCCAGAGTAGCGTTGAATGAAGCCCGTCCACTGGCGTCCAAATCTCCAGACCTTTATCTACGTGCACGATTTATCTATGCAGAGGCACGATTGTTGAGGTCAGAAGGTAGATATGGGGAATCCCTATCTTCTTATAAACAACTCATCGCTCAGATTGAAGGAATCAAGGGAAAATTAGGTCCCCAGGAACAAAAATCCCTCTCAGAGAATTACACCTATATCTATGACGAGTTGGTGTCCTTGCTCTATGCCATGAGCAGGCAAACGCCCAAAAATGAAATGAAGTATGCATCTGAATCTCTCGAATACGCCGAGAAAAACAAAGCTAGGCAATTTGCTGACAGCTGGGGACAAGCATTTACGAATCAGATGAGGCGTTCCCTTCCCGCTTCTATTCAAGAACGCGAGCTGGCCTTGTACTCGCAACGGGATCGCCTCGTTGCGAAGATAGAGGCCGCTCCAGAATCCCCTGAACCCAACTGGACAGCAACGAAGGCGGCTCTTGAATCGGAGCTGGGATCTGTACAGGCACAAATTCAAGCTTTGCTTGCAGAATTGCGAAAGGTCTCGCCGCAGTATGCAGCTATTGCTTATCCCGAAGAAATTCAGATATCAACGCTCCCTTTAAGAAGAGGCGAGACTCTAGTTGAATTCAAGATGACTGAGGACTCTACTTTGGCATGGATCATCCGCGCGCAGAACGGAACCAGTGAATTGGCGGCATTTTACGAAATTCCGAGAAAACGCACTTGGTTTCTTGAACGGCTATCAGTAGTCAGGAAGGCGCTCAACGCGGGTCACCCTGAGGTGGTTGATTGGAAAATCTCAGAGGAATTGTTTGCCGCGCTTTTTCCACCGACAGTGGAGAAGATACTTTCCGATTCAGAGGAAATTATCTTCATTCCCGATGACGTGCTGTTTGTTCTTCCTTTTGAGCTGCTTGCTCCTGAAGCGTCAAAGGGAGATTTTTTCCTTCTGCGGAAGCCTACGACATACTACCCGTCCGCCGTATCTCTGAGGCTTGCGAGAACTGCCAGTCATCCCTCGAAGTGGCCATCCACATTCCTCGGAATAGCAGATCCCATCACATCTCCTGACGACGAAAGGTTTGAGGTTGCCCAAGCGCTCAAATCGCCAGAGGAAGGTCCTGTCGTCGGAGTGCAAGACGTGCAGAACGACAACCAAAAGCGAACACCGGACCCTAATAAACTAAAGTCAAGAGGATTTTCGTTTGAAAGGTTGCCTGGCACAGCTGTGGAAGTACAGAGTATTGCGTCGCTCTTGAGAGAAAGAAAAGAGGTCGCAGAGGTACGCCTGGGAGTGAATGCAACAAAGAACGAACTACTCGACACAGACCTTTCAACCTTTAGGTTCCTACATTTTGCGACTCACGGGGTGCTACCTGTCGATGCTGATGTCCAAGAGCCCTCACTGGTGCTCTCCTATGATGGAGTGAGCGCCGAGCACATGTTTCTTTCGATGTCCGAGATTCTAAACCTGAAACTCCAGTCCGAGTCGGTTGTTTTGTCAGCGTGCAACACGGGTAGCGGGAAAATTAGTAGGGCCGAAGGCGTCATGAGTTTAGGCCGGGCGTTTCTTGCAGCCGGGTCCGCCAGTGTCACGGTTAGTCTGTGGCAGGTTTCTGACGAATCGACTGCCTTGCTCATGCAAAGCTATTACAAGAACCTGTTAGATAACAAAAAGAAGAGTGTCGCATTGGCAGAGGCGCGTTATGCAGTCTTTGCAAACGGATCAAAGAGCCCATTTTTTTGGGCTCCGTTCATTGTGATCGGCGAGTAGAGGATTTTGGCTAGTCCTTCGTCGCTAAAGAAACGAGATCAGGCGCAGTTCCGGATGATTTCACCGAAACCGTTTTCCCCGACGCTGGTTTGTAAATCCACTCCGAAAATCCGCCGAATGCATTCAGATTTGAGCCTGTCAAAACTCCTCCGTCAGAAGTTTCGACGATTAGTCCGATAGCAATACTTTTTGAATCTCGGATTGTGTACGAGACTAGATTGGAGTAGACAATCTTTGAGACAGAAAGGCCTTCCTTCGTGCTGGCCACATAGCGCACTCCTTTCTCAGTTGGGGATCTAGCTTCCGTCCCCCTGGACCTGGCTGCAAGACTCTTGTTTACGAAGTCCTTGATCACATCGATGGCAACGGCATAATCCAAGTTTTGGCCTTCTTCGCTCATCGCAATCAGGCCGAGCATGCTTGCGTTATTGTCGAGCACAGGACCGCCCGAGTTTCCGGGATTGATGGCTGTTTGCAGTTGGAGTACTTTCGCAAGGTGTTTCGAACCGTCTGAGTATTCCCAGTCGTAATTATCCCGGACTTGGCTCACCACTCCTGAGCTGTATGACCACAATTGACCATGCGGGTGGCCAATAACATGGATGTCTTCTGCAACTTGGACTGCGGAAATGTCTCCCAATTTCACGGGCACCAGGCCGGCAGGAGGCTTAACGATCTTGAGCAGTGCCAAATCAGCTTGCTCGCTTTCGGCAATAAGTCTTAGTCCGTAACCGGAGTTCTTGTCCGGCTCTGTGCCGACAGCGGGCTTCAGAAAGACTATTCCCGTCTCGAAGCCATGAACTACATGCCAATTTGTCAAAATATAGCCAGCTGGATCAATGATGACACCCGTCCCGAGACCAGACTCTGTTACCTTATCGTCCTTAAAGTTTGCAGTCAGGACCATCACAACACTTGGGGATACCCTCCGGAAAACGGCAATCCCCGATTCGCCCCTTGTGAGGATGGGCTCGTGAAATCTTGGAAGCACGTCCAGGCCTTTTGAATACGTTTGGCAGGCATTAATTAACTCCTCTAATTCCGCGTAGCCCACCGCGTCGTTTTGTTTGCCATTCTCTGCCTTCGAATAATCGAGCAATTTCAGAGTTTGCAATGAAGGGATAGCGACGGGCGTGCTACCCTGCCTTCCCGCAACCTCAGACTGAAACGTCCCTAAAATGAGGATCCCCAGAATCAATAGAAAAACCAATGGCTTGTTTCGAGACACGGCTTTTGCCTCCAACATGAGTTCTATCGAGACGGCGAGCAAAGAGGTCCAGTCTCCTTTTGAGAGACATAGTAACTCTTTCAGTGCTGCAGAATAACCCGCCGTCCGCCGCACTGGCGGGCATGGGATATTCCGCAAAATGCCCGATACGAGCCCTCAATCGTTAGAACGATTATGTTCTTGTTTCATTGCCAAAATCTTTCGAAAGCGTGTTCTTACTTACAAACTCCGCATTTTCCGCCATCCTTCGCACAATGCTTGCAGTATCTGCAGTTTTTGCATGCATTACATGGGTCGGAACCCGTGCAGGTGGATGAATACGCGGCGAACGGAAGAAGTGCGCTTCCCAAAACAACCGCTAGAATAAATGCGCAAATTTCGGATCGGAATTTTGTCGCTCTGAACATACAATCGTTATCCTCCAATTCGTAGATGAATCAACAACCAAGGTTAGAACGATTGTGACCTTATTTCTTGCAGATTCGCTTGATCCGTTTCCTTCGACGATGCGGGCTCGGACAATTGCACCAAAATAGTGCAAATAGGGCAGTTTCGCCCTCGCCTACCACCTAACCCGTCAATCAAATTTGGGGTATGGTGGTAGGAGGGAGCGAAACTGCCCTATTTGCACAATTTTGGTGCAGTCGCGAAACTAATTGGAGGCCTGAATGTGTAGCCCCTCCGTCAGGCCCACCGCGATCT
>Ga0306921_10002722_pt1 | contig 17755 bp, 18 predicted proteins | sample sta12Cox44000080_FD_203760 | JGI IMG/M metagenome (GOLD analysis project Ga0306921, IMG submission 203760) | Lab enrichment of tropical soil microbial communities from Luquillo Experimental Forest, Puerto Rico - statoxic.12C.oxic.44.000.080 (v2)... | ecosystem: Environmental > Terrestrial >... | reverse complement strand
TTGACCTCCGGCTTGGCGGCGGCGGTGTCGTCGCCTTCCGCCAGCGCCGGCCCGTGAGCCAACAGAAGAAGGACCAAAAGACTGGAAACGAGAGATCGCAAGGGCTCACCGCAGCCGACGAAAGTGCTCGCCGCGACAATACCGGTTATGGCGCGAAACGGGCAACGCGTTCGGTGCGATCTGCACCAAAAATCCAACCACACTAATGTCACGGACCGCGAGTCTCGCTAAGCTGTGCGGAATCGGAGGGAAAGCATGGATGCCATTACGGCAGGTCGCCTCACGGCCGCTGAACTCGAGCGGAACTTCTCGGACATCCATGTCCCGCTCGATCGCAAGCGCGCCCTGATCGAGGCCAGCCGCTGTTATTTCTGCTTCGATGCACCTTGCCTGCAGGCTTGTCCGACCGGCATCGATATTCCGGGATTCATCCGCAAAATCTCGACCGACAACGTCAAGGGCGCCGCCGTGACCATCCTGAGCGAGAACATCATGGGCGGGGTCTGTGCGCGGGTTTGTCCGGTCGAGGTGCTGTGCGAGGCAGCGTGCGTGCGCGAGGCCCAGGAACAGAAGCCGGTGCAGATCGGCGCCTTGCAGCGCTACGCCACCGATTGGCTGTTCGACAAGAAGCTGCAGCCCTTCACGCGCGCTCTATCGAGCGGCAAGCGCGTCGCCGTCGTCGGCGCGGGCCCGGCCGGTCTTGCCTGCGCCCATCGCCTGTCGATGCTCGGCCACGACGTCACGGTCTACGAATCGCGGCCCAAGGCGGGCGGCCTGAACGAGTACGGCATCGCCGCCTACAAGGTGCCCGACGACTTCGCGCAGCACGAGGTCGACTTCATCCTGGGCCTGGGCGGCATCGAGGTCGAATACGCCAAGCGGTTGGGACGCGACGTCTCGCTGGCGGGATTGCGGCGTGACTACGACGCAGTGTTCCTCGGCGTCGGCCACGAAGGCGTCAACGCGCTCGACATGGACGGCGAGACGATGGCCGGCGTGATGGACGCCGTGGCCTATATCGAGCGCCTACGGCAGACACCGGACAAGCGATCACTCGAGATCGGCCGCCGGGTCGTGGTGATCGGTGGCGGCAATACCGCGATCGACATCGCGGTCCAAGCCAAGAAGCTCGGCGCCGAGGACGTCACCATCGTCTACCGCCGCGGCCCCGACAACATGGGCGCGACCCGGCACGAGCAGGAGCTGGCGCAGACCAGCGGCGTCGGCATCAAGCACTGGGCCCGTCCCGTGCGCCTGGTTGGCCACAAGGGCCAACTGAAAGAGGTCGAATTCGAATACACCCAGCTCGACGAGAATGGCCGTCTGATGACCACGGGCGACCGCTTCACGTTGCTCACCGACATGCTGTTCAAGGCGATCGGCCAGAACTTCGTACCCGATCCGCTGGGCAAGGACCACGCCGAGGTGGTCGAGCTGGCCGACGGCCGCATTCGCGTGAATGCCGAGCACCAGACGTCGCTGCCCGGCGTGTGGGCTGCCGGCGACTGCGTGCCGGGCGAGGACCTCACCGTGATCGCCGTCCAAGGCGGCAAGATCGCTGCCCATTCCATCGACCGCGCGTTGCGGTCCTAGAGGAGGAAACCATGGCCGACCTCCGCACCACCTTCGCCGGCATAAAGTCGCCTAACCCGTTCTGGCTCGCCTCCGCGCCGCCGACCGACAAGGCCTACAACGTGGTGCGCGCCTTCAAGGCGGGCTGGGGCGGCGCGGTGTGGAAGACCCTGGGCGAGGATGGACCGCCGATCGTCAACGTCGCCTCGCGCTATGGCTCGCTCGAAGTCAACGGGCAGCGCATGGTGGGCTTCACCAACATCGAGCTGATCACCGACCGGGCACTGCAGGTCAATCTCGACGAGATCAAGCAGGTCAAGCGCGACTGGCCCGACCGGGCGCTGATCGTGTCGCTGATGGTGCCGTGCGTCGAGGACAGCTGGAAGACGATCCTCAAGCGCGTCGAAGCGACGAACTGCGACGGCGTCGAGCTGAACTTCGGCTGCCCGCATGGCATGTCCGAGCGCGGCATGGGCGCCGCTGTCGGCCAGGTACCCGACTATGTCGAGATGGTGACGCGCTGGTGCAAGGCGCATACCCGCATGCCGGTGCTGGTGAAGCTCACGCCCAACGTCACCAACATTCTGGGTCCGGCGCGGGCGGCGAAGAAAGGCGGCGCCGACGGCGTGTCGCTGATCAACACGGTGGCCTCGATCATCGGTGTCGACCTGGACCGCATGTCGCCGCAGCCCGTGGTCGACGGCAAGGGCACGCACGGCGGCTATTGCGGGCCGGCGGTGAAGCCGATCGCATTACGCATGGTGGCCGAGATCGGACGCGACGCCGAATGTGGCGGCATACCGATCTCGGGCATCGGCGGCATCGCCACCTGGCGCGACGCCGCCGAATTCCATGCGCTGGGCGCCGGCACGGTGCAGGTCTGCACGGCGGCCATGCACTACGGCTTCAAGATCATCGACGACCTGGTCGATGGCCTGTCCAACTGGCTCGACGAGAAGGGTCATGCGACGCTGGGCGGCATCGTCGGCCGCGCCCTGCCCAACGTCACCGACTGGCAGTATCTCAACCTCAACTACAAGACGGTGGCGTGCATCGACCAGGATGCCTGCATCAAGTGCGGCCTCTGCCACATCGCTTGCGAGGACACTTCGCACCAGGCGATCTCCGCGCACAGCGACGGCGGCGGGCGGCGCTACGAGGTGATCGACCAGGAATGCGTCGGCTGCAACCTCTGCCTCTTCGCCTGCCCGGTGACCGACTGCATCACCATGGTCGAGGTGCCGACCGGCCGGAAGCCGATCAACTGGCTAAAACACCCCAACAATCCGTTGCGCGAACCGGCCGAGCGACGGGACACGTGACGTCAGCCGTCGCCATCGACATCCAAGACCTGTCGCTCACCTTCCAGACCGCCGACGCGCCGGTCACGGCGCTGAGCAAGGTCGACCTGCAGGTGAAGAACGGCGAGTTCGTCTCGCTTATCGGGCCGTCGGGCTGCGGCAAGACCACGCTGATGCGGGTGATGGCCGACCTCGTCCGGCCGACCTCGGGCAGCATCACGGTCAACGGCTTGAGCCCTGCCGAGGCGCGTCTGGCGCGCGCCTACGGCTACGTCTTCCAGGCACCGGCGCTCTATGCCTGGCGCACCGTCAGGCGCAACCTCATGCTGCCGCTCGAGATCATGGGCGTGCCGAAGGCGGAGCGCGAGAAGCGCGCGGCGCAGTACCTCGCCATGGTCGGCTTGCAGGATTTCGCCGGCAAGTTCCCCTGGCAGCTGTCGGGCGGCATGCAGCAGCGCGTGTCGATCGCCCGAGCTCTCTCCTTCGAGCCCAAGCTCCTGCTGATGGACGAGCCGTTCGGCGCGCTCGACGAGATCACGCGCGACCATCTCAACGAGCAGCTGCTGCGGCTGTGGGAGCAAACGCAGAAGACCGTCATCTTCGTGACGCACTCGATTCCTGAGGCGGTGTTCCTGTCGAACCGCATCGTCGTCATGTCGCCTCGGCCCGGCCGCATCCTGCAGGTCATCGACAGCAATCTTCCGGCCAAGCGCACGCTCGACGTGCGCGAGACGCCGGCCTTCCTCGATATCGCCCATCGCGTGCGCCAGGCGTTGCGCACCGGACACTCCTATGAGTGATGGGCTTATGAGTGAGGGCCCATGACTGACGTCACGCTCGCCGCGACGCCGTCGATGGCCCTGCTGGCGAGGCTGCGCGAGGGCCGTACTCTGCCGGTGCTGGCGGTCAGCCTCATCCTAATCATCGCCTGGTATGTCGGGGCGATCGGGCTGAACGCCGGCCTGGTCGAGCAGCGGCTCGAGCATCCGACGACGGCCGAGTTCGTCGCCGCGGCGTGGTCGCTCGACCGGCCGGTGCTGCCGGCGCCGCATCAGGTGGCGATCGAATTCTATACCAGCGTGTTCGAGCGCGAGATGGATTCGCCGCGCAGCCTGGTCTACCACGCCTACGTCACCGGCTCGGCGACGCTGGTCGGCTTCGCCTTCGGCACCCTGCTCGGCATTCTGCTGGCACTGGCCATCGTGCGCTCGCGCACGCTCGATCGCAGCCTGCTGCCGTGGATCATCGCTTCGCAGACCATCCCGATCCTCGCCATCGCGCCCATGATCATCGTCGTGCTGGGCAATCTCGGCCTGACCGGCCTGCTGCCGAAGGCCGTGATCTCGATGTATCTCTGCTTCTTCCCAGTCGCCATCGGCATGGTCAAAGGCCTGCGCTCGCCCGATCCGTTGCAGCTCGACCTGATGCGCACCTATTCAGCGAACCCCACCCAGACCTTCTGGAAACTGCGCTGGCCGGCGTCGATGAGCTTCCTGTTCCCCTCTCTCAAGGTGGCGATCGCCATCAGCCTAGTCGGCGCCATCGTCGGCGAGCTGCCGACCGGCGCCCAGGAGGGGCTGGGCGCGCGCTTGCTGAGCGGCTCCTACTACGGCCAGACCGTGCAGATCTGGTCGGCGCTGCTGATGGCCGCCCTGCTCGGCATGGTGCTGGTGGCCGCCGTCGGCTTTGTCGAGCGCGTCGTGCTGCGCCACATGGGCGGACGGCCATGAGGATCGGTCTCCTCGCCTTGCCGGTGGCGCTGGCGGGGGCTGCGGCCGCCGTGGCGATGCTCGACAACGGCCCGTCGACGGCGTTCTGGCTGCTGGTCGTGCTGGTCGTCGGCGTGTCCTGGTACGGCCTAGAGGCGCTCGCCAGGCTCGACAAGCCGCGCTGGGTGGGCGCGCTGGTCGTGCCCGGCCTGTTCGGCCTGCTGCTCCTCTGGCTATGGCAGGTGCTGGTGGTGGGCTTCGACATCCCGATGGTGCTGCTGCCCAGCCCCGCCCGCATCGGCCATCAGCTCGCCGCCAACGCGGGCCAGCTGTGGCAGGATTTCCGCCAGACCTTCCTGAAGTCGGTGCTGGCCGGCTTCACCCTGGGCTCGGCGTCGGGCTTCGTCGTGGCGCTGCTGGTCGACCGCAGCCCGTTCCTGCAGCGCGGGCTGCTGCCGCTCGGCTCGCTGGTCAGCGCCATCCCGATCGTCGGCATCGCGCCGATCATGGTCATGTGGTTCGGCTTCGACTGGCAGTCCAAGGCCGCAGTGATCGTGGTGATGACCTTCTTTCCCATGCTGGTGAACACCATCGCCGGCCTGGCCGCCTCAAACGATATCGAGCGCGACCTGATGCATTCCTATGCCGCGGGCTACTGGCAGACGCTAATCAAGCTCCGGTTGCCTTCCGCCCTTCCCTTCATTTTCAATGCACTCAAGATCAATTCGACTCTGGCGTTGATCGGCGGCATCGTGGCGGAGTTCTTCGGCACACCGGTGGTCGGCATGGGCTTCCGGATTTCGGTGGAGATCGGCCGCATGAACGTCGACATGGTGTGGGCGACCATCGCGGTCGCGGCCCTCGCCGGTTCGATGTTCTACGGCATCCTGGCGCTCATCGAGCGGGGGCTGACCTTCTGGCACCCGTCCTATCGCCAGGAACAGAACTAGAGAGGGGCAACAGAGGAGCAACGCATGAGGAGATTCCCAATTCTTGCTGGCGCCGCCGTCCTGGCGTTGTCCAGCGTCGCCGCCCAGGCGCAAGACAAGCTCACCCTGCAGCTCAAATGGGTGACGCAGGCCCAGTTCGCCGGCTACTTCGTCGCCAAGGACAAGGGCTTCTACAAAGACGAGAAGCTCGACGTCACCATCAAGGCGGGCGGCCCCGACGTCGCCCCGCCGCAGGTCATCGCCGGCGGCGGCGCCGACGTGGTGATCGACTGGATGCCGTCGGCGCTGGCGACGCGCGAAAAAGGCATCGCCCTCACCAACATCGCCCAGGTGTTCAAGCGCTCGGGCATGATGCTGACCTGCCGCAAGGACTCCGGCATCAAGACGCCGGCCGACTTCAAGGGCAAGACCTTGGGCGTGTGGTTCGGCGGCAATGAATATCCGTTCCTGTCGTGGATGGACAAGCTCGGCTTCAAGACCTCTGGCCCCAATGCCGACATCAAGGTGCTGAAGCAGGGCTTCAACGTCGATCCGCTGCTGCAGAAGCAGGCGGCCTGCATCTCGACCATGACCTACAACGAGTACTGGCAGATCATCGACGCCGGCGTGAAGCCGGAAGACCTGATCGTCTTCAAGTACGAGGACCAGGGCGTGGCGACGCTCGAGGACGGCATCTACACCCTCGACGCCAAGCTCAAGGATGCCGCCACCGTCGACAAGCTGGCGCGGTTCCTCAGGGCCTCGATGAAGGGCTGGGACTACGCCATCAAGAACCAGCCCGAGGCGGTCAAGATCGTGCTCAAGAACGACACCACCGGCGCGCAGACCGAGAAGCACCAGACCCGCATGATGGGCGAGATCGCCAAGCTGGTCGCCGACCAGCCCAAGGGCATCGGCTATCTCGAGGAGGCCGACTACCAGCGCACCGTCGACATCCTGCTGAAGGGCAGCTCCGACCCGGTCATCACCAAGAAGCCGGTCGGCGCCTGGACGCACGATGTCTGGGATAAGGCGATGAAGAAGTAGCGGCGCCTGACGGAAGCCCCCTCCCTGCCCTCCCCCTTAGGGGGAGGGTTTGGGTGGGGGTTCTTGCACCGGATGATCACGCACCAAAGGCACATCGAGCTTACTGACATACTTCGGTGAAACGCCGCCGGGCATGCCCCAGCCGGTCACATCGGGGCCGAAGAACTCGACATTGGCGGCGATGAACTCCTCCTCCTCGCCGGGCACATCGACGTCCTCGTAGATCGCCTGCACCGGACAGACCGAGACGCAGATGCCGCAATTGATGCATTCGTCGGGCTGGATGTACATCATCCGCCCGCCCTCGTAGATGCACTCGACCGGGCAGACTTTCTGGCAGATGCCGTCCTTCACATCGATGCAGGTCGAGGTGATGACGTAGGGCACCTACCGCCCCTTCCAGACCGGCGCGCGCTTCTCGACGAAGGCCTGCACGCCCTCGTCCTGGTCGGTCGAATTGAGCGCGGCGATCAGCGCCGGCACCTTCAGCATCTGAGCCTCCTGCGGCGAGAGCTGGGCGCCCTTGCGCACCATCTGCTTGACCGCCTTCACCGAGAGCGGCGCGCAGGCCAGGATATCGGCGACCCATTTGTCGACCGCGGCATCGAGGCCGGCCTGCGGCACCACCTCGTTGACCAGGCCAAAGCGCAGCGCTTCGGCGGCCGAGATGCGCCGGCCGGTCAGCAGCATGCCCATCGCCCAGACATGCGGGATTCTCCGCGGCAATTGCGCGATGCCGCCTTCCAGCGCCAAGCGGCCGACGCGCGGCTCGGGGCAGCCGAAGGTGGCGTTCTCGGCCGCCACGACGATGTCGCAGCCCAGCACCATCTCCATGCCGCCGCCCAGCGCATGACCGTTGACGCGCGCCACCACCGGCACATCGAGCGTGTCGCGCAGCGACAGGCCGCCGAAACCGCCGACCCGGGTGTGGCCCCAGTACTCCAGCCCGGTCTTGTTGCCGCTCTGCTTCATGTCGGCGCCGGTGCAGAAGGCGCGCTCGCCGGCGCCCGTCACCACCACGCAGCGCACGTTGGTGTCCTTCTCGATCGACTCCCAGATGCGGATCAACTCCGCCTCCGACGCCTCGTCGATGGCATTCATGCGATCGGGCCGGTCGATGGTGACCCGTGCGACGTGGTCCTTGACGACGTATTTGATGCTCACGCAACCACCTTGGCTTTGCGCAGTTCGGCGATCCGCTCAGCGGAGTAGCCGAGCTCGCCTAACACCTCGGGGCCATGCTCGTTCAGCGCCGGCGGCGCATGACGCAGCTTGAACGAGGACGGATCCATCGTGATGGGCGAGGCGACCAGCTTCATCGAGTTGAGCTCGATCACCATCTTGTTGGCCTCGGTCTGCTCGGACTCGAGCGCCTGACCGAGCGTCTGGACCGGCGCGCAGAGCAGGTCCTGCTCCTCGAGCTTGGCCAGCCAGTAAGCGGTGGTGTTGGTCGAGAGCTTGCCGCGGAACAGACGATGAAGCTCGGCCTTGTTCTCGGCCTGCTTGGCGAAGGTGGCGTAGTTTGGATCGGCCGACAGGTCGGGCAGGCCGAGCGCCTTGCAAATGTCCTGCAGCGGGTTCTGCTTGAAGGCGCCAACGATCACTAGCGCGCCGTCGGTGGTCTCGAACACGCCGGTGAGCGGAAAGGCGCCCCAGTTGAGGTCGCGCTTGCGCGACAGCCACATCGAGGCTTCCTGCATCTGCATCGCCAGCATCGAATCGTAGAGCGACACGGAGAGCGACTGGCCGACGCCGGTCTTCTCGCGTTGCATCAACGCCAGCAGGATGCCCTGCACCATGTGCATGCCGGCCGAATAGTCGGCCAGCGCGGTCGAATAGAGCGTGGTCGGCAGGCTGGGATCGGGCTTGCGCGCCATCACGCCCGAGGTCGCCTGGGCGAGGATGTCCTGCCCGCCCTTGTGGGCGAGCGGGCCCGACTGGCCGAAGCCCGAGCCAAAGGCACAGATGATGCGCGGGTTGATCTTCTTCAGCGCCTCGTAGCCGAAGCCCATGCGGTCCATCACGCCGGCACGGAAGTTGTTCACCACCACGTCGGCGGTCTTCACCAGGTCATAGACCAGCGCCTTGCCCGCCTCGCCGCGCGTGTCGATCGTGATCGACCGCTTGTTGCGGTTGAGGCTGCGGAACACCGGATTGTTCAGCCCGTCGGGATCGTCGGCCAGCGAGGTGCGCGACAGGTCGCCGGCGCCCGGCCGCTCGATCTTGATCACGTCGGCGCCGTAGTCGGCCAGCATCTGGGTGCAGCACGGACCCATCATCACCTGGGTGAAGTCGAGCACCTTTATGCCCGACAGGGGTTGCGTTCCGTTCGTTGTCATTCTGCTGCCTTGAGCAAAGTGGCATTCGCTGCCGGCCGATCGCCGGGGTCGGCGCCCTTGGCCCGGAGCCTGGCCTGCAGCTTGGCGACATCGATGCGATCGAGCGCCACGCTGCCCTCCAGCGCCAGCGCAGCCGCCTCGCCCGCCGCCTCGCCCATCGCCATGCAGGGCGGGATCTCGCGCGACATGCGCTGCGCCGACGAGGTCGCCGAATAATGCCGGCCGGCGACGATCAGGCCCTGCACCTTCTGCGGCAGGAGCGAGCGATAGGGCGTGTAATAGTCGCGGCCACGCGCGACGGCGTCGGCGAAATGCCGACGCTCGGCCACGTCCTCTTTGGTCACGACATACATGCCCTCGAGCAACCGCGTCTGGCGGATACCGAGCTGCGGCGCCACGTCGATGACGTAGCACCCTTCGAAGCCCGGCATCTTGGCATGCAGGTAGTCGACCAGCGCGGCGATGCGCTTGCGGCCCTCGAAGTCGGCGCGCGTCAGGTCGCTGACCTTGAGCCCGTCATAGTTGGCCATGTGCGGGCAGTTGCACCACACGACATCGGGCAGCGGCGTCTTCAGCCACCACTTGTCCCACGAGCCGCCGATCAGGCGCTTGGCCTCGCGGTCGATCGCCTTGAAGGCTTCCGGCTCCTCGTATTCGAAGCGCTCGGCCTCCTCGATATCGACGCCGCCCAGGCGAAACACCGTGGTGACGATATAGGCGCCCTCGATGAACGGCGCGCCGGCCGAGGCCGCGACGTCGAGGTCGCCCGTGGCGTCGACGACCATCTTGCCCAGGATCGCCTGGCGGCCTTCCTTGCTCTCGCAGATCACGCCCTTGATCGCGCCGTCCTCGACGATGGCACGGCTGAACCAACTGTGCAGGCGCAGGTTCACCTTGGCTTCGGCGATCATGTCGTTGGAAGCGCGCTTAAAACCGTCGGGATCGAAGGCCGCGGCATAGACGATGGGCTGCGGCTTCAAGTGCGAGGTGAAGTCGAACACGCCCCAGCGCGACCACTTGCGCCACATCGCGGCGTCCGAACGCCGGTCGGCTTCGGGCGGCGTCACGGCGAGGCCCATCTTCTCCATGCGGCCGATCAGGTCCGAGCACAGGCCACGCACAGCGATTTCGGCGCCGTTGCACATGTCGTCGAGCACCAGGACCATGCCGCCCGAGGCGAGCCCGCCGAGATAGGGATAGCGCTCGAGCAAGGTGACCGACAGCCCGTTGCGCGCGCCGGCGAGCGCCGCGGCGATGCCGGCCGGGCCGCCGCCAACCACCACGAGGTCGGAGGTCGCGGCGACGGGGACGCGGCCGCCGGGTTCGGTGACGAAGTCGGTCATGGGCAGCTCCTAGTTACGGTAGGCCACGTTCCAGCGCAGCATGCGTCCCTCGGCGAAGGACACGGCGCCGAAGAACAGCGCCGAGAAGGTCGAGCCGACGACAATGGTGGCGTAGAGCAAGGGTGAGTCGAAATTGTAGGTCGACTGGATGATCAGCGCGCCGATGCCCCTGGTCGAGCCGATCCACTCGCCGACGATGGCGCCGATCACCGCCGTCGAGGCCGCGATCTTGAGCGCCGAGAACAGATACGGCAGCGCGTTGGGCACGCGGATGCGGAAGAACACCTCGCGCGGCGTAGCCGAGAGAATACGCATCAGCTCGAGCTGCTCGGCGCGCACGTCGCGCAGGCCGCGCGTCATGTTCACCAAGGTCGGGAAGAAGCAGATGATGGCGGCAATGGCGATCTTGGGCTCCATGCCGTTGCCGAGCAGCAGCACCAGGATCGGCGCCTTGGCGACCACCGGGATGGTGTTGATCATCACCGCGATGGGAAAGAGCGCTTCTTCCGCGGTCTTGCGCCACACGAACACGGTCGCCAGGCTGATGGCGGCGAAATTGCCCAGCGTAAAGCCCAGGATGGCCTCGATCGCCGTCGGCAACAGGTTCGCCATCAACATGTCGAAGCGCTCGACCAGCACGTCCGCCACCGCCACCGGCGAGGGCGCGATGAACGGCTTGATGTCGAATTGCACGACCGCCTGCCACCACAGCAGAAGGAAGGCGAGCACGGCGACGACCGGCAGCAGGCGGCGGCGCCAGGCAAGGTAGCGCTTGTGGGCGACGAAGCGTGCCTGCGCCTCGGTGTCCTCGACGAAGGCGCCGCCCATAGCGACGGGTTCGGCCTGGTTGGTCATCAGCAGCTCTCCAGCACGCGGCGCAGATGCCCCGCGAGTTCCACGAATTGCTGGGTCTCGCGCATGGCGAGCTTGCGCGGCGTCGGCAGGGTGACGGGCACCAGTTCCCGCACCCGGCCGGGACGGGCGGCCAGCAGGAGCACGTTCTGGCCGAGGAACGCCGCCTCGTAGATCGAATGGGTGACGAACACGATGGTGGTGCCGGTCGATTCCCAGACCTGCAGCAGCTCCTCGTTCAGCCGGTCGCGCGTGATCTCGTCGAGCGCGCCGAACGGCTCGTCCATCAGCAGCAGCTTGGGTCCCGACACGAGCGCGCGGGCGATGGCGACGCGCTGGCGCATGCCGCCCGACAGCTCGTGCGGCAGGGCGGTTTCCCAGCCGGCGAGGCCAACCAGGCTGATGAGCTCCTGCGGCGAGCGCGCGCCGGGCAGCGCCTTGCCGCCGCCAACCTCGAGCGGCAGCGTCACGTTGTCGAGCACGTTGCGCCACGGCAGCAGCGCCGCATCCTGGAAGACGAAGCCGATCTCGCGGCTGACGCGCGCGGTTTCCGGCACGTCGCCCAACACGGTGATCTTGCCGCTCGAGGGCTCGATCAAATCGGCCATGACGCGCAGCAAGGTCGACTTGCCGCAGCCCGAGGGCCCGAGCAGCGTCAGGAAGCTGCCGCGCGGGATGGTGAGGTCGATGTTCTCGAGCGCCGTCACCGTGCCGCGCTCGGTGGTGAAGCGCACGCTCACGCGCTCGCAGAGCACGGCATTGGGCGTGAGCGCGGCGTCCATCGGAGCAGCCGGTCCGTCAGCCGACCTTGGCGCGCTGCGCCTTGGTGGCGTCGAGGATCTTGCCGGTGATCACATCCTCGAGCTTGGGCGCGCCGGCGCTGAACTGCTTCAGGTCGTCGTAGAGCTTGATCTGCTCGGCCCAGATCGCGGGGTCGAAAGCGCCCCAGCCATTGGCCGCGGTGTTGGCATTAAAGGCGAACTTGAGCAGCACCTTGCTGCCCTCGACTTCGTCGTCGCGCTTGAGGTTGGGGTATTCCTTGACCAGGAAGTCGACCGACTTCTCGGTGTTCTTGAGCGCGTACTCCCAGCCCTTCGACACCGCGCGGGTGTAGGCCGTGAGCAGGTCGGCCTTCTTCTCGATCGTGTCCTTGGTGGCGTAGTACGGTAGCGCGTAGAGCCGCACGCCGGTGTCCCACAGGCGCAGGTCGATGCGGTCAGGGCCGAGCGGCTTCAGCGTCGTGGTGTTGGTGATCCAGCCGCTGACCACGTCGGTCTGGCCGGTCAGGATCGGTGTCATCTCGGAGCCGATGATGACGATTTCCAGATCCTTCTCGGCGATATCGTTCTTCTTCAACAAGGCGTTCAGCAGCACCTTGGCGGTGGCCTGGATGCCGACCTTCTTGCCGACCAGGTCCTTGGGCGTCTTCACCGGCTTCTTGGGCAGCGAGAAATAGGCATAAGGATGCTGCTGCAGGCCGGTGGCGAAGCACATCACCGGAATCTTCTGCGAGGCCGCCAGCATCAGCGACGGGCTTGAGGAGATCTGGCCGATCTCGCAACGGCCGGAGGCGACGATCGCGACGCCGTCGATCGACGGCCCGCCCGGCTGGATCACGACGTTGAGCTTCTCTTCCTCGAAGAAGCCCATGCCCTTGGCCGCGACCTCGCCGATCTGGTTGTTGCCGGCCAGCCAGCCGAGCTGCAGGTTGACGGTCTGGGTCTTGGCCTGGGCGAAGCCGCCCGACGGCAGGAGGTTGGCGGCGGCGAAGCCGGTGGCCGCGGCGCCCTTGAGCAGCCGGCGGCGGTTGAAGCTGATCTGGCGCATCTCGGTCTCCCTATTCCCCAGGTTCGAACGCTATTGACGGCGGGTGCTCTAGAAAAGAACATTAATTCGCGCGGCGCGCTGCCATTTCGGCATCGCCCGTCCCCGAGGGCAAACGCCATGCATGCGGCGGTCCTGCGCTATTTCGACCATGTTGCGCGCCACGGCTCGATCCGCAAGGCCGCCGATGCGCTCGCCGTCGCCTCCTCGGCGGTCAACCGCCAGATCCTGCGGCTCGAGGAAGAGATGGGCGTGACGCTGTTCGAGCGCGGCCGCACCGGTGTGCGCCCCACCCCGGCCGGCGAACTGCTGCTGCGCCATGTCCGTGAGACCCAGAACGAGTACCAGCGCACGCGCGCCGAGATCGCCAGCCTGGGCGGTACGGTGAGCGGCGATGTGCGCATCATCTCGCTGGAATCGCTGCTGGTGCGGTTCCTGCCGCAGGTGGTCGGCGAGGTCTCGGCCAAGCATCCCAAGATCACCTATACGGTGCTGGCGGTGCATCCGAGCGAGATCGGCGAGGCGCTGCGCTCGGGCGACAACGATTTCGGCGTGCTGTTCGTCGACAACCGCCATCGTGGCGTCGATGTGCTGGCCGAGTTCCCGACCGCCGTGGGCGCGCTGATGCGGCCCGATCATCCGTTGGCGGCGCGGAAAACCCTTACCCTGACCGAGTGCGTCGGCCATCCCGTGGTCATGCTGCAGGACCGCTGGCTGCTCGACGCCATCATGGCCACCGAGTTCGCCGACTCGGGCGCCCGCCTCAGCCCGCGCATCGTCTCCAACTCGATCGAGTTCATGCGCCAGGTGATCAAGACCGGGCTCGGCATCGGCTTCTTCACGCCGGTCGGCTTCCTCGACGAGATCCGCCGTGGCGACCTGGTGCACGTGCCGCTCGCCGAGCCCGGCCTGGCACAAAGCCGCATCGGCATCCTGGTGCCGCGCTACCGGCGCCTGTCGCCGCCGGCCCGCCTGATGATCAACCATATCAGCGAGCGGCTGCGCGCCTTCGGCGATTTTTTGGCCGCCCCGCCCCGGCGGCGCCCCACCCGCAAGCGCCGGAGCTGACATGGCCCTTGTGCTGCAAGGTGGCGCGGTCCTCACCGTCAACGCCGCGAACGAGTTCCTGCCCGCCGCCGACATCCGCATCGACGGCACGACCATCGCGGCGATCGGCGCGCCGGGCTCGCTCGCCCGCCCCGGCGATGACGTGATCGACGCCACCGACACGCTGGCGACACCCGGCCTGGTGAACGTCCACACCCATGCCGCCACCGCCTTCTTCCGCGGCCTGGCCGACGACAAGCCGCGTGACTTCTGGGAGGGCTATGCCGTGCCCGGCCAGGAGCATTTCACCATCGACGACTACAAGGCCTCGGTGCGGGCGGCCTGCGCGGAGTTCCTGCTGAACGGCGTCACCTGCATCGCCGATCGCCTGGGCGACATGGACCAGATCGCCCCGGTGATCGACGGGACCGGCATCCGCGCCATCGTCGGCCAGACCATCACCGACAAGAATGCCGTTGCCGCCTGGACGATCACCGACGCTCTATTCGAGCGTTTCGGCAGCGATCCCAAAGCTCGCATCTCGGCCGGCATTGCGCCGCATGCCCTGGATACCTGCTCGGACACGCTGTTGAAGGATTGCGCCCGCCGGGCAGACCAGACGAGTGCGCTCGTGTTCGTCCATGTGGCGCAAAGCGAGCTCGAAGTTGCCGCGGTGCAAGCGCGCGGCCATGCCGGCGCCCTCGCCTGCCTGATCGCCACCGGGCTGGCCAACCAGCGCACCGTGGCGGCCCACGCGCTCTATCTGTCGGACCAGGAATTCGACGCCTGGCCGCGCTACGGCATCCCGATCGCCCACTGCCCGGCCAGCAATCTCAAGATCGAGGCGCGCACCCTCCCCCTCGCTCGCCTGATCGGCAAGGTGCCGATCGGCCTCGGCACCGACTGGACGGTGACCAACAACGGCATGGATCTTTTAGCCGAGGCGCGTCTGGCGGCGCTGGCCGGCAAGATGAAGGCCGACGATCCGGCCGTGCTCGACGTGCGCCAGATGATGCGCATGCTGACGATCGACGGTGCGCGGGTGCTCGGGCTCGAGCGCCTGGTGGGCAGCATCGAGCCGGGCAAGCGCGCCGACCTGGTGCTGTTCGACGCCGGCCGGCTGGAAGCGACGCCGGCGCACGACATGGCCTCCAACCTGATCTACGCGATGAACGGCCGCATGGCGCGTGACGTGCTGGTCGACGGTGAGATCCTGGTGCGAAACGGCAAGCTCACGCGCATGGACGAACAGGTTTTGGTGCGCGACCATCGCCGTCGCGGCAAGCCTAAGGGGAGAGAGTGATGAAAATCGGCGCGGTGATGTTCTTCACGACCGACTCCATGCGGCCGGCGCCGCTCGCCCAGGCGCTCGAGGAGCGCGGTTTCGAATCGCTCTGGGTGCCCGAGCACACCCACATCCCGTCCTCGCGCAAGACCGCCTACCCCGCCGGCGGCGGTCTGATCAGGCCCTATTACGACATCATGGATCCGTTCCTGGTGCTGAACGCCGCCGCCACGGTGACCACCAAGCTCAAGGTCGGGACCGGCATCGCGCTGATCGTGCAGCGCGATCCAATCATCACCGCCAAGGAGGTGGCGACCATCGACCAGCTCAGCCAGGGCCGCTTCCTGTTCGGCGTCGGCAACGGCTGGAACCAGGACGAGATCGAGAACCACGGCACCGCCTTCAAGAGCCGCCACAAGCTCGCACGCGAGCGCATCGAGGCGATGAAGGCGATCTGGGCCAACGAGGAGCCCGAGTATCACGGCGAGTTCGTGAAGTTCGACAAGATGAAGATGTGGCCCAAGCCCTTCCAGAAGCCGCATCCGCCGATCATCGTCGGCGGCCGGCTGGAATACGCCGCCAAGCGCGCTTTCCGCTACGGCGACGGCTGGATCCCGCGCGACGACTGGCTGGAGACCGAGGGCATTGAATCGATCCACAAATTCCGCAAAATGGCGGCCGATGCCGGCCGCGACCCCAAGAGCCTGCCGATCAGCATCTTCCGCCATCCCGATAATCTCGACCGGCTAAAACTCTGCCGTGACCTCGGCATCGATCGTGTCGTGTTCTCGCTGCCGGCCGAGAAGGAAGACAAGATCATGCCGATCCTCGATCGCTGGTCCGAGTTGCAGCGACAGCTGAATGGCTAAGCGAGTGCACTGGCGCTGAACTGAGATATCGTATGGCTGTTGTCTAACCGGACAGCCATACTACCCGCAGGAATACACCTTCACGGTCGACGGCAATGTGTTCGACCCGACGCGCATCGACCAGCGGGTGCGGCTAGGGGCGGTCGAGGAGTGGACGATCCGCAACACCCACCCGCACGACGACCAGATGTTCCACATCCACACCAAGCCGTTCCAGGTCGTCTCGATCGGCGGGCAGCCCGTGGCCGATCGGACATGGCGCGGCACCGCGGTGGTGCCGCGGCAAGCCAAGGGCGGCAATACCGTCATCCGCTCGCGCTTCCTCGATTACACAGGCATCTTCATGCTGCACTGCCACATGCTGAACCATGAGGAGCTGGGCATGATGCAGGCCGTCGAGGTCCACAAGGACTGACGCCGGCGCGTCGGCGCTTCAGCGCAGCGGCAAGGGCTCCCCGAGCGGCGCGGTCCGCGGCGCCGGCCGCCAGGCGATCAGGTAGCGCAGCAGGCCGATCATCGCCCGCCGGATCAGGCCCGGCGGCGCGAAATGCTCGGCGAACTCGCGGTTGATCTGAAGCGGCCGCCAATAAGAGACCCGCCATTGCTGGAAGGCGTCGTGCAGCTCGCGGCTCTGGCGCGGCGTGGCGCGCAGTTGCGAGCAATCGCAGAAGGCTTCGATGCGCACCTCATCCGGGCTGATGAAGCGGAAGCTATGGCGGCTGCCGTGATGATGCAGCGCACTGTCCCGCAGCTCGAATTCGGCGGGGCGTGAACGCAAGGCGGTGATGGCGGGTGCAAGCTCGAGATAGGTCATGGGAGCACTCCGGTTGGTGCTGACCAAACGCCGGCGCCCATGGCTTTAGTTGCACCGGTCAGCCGAGCGCGCGTTCAATTGCTCGTGCTTTTGGCACCAGTGCCCCGGCGACGGCCTTCAGTAAGTACGCAAATTCAGAGCCTTACAGCGAGAGCCCTGTCCCGCCTCAACGAAAATGGGCTATCCTTGCCCAGCGCACTCTAAGGACCGACGCCGGGCGACAGCACCGGCCACCCTCCAGCCGAGGAGAAGCCGCATGCTCTCAAGGGAAGACAACGAACTGCTCACCCGCACCGGCCCCGGAACGCCGATGGGCAATGCGATGCGGCGTTATTGGGTCCCCGCATGCCTGTCGAGCGAGATCGACAAACCGGACGGCGCGCCGGTGCGCGTCAAATTGATGGGCGAGGACCTCGTCGCTTTCCGTGACACCGAGGGCCGCATCGGCCTGGTCGAGGAATATTGCCCGCATCGCGGCGTGTCGCTCTATTTTGGGCGCAACGAGGAATGCGGCCTGCGCTGCGTCTATCACGGCTGGAAGTTCGACGTCAGCGGCGCCTGCGTCGATCAGTTGAACGAGCCGGAGGAACATCAGTTCAAGCACAAGGTGCACCTCGTGGCCTATCCGACCTGCGAGCTCGGCGGCATCGTCTGGGCCTATCTCGGCCCGGCCGAGAAGAAGCCGCCTTTGCCGAAGTTCGCCTGGACCCAGGTGCCGGACGCCCGCCGCCACGTCACCAAGGTCATCGAGGAATGCAACTACCTGCAGGCGCTCGAAGGCGGCATCGACACCTCGCATGCGCCGATCATGCACCGCTTGCTGA
>Ga0306921_10002717_pt1 | contig 17769 bp, 16 predicted proteins | sample sta12Cox44000080_FD_203760 | JGI IMG/M metagenome (GOLD analysis project Ga0306921, IMG submission 203760) | Lab enrichment of tropical soil microbial communities from Luquillo Experimental Forest, Puerto Rico - statoxic.12C.oxic.44.000.080 (v2)... | ecosystem: Environmental > Terrestrial >... | reverse complement strand
ACTTCCTTGTTGCGCGCCGACCACTCGGGGCCGAGGCCGAACAGGAGGCTCCAGTTCTTGGTCTCGATCGTCAGCTTGTCGTTGGGGCCGACGTTCGCGGACGGCACATCCACGGTGCGTGAGAAGTTGTAGAGCAGCCCGAGGCTGGAGCGGATCGCGAAGGGCGAGCCGGCGCGCCGCTGGATGACGTCGGTGCCGTCCAGGCCGAACCCGAACCCGGCGGTCTTCCCCCAGTCTCCGGTCGGAAACGAGCCCAGGAAGTAGCCGGCCGCGAGCTGCTTGAGATGGGTCGACGACGTCCCGTCCGTGTCCTTGGCCGAGGCCGGACGCGCGACGGCAAAGGCCGCTGTGGCAAGGCTGAGCGCCGTAAGGGACACCCGATCGAGTCTCATGGCACCTCCGCATCCAGGAAAGCGGCAACGTCTTCGTGGAGGCCGGAGAATAGGACGATCCGGGACCAGCGTCGAGCCGGCCCGCTGCTGCCCAGCCGTGGCGTCAACTGTGGTAACGTGCGTCGGGTTTGTAGAGCCACGCGGGGGGCTGCCCCGCCCAGCGAGGAAGGGAGACCATGAAGAGCGCTGTCGTGATTCTCGCGATGCTGGTTGCGACCACCGCCCTGGCGGCGACCGAGAAGTCCGCGGCCCACCACGCGACCAAGGGGGGCAAGCCGTACTTCGAGGCGACCGACACCCTCCGCACCCAGGCCACGGTGCTGTCGATCAACCAGAAGACCCGGCACGCCTCGTTGAGGACCGAATCGGGCGACACCGTCAAAGTCGAGGCGGGACCCGAAGCCAAGAACTTCAACCAGGTGAAGAAGGGCGACGTGGTCAAGATCACCTACACCGAGAAGCTGACGATCCACATCGAGCCGAGCGGCGCGGCCGGCACCTCGACGGAGTCCACCAGCGGCAGCGCGAAGGCCGGCGAGAAGCCGACCGCCTCGGCCAAGGCCAAGACGACCTACAAGGCCACCATCACTGCGATCGACAAGGACAAGGGAACGGTGACCCTCCAGGGTTCCAGCGGGGACCAGTTCGAGGTGACGCCGATGCACCCCGAGAACCTCGACAAGGTCAAGGTCGGGGACCTGGTGGTCTTCACGTACTCCCAGGCGATCGCCGCCTCGGTCGAGAAGGTCGCCGCCAACAAGTAGACCCCGCGTCCGGGGCGGCCCTGGCGGCCGCCCCGGTGCCGTGCCTCCGGGATCCGGACCGACGGCGGCCTGGGGCCCCTACCGCCGTCCCACCAGCTTCCAGAACCGCGCTTCGTCGAGCAGCGTGATGCGGTGCCCCTTCTCGCGCAGGCGCTTGATCTCCATCAGCTTGAGGCCGGCGTCCTTGCCCGCGATCTGCTGGGCGTTGGGACGGCCCCGCACCACCACGGTGGTGAGCGCCGAGGGCGCGCCGTGGATGATCGCGCCGGCACGTCGGGCGGCACGCGCCGCCTGCCTGCGCGGTTGGCGCAGGATGCCGGTGAAGGCGAGGTGGACGCCTTTCAGAGTTCGCACCTGACCGGGCCTCAGGTCGGCCGGCGGGTGGCGCAACGCGTCGATCAGCTCGTTCGCGCTCTCGTAGCGCTTCCGACGCTCGCCGATGCAGCGGTGGATGATCTCTCTGAGATGATCGCTGCACGCCAGATCACGGACGTCGCGGGTGGCGAGCCGCGACCCGGCATCGCCGCGGACCAGCATGCCGAGCAGCTGCCCCACCTGATAGACGTCGTCGCGCGCCTGCCACTTGGGAACCGCGCCGGCCAGGATGTCGCTGGGTGCGGTCAGCGCGTTCATGGTGCGGGCGGTGATGCCGCGGCGGTCGCTCTGCTGGCGCACCAGGCCGAAATCGCCGAGCTTGAGGGTCGGCCCGTCGCACACGAAGACGTTGACCGGCGTCAGATCGCGGTGAAGCGCCTGACCGCGGTGGAGCTTGCCCAGCACCTCGAGGATGCCGGCGATCTCGCCGCGCGCCTTCTTCTCGGACCAGCCCCGGCCGGCGCGACGCAGGAACGCCCGCAGATCGCCGTGGCGCGCATACTCCAGCACCAGACAGTAGAGGATGTCCCCGCCCCGTGCGATGCTCGGGAACGCCTCGTACACCTGGATGGCTCGCGGATGTCCCTCGAGCATCTGGCCGAAGTACGCCTCGCGCAGCCAGCCGTCCATGCGCTCGCTGACCTTGACGCACACCAGCTCCGCGACCTTGGACGACCGCCCCAGACGCCGCGCCAGATAGACCTGGCCGAATCCCCCCTCGCCGAGGAAATCGCCGGCGCGGTACTGGAGCCCGGTCTCGGGGCTCGGCACGATCTGGTCGCGCGCCAGCAGGCGGCGGGCGGATCCCGCGCGGGCCGGCCGCCGGCTGATGCTGCGAGTGGTGGCGGCGGAGGTGTCCTTCATGAGCGTGCCGCAGCGAAGGTACCGCCACCCTTCGCGCGCGGTCCAGCCACTGCGGCCTTCCGGCCGTCGTGCCCCGGCAGGGCTCAGATCGTGTGGCTGCCCTCTCCACCCGGCGGACCGAAGCCAAAGTGCCGGCGCATGCCGTGGCGGAACCGCTCACGCTCCTCGGGGGTCATGCGCTCCATGCGCTCGGCGACGCGGCGGCGGATGTTGGAGCCGGCAGAGCCCCTGAGCCCCAGGCCGCCGAACAGCACCCGGCACAGCACCAGCAGGCCCAGCGCCTGCCAGAAGGTGATGGTGTGCCAGCCGAACAGCGGCGGCAGCAGCCAGTTCCACAGCAGCCGCACGATCTGGCCGCCGATGAACGTGAACACCAGAATTCCGAGGATCGCCAGCGGGGCAATGAATACGAATCTCCTGCTCATCGTCGACTCCTCACCCTTTCCGGAAGGCCTCGTAGACATCCTGCAAACGTTCGCGTAAGTGGAGCACGGCGTAGTGCTTTCGGGACAGCAGCGTGTTGAGGTTCACCCCGGTCGCGGCCGCCATCTCCCTGAAGCTCCGGCCCTCCAGCTCGTGAGCGATGAACACCTCGCGCTGTTCCTCGGGCAGCTCGTCGAGCGCCAGCTCCAGCTCCTCGACCAGCACGCCGCGGAGGTAGAGCGCTTCGGGTCCGGCATCGGGCGAGGGCAGCAGCTCGGTGAGCCCCAGCCGCTCCCCGTCCGCGTCGACCCGGGCGTTCCCGCTCATGCTCGCCGGCTTCTTCCTGCGCAGCAGATCGGTGATGCGATTCCGCGCCACGCGGAACAGCCAGCCGGTGACGTGCTCGATCGGCATCAGCAGGCGGTTGGCTTCCGCCAGCTCGACCATCACGTCCTGGAGGATGTCCTCGGCGTCGCGCGGATCGGGCACTCGCCGGCGGATGAAGTTGAGCAGGCGGGACCGCTCCCGCCCCGCGACCTCCCAGGTCCGCCGTTCCGCTTCCCGTGTCATGCGCTCCAGGCTCGCCGCTTCCATCCCCGCATGTAGACGTACGAGGGGGCGCGGATATTGTACGGGACGGGCGCATGACCCGCGTGCCGGCCACGTGTCGAGGCTGATGTGGAACGTGAATGAGGAGTTGAGATTAGCGCCTGCGATGAAATGAGCACGCGAGCGGTCCCGGCGGCGTGGTGATGATCGTTTGCATGCCGGCGTCGTCGTCATTCGACAACCCGACCAACGCGGCAGGTCTTTCGGTGTGCCCCGCCGTCTGCACCCGCACCGGGGAGCGACGATGGCGACTCCACACATCATTTCTCCGCAGCCCGCGCTCCGCGTTCGCGCAGTATTTCGTTGCACGGCAGAATGGTTTGTGTATGGTGGCTCAGGGAGCGCCTATCGAATGCGACTCCCGTTCGGTACCGCGGTCGGTGTGGTCACGCGATTGGACCGCGAGAGCCGAGATAGGCCTCACGCCACAGGGAGGTCCGAGATGGCTCGCAGAAGGGCGAAGAGAAGGGCGAAGCGAGCGGTGCGCAAGACCGTCCGTCGCCGCCGCGTCAAGAAGGCGGTTGCTCGCCGGCGCGTCAAACGAGCGGTTCGCCGGGTCGGACGTCGCCGCCGCAGAGCGGTGCGGAAGGTGGTCCGCCGGGTCCGCGTGGCCCGTCGTCGTGTCCGCCGCCGTGTGAGACGGGCGGTCGCGAAGAAGATGATGGAGGGCCCGGAAGGCATGGGGATGTAGCCCCACTCCGGGCCTTTGAGCATCGAGCCGCTCGCGGGACCTCCGCGGGCGGCTCGACTCGTTTTAGGGCGCGCGGTCCGCTGCCCGTTACCGCCGCCGCCCGCCCCCGCCGCCGCGCGAGCCACCGCCACTGTATCCGCCGCGGCTGCCGCCGTACGAGCTCGAAGGGCGGCTGGCGCCGCTCTGCCGCGCCTGGGCGTCACGATTGAGGTTGTTGTTCGAGGAAGGCGTGTTCTTCCACGAGCCGTTGTCCCGCGACTGCCAGTTGCCGTTCTGCTGCTGTCGCGCCACGTTTCCGTTCTTGTCGGCGTAGACGTTGTTCGGGCTCGCGCTCGCGCGGCTCGCCTTCTGGGCGCTGGCGTCCCGCTGCATCGCGCTGGGCGCGTTGCGACCCTTGTTGGCGCCGTTGGTGTACATGTTGTTGGACGGCAGCGTCGACGGCCGGGCTCCGCCCGCGCCGCCCGGCTTCCCTCCGCCCGCCGGTTGCTGCGAGGCGCCGCCGGCCCCACCGGGCTTGCCCGGACCACCGACTCCGCCGACTCCGCCGGCGCCCCCGACCCCGCCGGGGCCCCCGGGGCCGCCGACGCTTCCAACGCCACCCACGGCTCCGACGCCACCGACCGCGCCGACTCCACCGACCCCGCCAACTCCACCGACCCCGCCAACTCCGCCCACGCCGCCGGGACGGTAACCCGGGTAGCCGCCGTAGTACGGCGGGCGGTAGCCGGAGGGCGGGTAATACGGCGGGCGATAGTAGCCACCGTACATGCCGCCGAAGCTGACGCCCACCGTCATGAAGCCGTTGCTGACGCTGAACCCGAATCCCCACCCGGTGTACGGGTTGTAGCTGACGTGCAGGCCGTAGGTGACCGGCGGCGGGTAATAGACGTGGGGGCTGACGTACGGCGGGTAGTACCAGCCGGTGCCGTAGACCGGCACGCCGTACCAGGGATACGAGTAGATGTAGCCGGGCGTGTACCCGACGTACACCACCTCGGGCGTGGACTCGTACACCGTCACGTTGGTCACGTTGTACACCGGTGCCGAGGGCGGGATCTTCTTGATCTCGTCGCTCGGGATGCTGTCCGCCACCGCCCACGGGCCGGTCGCCTTGTCGGAGACGAACCACACCGCCTGATCGCAGGCGTAGTACTTGCCCTTGATGCGCAGCACCTGCGACTGGGTGTTGACCGCATATTCGACCGCGGTACCCTCGATCTGCTTGAACTGCGGATCACCGTCGTACTTGACCTCGAGCTTCGCCTTGGAGCGGTCGATCGCCGTGGTCTGGGGCACGTAGGCGTCGAGCATCGCGTCCTCGGCTTCGGGCGTGCCGGCCACTGACACGCGGACGTCGCCGAGCGGCGAGTCGGGCGGGATGTTCTTGAACGCCGCCGGCAGCAGATCGGGGCGCACCACCGACCACGGTCCCTCGAGCGAGGCGGCGCTGAACCAGCGCCCGGACAGCAGCACGAACACCTTGCCGGTCGCGACCTCGCGCACCACCTTGCTCTCGGTGTTGGCGACGTACATCAGGTCGCCCTTGTCGAGCGTCTGCCACGAGGGTGGGCCATCGGTGGAGATCAGCTCGGTCGGCTCGGTCGCCACCACGATCTTCGGCGGCTTGGCCGGCTTGGGCGTCGATGAGGTGTCGGGCGGGACCAGCTTCGCGAGGTCGGCGGGCGGCGCATCGATCGGGGTCCAGGGCCCCTTGGGATCCTGCGCGCTGTACCACACCTTGCCCCCGCTCAGGTAGTAGGTGCCGCTCTTCTTGTCCTTCGCCACCGCGTAGGCGGTGTTCACCACCCGCTCGAAGTCGGTGTTGGGGACCGCCATGGTGCGGGGCTCGCCGTCGTAGAGCAGCAGCTCCGCGATCTCCTGCACCACCACGATCTTGGGTGCGTCGTGCTTGAGGCCCTCGACGCTCTTCTTCTCGAGGTCGGTGGTGGCGAGGCTGGCGCGCAGGCGCTCGAGCGAGATCGGGACCGGGGTCTTGGGCATCAGGCCGCTGAGGAAGACCGACATCTCCTGTTCCCTGGCCTTGTCGCTGTCGGGCCAGCGGGCGTTGGTCACCACGATGTCGCGGATGGTCGCGGTGCCCTTGTCGCGGTCGGTGTCCACCTTGCCGGAGAACCAGACCACGCCGAAGATCGGTTCGGTCTTGCCCTTGGGCACCAGCGAAACCGCGGCGCGCGCCTCGAGCAGGTTGTCCTCGAACTTCTCCGGCTGCGGCTGGTAGATGGTGAGCACGCCCTTGTCGGTGCTGAGCTCGCGCGGCCACTGCTTCTCGTCCGCGGCGCCCGCGACGGCAGGGCGAAGCAGCGACAGCACCGTCGCGACCAGCGCGACGCGGCGGAACCTGCGGACCATGGTGGATCTCCGGGTCTCGATCGAATGGGCTGCGGCGCGACGGACGTCGGGGACGGACTCTACCTCATTCGGGGGAATGCGTGTTCCGGGCGGGGCGGGGGCTCAGAAGCGGAACACCGGGACCAGCGCCAGGTACCAGCCGCCGTGGCCGTCGATGCCGCCATCGGCCGCCATCTCGAACCAGCGCGCGACGCCATAGTGCGCCCCCAGTCCGTAGGTGAACTGGTAAGCCGGTCCCTGATCGACCTCGAAGCTGAGCGAGCCACCGCCCGGATCCATGACCGTGCCGGTCGCGGTGGCGAACGTGTTCCAGTCGGTGATGCTCGCCCACCCCTGCAGCGGCCGTCTCCCGACGTGGCCAATCCATCCTCCGCGGAGCGACGTCACGACCGCCTTGAACTTGTCGTCGAAGCCCAGGTCCGCCTGGGCGAAGTTGGCGTCGTAGGTGATGAAGTAGCGACCGTAGCCGCCGGCCAGCGTGATCCCGACCCCTCCCACCGAGCCGTTGATGGCCGTGGGCACCGAGAGCCGGGCCTGTCGTGGTGGCCCGCCCGGCAGCAGCGGCGGCAGCGACACGTCGATACGGGTGTTCGAGGTGTTCCAGAGGTAGCCGGCGATCACATAGAGGTTGACGAACGGCAGGACCCAGGCATCCAGCTTGAGGTTCAGATTGTCGACCCGGGAGTCGGAGGAGAGCTGGGCGACATCGCTGACCGAGGTGGGCGGGGCGCCGTTCCGGCCCAGGCGCACGTCGGAGATCGCAATGGCGCGGTCCAAATGGTAGTAGACCAGCCCGGCCCCGAAGGGGAGCGGAAGCTGGATGCCGCGCTTGCTGGCCTCGTCGGCCATCAGAGGCAGGAACGAGGACCAGCGCTTGGACGCAGAGGGCTTCGCGGGTGACTCCTCTCCCGCCTCGCTCTGAGCGCGCGCCGCGGGCGTAAGGCCCGGCATCAGCGCGGCCAGGACGATGGAAGCGATGGCGATGCGCCTGAGGGCGGAACCAACACCCGCCGTCACCGCGCCGCCCCGCGCCGGCTCGTGAATCGCGCGATGCGGCCGGCGGGACCGCGGAGGACGGCGTAGGGCGCCAGGGCGAGCAGGGTTCCCGTGAACAGCATCCCGATCGCCGAGACGTGTTTGAACACGATGAACTGATAGATCGCGTCGAGCACGCAGGCGATCACGAACACCTTGCCGATGTCCTTCCACCCGGCGTGCAACAGCTCACCACGGGCCGACGGGTCCGTGAACACCGTCCACAGGAATGCCGGACGCCCGGCGCGGGCGTCCTGCCATCCGGCGCGAATGGCCAGCAGCGACGCCGTGGCCGGCTGGAGGATGAAGCGCAGGTGCATGGGTCCGCCGGAGCGCTCCGTGAAGTTCTGCCAGCCATCGGCAATCAGCTCGGAGAACATCGGCCACCCCCTCATGCGCCGAGTGTCGCGCTCCACCGCGGCCGGTGAAGGATGGGCATCCTAGACGAGCGCCCCCGGGCGAATCCAGCCGCTCAGGGCTGGCTCGCGGGCCCCGGGGCGGGTGAGCCTTCGCTCGCCTGGTCGACACGGGACGCCGGACGTCCGCCCGCCGTGGCCCTCTCCCCCGGCGGCGACAACTCCTGGATCGTGATGTACGTGACCGTGTCCCAGGCATTGTGGATGCCGATGAACACCAGCAGCAGCTCGGCCGCGGCGATCACGAACAGTGACCCGCCCGGGCGCCACGCCAGCGTGATGCCGGCGGCGAGCAGCGCCAGATACGCGAGCGGGGGCAGGATGGTGTGCCAGATCCAGTCCTCGAGCACCGGCTGGTATCCCTGCTGCCGCATCGCACGCTTCGCCACGATCGCGCAGTAGACGACGCCGGCCAGGCCGCACGCGGCGACCGGGAGGCTGGCCTGCCGCGCCGCCGCCCACGGGGCGCTGAGGATCGAGGCGACCAGAAGGGCGGCGCAGAAGTGCACGACGTTCGGGCTGCCGAACGCCGCCAGCGAGTCCTTCTGCCCGCGCAGCCGGGTGGCCTGGGCGATCAGAGTCAGCACCACGAACTGAAGTCCGGTCAGCGCCGCGGCCGATGAGCCGACGATCACGTAGAAGTTGGCCCACGATTCGAGCGTCGACACCGTCACTTCGAATCACGCGCAGCGCTCACCCTGCGGTTCCCCGATCGAGCGTCATCTCGATCATCGTGGTCCGGAACCCCAGCGACGTGAACAGGCGCTGGGCGGCATCGTTCCTGGTCTTGCTCCACAGCACCACCTGCGACATCCCGCGCGAGTGGATCCACTCGATCGCGACCCGCACCAGCTCGCGCCCGGTCCCCTCGCGCCGCGCCGGCCCGTCGACGTAGACGTCGTGCACGAAGCCGCACGGCCCGCGCAGGTCCCGCCAGCTCACCGGCTCGATGCTGGCGAACACGTAGCCCACCGGCTCGCCCGACCGCTCGGCGACCAGCACCAGGGTGTCGGGATCGCCCGCCTGCGAGGCCAGGAAGCGGCCGTATCCGGCCTCGGGCCGCTCGGTGAGGATGAAGCGCCGCGGATCCTCGGCGTGATGCTGGCGCATGAGCGCGGCGCCGTAGCGGCCCAGCGCGACCTGATCGCTCGCGACGGCGCGGCGGATCGTGATCATCGACGCTCCGCGGCGGCGATGATGGTCGTGAACAGGCCGGTCAGCACCTGATGGTCGGCCTGCCGGACGTCGACGCGGGCGACCGCGATCGTCCGGCCCCTGCGCACCACCGCCGACGCGGCCACCACCTCACCGCGCGCCGGGGTGGCGGGCGCTAGGAAGTTGACCTTGAGCTCGATCGACGTCATGCGCTCGCCGGGCGCGAGGAAGGGATGGAGCGCGTAGACCGCGGCGGTGTCGGCCAGGGTGGCGAGCACGCCGCCGTGAACCACGCCGTACTCCTGGGTGAGCGGCTCTCCGGGCCGCATCGCGACCGTGGCGCTGCCGCGGTCGAGCGATCGCAGCTCGAGGCCCAGCAAGTGGTTGATCGGGACGGTGGAGAAATCCGGTCGATCGGTGGCCATGTGGACCGGCACTCTACCACCGGGACCGATGGCGGCTAGGTGCGCGTGACATCGGCATCCGATGCCGAGCTCCATGACAGCAGGGTGGGCAGGAACACCAGCAGCAGGGCCGCCGACAGCGCGAACCCGCCCGACACCGCGACCGCCAGCGGACGCAGCATGGCGGCGCCGGCGCCCCAGCCGAGCGCCAGGGGCAGCAAGGCGGCGAGACCCGCCAGCGTGGTCATGAGCACCGGTCGCACCCGGCGTCGCGCGGCCATCGCCGCGGCGGTGGCCGGGACGTGGCCGCTGGCGACGAAGCGGCGGTGCGCCGCCACCAGGAAGCAGGCGTTCTCGGCCACGATGCCGACCACCATGATCATGCCGACGAAGCTCGAAAGGTTGAAGGTCTGACCGGTGATGCGCAGCCCCAGCATCACGCCGGCGAGGGAGGCGATCGCGGTGGCCAGCACCGCCAGCGCCTGGACCCAGGATCGAAACGCCACCAGCAGCACCAGCATCACGCAACACGAGGCCAGCAGCAGCACCAGCGCCAGCCCGCGGAACGAGGACTGCTGCTCGGCATAGAGGCCGGCGTATTCGAGGTGGAGGGTGGGCGGGACGGTGAGGCTGTCGCGGAAACGGTCGCGGATCGCGGCGATCGCCGAGCCGAGGTCGCGGCCGCTGAGGCGTGCGGTGATCGGGACGACGCTGCGCTGGTTGTTGCGCGCGATCTCGACGTCGCCGGGCACCACCTGCGAGCGGGTGAGATCGGCGAGGATCGCCGAGCCGGTCGATTCGAGCGGCACCCGCGACTCGAGCACCGCCCCGACGCGGTCCTCGGCGGGGCGGGGCAGCACCAGCCGGATCGGCCATTCGCGGGCGCCGCGCGGGATCTGCCCGGCCGGGATGCCGCCGACCGCGGCGCCCGCGCCGCGGGACAGCGCCGCGACGCCGAGACCCATGCGGACGGCGCGCTCGCTGGGGGCGAGCAGCAGGTTGGGCCCGCTGACCACGACCCCGTTGCGCACATCGACCACGCCGGGAACCCGGTCGAGCAGGTCGGCCGCAGTGACCGCGAGACGGCGCGCCAGCGCGCGGTCCTCGCCGAACACCCGGATCTCGACCGGCTCCGGATTGGTGGTGAGATCGCCGATCACGTCCTCGACCAGCTGGCCGAACTCGACGTCGACCGCCGGCGCACTCGCTGCGATGCGCTGGCGCAGATCATCGGCGATCTCGTCGGCGTCCCGGCGCTTGCCGCGCCGCAGGCGCAGCGTGTAATCGCCCCGGTTGGGCTCGGTGACGAAGAAGCCCAGCTGGTCACCGGTGCGTCTCGACCAGGCGGTGATCTCGGGGGTGCGCGCGATCTCCTGCTCCACGACGCCCAGCAGCCGCGACGTCTCGTCGAGCGACGTCCCGGGCGGGGTGATGTAGTCGAGAATGAGCGTGCCCTCGTCCATGTCGGGCAGGAACCCGGAGCCGATCCCGGTGGCGAGGATCGCGGCCGCCACCGCCACGAACATCACGGCGAGCAGCACCGCACGACGGTGTGGCAGCAGCCGGCCCAGGGTGGCGTGGCCGAGCTGCGGCAGCGGGCGGCGTGCCGCGGACAGTCGGCGGCCCACCAGACCCGGCAGCAGGGTGAGGCACAGCAGCAGGGAGAGCGTCAGCATCAGGGCGACCGAGACCGCCAGCACCCTGAAGAACGCGCCCGCCACCCCGCCCAGCAGCCCGAACGGGATGAAGATCGCGAGCGTGCACAGACTCGAGGCCAGCAGCACCGGCGACAGCTCGGCCATCGCGACGGCACGCGTCTGGCCGGCCCCGGACTCGTGCACCAGGTGCTCGACCACCACGATCGCGTCGTCGAGCACCAGACCGACGGCGGCCGCCACGCCGCCCAGCGTCATCAGGTTGAGCGAATGACGCGCGATCGCGAAGCCGAGCATGGTGATCGCGATGCTGGCCGGCAGGACGGTCGCGCCGATCAGCCCCAGCGGAAGGCTGCCGAGGAACAACGACATGACCGCGATCGCCAGCAACCCGCCGACGAGCAGCGCGTCGCGGACGCTGCCGACCGAGGCCCGCACCAGATCGGACTGATCGTAGAACACCCCGATCTCGAGCCCGGGCGGGAGCTCGCCGCGGTGCCGCTCGAGCCAGCGATCGACGCCGTCCGCCAGCGTCACGGTGCTGGCCGCCGGCTGGCGCAGCAGGTTCACCAGCACCGCCTCGCCGGACCCGCAGGCGTAGCGCGTGAACTCCGGCGCCTCGGCGAGCTCGACCTTTCCCAGCGCGGCGAGCGGCACCGGCGCGGCGTTGGCCACCGGGATCGGGACCTGGGCCAGCTGGTCGAGGTCGCGCGGACGGGCGTCCAGCAGCGCCAGGTAGAGCTCACGGTTGGCGCTCAGCATGCCGAGGCCCTGGAGCTCGGTGCGCTGCGAGACCGCCTCGGCGACGCTCTCGACCGAGAGGCCGCGCGACTGGAGCGCGACCGGATCGAGCGTGACGCGGGCCTCGAGGCGCCGCCCGCCCTGGAGCACCACCTCGCCGACCCCGGGGAGCCGCGCCAGCTCGGGCTTGAGCTGCAGCTCGGCGTAGTCGCGCAGCTGCGCCGGCGACATGACGCGCGAGCTCAGCGACAGCCCCATCACCGGGAACAGGGCCGGGCTCATGAGACGGGCGTCGAGCGAGGTGCCGCCCGGCAGGCGCTCGCGAATCGCGTCCAGCTGCCCCTGAACGCGCTGCAGCGCCAGGTTCATGTCGGAGAACCACAGGAAATCGAGGTTGAGCTCGGAGGATCCGCGGCTGGTGGTCGAGCGCAGCTGCACCAGCCCCGGCACACGCCGCAGCGTCTGCTCCAGCGGCACGGTGACCGAGCGCAACATCTGCTCGGTGTCGCGCTCACCGCTCTCCGCGATCAGGGTGATGCGCGGGAAGGTGACCTCGGGCAGGATCGCGGCCGGCAGCCGCAGCCCCAGCCACAGTCCGGCCGCCGACAGCGCCACCACCGCGAACAGGATGGCGCGATGCTGAGAGGCCAGCGCTTCGAACGCCCGCTTCACGGTCGGACGCGAACCGGGGTGCCGGCCGGCAGGGCCCACTGTCCCTCGACCACCACCTGTCGACCCGCCTGCACCCCGGCTCCGCTCACCTCGCGCCAGCGCCCCTCCCGACGCCCGAGTTGCACTTCGACCCAGGCGAGCCGGCCGCTCGAATCGACCAGGGCGACCGTGTGGTGCCCGGTGAGATCGTCCTCCACCAGCGCCGAATCGGGGACCGCGAGTGCCCGATAGGGCGCGCCGAGCTCGATGGTGGCGCGGCCGAATTGCCCGAGCGTGGGCCGTGGGTCCGCGGCGGTGGGCCGGAGCCAGATCAAGGTGGTCTGATCGCTGCCGGCGGTCGGCATCACGGAGACGACGTGGGCCGCCATCGGCGTGCCGCCGAGGCCGTCTTCGATCATCGCCGCGCCGCCGCGGTGGAGCGCGCGTGCATCCCCGGCCGGCACCCGGGCCTCGAACACCACGTCGTCGTCGGGCACCAGGGCCATGAATTCCGCGCCGCTTGCGAGCCGCGAGCGGGGCTCGGCGCTGCGGCGGGTGACGATGCCCGCGGTCGGCGACTGGATCGGCACGCGCACCATCCCGGCGCGCGCCACCGCCAGCGCTCGCCTGGCCTCCGCCACCGCGACGGAGTCGCGGGCCTCGCGCGCCAGCAGCTCGGCGCCCTGCAGCGCCGCGGCCGACTCCCAGGTCAGCCAGGTCCCGAGCGTCTCGCCCCGGGTCACGCGATCGCCGGGATGCGGGGTCAGCTCCTCGAGCACGGCATCGAACGGGGCGGAGAGCACCAGCTCGGTGCTGGACTTCCACTGTCCGGGCGCTTCGAAGCCATGGCCGAACTCGCGCCAGCTCACCACGTCGACGGTGACCTCGGGACGCGCGGGCGGCCCCGCATCCGGGGTCTCCCGACGCGTGCAGCCGGAGCCTGCGATCACCAGCAGCCCCAGCGCAACGGCCCGGGCCAGGCGCGGGCGACTCACCTCCAGATCTCCGCCTGCGCCAGCGCCAGCTCCAGCCGTCCCGCCGCATCCTCGGCGCGGTCGGCGGATTGCTCCAGCACCCGCCGGGCGTCGAGCAGGTCGAGCAGCGGGAGCGACCCGGCCACATAGAGGCTCTGCGCACGCAGCAGGTTCGACTCGGCCTGGCCGGCGGCCGACCGCAGCGGTGGCAGATCGTGAGCCGCGTACCACCAGCGGCCCAGCAGGTCGAGGGCGATGCGGCGTGCCTCGCGTCGCACGCGCTCGAGGCGAGCGCGTGCCGCGCTGACCGAGGCCTCCCGAGCCGAGACGGCAAGCTCCGACCCCGGGGCGAGCAGAGGACGGCTGAGCTCCAGCGCCACCGAAGCGCCCGCGTCCTGGCGCAGACGATCGGACAACGTGCCGTTGGGCGCCAGCCCCGGCGGCCCCCAGCGCGACAGGCCGGTTCCCGCCCAGCCGGCATCGGCGGTCAGGCTCAGCGCCACCGACTTCTGCGCGTGGGCTCCGGTCAGCTCGAGCTCCGCGATCACGACATCCGACTGCGCCTTTCGAACCTCCGCGAAGCTGTCCGCCCGTGCCACCATGGACGCCGAGTCCGCTGCCGTGGGCAGCGCCCCGCCGGGATGCGATGCGCTGATGGTGGGGCTCCATGACTCGGGGGCTCCGAGGAGGTCGCCCAGCTCGCGAACCAGCGCGGAGCGGTCGCGCCGGTCGGCGTCGATGTCCGCCTCCAGGCCGCGCTGCTCGAGCTCGAGGCGCGCCACATCGGCCGGGCTGCGCGCCCCCGAGCGCGCCGCGGAGCGGATCGTCTCGAGCACCCGCCCCGTCCACTGCAGTGCCGCTTCGTGCCGCCCGATGCGAGCCGAGCTCTGAAGGATCTCGGCTGCCAGCTCCGCGGCGCGCAGGCCGTTTTCCCGCCGCGCCGCGGCCAGGTCGCGGCCCGCTCCCTCGGCCACCGCCCGGGTACGGAGCTGCTCCCGCCGCCGTGCACCGCCGTCGGCCAGCGACATGCGGCCGATCAGCCGCAGGTCGTACTCCCCCAGGTTGGTCAGGGCGGGGTCGTAGGCGTGCGGCGGGATGCCCTGGACGCTCGTATGCAGGCTCACGTCGGGCCGGCGGTTGCGGGCCGCCACCAGCGCGTCGAGCTGCGCCGCTCGCGCGTCCTCGCTGGCCGCCAGCACCTCCGGGGCGACTTCCGTCGCGCGGCCGGCGCACTCGATCACCGTCATCGAGTCGTGCACCGCACCCGCCGAGCGGCCGCCGCCGGCCGAATCGGCCGGAGCCAGACTGCCGAGCGCCGCGACCAGCAACGCCGCCGGGAGCGAAAACGTCCGCCCCGGGAGCCCGGCCGCCGATGCTTCGCGCCCGATCATGCGAGCCATCCCAACCTCCCTGCGACCTCTCGTGCAGAGAGTCCGCAATCGCGGCCCCTATTCAGATGTGGTCACCGGAGCGCTCAGCCGCCGAATCGCTGCGCGGCGCGCAGGCGCGCCTTCGCGGCTTCGACCTCGCGGTCCTTCGGGGGCGCGGTGGTGGTCAGACCGTCGAGCAGCCGGCGCGCGACGATCGAGACCTCGTTCACGGCGCGATCGAACGCCGCCTGGTTCGCCAGCGACGGGCGCGTGAACCCGCTGATCTTCCGCACGAACTGGAGCGAGGCAGCCCGCACTTCGTTATCGGTCGCGGAGGGCGAGTAGTTGAACAGGGTGCGGATGTTCCGGCACATGGCGCTTCCTCTGCTGCGCGGCCCAAAGCCCGGGGTCAAGCCTGTGCGCCGGCCAGGCGCAGCAGGCGCTGGAACTGCGCTTCGCTGAACGGCATCACCGACAGGCGCGGCAGGCGCGCGAGGTCGGAGGTCTTGAGCGCCGCGTCGGCCTTGACCTGGGCCAGCGTCACCGGCTGCGGCAGCGGCTGGCCGGCGGCGAGATCGACCACCGGCCGCTTCGGATCGCCGAGCTTCGGATCGGGGTAGGCATCCGAGGCCGCGACCGCCAGCCCGACCGCCTGCTTCTGGTCGCCGGTGTGGTACACGATCACCGTGTCGCCCTTACGGATCGTGGCCAGGTGCTTGAGCGCCACCGGATTCGAGACCCCGTCCCACACCGTGCGCTTGTCACGGCGCAGATCGGCGAACGAGTAGGTCGACGGCTCGGTCTTGACCAGGAAGCGCGCCATGGAGCGCAGGATAGTCCCGGCGCGCGCCGGAGTTCAAACGCGCGGTCCGCCGCCCTATCGATTCATGAGGTGATCGTAGATGAGCTGGTACGAGTCGGCCGGAATGCCGAGGTCGCCCCGGAAGGGATGGTCCATCGCGATGATCACGAAGATGACGGAGGCGACGAAGGTGGCCAGCAGCATGACCAGGATGCCGTGCAGCCTCACGTCCTCGACGCGGAAGAAGAAGGACGCCGACAGGCTGATCGCGGCGCCCAGCAGGACGACCAGCCACATGACGCCGGGCAGCCCGATCGTCACGCGGTCGAGCCGCGCGCGTCGCACCTCCGTAACCCGGTTGTAGGCGCGCCAGGCCTCGGCATCGACGATCTTTTCGCCTTCGGTCCGGGGCTCGAAGGTCTCGAGGTGGGCCTGGAAGCGGTCCATCTTCTCGACGCCGGCGGTCGGAACGCGTCCCCTCCGCTGCACCGGCCACGCCTCGCGAATCGTGTACCCCACGTAGTCCCGCAGTGCCGCTTGCAGATCCGAGCGCGCGGGCTCGGGGTAGCCGCTGACATCACGATAGAGCGCGGCCAGCGCCGCGGCTTCGGCCGAGACCACTCCCGAGGCCTCGTTGTAGGTTTCGAACACGTTGACCGCGATCAGCGCCAGCACCAGGCCGTAGAACACCATGATCGAGTGCACCATCGTGCCGACGAAGTGCGAGTCGTCGTGCGTCACCCGGAGCCGCGGCAGCACCCGGGCGCGGACGAACCGCACCCCGAGCAGCGCGAAGCCGACCAGCAACAACTCGAGGAGCGGGCCCACGACCCACAGCGGCCAGCCGAAGACCCAGTCCATCATGCGCTCAATCCTCTCTCCGACCGGCGGACCCGTCCCCCGCCTCCGCGGGGGCATCGAAGCGGACCTCGCCGGCGCACTCGAGGTAGCGGCAGAATGCGTTCGCCAGCTTGATCTGACGTGGACTCTGGCAGTCGGGCTCGAACAGCCGCGGGCTGCCCACCACGATGCAGGCGCAGCGCGCCCGCGAGGTGGCGACGTTGAAGCGGTTGGGACTATAGAGGAAATCCATGCCGCGCGGCGCGTCCTCGGGCGTCGAGGTGGTCATCGAGTAGATGACGACCGGCGCCTCCTGCCCCTGGAACCGGTCCACGGTGCCGACCCGGGCGCCGTCGGGCAGCGCGGCGCTGAGGTCGGCGACCTGGGCGTTATAGGGCGCGATCACGAGGATGTGGTCGAGCCCGAGCCGATGCTCGCAGCCATGGTGATCGCGCCAGCCCCGGCCGGGAGCGGTCAGCATGCTCACCAGCCGCTTCACCACCGCGACCTCCTCGGCGCTCGAGCTCTGGTTGGCGTCGTGGACCACCGGCACGTACCAGAGCCCGGCCCCCGCGAACGGCCCCGCGCCGGTCAGGGCCTGGCGCTCGAGACCCTCGTGCGACGTGAGACGCCGCTCGTAGAACAGCTCGGAGGTCAGCGCGCAGATCACCGGCGGCAGTCGCCAGGTCTCCTCGAGGAACAGCCCGCGGTCGGGCGCGATGGTCTGCTCATCGCCCAGCACGTGCTGGAGCGCCGAGACCGCGGCGCCGTCAGGATGCGAGCCCTGGATCGGCTGATCGAGCTGCTGCGGGTCGCCGAGCAGCACCAGGCTCGCGGCGCTCGGGGCGATCGCCAGCACGTTGGCGAGCGACATCTGCCCCGCCTCGTCCACGAACAGCACGTCCACCGCCTCGCGGAACTCCTCGCGCGCCCACATGTACTGGGTGCCGCCGGCGACGCGGTGGGTGCCGCCGCGCAGCGCGTCGCGCACCTCGGCGTTGTCCGTGCTCTCGGTGATCGAGGGGTCGCCGTTCCCGGTCAGCTCGCTGACCTTCTCGATGGGGCGGATCGTCATGCCGTTCTCCAGGGCCGCCTCGACCACCTCGTCGAGGAGGTTGCGGATCACCTTGTGGCTCATCGCGCACACCCCCACCCGCTTCCCGGCGCGCACCAGATCGCAGATCATGCGCGCGCCGGTGAAGGTCTTGCCCGAGCCCGGCGGGCCCTGGATCGCGAGC
>Ga0306921_10002713_pt1 | contig 17778 bp, 10 predicted proteins | sample sta12Cox44000080_FD_203760 | JGI IMG/M metagenome (GOLD analysis project Ga0306921, IMG submission 203760) | Lab enrichment of tropical soil microbial communities from Luquillo Experimental Forest, Puerto Rico - statoxic.12C.oxic.44.000.080 (v2)... | ecosystem: Environmental > Terrestrial >... | reverse complement strand
TCAACGGCTGGCCTGTGAAGGCGTCCCACACGCGGGCTGACTTATCCCAGGAGGCGGTAACGACTCGCTCGCCGTCCGGGCTGAACTGCGCCGACCAGACCGAATCTTCGTGCTTTAGCGGCTCACCGAGCGGCTGACCGGTGACCGCGTCCCAGAGTCGCGCGGTCTTATCCGCGGATGCGGTCACCAGCCGGCGGCCGTCGGGGCTGAACCGCGCAGAATAAACCCAACCTTCATGCTTTAACGACTCACCTATTGCCTGACCGGTAGTCGCGTTCCACAGCCGCGCCGTCCCATCCTGAGATGCGGTCACGACCCGCTGGCCATTCGGACTGAACCGCGCAGAATAAAGTCCCGCTTCGTGCTTCATCGGCTCGCCTATCGGTTTTCCGGTTAGAGCCTCCCAGAGCCGCGCCGTGTTATCCGCCGATGCGGTCACGACCCGTTGGCCATCCGGGCTGAACTCCGCAGAATAAACCGGACCTTCGTGCTGCATCACCGCGCCAATTTCCTCACCGGTAATCGCATCCCAGAGGCGAGCTGTTCCATCGTCGGAACCGGTTACAATCCGTTGACCATTCGGGCTGAACCGCGCCGACTCGATTTTGCCCAAATGTCGCAATGGCGTCCCGAGGGGCTGTCCGCCGGCTGCATTCCACTGCCGCGCCGTCTGATCGCTTGACGCGGTCAATACGCGCAGGCCGTCCGGACTGAAGTGTGCGGAAACAACGTCTGAATCGTGTTCCATCACGACAGTCGAGCGTTGGACCGGATTAGTCTGAGCCAACAACGCTGCCGTAAGCGAGACAGCTGCATAGTCTCCTGGATTCAGGCGCAACGCCTGTGCCAGGTGAGCTAACGCTTCAGCTTCCTTGCCGGCTTCGAGAGAATCGCGAGCCAGTGAGACATGGGCTCGGCAGGCCACTTCGCTGGTTTCCTTTTGGGCCAAACGGGCCGAATTGCTCTCCCACACGGCAATAACGGCGACGAGCCCCGCGATAAAGAGCAGCGCAACCAGCGCGCCAATTAACTTCCGCTGCCGCCTGCGCGCCTGGCGTTCCGCTTCTGCCAACTTCAACGCACCGTTGAGTTCGCGCTGCTGCTGAATTCGCCTTTGCTCGCCTTCGCGGTGACGCTCAGCAAGGCTCGCTTCCACAAACAGCAACTCTCTTCTGTTCAACGAAACCTCAGAAGAGATCGGCCACTTCTCGACGTCTTCAAGTCGCCCTCCGCGATACAGATAGCTTGTTTCCCTTCCGGCTTCCTCCCACTCCTTCGCACTATCGGTCAACCGGCGAAGAACGCGCAGTTGCTCGCGTTTCGAATCGATCCATTCGCGCAAAGTTTCCCAGCTGTGAATCAGCGCTTCGTGCGTCACTTCAACGGTATTGTCGTCATTAATTACAATCAATCGAGCGTCGTTGTGCGACAGGACTGACAAAACTTGCTCAACCTCGCGTCGCTCGACACCGTGGGGAAACAACTCTTCACGGGGAACTCGCCTTCGGCTATCTGGAACACCCTCACCCAATGTGATCAGTCGCAGCAAAACGTTATGCGCGATTGCCCGCTGCAAATCATCCTTAAGTTTCTGTTCGTAAGTGTCCTGCGCGCGCCGGCGCAGCGCGCCTGCCACACCTCCGCTCCCTTCATAAGCTTCCAAAGTGAGCCAGGGGCCAAGGCGAGCCTGCCAGAGTTCCTTAAGCGCGTGCTGCAGCAGCGGTAGCGAACCGCGCTGTTGATGGACGTCGCGTAATATTAGTTCCACAAGGCCTTTCTCGAAAAATGCCCCAACTTTTCGGGCTGGAAATTTTATTGCTTCCCGCAGGGCCACCGGCCCAAGCTCGCCGAGAAGAAGTTGATTGTTTTCAAGCAGGTAGCGCAGTTGAGGAAACTCCAAGCTGTGAGGCACGAAATCCGCGCGGAGTGTGATCAACACTCGGAAGGATCCCGACGGGTCTTCGACGGCATTGAACAGGTTGCTAATCAGTTGCTCGGCGCGACTGCTACTATTGCTCGCAGAATCGCGGGTAATTCCGCTATGAGTAAAAATTTCCTCGAACTGATCGACCACTATCAAGACGGTTCTTCGATTTCCAGCAGTAAGAGCGCCGATCGCAGTGCATAGCCCGTCCCCACGGCTCTCAAATCGTTCGGCCAGCTCGTCCGCTATGCGAACTCGGTCGGCCACCGGCGCTTCGCCTGCGATTTGTTCCGCCAACGCTCTCAATGGATTCCCGCCTGGAAGGAAAGTGATAAGGTGCCAATCGCGAATTGCCGGAAGCTCTCGCGATGCAACGTCACTGTGAAGCCCTGCTCGAGCGAGCGAGGACTTGCCGCAACCCGAGGCCCCGACAATCGCTACAAAGCGACTGTGCGCCAGTCGCCTTGCGAGCCTCCGGATATCGTCTTCGCGTCCGAAGAAAAAGTCCTTTTGGTCGGCCTCGAACCGTTCAAGACCCCGATAGGGGGCGGGCTCATCGGGCAGTTCGTAGCCATTCGGCTCGGTTGCCTCACCCTTTATTCCCGCAACCAGCCGTTGGAAAGCGCTCAGGTCATCGAGTCTCGACCGAAAATCGACCCAGGTACGCTGCTTCAAGAACGCGTCGAGCGCTTCAGCGCTTGCTCCTGGCAGCAAGACCGGTATAACCCGGAAATCGTTCCGGCTTCGCGCAGCCTTGTCCAGGAGAACTTGCATCTCCTCAATGTGCCAAGGTCCCCTCCCCTGTGGGCCGAAGAAAATTGCGGCGGTGGAACTCTGTTCGATAGCACGCTCAAGCTCCGGCTGCCAGGGCTCTCCGGGCACAAGATGCCATTTGTCGAGAAACGGTAGTAGCCCAGCTTCTCTCTGAAGGCGAGTGGCAAGCAATTCCACCTCGGCCTTGTCAACTCCGTTGTAGGAGAAGAAGACGTCGTATGTGGATCCGGGTCCCATCGCTTCGACGCATCTAACGCGTTCGCAATATCACGGGGCACGCTACGATATTCAACATTCTCACGCAGAGGGCGCAGGGGACGCGAAGGAGAAGAGACAAACGTGATGCCCAATGCTTGGCGGGAGTCGAGCCCGAAAGGTTACGTCTCCTCGTCGTGGTTTTCCAACTGCTCAACACCCGGAGAGCGGTGCTCCGCCGAAACGACATGTTCGGCGACGAGAAGTAATTGCGCGCTTGGAACAATGCGCTCTCGGAGAAGAGGCCGAATAATGCGGTTGGGAATCTGTAGCCGGCCAATCCCTCAACAGCACTCTGCGCAAAGGCTGGAGCTTCGGTCAATGAGACCGCCCAGCCGCGATCTCGCGTACTGCCTGCGCGATCTGTTTGACACTGGGGCGATAAGCGTCTTCCAGAACCGGTGAGAAAGGCACCGGCACGTCAGGAGAAGCAACTCTGATCACCGGCGCCTTGAGATACGCACTGAATCGTTCCTGGATACCAGCCGCGATTTCTGCACTCACTCCGCCAGTTTTGGGACCTTCTTCAACGATGACCACCCGGCCGGTCTTCCTGACCGAATCCCCGATCGTTTCAAAGTCCAGCGGCGCGAGACTCCGTAAATCGATGACCTCGGCATCCAGACCCTCGCCGTTCAGCTGCTGAGCAGCATCCAGACTAAAATGCAACATCAGCAACCAGGATAAAATCGTGACATCAGATCCAGGCCGGCGCACCGCAGCCCGGTCGAGCGGCACCAGATACTCGTAATCTGGAATTTCACTAGTGGCATCGATTGCGCCGGATTCCACCCGTGCTCCCTTCGAGCCGTATAGTAGTTTGTGCTCAAAAATCAGGACGGGATCGTTGTCACGCACCGCCGATTTTAATATTCCTTTTGCGTCGTAAGCGTTCGATATGGCCACAACTTTCAGCCCGGGAACCCCAGTGAAATACCGTTCCATATTTTGCGCATGCTGGGATCCGCGACCGGTTGCTCCGACCGGCGCCCTCATTACGAGCGGCACCTGGCATCGCCCGCCAGACATGTAACGCATCTTGGCGGCGTTATTAATGATCTGATCACTCGCCAGAAAGAGAAAATCGCCGTACTGCACATCGGCAATGGGTCTCATTCCCATCATGGCGGCGCCGACAGCTATGCCGAAAAAACCAAGCTCAGCGATCGGGGTGTTAATCATCCGATCGGGAAACCTCTTTTCGAGGCCAAGGGTGACGGTGAACGCACCACCCCAGCCACCCGGCACGGCGATATCTTCCCCAATACAGAAGACGGCCTCGTCCCGTTCCATTTCCTCGGCAATGGCATCACGCAGAGCCTCGGCGATTCCTTGTCGTTTCATGTTCCGATTTTGCTTTTCAAGGATTCTGGCATCCTCTTCTGAGGCGTAAACACTAGTCAGGAGATCATTGAGCACCGGCTGCGGAGCGCTCTTTGCTTTCTCGACCGCGGACTCAATCTCGTGGTCAATTTTTTCCTGGATCTTATCGAGATCAGCCTGATCAGCGTTACCGCCGGCTAATAGCGCTTCCGCGAAACGGACGATCGGGTCATTCGCAAACCAAGCCGTGCGCTCTCCTTTTGGTTGATAATGGCAGGGGTCACGGCGCGAATGTCCGGTGCGCCGATAGGTTAATAGCTCAAGTAAAACGGGCCCATGCCCACTGCGACAATCTTCCGTTGCCCGCACCGCCGCTTCATAGACCGCAACCACATCGTTGCCATCGACGGTTTCGCCGCGAAAGCCGTAACTGCCTGCTCGACCGGAAATCCTGGTGTTTTTCATGACTTGATCGATGCGGGTAGAAGCGCCGTACAAGTTGTTCTCGCAGACAAACAATACCGGCAAATTCCAGAGAGCAGCCATATTGAGCGCTTCGTGGAACGCCCCCTCGGCCACTGCGCCGTCGCCAAAAAAACAGGCGACGACCTGTTCAGTCTTCCGCATCTTAAAAGCGAGGGCCATGCCAGCTGCAACCGGGATCCCTCCCGCCACGATCGCGATGCCGGGAATCATTCCCTTTGCCACATTGCCCACATGCATTGAGCCCCCCTTCCCTTGGCAGCAACCAGTCACCGCACCGAAAAGCTCATCCAACATTTCCTGAACGGTCAATCCCTTGGCCAACGCGTGTCCGTGCCCCCGAAAAGTGGAAGTAATAAAATCATTCTCTCTAAGTGCGGCACAAACTCCGACCGCCGTGGCCTCCTGCCCTTGACACTGGTGGATGGTGCCCGGCATAACGCCCTCAAGAAAAAGCGCTTTAACCCGGTCTTCAAACCGCCGAATCAAGAGCATTCGCTTATAGAGACTGAGCAAGAAGTCACGATCGTATTCTGCTAGCCCTTCACCCGGCTGGTTGCCGCTCATGCTGGCTGCAGACTGGGCACCATCTTCCAGGATGGCTAGCACCTGGCCGGCGTACGCTTCGTCGCCGGCCGGCACCAGCTGTTGCAAGAGAATCCCTGAATTCAGCGCTTCTACCTCCATGGTAGCTTTGTCCGTCTCTACTTCAAGTACCGCTTGACCGCGCTCGACAAAATCGCCCACAGCAACCAGCCAGCGGACTACCATGATCGGCGAACCGGTCGTTGACAAATCTGGCATTTTGAGGTTCATGCTAGGGTTGTTTTGGCTAGATGTTCGCACCTCATCGTCACCGGCTGTTCATCAATCAGCCGGACCGCTTCTGCCTCGGTCAGCACGCCGTCAGTAGTGCCGACCGCTCGAGTAGCCGACGCTCCCAGGGCGCTCGCATACATCAGGCTCCGAGGAAAGTCCCAGGCGCGTACTATTCCAGTGATCAAGCCGCTGGCAAAGGCGTCACCGGCTCCCGATGGGTCAACCGCCCGCCACGGGTAAGCGCCACAACGCCAACTCTCATCTCTATACATGCCAAGCGCTCCGCGCTCACCCATTGTTATCACCAAACCTTGACCGCCCCAACTTCGAAGCAGCTGCATCGCCTCCCACGGGTCGCTTCGGCCCGTCAATACAGCGGCTTCCGTATCATTGGGTAAAAACCAATCAATATACGGCAGCAGCTTTCGCATTTCGCCAGTGCATTGGAATTGCGTAGGCAGAACAACATCAACCACCGTGATCACATTTTGCTCGCGACACAAATGCAGCAGGGTCAGTAATTCGTCCGCGTGAATGCCGGGCATAGCAAACAGGCCGCCAAGGTAGAACAGATCCAGCGCGGAGAGCCAGGCGTCATCGATATGGTGAACGGTGAATGCCCGGTTAGCTCCGAAGGTGTGCACGTAACGCCGATCTTCTCCCTCGACTAACAAGATGACGGTTTCACTGGTTGGATAATCTGCTGTATAAGTTAACCGATCACAATTTACTCCGCTTGCTTGTAAAGTCTTGACCAGGGTCTCCCCGGCCGCGTCCCGACCTAGACATCCAACCAGATCAGCAGACAGGTTCTGCTTGCACAGATTGATCGCAACATTGGCAGCACATCCGCCCGCCTTCGTTCTGATCGCATCGACCGCTACCAGTTCTCCTGGACGCGGCAAGGCTGGGAGTGGACCACAAAACGTGTCTTTCACGAGAATGCCGCCACAACCGATCCTTGTCATATCTCAGTTCGCCTTCCCACAACAACCAAGTAATTCGATGCGTTCCAGAACGGCATCGCGCACCGCTGCGCGGCCCGCCACCATCACATCGCGATCGCCGCCCAGGCCTAATAGTTCGTGAGGGTTATCTATGTTCGCGGCGACGCTGGAACGCACCGCTTGAAGGTATCGCTGCTTCAGGTAGGTACCGTAGTTAACCTTGGTTATGCCCAGCCCGATCGCTTCACGCAAAGCACTCGCTTTGATGCCAGTTCCACCGTGTAAAACCAGCGGCTTGGTAACCCGCCGGTAGATCTCTGACAAATGCTGGAGATCAAGGTCTTGCTCCCCTTTTATCATGACGTGCACGTTGCCAACACTCACCGCCAATAGATCAACCTGGGTTTGTTCGATAAAGCGCGCCGCTAGTTCGGGATCTGTAAAGCCATGCCCATTTTTAATCCCGGAGGCACCAAATGGTAAGTGTCCAACCTCAGCTTCGACCGCCGCGCCATAGCGATGGGCGAACTCGGTCAGGGTGGCAACTCGGCACCGATAGTCGTCATACGAAGCGGAGGGATCCGCTGGCATGACCAGATTGAATCCCGCAAGAACGGCAGCGCGCACCCAGTCGTCGTTCGGGCATTCATTAAAAATCAATCCGCACGGTACACTCGCGCAGTCAGCTCCCGCTTTCCCTAGTTCGGCATAGCAATGAAGGCGCTCAGACAATCTGCGATTGGGGTGACTCAAAAACTCGCCATTAAAACCAATGATGATTGGTGATGCCGTCGTCTCGGCGGCATCGAGAACACCCTGGAGTGATTCAAAATTCCAGCTTTCGAAATACCCGAGCGCATACCGGTGTTCGCGCGCATGCTGGATGAGTTCGCTAATGGGCCAAAGCGGCATGCTGTAACTCCGGCTTCGCCAGCGCAAGATTGGTGGTACCGCCACCGATAAAGATCGTTTGATGATCTCCGATTAGATCGAGCGCTTTTGCGGCGATCGCCGCCTTTCCCATTTGGTTACTCGCCATACGTTCGCGAACCTTGTTCTTATAAAGGTAAGCAAGTTCTCGGGCTGGATTCGGTCAGAGATGCTGTCAGGGCTCATCAAGCCCCGCCCACTGAGAACGGAGTTTGATGGCCCGTGATCAGATGAGGCGTCAAGCCCTCAAGGGTAGCTCACGACAGTGACCGGAACATCCGGATTGGCGATGGTCGACGACCCTCCTGTGCCGTTGACCACGTTCAGGATGCCGCCGAATCCCGCCTTACTAAGAAAGATCGTGAGCAGATCATTCAGGCTCGCAGGCGGGAGGGTGACCGGGACCTCAAACGCGTTCGCGGCGTAGATGTTTACGCCCTTGTTGAAGAAGCTGTAGCTGCCCATACCATATCCTCTGAAGCTGGTCACGGTGTTGGCGACCTTGAAGGCTGCCCAGCCGTCGACACCAGGAGCCTCCGTCCAGTCCGCCTGGCTAGGCGGGTCATAAGGCATCTCGTTTTGGAAGAAGATTTCCGAGCCCCCGTTTCCGTTCCACATCACCTCGTATTTCTGGTAGTGCTCGACGAACAGGCCGTAAGCCGTGACGTTGTCGCCGTTGACGATCACGCCCGTGTCGGCGGTGTTGTCCGTCCAGCCCACTCCGGTGCCGTGGTCCGCCCGCCAGGCCCAGATGTCGTCCAGAAGGACGTTGTCGCTGTTCACGACAAGGCTGATCGTGGCCTTGCCGGCGGCCGCACCGCCGATTCGGAAGAATACGTCGGAGAGCAAGGTCGGGTCGTCCGGGTCGCTCTTGTGGGCCTGCCAGGTGCCTACCTGCAGCAGCACCGGGGAGTTCAGCGGGCCGGCGTCGAACAGCAGCCCCAAAAGCTTGACCCCGGGCACGTCGGCAACCGACATAGCGACGGCTCCGTTATTCGGCACGAGCGTCGGGAAGCCCAAGCCCAGCACAACCGTGTCGGGGCGCTTGACCTTGATCGTGCGGTCCAGGTGGTAGATGCCAGGGGTGAAGAGCAGGTTCTGGCCCTGGGCGAGTGCGCTGTTGATCTTCTGCACGCTGTCCGTTGGCTTGGCGACGAAGAAATCGTCGATGGAGATGGAAGAACCTGCAACCGACCCACCGCCCCAAGTCGTGCCCATGGAGTTGCGCTGCACCGAGGGTACGAATACCTTGTAGTGCCCACCGGCGTCCACGTACAGGTATGGCGCTTCTCGCGTCACCGGGCTGCTCGCGAGCGTAGTATACGGACCGCATACATTTGGCTGAGCGGGGAAACACTGCGCGGGCGCACCCACGACGCCCGAGAACACCTGGTTCCAGACGCCGTTGGTCCAGCCATCGAGCTTGCTGTTCCTGACCAGCCATTGCTGCTGCGAGCCGTTGATGACGGTGCTGCCGTCAAACTCCGAATCGGCGATGAAGCCGCCGCTGGCGAACGACGGAGGGGTGCAATAATCCATCAGGGTGGCAAGCCCGTTGATGTGGACGCGACGCATGGGCGCGGCCTGCGACACGGCCCAGAATTCGCCGGTGTGGCAGCCGAAGGTCGGGTTGGTCACGTTTATGGTCAGGTTAGAGAGAGAGCGCCAGAAGTTAGTGAGCGCGACGCAGCTGCCGGAGGCATCGCACTGGTTGTACACATCAATGGACCCGTTGATGACAACGTCGTTCGGGGAGAAGCCGAGGCCCGCCACGGCGGTGTAATAGCCGACCTGAAAATTAAGGGGGGTGTCGGAGGTTCCATAGGTGCCGGGCATGAACAGCAGTGCGTAGCGCTGCGGTCCGAATTGGTTGGGAACCTGCTGGTTGGCGATTGCGTCAACGGCCATCTGGATCTGGCTCGTCGGCATGCTGGGGTCAAAGATCATCACGTTCGGTCCGAAATCAGGCGGCGTCGCGCGAACCAGACCGAGCGCTCCAATAGTCAACAAACAACAAAGGGCAAAGCGGCGTGGTAGATGCATAATATGGGGGAATGAGGTTCAGCGCCAAGATCTACAAGGGCGATGAGCGGTTCAAGAGCAGAAATTCAAGAGGGTCATAAAAGGTTAATCGACGAAAGCAGGACGAAGACCGGAGTTATGGATGACCAGGCAATGCGTCTGCCTCTGTCGGCCGCTCAGCTGGGAGTTAAAAGCTCATTGCCTTTACGATGCTATCCTACATCCTCCAGGCGCCACGTTGCCCCGCTAGCCTGAACGCGCGGGGCGTCAAACCGGTCCGGCCGCGAAAGACTCGAAAAAAATGGTTAAGACTGGCGAATCCGGACTGAGCAGCTATATCCGTGACCGAGTGGGTGGTCGTTTCCAAGAGCCTTTGCGCGTAGCTGATTCTAACCCGCAGAATCTCGTGAAGAATAGTACGTTGAAGTTCGGGACGAAAGGCCCGTTCCAACGATCGCCGCGGAACTCGGCCATGGGCGACGACATCGTCCACCGACAAATTGCCTTTTCGAAAGTTCTCCTGGATGTAGCTGAGCGCATCAGCAACGTCGCGGTCCTCGACGGCCAGGGTCTCGGTGCTCTTTCGGGTTACAACTCCTTTGGGCGCGATTCGCTTAGGTATATCCGGTGGGGGCTCGCCATTCATCAGCCGATCGAGGAGCGCTGCCGCTTCGTATGCCATCCCCTCGAGATCGTGGCGGACGCTTGAAAGCGGCACCTGGACGCAATCGCAAATTACTGGGTCGTTATCTACGCCAAGAACGGCAACCTGATCCGGAATGCGTATTCCGGCTTCGATGCAGGCGTCTACGATGTCCGCAGCAACGCAGTCGTTGTAGCAAAAAATGCCGAGGGGATAGCGCAACGATCGAATTGTATGGATCACCCACCTGCGGCGCAGAGTCCAGTTCATGTGCCGGCTTAGGCGAGCGCTCCGCCGCGTGTTGACCGGCAGCAGTCGCACACAGTCGTATCCGGCGGTGCGGACTGAAGTCGCAAAACCCTGAAAGCGTTCCTCGTTTACCGGGTCATCCCAGAATGGCGCCCAAACGAAGTTCCTGAGGTTTCTCTCAAGCAAGTGCTCTGCGCCGAGACGTCCGATCGCCTCGTTATCCTCGATCACGCAGGGAATTCCAAGATCCTTTCGAACGGACGAAATTTCGACGGCTGGAATACCTGCGGACAGCACGTACTTTGCCAACTCGTCCCAATGTCCGACGAATGACAGAATTCCATCGCCCTTCCATCCCAGCGGTATGGTGGCGTCATAAACCATGTCGGCGACAACGTGCCAGTCGTGTTCGGCGGCATAGCGCGCCGCCCCTCGATAGAACCCGTGGTGGGTGGAAGTTAACGCCAACAGGATGGTTCGTTTTCGATGCCTGGCGCGCATTTTGAGATATTTTTGCGTAAATTAGCATCTTACGCCAGCCAGGCTTCTCACTTATTGTGTCAGCCCCAATAAGGTCGGCTCAGCACAGCACTCCCTGGAACGCTCGCTCGTTTGAGGGCTTTTATGTCTTACCGACCCGAAACCTAGGAAAGAGAACCGATTAGTATGAAAACGAGTCCCCCCGAAACCTGCTGCAGATTCAGCTACAAGCAAAATCGCGTTATGCCGATCCGCGCCTGGCGGAATCGGTGTGAGACGTGAAACCCAACCGAAGACATATGACCAACAGTATCTTCACGAGAATCCATTGGTGGTTGGGTCCGGCGGTTCTATCGCTTCTGACCATTTGGCCGGGTCCGCAAGCGGCCGCAGCGGACGATTTCGAGCTGGCTATGGTAATCAAAGAGACCACGAATCCGTATTACAACGCCACACTGGCAGGCGCACGAATTGCCGCGGAAGAGATCGGTGGAAAAGCTAATAACTACGGTCCGACTCAAGCCAGCGGACAGGCGCAGGTCGAAATCATCAACAATTTGGCTGATCGCCATGTCCCGGCGATAGCGATCGCACCGAGCGATCCCGACGCAGTGGTGCCCGCCATGAAGCGAGCACAGAAGCTCGGCACCAAGGTCGTGACATTCGACGCGGATTCAGCTCCCGACGGGCGTCCTTTCTTTGTCAATCAGGCCACGAGCGATTCAATCGGCCGATTTGGCGCTCAATTGCTGGTAAAGGCCATGGGGACCAAGGGGAAGGTTGCTATCGTATCGGCGCAACCCACGGCTGCGAACCAGAATGCCTGGATTGCAGCGTTCCGAGACGAACTCAAGCAGTACAAAGACATTGAAATTGTGGATGAGGTCTACGGATACGATAACGAGCAAAAGGCATTTGATGCGACCGTTGCATTAGTCACGAAGTATCCTGATCTGACCGGGATCTTTGCACCGACGTGCCCCGGTCTTCCCGCAGTCGCGAGGGCTCTCGAGTCCTTGAACAAACAAGGCACGATCAAGGTCTCAGGCAATTGCGTCCCTAGTATCACCGCCAAATATATGCTTGATGGCACGATCCAGGGATTCTACCTGTGGGATCCGATCAAACTCGGCTACGTCACATACTATGCGGCAAAGTATCTCGCCGAGGGAAAGATTCAGGGAAAGGTGGGCGACTCCTTTACGATAAAGGAAGGGAAATGGCCGGGTGAATATAAGATTGATGCCACAGGACAGATCATCACCGGCGAGCCGGTACAGTTCACCGCGGAGAACGTCAAGGGATACAACTTCTAGCGAGGCCGCCCTCAGACCGGCGAGATGTAAGGATCTCAAGGTCGCATTGGGAGCAGCGGCGATTGGGTGGAGCGGCCTCGCTCTTGCGGGACCGACATTTTGTTAAAGGTTCGGGCTATTGCCCGCGCGTGATCAGCATGTTGCGTATGCGTTTTTGATTCGTCGTGCATTTACAAGTGGTGTGGAAATCCGTAGCTTTTGGGCTCCGCGGTCCCGCTTATAGAATCCTTGAAAAGCAAAACCGCTTCACGATTGATGCGCGGATTCAGAAAAAAACTTGACTCATGTTCAATCAGTTTTGCTTTTCAAGGATTCTAGCCGTTGTCCGAAGAGGGCGCAGGGATGCCGAACAGAGGGAAATGCAGCCCTGCGTCAGTGTACCGGTGCCCTCAAGAGCCCAGGGACGTGACTTGGGTGTGGAACCTAAACGATACCAGTCTAAGGTGGAGTTTAGCGGCCCGATAGTTGAACTTCGCGGGATCACCAAACGCTTCGGGCCGGTCGAGGTTCTAAGCAACGTCGATCTCAACCTTCGCGCCGGGCGAGTGCATTCTCTGGCCGGCGAGAACGGGGCTGGCAAGAGCACGCTGGTCAAGATTCTCGCCGGCATCCATCAGCCGGACAACGGTCAGATCCTGAAAAATGGCATGGAAACTACGGTTCTGAGCGCCGCCGACGCGCGGCGTCAGGGGATCGCTGTTATTCACCAGCACCCGGCCATTTTCCCCGACCTCTCGGTGGCGGAGAATATCTTTGTCGGCCGCCAGCCTCGGCAGGCGGGTCGTATCGATTGGCCCGCGATGACGGAAAAGGCGCGGGAACTGTTATACACTCTGCGGGTTGACGTCGACGTAAGCGTGCCAGTGAAGCTGCTGGGTATCGCCGAGCGTCAGGCAATCGAGATCGCAAAGGCCCTGTCAATTGACGCGCGCGTACTCGTCATGGACGAACCCACATCGGCCATCTCAAGCCGCGAGGTCGACCGGCTATTCCAAATCGTAGAGCGGCTGAAAAAGCAGGGAGTGGCCGTTCTTTTCATCAGCCATTTCATCGATGAGATCCTCGGGTTGGGCGATGAAGTTACAATCCTGCGCTCCGGTAAGCGCATCATCACAGCTCCCACCGCCGATCTGACTCCGGAACAAACCGTTCGTCACATGATTGGTACTGAGCCCGGGGCTTTCTTTCCTAAGGAAGATACGCAGATTGGCCTGCCGGTCCTCAGCGTGCGGGGGATCTCTGGTGCCGGGTTTGTCGAGGACGTCAGCTTCGACGTCCGGGCAGGCGAAATTCTTGGGTTCTTCGGCCTCGTGGGCGCCGGCCGCTCGGAAGTAGCCCAGATGCTCTTCGGCGTCACGCGGCCCGAGCGGGGCGAGATCCAAATGGATGGCCGCGTCGTTCGCCCTCGCTCTCCACGGCATGCGATGCGGCTCGGAATCTCGCTCCTGCCCGAAGACCGCCACCAGCAAGGTCTCGTGCTTCAGTTTCCGATTCGCGCGAACGAGACACTCCCGATCCTGCGTGAGCTCGCCAACAGACTTGGCCTCATCGACCGCGCGAGGGAGGCGCAGATTGCCGAGGACTTCGCTGACCGGACGCGAGTCGTGGCAACCGGAATCGAGCAATTGACGAACACCGTCTCCGGCGGCAACCAGCAGAAGGTGCTGTTGGCGAAATGGCTGATTCCATCCCCAAGAGTTCTCATTCTCGACGAGCCGACACGAGGTATTGACGTCCGGGCTAAAGCGGAAATTCATCGCATCATCTCCCATCTGGCGGCCCAGGGGATCGCCATCATCCTCATTAGCGACGACGCGCGGGAGGTGATCGGGATGGCCGATCGGATGATCATTTTTCGTGGTGGCCGTATCGCCGCCGAATTCGTCCGTTCTTCATTCGATCGTCAGGCAATACTGCTTGCTGCCGCTCACACTGCGCGGAGCCATGATCCATCGGAAGTGTCCGAATCTGCAGATGGGGCGCCGCCACCCGGCAGTTGGCGCAGGTTCACCGGGCGGCTGATGCGTGTCCGGGAACTGGGGCTCGTAATGGCCCTGCTCGTCATTTGCGCGGCGGTGACGATGCGCGAGCCGCGCTTTCTGCAGGGAGCAAACCTCGAACAGGTCGCCCTGTCAGCCACTCTGGTATGCATTGTTGCCCTCGGCGAAGCCCTCGTCATTATTGCCAAACAGATCGATCTCTCGGTCGGTGCCATGGTCGCCATGAGTGCATTCATCTCGGCCGAATGGCTGGAGCGTCATCCCGATGGATGGATCCTCTTTGTACTCCTGCTCGGATGTGCGGTCGGAGGCGCGCTCGGTGTCGTGAACGCTTTGCTGGTAGGTGTCTTTCGGATTCCAGCAATCGTCGCCACCCTTGGAACGCTGGCGATCTACCGGGGCGGCGTGATTGTCCTCGCCGGTGGCCGCCAGATTTCAGCAACCGTGTTGCCCGACAGTTACGGGGAGATCGCCCGAGTCCACCTCGCAGGCGTGCCGCTGTTCGTCTGGCTCGCGGGCCTTCTCACGGTCGGCTTCGGATTGGCGGCGCGTTTCACGCGGACCGGGCGAAACCTTTACGCGCTTGGCAGTAACCAGGAGAGCGCGCACTTTGCCGGCATCGACGAGCGGCGGCACCTTGCCTTGGTGTTCATCCTGTCAGGCCTCTTGTGCGGGCTTGTGGGTGTTCTCTGGGGGGCTCGATTCGGAACGGTAGATGCGGTGATCGCGCCAGATCTGCATCTGCAAGCGATTTCGGCTGTGGTCGTGGGAGGAGTAAACATCTTCGGGGGCAGCGGATCGGTTTATGGTGCGGCTCTTGGTGCGGTGATCTTCGCCGTGCTGCAAAACGGGGTTCAGCTTTTAGGGATCAACCAGTTTTGGCTTCAGGCTGTCACCGGTGCGGCGATCCTCGTCACTGTGCTCTTCTACAGCTACCTGGCAAGACGGGCCGAGCGAGCCGAGCGCGAGTCTCGACGGAGCCAGCCAGTGCCTCGCAGGCTTATATGACGACCGCAGCCCAGAGGATAACTTGGCTACGCAGTGCAATCGCGCGGTGGGAGGTATTTCTCCTTTTCGTCTTAGTTGTGACTTTTGTCTGCGGCGCTCAGGTTTCTCAATATTTTCTGAGACCTTCGAACATTTCGATTGCGCTGGCAGGGATGACACCGGCGGCGATCGTTGCCTTGCCCATGACCTTGATCATTGTGACCGGGGAGATAGATATTTCGGTCGGATCGATGATCGGTCTTTGTGCGACCTTCATGGCAGTATGTTTTGAGCACAGGCTGCCGATCGAAGCCGCCATGTTGTTAGGCATCATCGTAGGAACGCTGACGGGACTCCTCAATGGAATCATCGTAGTTTATGGAGGACTGCCTTCCCTTGTGGTCACCATCGGTACGCTCGCGTTATATCGTGGAATTGCCCAGATTATCCTCAAGGAACGCGGCGTAAGCGGTTTCCCGGAATGGTACCAAAATATCGGATTCGGAACAATTGGCAGCACTCCGATTCCGTGGAGCTCAATTATTTTTATCCTGTTCTTTATTGGGTTCGCCGTCTTTCTGCACGCAACCCACTGGGGACGCGCATTGTTTGCAATCGGCAACAACCGTGAGGCCACCCGGTTCTCGGGGATTAATGTCAAACGGGCTATTCTCGGCGTATTTGTCGCATCCGGAGCGATGTCTTCATTGGCGGCTATCGTTCTAACTGCCTATCTGGCAAGTGCGCGTTCAGATACTGCCATTGGGCTCGAACTCCCCGTGATAACCGCCGTTGTTCTCGGGGGCGTTAACATTTTTGGTGGGAGCGGCACGATGCCTGGTGTGCTTATCGCGCTCCTGGTACTCGCCTTCGTTCAGAACGCGTTAGGCCTTGCCGGGGTGACGCCGGAGGGACAACAAATCGTTACGGGCGCGGTGCTGATTGTGACCCTTATCGTCTTTGGCGCCTCTGAAATCATCAAGAAGGCGAGGGCAACCCTATGGCACTCTCGGGCGATCGTGTCAAGAGACTAACGCTGTTCAGATGAACCGTACTCCATTGAAAGCGTTCGAATTTCAACATGCTGGCGAGATCATCTTTGGCAATGGCAGGATCAGCGAGGTCGGTTCTGTCGTAAGCCGGTTTGGCCGCCGATGCCTGATAGTCAGCGGCTCAAGGCGAGGCGCGCTCCGTGATCTGTATCCAATCGTCGGTGACCTCCTGGAACATCTGGGACTGCACTGGGCACACTTTGACGGCGTAGCTCCTAACCCAACGGTCGAGCTGATTTCGACGGGATCAAAGTTAGCGAAGAGCTTTGAAGCCGATGTGATTCTCGGCATTGGCGGCGGCTCCAGCCTGGACGCCGCAAAAGCGATCGCAGTGGAGGCGACCCACGACGGCACAAGCTGGGATTACCTCTTTTTCAAACGCAAGCCTTCAAACAGAACGTTGCCGGTGGTGGCGGTCGGAACAACGTCCGGCTCTGGATCCCATGCGACTCAGGTGGCCGCTGTGACGGATACTGCTTCGCGTGATAAGTCCGCCTTGTGCGACGATTATTTAATTCCCCGGGCTGCGATCGTCGATCCGCAGCTGACGCTTACTGTACCTCCGGAGGTGACAGCAGCAACAGGATTTGACGTCTTTTGCCATGCTTTCGAGTCGGTCCTGAACCCGCGAAGCAATGCCATAACAGAGATGTTCGCCTGGGAAGCAGTTCGTCGAGTAGTCAGCGATTTGCCGACGGCTGTTCGACGAGGCAGTGACCTGGCTGCACGTAACAGCTTGGCCTGGGCCGACACCCTCGCTGGGATGTCAATTTGCCGCGCCGGGGTGGTTCTGCCCCACGGGATAGCAATGGCTGTGGGTGGGATGTTCCCGAGCATGTCTCATGGGAGAGCATTGGCCTCGGTATATCGCGCATGCCTGGAGTTCACCTGGGATTCGGCCGTTTCGAGATTCGCTGCGCTTGCGCGAATCCTTGATTCCAACCTCTCCGACGTGCGCGACTCTGATGCTGCCGCAGTTTGTCCGGGTTTGTTGCAGGAATTCCTCGTCCAAATAGGGCTGACTTGCTCGTTGAGAGACTTCGGCATCTCAAAAGAAGACATACCAGCGCTGGCCAAACAGTCGATGATCCTGCCGGACTACTCCAAGAACCCCAAAGTACCAACCCCTGCCGAGATGGCCGAGATTATCGCCGCTTCCTTCTAGCCTGGTTTGCGGGCTTCAAAAAACCAACCAAAACACAAACACAATAACCCACAGATTTGAACCGGTAAGGCACGATCTTATGAAATACCGTCGACTTGGAAAAACTAACTTTGAAGTTTCGGAGGTGAGCCTCGGCACTTGGCAGCTTGGCGAGGGGTGGGGCTCTGTATCCGACGAAGATGCAGTTCGCGTCTTGCAATCCGCACTTGATCACGGAATTAACTTTTTCGACACTGCTGATGTATACGGTGATGGGCGCAGCGAACGTTTCATCGCGCAGGTATTAGCCAAACACACAGAAAAGGTTTACGTTGCAACCAAGGCCGGACGACGCCTTGAGCCACATAATCCGGACAGGTACAATCGCAAAAATCTCACGGCGTTCGTCGAGCGCAGCTTGGCGAATCTG
>Ga0306921_10002712_pt1 | contig 17780 bp, 14 predicted proteins | sample sta12Cox44000080_FD_203760 | JGI IMG/M metagenome (GOLD analysis project Ga0306921, IMG submission 203760) | Lab enrichment of tropical soil microbial communities from Luquillo Experimental Forest, Puerto Rico - statoxic.12C.oxic.44.000.080 (v2)... | ecosystem: Environmental > Terrestrial >... | reverse complement strand
AAACTGGGAAATGCCGCGAGTAAGATCCATGCGGCAGCCGCTTCCTATGAGCGGGCATATGACGCGCAACAAGACATTCTCACTCACAAGGCGAAGGAGGACCAGCTCAGACAGGACTTAGCGCTGGGAGCACTCTTCGCGGTGCTCGGTGGCGCGGCGGGCGGGGCTGTCGGCAACCTCGTCAAGGAGGCCCTCGGTAAGCCGATGGCCGACCTTGCGAAGGGAGGCGCGCTCATCGACATGACAAAGGACCTGGTCAAGTTCTCCGTTCGCACGCTCCCCAAACTCGGTGTAGGCGGTGGGGGAGGCGCTCAGACTGGCGAAACATCCGAAACGCCGGGTGGAGGAGGCCCTGAGATCGCGCAAAAGGGCGAAAACAAAGCCGCTGGGGAGAAGCCTTCACAAATGCTCTATCGCTTCGAAGGAATGATTGGCGCTGATCAGGCGAAAGTTCAAACCGCCTTGCACGAGGTGATTGACGCGGCGCTCACACGTAGCTCCGAAGCCAACTTCAGAGGAGAGTTCGACGAGGACCCCAGGGAGATCGTGGACCGTGACGTGACCATTGACCAAATCGCTCAGGCGATGGTCGCGGACGACAAGGAGTACGCGCGAAAGTTGTGGCACGCATGGCTTCCTGGAAACGTACAGAAGGGTCTCTGGCGCCAAGTCGATCCATTTCCGGGCATGAGGTACTGGTCTCCCAGAGCTTGGCTGGAGGCAGCGGCGGCCCAATGCGGAGAAGATGTTGACTCATGGCTCGCATCCTACTGGCCACAAGGTCTACAGGTGAAGGGCCCAGGGCCGAGCATGAATAAGATGTAAATGGGTCCTCGCGACTCGCGACTAGCGGCTAAAACTCGAGGTCGTGCAGCACCGAGTCGCTCAGCTCCTCCAGATAGGAGTCAGGAAGCACGTCGTTAGTGAAAACCACCATCCCGGTCTGCCGGCCTGGATAGAAGACGATGCGGCACTGATTCCTCAGTCCGCTTCCGGTGAAGAATAGGCGGTGGCGTTTGCGATCATCTTCGGCCATCCGCCAGATCAGTCCTATCTCTCGCTGGTCGCCCTCCCGCAAATGGCTCTCCCCAGGAACCCATGTGAACGCCGTATCGCAGACCCTTCCGAACTTGGGCACGCATATCTGACGCGATGCCGGCATCTTGCGCACCCGTCTCGCCGATCAAGGACGACGTCCAGGTCAAAGGCCCGGCGCATCAGTGCTGCCCACGCCCGGGAGCGGATTCGCATGGGACCGCAGGGTTCGGCTTCGGGCCTGCGCATGGTCTCCGGCGTTTGCTAAGGAGGCCGCCGTTCTGATCTCGTTTGAGACGGCAACCGGATTGTTGTCGTCCCTGTCACTCCGTCAAGCCGTTTTCAGCAAACGGGTAATCCCAACCAAAATCACAGCGCCAACAAATGCAACAACGATGGAGCCGATCATGCCCCCGGCCGGCCAGATTCCCAAAAGGCCGAAGACCCAGCCGCCGATGACCCCGCCGACTAGCCCGAGAATGATGTCAACGACAACGCCGTAGCCACCACCCCGCATAACCTGGCCAGCAAGCCACCCTGCGATAAGACCAACCACGAGCCAAGCGACAAATCCCATGCCTCCCCCCTTTCGCCACGTTTGGTACGGAAGTCTCTCTGTCATCGGGGTGGGGGCGCGCTAGCGCTCGGACCGGCGGGGCATCGGGTCAGCGAAAGGATCATCGAGCCGCGTCGGTCTGGGGCACTGCGCCGGCTCAGCCGTTCGTCACCCGCCCAGCGAGTGGAGCAGCTCGGCACCGATGGGTGATCCCCATCCGGTGCAGGGGTCCCATCCGGTCTTGGCCGAATATGCCCCATTATTTCCCGAAGTGATATCGCGGAACACCCCCTTGCCTGCAAGGGAGCCGTAGAGGAGCGGATTGAGGAAGCCGACTGGGTGCCCGAGCTTCTGGTTCATGAGCGCGATCAGTCCCGCCCACAACGGGGCGACCGCGCTGGTGCCGCCGATCACGAATTCCTGCCCGTCGACACGAACCTGGTAGCCGGTCGCCGGGTCGGCGTCGCCCGCGACATCTGGCACTCCGCGACCATTGTGGCCGCCGGGGTTGGCCGATGGCGGGATCCCGGTCGTGGTCTGGTACGTAGGCACCGGGAAGAAATCGCTGACCCCACCACCACCCGCGCTGTTGGTGGGATTTTCGTTCCACACCGTCTCGCTGGTGATGGTGGTGCCGGAGACGACTAGCTTGGTGCCGCCGCACCCGAGCGCGAACGGACTCGAGGCGGGAAAATCGACGTGTGCCTTGCCGTCGGTTTCGCCGTCTCCCGATCCGTTGTCCCCGGAGGCGCAGCAGACCGTGACCCCCAGCGACGCCGCCGTCTGCAGCGCCTGATCGTACGAGGTCTTGGCCTGGGCCGTCCAGTTGGCCTCCGCAGAGCCCCAGCTGATGGAAATCACCGAGGGCTTGTTGACGGTGTCGTGAATGGCCAGCGTGAGGGCGTCGAGGAAGCCCTTGTCCGTATTGGGGGCGAAATACACCGCGATGAGGGCCTTCGGCGCCACCGCCGCCGCGACCTCGATGTCGAGCATCACCTCGCCGTCAGCACTGTTGGAGGTCGTGGGGTGATTTTGGCCGCCGTCGACCCGGACGGTCTTCACGTTCGGCACGGGCAGGCCGAGCTTCTGAAAGTAGGCTTTGATGTCGGCGGGCCGATATCCGCCGCCGAGCTCTATGATCCCGATGCATTGACCGGAGCCGTCCAGGCCGGCCGGGAAATTGTAAAGCTTCGCCAGCTCGGGCGGAGTGAAGGAGACTCCCACGGCATGCGGCTGCACACCGGCCGGCGCCTTCTGTCGCTGGAAGTGCGGCTTCGCCGCGGGGCGATCGTCGATCCCGAAGACCCCTTCGACGATATCCGCCAGCTCGGCAGGCACGGTGAGAGGGCCCGTCCGACCACGATACGTGCCGCCGTCGTGCTCCTGCTGCTCGATCGTGGTTCCGAACGCGGTCTCGAAAGCCGCCGCCGTTCCGGATAGGAAGACGCTGCGCCGGGCCGCGCTCGTGTCGACCACGACGAGACCGTGGCTGCGCGCGAACTCCGCGACCTTCTCCAGATCGGCCGGGTCAGCCGCGTGCTCGGCGGAGTACTGCTCGCGAGTCAGATAGCGCCGTCGGCCAGGGAGCTGATCCGCATTGAAACCTTGTGCCGCCATGTTCTGGAGCGGCGTTTTCCGGCGGACCCGGACGGTGACCTCGAAGCGCTCGTCCTTGGCGACCGGTCCGGCTGCGTGGGCGCCGGGGAGGACCGTGCGTTCACTACCTCGAACCGTCCTTCGATCAGGTTGGGTCGGCATGGCTGCCTCCTTCTAGCCGCGTGGTCAAGCGGCCGACGGCCGAGTGAACGATAGACGCCGTTCAGCCGCCGTCGCAAGCACTTTATGTCGTTATTTTATGTCGTTACTGCGCTACGGAGGGTAGAGGTAGCCTGCATTGAGAGGAACATTGCGACGAGCAGCCGCGTGAGATCCCGATCTGTCACGACCTCTCGGACAAACACATCGATGGTGAGTCTCACCGTTTCGTAAGACTCTCTCTACGCGCAAAGGCGTACGTAGTCATCCATCGTCGCGCTGCCATCTTTCGCCCTCGATCGAGAGCCGTAAATGTCCTTACAGTTCGTCGCCATGTTTGTCCTCGAAGCCGTTTCGCTAGAAAATGATATCGAGGGGCAGGAGTCCGAACTCCGAACGACCGAACACGGACGCGATCTTCTCCGGATTGTTGGCCACGTGCGCTCGCATCGCGTGCACATCGCGCCAGGCCCGCTGGATCGGGTTGTCGAGGAAGATCCCCCGGCCGCCGCTCGCGTCGAACATCCGGTCGACGGCTCGAACGCTCCAGTCGATCGCCTTCGCGGCATCCCAGCGGTAACGGGCACGCTCGGTCAGCGGGATCTCGGTGCCGGCCGAGGCCAGACGCATCATCTCTCGGAAGTTCGCCAGCATCCGATCGCGCGCGCCGTCCACTTCGGCGGCTGACTCCGCCAGTCGAAGGTGGAAGAAAGGATCCTCGGCCACGCGGGTCTGGTTTCGCACGTTCACGCGGGTCTTCGACTGCTCTCGAAAGGCCTCGAGCGCGCCGATCGCGACGCCGACGGCCGAGGCCGCGAGGGCATTGGCGAAGACGAGACCGAAGGGCAGCCGATAGAGTGGGCCGTCATTGACGGCGGCGCCCGGATTCTTCAGGAGGAAGGCGTCCCTGTACGAGTGCGTGCGGTATTCCGGGACGAAGGCTTCGGCGACCACCACATCCTTGCTGCCGGTCCCGCAGAGACCCATCACGTGCCAGTTATCCTCGATCGTGTAGTCCCGGCGGGGGACGAGGAAGGTCCGCACGTCGGGCGGGTCGCTCGCGTTGGTCGGAGGGACGACACCACCGACCACCGCCCAATGACAGTAGTCGCACCCGCTCGAGAACGACCATCGGCCGCGCAGACGAAAGCCTCCCACGACGCGCTCGACGATGCCCGTGGGCGACAGGCCGGTCGAGACCTGCACGCTCGTGTCCGTGCCCCACACGTCTTCCTGCGCTTGCGGCGGAAACAGGGCGAGGTGCCAGTTGTGGACGCCGATGACCGCGAGGATCCAGCCGCTCGACCCGCAGACGGCGCCGACGTCCATGACGCCCTGGTAGAACGTACCGGGATCGAGTTCGTAGCCCTCGTAACGCTTCGGCTGAAGACAGCGAAAGAGGCCGGCCCCCTGGAAGTCCTTGAACGTCTCGTCGGGAAGCCGTCGAAGCCGCTCGGCATGCAGGGTGCGTGCGCGCACCGCGGGAAGCAGGGAGCGGACGCGGGCGAGATATTCTTCGGGCGTCATCGCCGATGAGGATAGAACCGACGTAGGGCGCCGGCAAGCAGTAGCCGCGCCAGGCCCACGCGGCATGCGATAGAATCCCAGCTATTCGGGTCGCATCCGCCGATGCTCATCAACCGAGTCAAGAGGGAGAGCAGCGCCATGATCGGGAAAGGTCTCGCACGCAACGTCGCGGCGATCGGTCTCGCGATCCTTCTACCGGGTCTGACCGCCGCGTCCGCCGTCAGCGCGGCCGAGATCAAGGTCATGAGCACGGTTGCGTTGAGCGCCACGCTCGATGAGCTCAAGCCGAAATTCGAAGCCGCGACCGATCACAAGATCACCCTCGCCTACAGCGTGATCGCCGATCTCCGGAAGCGCATCCAGGAGGGCGAGACCGCGGACGTCATGATCCTGTCGCGGGCCGCGCTCGACGACCTTCAGGGCCAGGGCAAGGTCGCTTCGGGCAGCATCGCCAACGTGGCGAGTTCCTATGTCGCCATCGCGGTGCGCGCCGGCGCCGCCAAGCCCGACATCGAATCGGCGGAGGCGTTGAAACGCACGCTCCTCGCCATCAAATCGATCGTGTATGCCGATCCCGCCAAGGGCGGCGCGAGCGGAGTCTATTTCGCGAAGGTCCTGGACCGGCTCGGCATTACCGATCAGATGAAGGCCAAGACCCTCCTCGTACCGGGTGCCCAGGCGGCGGAGGTCGTCGCGAGGGGCGAGGCCGAGATGGGTGTCGCGCAGGCATCGGAGATCGTTCCCATCGCCGGCGCCCAACTGGTCGGCCCGCTCCCGGGCGATCTGAACAATGTGACGATCTTCGCGGCCGGCATCGGACCGGCGAGCAAGGATCCGGCTGCCGCCAAGGCGCTCATCCATTACCTCACGAGTCCGGTGGGCGCGGGGGTGCTCAAAGCCAAGGGCATGGATCCGTCCTGAGAGCACCCGAGGCGGCGGCTGGGCCAAGCGGGGCAACACCCGGCGGTGACTGAGAAGAGGCCTTATGTCACCTACAACCCTCTTGGCCTACGTCAGAATCATTCCCTTTTTGAGCTGACACCTTCTTTCGCCGGAAAACCTCAGGAATGCGTCGCCCTTCGCCGGCCCTCCCGATGATGCTCTTGACTCGGCGCCGCGGATACACGGAGATTCGCTAGAACTTCTCCACTACCAGTTTGCCGACTTTCTCACCCAGGTCGTTGCCTACCGCTCCCGAATTGCGATAGTGCACCCCATCGTAGATGCGCGCCAGCTTCACCTCGTCCACCAGGTCGGGGACGCTCTTCCACGTGCGCGTCACCCCTCCGGCCATCGGGCTGGAAGTAGAAAGGGTCGGCATTGGATTGCCGCCGATCTCCGCCTCGATCACCGCGCCCAACGCGCTTGCCGACACGCAGTGGGCGCACGGATACTCCGGATGCATCGGTGTCGTGATGAGCGGCGTCCAGCCGGTCTCCTGCATGAGAGCCGGTTGCCACCCCCGTTGCGAATAGCGGTGATCGGGCGCCAGAACTGGTACGTATACTTTGCATCGTAGACTGCGATCAATGGCCATCACTCGGTGTGGTATGGCACTGGCTGCCTGGGGTCCTTCACGCCGCACGGCCACCCCTCCCGCGCCGCCTAAGGCCTGGCTTCTCACCCGAGCGGCCAGATCACGGTGTCAAACAGTTGCGGCCAGATCACGTATCAGCAACAGATGGCGACGGGCTCGAGCCTACGCGGCGAATCCCGGGATCACATCTTTCGGGTGGCGGCCAGCGGGTGCAAGAGAATAGTCAACATTAGCACCTGGGCACGCGGCGGTCCCCGCCCAGGTGATCCTCCGGTCCCGTGGCGTAATCTGCCAGACTCGAGTATCAGGGTATGCGAAAGAGGGAGGCGACATCGCCGCCTTGTTCGGGTTATCCCTTCTCGCGTCCACCCAGACACGAAGGAGGGGCCCATATGTCGGACGATCGATGCCGCCTTGGGAGTGATGATGTGGTCATCGGCCTGGACTTGGCAAGCGCCGAGCACCAGGCCGTCGTGGTGACCGCTGCGGGGAAGCGGCTGACCCGATTCCGGATGCCCCACACGCGGGCGGGCCTCGAGGAACTGCTCCGGCGCACCACGCCGGCCGCCCTCGGCCGCCCCGGGGGCGCGCGCGTCTTCGCCTTCGAGGCGACCGGGCACCTGTGGGAGGCCGTCGCCTACGTGCTCCGGGCTCGGGGCGAGCCGTACGTGGTGGTCAATCCGCTGGCGACCTTCCGGGTCCGCGAGGCCCGGCAGCTCAGTCGCGAGAAGACGGATCTGACCGATGCCGAGCAGATCGCCGAACTCTGCCGGACCGGCCTGGTCACCCGGACCCAACTGGAGGCTCGCCCCTACCTCGCACTGCGGCGCGCCTGGGGCGAGTATGCGCGGCTGCGCGAGGAGCGGGCGCGGCTCAAGGTCCTGGTCGCCCATCAGCTCTACGGACTCTTCCCCGAGTTCCTGCGCGTCTGGGCGGATCTGCTGCAGCCGGGGGCCTTGGCCGTCTTGCGCACCGGTCTGACCCACGCGGCGATGGCCGCCCTGCCCCTCACGGAGTTCGTGGCCCAGGCCCGCGCGCACGGCGCCGGCCACCGGCTCTGGCGCGACACACTGGCGCAGGTCCACCGCGCGGCGGCGCAGACCATGGCCTGCCCCGACGGGCTCGATGTCCTCGCGCGCGAAGTGCAACGGGCGGTGGCGCGGATCGATATGCTCACCGCCCACATGACGGCGGTGGCCGCGGAGATCGATAGCATGCTCGCGGAGCTTGAGGAGGTCCCCTCCCTGCGGCCCATTCCCGGCCTGGGCTGGACCAGCGTGGCCGGGCTCCTCGCGCCCGTCGGGGCCATCACCAAATACCACCACGGCCGACAGCTCATCAAGCTGGCGGGCACGAATCCCTCGCGCCGCGATAGCGGCCAGACGGTCGGCCACGGGCAGCGAATGAGCCATCGGGGCCGGGCCGGGCTCCGCGAGGTCCTCTACCTGGCGACGATCTCCTGCCTGCAACACAACCCGCGCATCCGCGCGCACGACGATCGCCTCATTCAGCGCCCGGACCGGCCGCTGCCGAAGATGCAGGCGCTCGGGGCGTGCATGAACAAGCTATTGCTTTACGCCTTCGCCGTCATGCATCGGCGGGAGGCGTTTCAACTCGATCACGACTGGCCGCGCACAACGATGGCGCGCGTCGCGTAATCTCGGGGGCTCCGGCGTGGCCGGAGAGAGGAGCATGTCGACCAGACTCTTGGGACGCCCCACTGGGGCCAGCCCGATTGTGTCCGCTAGGCACTCCTCGTTCCCTCGGGCATGGAGTCCGAATGAGGCTCGTTGGGAACCCCGCCGCGGGGTCATCCCGGAACTGCTACTCGATCGGACCGCCCTACGGGGCCGGCAGCAGCCAGCGCACCGGCTTGACGAAACGCTCATAGCACGCGGACACCTGCCCACGAGGCAGCCTCTAGGAGCCAATGCCACAGCGGTCTATGGCCGGCGCAAGCCGGCGGCGCTTGCCCTATCATAGGCGGCACTCTCACTCCCAGGAGGACCAGATGATTGCCTTTACCGGATGTGAGCTCCTCGCCGCCGCCCAAGCCAGATTTCGCACCCGTACGCCGGCGCGCGTCAAGGGCCACATGCGCGCGGCGAGCGCTCAGACGAGCCGGCGCCGTGAAGTGAAGGTGGGCGGCCGACGCGTCAAGGTGATCGACGTGCACGCGCACTGTGTGATTCCGGAGGCCTACGCCCTGCTCGGGCTGAAAGTCGACGACCATCGCGGACCCGGAATCGACGAAGTCGGTCAGCGCCGCATCAGTGAGATGGACGCGCAGGGCATCGACATGGAGGCGCTCAGCATCAACCCGGCGTGGTATCGGACCGAGCGCGATGCCGTCGAGAAGGTGATCAAGATCCAGAACGAGGCGCTCGCCGGCTTCTGCGCGAAGTACCCGGAGCGCTTCGTCGCGTTCGCCTCGGTCGCGCTCCAGTTCCCGGACCTCGCGGTGCAGCAGCTCGAGGAAGGTGTGAAGAGGCTCGGCCTGCGCGGCGCCGCCGTGGGTGCGAGCGTCGCCGGCGACGAGTTCTCCGACCCGAAGTTTCACCCGTTCTGGGCCAAGGCCGAGCAGCTCGGCGTGCTGATCTTCATCCATCCGCAGAGCACGCCGGACCTGGCCAATCGCCTCAGGGGCAACGGCTGGTTGGCGAACACGATCGGCAATCCGCTCGACACGACGATCGCGCTCTCGCACCTGATCTTCGAGGGCACGCTCGATCGCTTTCCAGGGCTCAAGATCTGCTCGGCGCACGGCGGTGGCTTCCTGCCCTCCTACGCCGCGCGCTCGGACAACAGCCTGCGCGTCGCGCCGGACATGGACACCGGCATCAAGCTGAAGAAGCGGCCGACGGAGTATCTGAAGACGATGTACTACGACACGCTGGTCTTCACTTCGGAGGCGCTGCGCCACCTGGCCGCGGAAGTGGGCGTGAGCCAGCTCGTGGTCGGCACCGACCATCCGATCCCGTGGCAGGACAAGTCGGTCGACCACATCCTGGAAGCGCCGGGCTTCAGCGACAAGGATCGCCGGGCGATGCTCGGGGAGACGGCGGCGAAGCTCCTGAAGATCAAGCCGTAGAAGATAGCGATGGTCGTTCTTGGGCAACCACGGGAAAGCTAACCTGGGACACCTCGAGCGTGCGCTGGCCTCGACGGTTCTGGTCGGGTTCGAAGCTACGATAGTTTGAATCTAACTTTCCGGAAACAAGTCCGCACTTCCAATGGGGAATTAAGAGTCCGCCAGTCTTCAGGACCACTTTGTCATCAAAAGCAAAACTGCCTTTAAGCTAATTAATTAGCTTTTCATCCGCGCTACCAAAACTCGGCCTGTGGCATTGGCCCCGAGAGCGGTCGGTGTCTGAGTGTGGCAGATTACCTCTGGCGACCGAAGACCGCTCTCGAAGCAACCACCGCGGGGAACGGGCATGTTGACTACCCTCGAACAAGATCATGCTCAAAACACGCTTGCCGGTATAGCGGGCACCGACCCGCAAAGAAAGCGATCAGGACGGCTGCGGGCCGTCATAACCCGGGACCACTACGAGTTCGACCTCGCCAACCTTGTCCAGGAATTTCTTCGCGGCCTGATATTCGGCCGAGCGGTAGCAGGCGAGCGCCTTGTCGTGGCTCTCGAACTCGATCACCACGTTGTGCTCGCGCGATGGACCCTTGATCGTCTCGGCCGGCCCGCCGCGCACCAGGAATTTGCCGCCGTATTTGGCAAAGGCGATCCCATTGAGCTTGCGGTATTCGGCATAAGCAGCCTCGTCCTTGATATCGAGCCGTGCCATCCAATAGCCTTTGGCCATGTGTGCCTCACTTGTCGGTATTTGGCTGATTTGATCCCGGCGAGAGCGTAGGCAACATTAGCACGCTGCGGCGCCTCTCGGGAGCCGCCGGTCCCCTGCCAGGATCTGCCAGACTCGGATACGGCCCCCAGGAGCCAGTCTCTAGGAGCTAATGCCACGGAGGTGCAGTCGGATCGCCTCGCGAGGCCTGGGGAAGCAAGAGCAACCTCGAACGCAGATCCGCGTGGAGATCCCTCCCCACGCCCCAGGTCTCAGCGAGCAGCTCCTGGCTTCGCCTGGCAGGCTCTGCCATGTGAGCACCCCGACTCTCACGCGCCTTCGTGCGCTGGAATGCGCTGGAGTGTGCCCGAGGTGGGCACAAACTCAACCGAGGGAGAATTTCGGCGTGGGCAACTTGCTGGAAACTATGGTGGGCAGGGACGGGATTGAACCGCCGACACCAGGATTTTCAGTCGATGCGCGGAGTCTGGAGCATACGCCATCATCGGCAGACATCGTTGACGATCAAGCAGATAGCGAGCGCTGAGTATCACGAATCGTGGCGGTCGGCGAGGATGGTAGCCGATACTTTCGGCAAAGTTTCGACAAAGTCTTCTTCGTAGGCCGAGCGGCGCCTCGCCTCCGGTCAGGCTGTGATGCGTGGAACTCGCGACCTACTGATTACGAATCCCGACTCGGACCAAACTCAGCAGGACCAAGAGAACCCAACTGAGCAATCTGGCGACGCTTCCGCATGACGCCCATGTCCGGATGATACGCGGTGTACCGCCTGCCTTTGGCACCAGCTTGGCACTAAGAGCGACGGGAAATACTGGACCCTACCAACGGCGGTCGCCTCGTGCGTGCGTGACCGATGCCCCTCGACGTAATCTGCCAGACTCGGACACCGCCCTTCCCGGAACCACCGAAGAGCCGATGCCACCGGCTCTTGCACCGTGTTACATGCCTGTGAAGGCCGCGAGTGTTGCCATCGAGCCGACTGCTTGCGGAACCCTGGCGATCCCTACCGCTTCCGCCCCTTGCGAGGCCGGGAGTCGAGTGAAAGCGACCTGAACATCGCCCTGAGATCTGGCCGGTGCCCGATCCGTTCGGTTACTGGTGCCCCGCTGGTCGCGCTTTGCTGCGGTGAACCGGTGGAACGCAGCAGGCTGCGTGCCGTCGCGGGGCTGAGCAGAGCCTTACCCAGGGCGGCGAGGCGACCCTGCACACAAGCGATCGCCCCCGCTACCATCGGTAGCGCTCCCGAAGTGCCGCCGAACTCCGCCGTGTACCACCGACTCATATCCGAGCCGCCCTGTAGGCAGCCGTAGCCCGTGGTCACGACTTCCCGCCCCCAGCCCTGCGCATCCAGCATGCTCCCGAAGTTCGAGAAATCGAGTCGCGAGCGATCCCGACCCCACGATCCCACCGGCGGTGCCCCTGCCCCCACCAGGATTGCCCCGGAGTCGGCGATCGCCCGGTTGAACGGATTCTGCCAGTAGACAGGAAATCCAGGCGCCGCGCTGTCGTACAACGGATCGTCCAGATTGCTGAATCCATTCCCGGCCGCTTCGAACACGAGGATCCCCTGGCCGGTCGCCCACAGGATTGCCGCGAAGTCGTCGGGCCACCACTCGACCGGAATATATCGCGTCCCGGTGCCGTAGTCCGGCGGACCGAGTCGATGCATTTCCAGGAGCATGATGTCGCCAGCCCCCAGGAAGGCCGCCGCCTTCATGATCGCGGAAGCCGTGTCCTCGACTCCCGCCGCATCGAAGGTGGAGACGGCACGTACATTCGCATCAGGGGCGACCCCGCAGACCCCGAACGCGTTGCGGTCGGCCGCCAGGATGCCGAGCACCGCTGTGCCGTGCTTCTCCATGTGCACGTCGGCGGGCGGATATCCCGCGACCAGGCCGCCGATGCTCGACATGAGATCTTCGTGCAAGAAGTGCCACGCGCGCTCCACGTCGATGATCTGCACGTCGATCCCGGTGCCGCCGGACGCCTTCCAGGCGAACTTGGCGCCGACGCCCTTGGGAGCCTTGTTCAGGTACCCCTGCCTGGTCTCGAATTTCGGCGTGACGGGAGGGGGTTGTGCGCCCACCACCGGGCAATCACTGCCCATCACGGGCAACTCAGCCGGCCCTTTCAGATAAGCCCCCTCGAAGATATCAACCTGTCGCAGCCGTTCGACCAGTCCGGCCAGACGCTCCTGGGGAGCCCTCACCCGGTAGAACCATGACGGATCGGGCTGGCCGCCCTCCACTCGTCGTCGTGCGACCTGGGGCGCTCGACGTCGCGGCCGAGGGCGATAGAGCGGCTCGATCTCGACACCTAGCTCGCGAGCCACTTCGTACACCTGCGCTTCCACCACTCCCGGCCGTACCACGACGATCAGGGTGCTGCCGGTTCCTCCTGTCGATCCCGGGCCTGGTCGGTCGTTGACCGGCATGTTCTTCGGCCCCTTTCATGCGGTCCTACGCAGTCAGGTACCTAGGGTGGGCGCCCTTGACAAGACCCTTCCCACCACCTAAAGTCAAGCGACTTTTTCCGGGCTCGGTCACCTCGAATCGTGTGGAGGACTGCGCGGTGAGCAGGCGTCTGTTGGTCATGGGGGCCGGCGGCGGCGCGACGAACAATCTCGTCCGGAGTCTCCGCCGTGGAGATCTCTCGCTCCACATCGCCGGCTGCCACCACGATCGCTTCACCCTCAAGCAATCCACCACCGATCAGACGTACCTGCTTCCGCGAGTCGATCACTCCGCCTTTTTCCCGAGCTTGAATGCGGTGCTGAAGCGGGAACGCATCGAGCTGGTCATCCCAAATTCCGACGCGGATGTTCGAGTGCTCGCAGAGCGGCGCGACGAAGTCGAGTGCCGCCTGTTTCTGCCGGGAGTCAACACGATTGCCCTGTGCCAGGACAAGTATGAATTGACCGCCCTCCTGGCCGCTCGGGGCGTGTCCGTTCCTTCAACTCACGCGGTTACCTCGCTCGGCGAGGTACCTGCCATCTTCGAGCATTTCAGCCCCCCGGCGCCCGTCTGGTGTCGACTCCGTGCCGGTCAAGGCGGAATGGGCGCCATGCTCGTGCGCACTCCGAGCCAGGCCATCTCCTGGATGCAGTACTGGGAGCAATTGCGCGGCATCTCCCCGACCTCGTTCACGCTGTCCGAGTACCTACCGGGGCGCGATTTCGCATGTCAGGCGCTCTTCGAGAATGGCCGGCTCGTCCTCATCAAGAGCTACGAACGACTGACCCATCTGGGAGCTGGCGTTCACCCGGCCGGCGTCTCGTCGTTGGCTGCCCTTTCCAAGACCGTGTTCGCCCCGAGCGTCGTCGCGGTCTGCGCGGCCGCGGTTCGGGCCATCGACCCCGTCGCCTCCGGAGTTTTTTGTTTCGACGTGAAGGAGGACGCGAGGGGAGTTCCGTGCCTGACCGAGATTAACGCCGGACGCTTCGGTCTCAGCACGAACATCTTCGACATCCCGGGCCGCCACAATACGGCCAGCACGTACGTGCGCCTAGCCGTCGGCGATCCGGTGGACATTCTCGACGCCTACGACGTGGCCGAAGGGTTCTACATGATTCGCGACTATGACACGGAACCGGCCGTCTTTCATGCGGACGAGGTGTTCCACGGTACCCAGGAAGTGTGGGAAGAACTCACCCTGGCCCAACCCTAATCGCGAGGAGGATCCGACGATGCCTGGACCGCCATCCGGAAACGAAAAGTTCGTAGTTTGCATCGAGTTCAAGGGGCCGATGACGGAGGACGAGCTCAACAAGATACGGCGAGATCTGAAGGAATGCGTCAAGAAGGCGAAGGGAAAGATCACCGACAATCACCTCGTAAGCGGTAAGTGAGTACGACCGACTCTGACAGTTACTACGTCGAGATCGATGGCGACTTCGACCGGATCGCCGCCGAGATTCTTCTCCTCGAGCTCGAGCGAATCGGTAAGCGACACGGCGCCGTGGTCGAGGCCCGCGTGAAGCGGGTAGTCGACGCAGACCGGAAGGGCTCAGGCTGACCGGCTGAGCCCTTCTTCACCGCCTTCTGCCCATCGAGCCATTCCGAGCTCTCGGAGCAGAGCAGTGGCGGAGTTGAATCGTGCGTGCCCGCTGTCCAGTCCCAGTCGACGCTCCAGATAGCTGAGCCCCAGTGTCGCTCGACCGACGATCGGTCGCATCCCGAGGGCGCTCGCCAGATCGATCGCCTCCTCGTAGTTGCGTCTGACCGCGATCGGATCCAGCGGATCGAGTCTCGAGGCCAGATCCCCGAGGGTTAGGAGCGCCCACGCTTCACTTCCCCGCTCTTGTCTGCTTCGCGCGAGCGTCAGAGCCCGGCTTCCCATCGCCATCGCCATGGCCCGCTCGCTCTTCTGCAGATGTGCCTCGCTCAGGCACCGAAGCAGCTGCGGGTGGCCGACCGCCAGCCGCATGGCCTCCGCTTTTTCCTCTCCCTCCTCCAGGACGGAAAGCGCCTCCGCGGGGCGCCCCACGAGGATATACGCCGCGCCGAGGCCGGTCGCCAGTCGAGGAAACCATAGCGGCACATTCCATCTCCGGACGAGCTCCAGCCCGCGCTCGAACAGTGGCAGGGCCGCCGACCCATTCCCGAGCGCGAGCTGCACACTTCCGAGACCCGAGCATGCCACGATCATGTTGAGCGGATGGTCGATCGCCTCGGCAATACGCATCGCTTCACGGGTTGCCGTCAAGGCCTCCTCGAACTCGCCCAACTCCGCCAGGCACCACCCCAGGCAGGCCCGAGAATGCACCGCGGGAAGTTGCGGCAAGCCGCACCGTTCTCTCTCTCGATCTCCCACCAATACCTCGACGTTCCGTCGGAAGAGACTGACCGCCCGCCGGAACTCGCCCCGGACGTAGTGGACCTGGCCCTGGTATGCGCTGGCCGCCACCGTCAGAGCGAAATCATCAAGGGCCGCGGCAGTTTTCAGGGCCCGGTCGCCGAACGCTACCGCCTGCTCATAATCTCCCAGCAGATACGAGTGTCCGGTCATGTACACGGAGAGCAGCGCGGCGCGACGGGCGTCTCCCAGGCCCTTGGCCAGGGCCTCCGCCTCCCTCAAGTACGTGAGAATGCGCGAGAACTCCGCTAGGGGGAGCAGCGCGCTACGGAGGTCGAACCGAAGGTCGATCGCCTGCTCCATGCGCTGATCGGTATCGGGAAGCTTCTCGAGGACGTCCAGAGCACTCTTGAAGCACGTCACGGCTTCCCGATTCGCCGCTCGACTCAAGGCCTTGGCCCCCGCCTGCTTCAGGTAGCCGAATGCATGGCTCCACATGCGGCCGGCCACCGAGTGATGGGCAAGCCGCTCGATGTGCTCGCCGAGCCGATCGCGGTACAGAGTCTCGACGGCCTGGACGATCTCCGCATGGATCTTGACCCGCCGCTCCTGGAGCAAGCTCGCACTGGCGACCTCGTGCGTCAGGGCGTGCTTGAACGTGTATTCGGGATCCGGGAACAGTCGAGACTCGTACATGAGTTCCGCCGATTGCAGCCCCGCCAGTGCGTGACGGAAGTCATCCTCCGGCATGCTGGCGATGAATCTCAACAGGTCTGACGGTATGTTCTTACCGATCACCGCCGCGGCCTGAAGCAGCTGCTTCTCAACGGGAGGAAGCCGGTCGATCCGGGTGGCAAGGATCGCCTGAACCGTCGCGGGAACCTGCACCGTGTCGACATTCCTAGTCAAGTGATACGAACCCCGCGAGCCTTTCAGAAATCCACTCTCAACAAGTGTCCGGACACTCTCTTCGAGAAACAGCGGGTTGCCCTCAGTCCTCGCGATGAGCAACTGCTTCAGCGGCTCGAGGTCGGTGTCGGGCCCGAGAAGGGTCTGCAGCAGCTCCTCCGCCGTCGCGGGCGGGAGGGGCCGAACCCGAATCTGCGAGTAGTGCGCATGCTTCTCCCACCGCACTTCGTACTCGGGTCGAAAGCTGACCAGCAGCAATATCCGGGCACCCGGCAGGTCCGCCACGAGACTGTCCAGCAGGGTCTGCGTCTCATCGTCGATCCAGTTGAGATCCTCGTACACCAATAGGACCGGTTGCACCTCGCTCTCGCGAAGCAGCAGGCTCTTGACCGCCTCGAGCGTTCGCTGGCGGCGCTGCGGCGGCTCCATCTGCTGCCACGAGGGATCGTCGACATCGACATCCAGGAGGGACAGAAGCGCGGGGACGAACGGCTCCAGGACCCGGTCGAGGGACATCGCCATTCCGGTGACCTTCTCTCGGATGCGGCGCGGTTCGTCACCGAGCTCGATCTGGAAATAGGCCTTCAACATCTCGATCACCGGAGCATACGGCGATGCCTTCCCGTGGGAGATCGACGCACTCTCGATCACGCGCCAGCCCTGTGTGCGGTGGGAGTGTGTGACCTCCCAGAACAACCGAGACTTCCCGACTCCCGCTTCGCCCACCGCCGCCACGACGCGTCCTCGACGCCCCCGGGTCTGCTCCAGGGCCTCGTCCAGATAGTCGAGCTCCGCTCGACGGCCGACGAACCGGGTCAGACCCCGGGACACCGCGGCCTGGAGCCTGGTCTGAGCCGCGCCGACTCCGGTGAGCTCGTAGGTCTCCACCGGCACCCCGAGGCCGCGCACGGGCACCTCGCCGAGGGACTTCACGTGAACGTATCCCTCCGCCAGCCGAAGGGTCTCCCGGGTGAGCAGGATGGAGCCGGGCCGCGCGATCTGTTCCATCCGCCCGGCCAGATGAGTGGTTTGCCCGACCGCGGTGTAATCCATCTGAAGATCGCTGCCGATCGTCCGAACCACCACGTCCCCGGAGTTTAGACCAACCCGTATCTGCACCGGGGGGTCCCCGCTGCGCTGAATCTCTTCGCCGTAACGCGCGATCTCCTGCTGCATTCGAACGGCCGCGTAGCAAGCGCGCACCGCATGGTCCTCATGTGCGAGCGGAGCACCGAACAGGGCCATGATGCCGTCGCCCATCACTTGGTTCACGGTGCCCTCGTAACGGTGGACCGCCTCTATCATCCGCTCGAGCACGGGATCAAGAAGCTTTCTCGCTTCTTCCGGGTCCCGGTCGACCAACAACTCCATCGAGCCCTTCATGTCGGCGAACAGAACCGTGACCTGCTTGCGTTCTCCTTCGAGGGACGCCCTCAAGATGAGGATCTGGCTGGCGAGGTACTTCGGCATGTAGGACTCGGGAGAACCGAGCCGTGATCGCGATCGGTTCGCGACCGCTACCGGGTGGCCGCAGTGCGGGCAGAACCGCGCACCGACCGACAAGCGCGTGTGGCATGCGGCGCAGACGGGTTCGACCGAGGCATCCATCTCACTCCTCCTCCCAGCTTGCGCGGGACCCACAACGTCGAGCGAGGGGAAGGTTAAGGCGGCGCCATTCCGGGGTCAAGAAGGTCCCCGTCTTGTCGCCGCGGCTGACTTCGGGACGTGGCCCACGTGGGAGCGAAGCCAACATTAGCCCCCTCCCCGCGACGGTCGCCCCTCGGGTAGCCTCCGGTGCTCTGACGTAATCTGCCAGACTCGGACACCGCCCCCCAAGAGCCAGCCT
>Ga0306921_10002710_pt1 | contig 17783 bp, 20 predicted proteins | sample sta12Cox44000080_FD_203760 | JGI IMG/M metagenome (GOLD analysis project Ga0306921, IMG submission 203760) | Lab enrichment of tropical soil microbial communities from Luquillo Experimental Forest, Puerto Rico - statoxic.12C.oxic.44.000.080 (v2)... | ecosystem: Environmental > Terrestrial >... | reverse complement strand
CGACCATGCGTCGCATGTCGTCTGTCAGGATGCCCATCGCTTTTCTTTCATCGCTGTGTCGGCGAGCGCCGTGAGGCCCGAAATCTCCCGTTCTCTCGGCATCCCGCAAATCCAGGAGCCGCACTCCGGGCAAACCAGTCTGGTGTTAACGCGCCAGCTATCGGCGGTGCGCTGAAGTCGACGCGGGTCAACCCCCGACAGGCGGAACCCCTTCTCGGGGACAACGATGCCCAAAGAGAACGCGCTACCGGTCAGCCGTTGGCAACCCTGGCAGTGGCAGGTATAGACCGACCGCGGCTCGTCGGTGATCTCGTAGCGAACCTGCCCGCACTGGCAACCACCCGTCTGTGGGAGCTTCATGACCCTCCTAATGGCGAATCCCTGGTCGACATCCTTGCGATGAGCATATTAGCTCAGGTCTACCGCCTCAAGGTTGCAGGCCGAGATTGCTCGTTCGTGCCGTTGAGGCCAAACTGACCCAGAGGGCTGGCGCTCCTTGTGGTTCTATAGCGCTGAGCGCCAGTGAGACGCTGATCAGGATAACCAGCGTTATGGACTATGACAAGACTGAGATCCCGACCACCTATGACAAGGCCCGAGCCCTCGCGCCAGAAACGCGTCGGCTGTGGCAGGACTTGCTCTCGGTTCATATTAGTCGCGCCGAGATGTCGCTGGTCATTGATCTTGGCTGCGGCACAGGGCGCTTTTCCGAACTATTGGCGACGCATCTCGGCGTCCAAGTGATCGGCATTGATCCCTCGGAAAAGATGCTGGGACAGGCTCGCGGCAAGCCAGCGGACGGGAACGTGGTGTACTTGCAAGGGTCGGCAGAGGGGCTTCCGCTCCGCGACGGCTGTGCCGATCTCGTGTTCATGTCGATGGTCTATCACCATTTTTGTGACCCATCCGCCGTCGCCAAAGAATGCCATCGCGTGTTGTGTCGGGACGGCTATGCCTGCGTCCGCAACGGCACCCGTGAATCGGACTTTCCGCATCGGCATTTCTTCCCGCTGCGGGCGCTGATCGATTCCGACCTCCCGTCGCGGCGGGACATCGAGGCCGTCTTTGGAGCGAGCGGCTTTACGCCTGTAGTGCATGAAGTCGTGACGCAGGTTACTGCTCCTAATTGGCCGACCTTCGTTCAAAAATCTGCCCTACGCGCCGACTCGTTCTTGGCACGGCTGTCAAATGACGATTTCCACCGAGGTATGGCGGCACTCCGAGACCCCGGCGACGCGATCGACCAGAATGATGCCGTTACCGAAGAAATCGATTGGTTCGTGTTTACCCGACACGGGTGAAAAAGCGCCCAGCGTGCGCTATGCCGCCTACTTCAAGCGAACTCGATCGGTGAGCATAGATGCGGTACACGCCATTTGGAAGGCGGCTATGACTGAGACGCTGATTCTGAACCGGGCCGAGATCAAGGCCCTGGTGTCTCCGCAGGAAGCACTTGAGCCGATGCGGAACGCCTTTCGACTCTACTCTACGCAACGAATGGTCCCCACCCTGCGGGTACCCTCGCCGCTGCCCGCCCCGGCTCCGTCCGATGCGAGTGCGATGATACTCGTACCGGGCGTCGTCGTTGGTATTCCAGCCTACACAGTGAAAGTGCACGCCAAGTACCCGGCGCGCGACCCGGCGATTCAGGGGGTGATCATTCTTTCCAGCCTCGATACCGGAGAGACCCTCGCAATAATGGAGTCGGGCTTCCTCACGGCGCTGCGAACGGGCCTTGCTGGCGCGATTGGCGCTGACGTGGTGGCTCGTCGCGATGCTCGGACGGTTGCCATTGTCGGTGCCGGTGCGCAGGGCATCCTGCAACTCGAAATGCTACTGCTTGTCCGTCCGATCACTCGGGCACGCGTCTATGATATTTCTGCTGGTCGGGCACGGGAGTTCGCGGCCCGAAACAACTCCCGGCTTGGTATCGAGATTGAGCCTGCTGACAATCTCGATACAGCGATCCGCGATGCCGATATTGTCGTCACCGCTACCTGGGCCACCGCGCCGTTCCTCCATCCCGATATGATCCGTCTGGGAACCCATGTAACGACGTTGGGAGCCGATCAGCCCGGCAAGGCCGAAGTGAGCGCCGATCTTCTCCGGTCCTCGTTGTTTGTTTGTGATGACCGTGATCTCGCGGTCACAATGGGAGCGGCGGGCGGTGCGGGCGTCGGCGCAGAGGTTATCGATGCGGAACTTGGTGAGGTCATCGCTGGTGTGCATCCGGGCCGCGCGGAACCCGATGAGATCACGATTTTCGGTAGCGTCGGATTGGCGTTTCAGGATCTCGTCGTTGCTTGGCTTGCTTATCAGGAAGCATTGAGACGTGGCATCGGCCATAGCGTAGATTTTCAGCAGGGAGAGTAGTCGTGATCTACTCCGCTGCGTAGCGCTCGGGTTCCTCGGCCAACTCGTCCGGGCCGTCCAATTCGAGCACGGCGACCGCCTCGGCATCCGGCAATACCTCGACACTTTGCAGTTTGCGATCCATCGCGCGACGCCGACGCCCCACCTCCACATCGATAACGTTCTGCGTCTCTTGCAGCTTACGACTCACCTTGTCGAGGATGCCGCCGAATTTGCCAAACTCGGTCTTGACCGCCGCCAGCACCCTCCAGACCTCGTTGGAGTGCTTCTGGATGGCGAGCGAGCGGAAGCCGACCCGGAGCGACACCAATAATGATAACAGGGTGGTCGGCCCAGCGACCATAACGTGCCACTCACGCTGGAGAGCGTCGACGAGGCCAGGACGACGGACGACTTCGGCAAATAAGCCCTCAGTCGGAAGGAATAGCACGGCGAAATCCGTCGAATGCGGCGCGTGGATATACTTTTCACAGATCGCTCTTCCTGAACCGCGGATTACGGTCTCAATGCCCTTTGCGGCAATCTCGACTGCATCGACATCCCCGCGTTGGCTCGCATCGAGCAACCGGTCGTAATCCTCCATCGGGAACTTGGCATCGAGCAGCAACCAGACCGGGACTTCGCCATCTCCAGGCAGGCGAATTGCGTATTCGACTCGTTGATTGCTGCCCGGCACGATCTCGACATTCCGCTCGTACTGATCGGGAGCCATCATTTCTTCGAGCAGATTGCCAAGGGCTACTTCACCCCACGCTCCCCTGGTCTTCACGTTGGTCAGCAATCGCTTTAGATCACCGACTCCGCGGGCAAGGGTCTGCGTCTCGCCCATTCTTGTAGACTTCGTTTAGGCGGTCGGCGACGATCTGGAAGGAAGCACCAAGCCGCTGGTCTAAAGTGCTTGGGAGCTTCTCGTCGACAGTCAGCCGCATCTGTTCGAGCTTGTCGGTATTCTCGGTGCAGATTGCGTCGAGCCGTTCCTCGACCGTCTTACGCAACGCCTCCTGCTGTTCGCCGCTCCGCTGGGTTAGCTCGGCCACACTCCCGGACACGCGATCGAGGCGCTCCTTCTGCGATGCCGAGATCTGCTCGATGGTCTTGGACAGTGCGCCACCGAGGGTCTGTAGGTTGGTGGTGATCTCTTCACGATGGGCTTTCGCGCTGAGCCCAGCATCAGTCTTCAATTCGTGGCGAATGGGGGAAACCGTCTCTCCAGAAAGCGACGATCAAAGACGGCATTGTGGGCGATGATGAGCACAACCCGCCCTAGTAGATCGATGACGGTAACATCATCAATACTGCGCCCGGCGACCATCTCATCGGTCATCCCGGTCAGGCCGGTGATTTCAGGCGGAATCAAAAAGCTGGGATCTTCGAACCATTCCCAGGAACCAAGAACCTTGTAGATCCGCCCGTTCTGTCGGTCATATTCGAAGAGGCAGATGGCGGCGTCGAGGTAGCACCCAAGCGAGCCTGACCGGCAGGAGAAGAGACTTAAAGAAGCCAAGCTCGTTCCGATGTTACGAGCGGGCAGTCAAAAGAGCGTCCCTTTGCCGACCTCCGATCCTAATGCTCTGCCCCTCTCCCCGGCGCGAGCGGGTAGCTTACTTATCGTTTTGAGAAGCTTGCGCGCGCGGGAATCGGACAGTTTCTAGCGGTCAATTCGTCATCACCAGCTTCCGGGAGCTTGGCATCAGTCGCTTGGGGCGATCCACGTCACGGAGCAGATTGATGATGAGCTTATTCCGACCGGCCAAGTCCGCTTGCGGGCTGTCGTGACGATCTGCTAACCGATTCGGATTCTGAGTTCGAGGAGATTTAGCGGTTTCCTGCGATTTTGCAGGTTAGAGGGGAATACGAAAATTCGTGCGCCGCCCCGTTGCGCACATCAGCGTAAACTCTGGTCCCGCCACATATCAATTTCCAATCTCTAAACTCGTAGGATTTGTTTATGCCCAGAAGCACCCTCGACGTAACCTCAGGGAAGGTTACTGTTTTGTTGTCACGATCAAATTTCGGCTCCTGCACGGAAGCCACTGCGGTGTTATTCTGATATAAACGTAGAGGATCGCGATCAACAGTTTCAAGAGCCACTGCTTTATTTTTGACCCCATTATCGAGGCTTGTTTGAGTGTCTCTCAGCGTGATTTTCAATTGCGCAATCTGATTTGCAGCTTCCTCCGGTGTAGCCCCCTTCAGTTTCGTTCGATACTCGGTGAGGAGCGCTTCTTGTGACACTACCCTATCGTTGAGGACAGCAAGAAGCTCGCGATGAAACTGCTCCAGCGCGAAGTAGGATATCCCAAATACGATGATCGCCATTAAGGCAAAAGCTTCCGGTGATCCGGCTACCACACTCGCGTTCTTCCTGACGCGGTCGAAAAACCATGCAACTATGCCGTATTTAATATCCGAGATCGTCCCGTCTGTTTCAGTGATGGAACGCTTTTGCGGATAGTACACAGCACACTCCTATCAGTGCAGACAGCACTTCTTGAACTTCTTCCCGCTGCCGCAAGGACATGGGTCGTTTCGCCCGACGCCTTTGAACGGATTTTCAAGACGCCCGGCGCGGGCGCGATTAGCCTCGGCCCGTTGCCGCCACCGCTCTCGATCTTCGCTGAACTGCTCAGTGAAGCAGTACCAAGTGGACAACTCTTCGATCGTGTCACCGAAGAGCGTGTACTCGTCATCGTTCGGTCGTATCGGTTCGCCCGGTCGCTCAATGCCCCGTCGGAGATCCTGCTCGAAATGGTCGAACCCAAGAACGTGCTTGTCGACGAAGCCGCGATCGAACGCCTTCTTAACCCATAGCTTCAGGTCGCTCATGCCGAGCATGGCGATGGCGCTTTGCCAGCCGACCCAGGCATAGGATTCTGCCTGCGGCTGCATCTCCATGAAGGCGACACGGAGGAAGCGGCCAGCCAGAGCCCGATCGAATTCTCCCCGCAAGGTGACCATAGCGAGAGCCTCGCACATGCTGGACCGGATGAATTGCTCGGCGTTCGGGTCGAGGATGATCTGGTAGAGCGGGTCGGGATTGCCATCGAACACCGCCGCCATGACGCGGTGAGCCGTGGTGGTGATGCCGTCACCGAAGATCCGATCGACCTCCTCGCCACGGAGTCTCAGCAGGCGTGCCAGCGGCCTATATGCGGTCTTTTCCCGCCATTCGCCGAGCAGGTGGAAGATGAAAAAGAGCGGGGTCGGCTTCATCCGAGCCGCCGGTTCCAGGGCAAGGTGGCCTTCAATCTCCTTGAGGAACACCGGCACCATCTCGACACGTTGCGCAAAGGCGGCTTTCAACGCCTCCCTCGGAAGACCCTCGACCTGGGTGAGTTCGTAAAGGATCGCCCGGACATCCATCGGGGTCGGCTCCGATAGGAAAACGCACGAACAGGGGTGTACGGTCTGTCCGCTCCAGTTCAATCGGAAATCGACCCACGATCTTGGCGACCAATCACGCCGGACGTTTACGGGTCTTACGATGGCAGAGTGATCCGCCGCTGCCGCTCCCTGAGGTGGGTCGAAGGCCGAATCGCAACGCATACTAGACCGTAAAATGAACTTGGGAGCAGACCAAACGAGAAAACGCGACGTAGACCGTAAGAAATCTTGATTTCGTGCCTATATCATCTATCGTCTACCAGACGATCGGACGCAGCGATAGTACTTCTACAATCAGAAACGACCTGAAGCTGCCTCATTTTGAATTGACTTTCGAGCTTTTGTTATACATATATTCAAGACGTAACTGCGGACCATTTCGAAGACACCCTCATGAATGATCTGAAGTTGACCCCGACTCTCGTGGCGATGCTGGAACGCATCGAGCAACATAGCGGGGCACTTCTGACGCTCGCCGTTACGGCCAGCGGTGGGCCGTGAGTACGGCAAACTGAATAAGCTCCGAAGGGCAGGATATGTCGTGAAGTGCGACCACCCGAGCGTAACGGAAGGGGCCTGGCCCGCTGAAGCTCTCGCGATTACCGAGGCTGGGCGGGCGGCGCTTGCCAACCACCGGGCCGAACTCATTGAGAAGAAGAGGCGTCATCCTCCGGGCGACAAACGGGTGATATTTCGTCGCGACGGTTCTCACAAGATGAGCGATTGGGTTTGTGCGCCGCACGGATAACGGGTCTTGGAATTACGTCGATACGACGATGGCACATTCGGGGTATGCCAAGACCCGAGAGAGAGCCGGTCAGCTATTGCGCCGCCGCTTCGAGCGGATGGTTCGCGAGGGCGCGATATGACGGTCTGAACGAGGGTTGCAGGGGCCGTATGCCGATAAGCTGTGGGTGTATGGCGGATCGCTGATCTCCCCTCATTCCCGCAAGTGGCTGCCATGCAGGATGACGCCGGAAAACCATTACAACCGACGACTTCTGCTTGGCGGCTTAGTTCGGGTGGCTCGCTGCTGATCCGAGGGGGCTCCCCGCTAACCGGGACTTATCCGATCAGCGGGGCGAAGAACGCTGTATTGCCCCTAATGGTATCGGCACTCCAGACGCCGCATCCGGTCGCCCTACACAATGTTCCCGACACATTGGATGTGGCAGTGCTCGCCACCTTGTTCCTGAGGGCGGTACGATTCGCGCTACTGCCCCGCGTGGATTGAGAGGCGCTGAAGTTGTCCGGCCGCAGCCCTCGGTCGGCGCGACGGAGAACTTACTGCTTGCGGCGGTATTGGCGACGGGCACGACCGTCATCCGTAATGCTGCCCGCGAACCGGAAGTTGCCGATTTAGCACAATGTCTTGTCACTATGGGTGTAGGGGTTTGGACTGATGTCGGGGAGCTAATGTTGTTGGTGTTCACGCAGGACGGTGTATCAACATGGGAGGTCAACCTCAGCGCCAAAGCGGGTAGCAGTCGCGACGATCTGATCGCCAGCGGCACTGCTGACACATTTGAGGCGGCGAAGGCAGCCGCACTCTTCGAAGCAAGGGTGCAGTCCTCAGAATGAATGAGGTGCACTGTCATCAAGCAGCACCGAGGACGGTGACATCCCCTATCGGATGAGGCCGCTGAGGTTTTCTATCGCTGATCTACAAAATTTTGCCGGATAACCCACCTTATGAGAAATTAGGGTATTTCAGGGCTGCTTGGAGGTGCGGGGCGCTTCGCAATCTCACGTATCCATGCTTCGATAATCCGGCCAATTAAATTTTGGGCCTCGACCAAGGTCATCGTCCTAGGATTTTGTTTCAGGCGGTGGTGACGATAGGTATCTACGGTCATGTCGAATGAATTCAACTCAGATTCACTCACCCACCCGAGTTCCACTATTTTTCGGCGTGCGTCTTTTTTTCCCTTCTCATCGTTTTTGTTAAGGTCTAGGCGTATAGCCTCAAAAATCCGGTACAGACCAGACCAGTCATCGGACTGCGCCAATGACCGCAAGACCTCATTGACCTGAGGATAAATGTTGTTGCATTTCAGGGCAAAGAGCACCACGGATTTCTCGAAGGTCTCGTGGACCTTTCCTTCATCCTGCCAAAATACCACGGGCCGTTTCGAGAACCAACTACCACTAATAACTGGTCGGAATTTCTTCGTCTCGCCATCAGCGTATACGGCTACAACGGATTGCAGACGGAGATTTCCGGGGTCTTGTTTAATTTTTGCCGCACCGGTGATAATCTCCATCAACCTGAGGGCCTCTCTTTGAACCTCCGCGTAATTTGCGCCGGTGAACAGGGTCGAGGACAACTTCGCAAAGTCCGGCCCCTCTGAAGGCATCGCCTCCAGTGTCGGATCTTTCATTGCACGGAAATGGTCTAAGTACGACCGAAGCGACGCTTCGTGCGCCCTGACTATGGCGTACCACGCTTGCGGCATTCTCGACTCGGCGGTCATCAACAGGTCACCCATGCCAAACCGGCGCACCGCGTCGGGTCGTGTTTACATAGGGTCGGTTCGAAATCGGCAAAGCGTTCGCCACCATGAGGAGGACAATCTTGTGGCGCGTTCATCGGGCGCGCGTCAAAAGTCGTTGAATCGACGTTCTCGAAAATCCGTCTTCAAAAGGGCGGATCGATATTAAGCCCGTACCGCTCAGGCGCTATCCTAGCTTGTCGAACCAACACGTCTGGCTCGTTGGCCCTAACAAGGTTTTCTATGCGGCGTCGCGAAGTCTCGTCGGCCAGAGCGCCGATTATCACGGATTTCAGAGCACCAGAAGGGAGCGTCAGGAAATCATTGTTAGTTTTTATGGTGAGAGGCGATCTTGCAGCAGCGCATTCCTCTGCAATCAATCGCCACTCTGCTTCATATGACCAATCGATGGACTTTGTAACGAGCGGCTCGTAGCCAATCGTGGGGAGGTCGCGAGCAGGATAGGTAGTGCGGTATTCAACCTTTTCTGCCGCCGCGAATGGGTTGCAGTGCGCGTCGAATTCTAGACAGATGCCCGTGTGCGATGCGGCATAGTGCCCCCACATCAGTGGTGAAGCGGGATCTTCCGTAAGACAATAAATTCGATATTGCCTGGACAATGCTGCGTACATCTCCTTTTCCATCTGCACGAACGCGGCGTCCAATTTCGAAGGATTCGCCATGAAGTCATTTGCCACTCGGCGACGCTGCGCTTCACTGATCGACGGAAAATGCTTCCTGTGCATTTCCGTGAGATAAGCCAATACGCGTTTCCTGTCGTCGGGCTCTGTCGGCACTTGATAATGTACCCGACAGTCCCAAGGATCATTGAAGCTATCAGGCCGCGATAGTTCAATTGCCCGGCAGAGAGAAGCGAAAGGAGATGCGCTTCCACAAAGCGTTGATAGTGGAATAACCGCGCGGGTTTCATTGGGCTAGTCTCGAAATCGTGCTCTTGCCCACGTGGTAGCTTCGCGGGAGTTCGGCGAGGGTCGCGCCTTTTGCCCGTCGCCGCCGGGCCTCGGCCTTCTGCGCGTCGGTGAGTTTCGAGGGTCGGCCCATGCGCTGCCCGCGTGCCTTGGCGCGGCTGCGGCCCTCCGCCGTGCGGGTGCGGATAAGGTCGCGCTCTAAGTCGGCCAGTCCGCCAAGCACGGCGATCATCAAGCGGCCGGTGCTGGTTGCCGTGTCGGCCCACGGCTCTGCCAGTGATCGAAACTGCCCGCCCTTGTCGACGATCTGCTTGACGATGGAAAACAGGTCGAAGGTCGAGCGGGCGAGGCGGTCGATCGCATCACCGTCACCACGCCGCCGGGGGCGAGCGCCTTAAGGAGCTTGAGCAGTGCGCGCCGGTCGGGCCGTGCGCCTGTTGCCTTCTCGCGGTAAATCTTGGTGCAGCCTGCTCTGCGGAGTAGCGCAAGCTGAGCGTAAAGCGTCTGTCCGTAGGTGCTGATGCGGGCATAGCCGAGACGGCGGTTTTGCGGGTCATTTCCGGTCATATTTTACCGGCAAACATAACCCATTGATCAGGCAGGGCAAGAAGCTAGAAAGCCCCCCCGCTAGGGTGATCGCGTGCTGATGGCCCCATGTCGAGCATTCGATGCGCTAGAGAGCACCCGGTGCTGAAAAACATGATATGTTGTTCGCATCGAGTCGATCCTTTGCGCAGGAGTGCTTCTCGTGCACCCAATCGCAAGCGAGGACGAGTGGCAGGTGGCGTCGCCCGAAAGCGTCGGGCTCGATGGTGCCAAGCTATGCGCGCTGGCGGCGAGGTTTGAGGAATGGAAAGAAGCCAATCTGCACGGTGTCGTCGTCATGCGTCACGGCAAACTCGCCTTTGAGCACTACTTTCGGGGTTTTGACCTGAAGGCCCGGAACGGTCCTGGGATCATAGATTTCAATACGACGACCACGCACGATCTGCGCTCGATGACAAAGAGCGTTACCGCCCTGGTATTGGGTGTGGCCATCGATCGAGGCATCGTCGCCGATGTAGACCAATCCGTGCTGTCGTTTTTCCCGGACTACGCCGATCTCCGCACACCGGAGAAGGACCGCATCACCATTCGGCACCTGCTCACGATGTCGATGGGCCTCGCTTGGAGCGACGATGCGCCCTACACTAACGAGAACGCGCTGAACATTGCGCCGGACCCCTACCGTTATGTGCTTTCGCTGCCGGTCGTCGAGCCAGCGGGGTCGGTGTGGAACTACAGCGGTGGCGCGACCGCATTGATCGGCGGGATTCTCACTCGCGCGACGGGCAAGCGCTTTGATCTGCTCGCCGCCGCGCTGCTCTTCGATCCGCTGCGTATCTCCGATGTCACGTGGACGTGGCTTCCGAACGGAGACCCAAAGGATTGGTGCTGCTTGTGGCTGCGGCCGCGCGACATGGCGAAGATCGGCCAGCTTGTGCTCGATCGTGGCCGCTGGAATGGGGCACGCGTGGTGTCGGAGACTTGGATCGATGCCGCAACTGCACCGCAGATCAAAACAACCCAAGGCGGCTTCTATTACGGCTATCAATTCTGGCTTAGCGCCTCATCGGTATCGGGTCGGCAGATCGATTGGATCGCAGCGCGAGGCCAAGGCGGACAACGGCTCCTCATCGTTCCGACCTTCGACCTCGTCGCAGTGGTCACAGCGGGCAACTACTATGGCAACGAGCGCTTGGCGAGCCTCGTGCCACAGACCGTCTTGGGCGACTACGTGCTGCCCTCTGTCGATGCACGACGCTAGGCGAAGCGCCTCACCGTGATCCCGTAGGTGTTGGGGTTCGGGGGTTCGGGTCGCCCTCCCAAAAGACGTTGCTGTCCCCGTTCGGGCAGCCAGTACCACGAAGTGGTGCTGCCGCAATGCAGGAGAAATGAAACTGGATCTTCAAGCCGCTGTCCGCCTCACGCTCTCAAATCTTGTTCTCGCCCATTCAGGCTGTGCTTATCCGAAAAGCCAAGTTCGGATCGAGGGTCCGAGGAAATCCTCTCCGACGATCCGCGATCCCCGCCAATTCGAGCTAACTCTCGAAGATCTGCGACGCCGGGCCGGAATAGGGCGGGCAATAGGCACCTGGGCGGCATCGCCTCGATTGCCGCCGACAGGTGTCGATTGAACAGCCGACTCTACGCGCCGAACCGGCGCTCTCCGATAGCGAGCGTGTCGCCTTCGTCGATGCTGCCGCCTTCTACGACCTCACAATAAATGCCAAGGATCGTGTGACCGAAGGCGCGCTTGAGACCGCCGAGCGTGTCGTGATCGCGCACACCGGTCGCCGGGTTGACTTCGGTTGCGGCGCAGCGCGTGATGGGCGCGACGACACGAAGGCGTGCCTTGCCAATCGCGATCATCGACTCGATCCAATCCATCTCTGCCCAGGCGGGTACGTCCTTGAGATAGAGATTGGCGCGGAAGCGCAACGGGTCGAGTGTAGCTTCCATCGCCGCTTCGAGAGCGGCGAGACTTGCAAGATTAACCAGCGAGACGTACTGGTCGGTCGTCGCATTGGGCTTGCGTTGCGCATCGGCAAAACTATGTCCAACCGCCTCAACGAGACGTGGCCCTGTGTCCAGGCCCAGGAACGTGCCGATGAACTGGCCAAGCGCGGCGCGTGACTCCGGCTCGTCGAGGCGAGCCTCGAAGACGATGGAGCCTTCATGCTCGATCACAAGCCGCTCGCTCCTCTCGTCAAAGCGCGAGTGCAGCGCGGCAAGCCGTTCCTCACGCATAAGCATCACAAATTTGATTTTGGGCAGCCACTCCGGGCGCGCCGGATCAAATTCGGTATCGGAGCGCGCAAGCGCGAAGCGGCGATCATGCGGCAGGCACCAGCCGGGCGTGAGGGTCACCGCGTTGAGCCGTTCGGGGGTCAGCCCCTTGATGGGATAGCGCCAGATCGACGCGATGCTTGGCATGGCTGAGTGTCTCCGATTCATTTCAAACTATATTAGAATGGCGCGGTGTTTCTCCGGTTCGAAATCGATCAAGATTACCAAAACGATCTCGTGCAGGGTTCCCTTGGTTGCTCCTCTGGCTGTTCAAGCGCCGGGTGCATCCACGAACCCACGCCGACCCACACGTCCGCCTCGTCCATCTGCCCCGCAGTTCAGAACACGCCGCTGGCAGCGAGAGCGCTCGGCCTCGGGGCGACATTGACGACGCTGTACCCGAGCTTCGAGAAAGAAGCCGAGGCCGCACTCGGATTGCCGCCGAACGTCCACGCCTATTCGCTGCTGCCGATCGGCTACCCGATGGGTCGGTTTGGGCCAGTTCGCCGTATCCCGCTTGCGGATGTGGTTTATGAGGACCGCTGAGGCAGGCTTATCGGAATGTATAGCGGCTCAAAATGCGTGGCGTGGTCGGTGGAAAAATTGCCTGATAGCGATCCCCGCCACTCTGCACCCCCGGAGCACCATCGACCTGCTCGATTTTATCGAATGAATCCATCAATGGGAGATGTGTATAGAGGATCGAGGCGAGTCAACCCTTCCTTGACCTGCGCATCCGGCGAACCAAAAACAGTTGCTTTCGTGGTCCTTCGAACTTGCGCTAATTCATTGAGGAACCCACCGCTCAAATGTTTTCCTGCGCTACCATGGCTTCCGAATTCTGATATACTTCTATAACATTATAAGTTTTCTGGTCCGGCTGGAGGCTGAACTCATACACGAGTGTCCCTGGTTCCTCGGCCACCGCTGCGACCAGCCTTGTCACGAGTTGTCGAAAATTGTCTATCTGTCCAGGGAGAACCTCGCCGGTAACACCAGGGCAATGGAGCCCGCCTTGAGTCCATGCTGTGGAGCGGGAGCGGCTGTTTGCGCGTGAACCGCGAAGGCCACGAGGACCAGAGCGCTCAGTGAGATAAGCAAGTTCCGCATCATCCCATCCCCTCGACAAAAGGTGGAGCCGCCTTTCAACAAGCTGTGTTGAACAGGCTAGTCGCCGCGAGCGCGGAAAGCAAACGGCGTCGCGCGAAATTCAGCAGGGTGCTACGAGCGGAAAATTGTCTAGCCGATGTCATCTATGAAGATCGGCGGGGCCAGCCTTACCGCGATTGAGTCTCGCCGACATTAGGTTGGCTGCGGCGCACCTCGATGGCCAACTTATCTTGGCGCTCGCCCAAGTACACGACATGCCTCAGCAAACCGTCAGGCGTCCACTCCGCGTAGCTGACCTCGACGACCATCTCCGGGCGCACCCAATGCACCCGCGAGAGCACGAGCGGAGAGCCGAAACGGGTACTGCGTGGCGGCGGAATCGCGAGCGGCATCTTGTCCACTACCAAGGGCTGAAGTCGCTGCCATAATCGCTCCAACTCGGCGACCGGCATTCCGGTGCCAACGCGACCCGCATAGGTGAGCTTGCCGTCCGGTGTGTAGTAGCCCAAAAGCAGCGCCCCAATGAGATGTCGGGTGCCTTCGGGATCGCTGAATCCGACGACGACAAATTCCTCCCGATTCAGGCACTTGATCTTGAGCCACGTTCGCCGGTCGGGCTCATACCGGCCATTGATGCGCTTCGAGACAATGCCCTCCACACCGTGTTGGCAGGCCACTCGATGGAACTCCACGCCATTCCCGATCTGGTGATCGTTGTATCGTAGCGAGTCGGACGCACCCCTCAGCAGAGATGCCAACCGGGTTTTGCGTTCGACCAGCGGCAGAGCAGTCAGGCTCTCGCCGTCCAGGTGGAGCAGGTCGAAGAGGAAGAACACCAGCGATCCCTCGCCGGTATCACTCGCGTTCTGTATAAGGTTGAAAGCCGTCCTGCCATCGGGCAGCAACCCACAGAGTTCGCCGTCGAGGTAAGCATTCCGGGCTGGCAGCCCGGTAATGGACTTAACGACTGCCGGATATTTTCCTGTCCAGTCGTTGCCTCGGCGTGGGAGAATTTGCACGCTCCCGGCGTCGAGCCGTGCGTGCATCCGGTATCCATCGAGCTTTAGCTCGTGCAGCCAGTCGGGTCCGTCAGGTGCTTTCTCAACGAGTTTGGCGAGTTGAGGTTTGACCCAGGTCGGCGGAGAAACCGGTTCATCCCTTCGGCGGACAGGGATCGTGTTCGCAGGGTTCGCGGGATTTCGCCTTGCGGCCATATACCTGAAGTTCGCTGTTCGGGTTCTTGGCTCAAGCGGTGACCGTAGCGGGGCGACCGCCTGTGAGATTGTAGCGCCATAACACGATGGCGAAGCCGACTAGGGTGAGCCCGGCTACAATGATTGCCCAAGGCTCGGCACCAAGCCGCTCGAACCATTGTGTGTAGAACTCGATCGCCCCGAAGACCGCCGCGGTGGTTACGACCCAACGGCGATTGGTGCGCGCTGCCCAAACCCCAACGGCGATGATGAGGATGGCCCATCCGACGATGAACGCGATCTCCGGTACATGTAGGTGGGCGGCGCGCCAAGCCTCCCGGTCAGACCAGAGGCGGTAGCCTTCGCCCTGCGCCCAGGTCTCGCCGGGATAATCGCCCCACAGCGAGCCGATCCAGAAGCCGAAATTGACAAGAATCAGCGACACTCGGGCAAAAGTGATCGCCAACTGCTCATAGGCTTGCCCGACGTGCGGCGAAATTACGTAGGCTGCTCCAGCCAGGAGCGCAAAGAACGCGATCGTGATCGAGGGTTCGGTGACCGTCAGCATATAGACGGCGTGCATGTAGCCAGTACTGCTGCCTAGCGCACCAGCGAGCGCAAACGGCACTAGCGCCATCAAGAAATTGCTGCGGATCGCGACTGCGAGCGCCAAGAATAGGAGGGCCGAGAAGGCGAGCCCGGCGACATCGCCTTCAACAAACCCAATGACCCCTCCTGCCAGCAGCAGCGCGCCGATAATGGTAGTGGCGGTACCGAGAAGACCCCATTGCTCGGCGGCGAGGAACGAGATGCCAAGACCGATCGCCACCAGGGCGACACCAAGTGCCGCACCGGTCGTGAACGCGGGGTCGAGGGCGATGATCCCGGCTACCACCGCAACCGCGCCAAACGACATCAGAACATTGATCGCCAGCGATCCGGTGTCACGCTTGGCAAGCGCCTGGAGCCGCGTGGCCTCCTCGGGGGTAAGCTTGCCCTCCTCTACAAGCCTGGTGATATCGAGAACGATTTTGATGGCTGGCACCTCCTTCCGCTCGGTATGCCCGACATATCTTGTGTCGGTTGAGCTACCTTTTGAGGATGTGCCGGAACCAGTCACCAGATCGTCAAAGGGTTCGACCCCGCTGCGGCCGGGGCCTCCCAACCTCTCAGGGATGCGGTCCCCACGGCGCTGCCTGAAGGAGCTTCACCTCTTGGGTCATCAGCAAGGGTCGGAACTTCGAGGCGAAACCTTCGACAAAATCCCTGTTTGCGTACACAGCGGCCCAATGCGCGCGACGGTCGGCGTCATCATCCCCTTCTGGAGCGCAGGGAAGCCGATCTCCTGATAAAGCTTCACCGCCTCTGCCATCTTACCGACATGCAACGTGTAGGTTCTCAGTTCGTAAAGGGCCATAGGAAATTCTCCCTTGGTTGCTGAGTGTTGTTAACTCAGAGTCCCGATCATCTGCGACGACTTCACCGTCCTCTCCGACATCCCCCTCGGCTTTCGGAAGCCGTCCGTCCGCGCTGCGGGCGACTTCGGCAAGGGCAAATCGAGGGGGCGTGCCCCCGCGAGCAATCCTTGCACCGAGCGAGCCCATCGGACAACCTCGGCCGAGCCCATCGGACTCCAGCGAGGACACCATGCCCGAGCAAACCAACGACAGTGACCTGTTCGAGATCATTAAGACCACCCGATCGATGCGGCGGTTGAAGCCGGACTCGGTACCAAATGAGTTGATCCGAAAGATCCTGGGCGTATGTGCGCCGAGCGGTGGAAACATGCAGCGCTGGCGGTTTCTCGTGATCCGCGACTCGAAAATCAAAGAGACGATCGGAGCCTTGTACAAACGCGCCTGGGATGAGCAGGTCGCGCCACGATATCGATCTGGTGAACCGGCCCCTGGCACCAACCGGGAGCGATTTGAGAGGATGCTGGCGGCGGCGGAATATTTGGCCGCACACATCCACGAGGCTCCAGTGTGGATTGTCCCTTGCCTCGAAGGCGCGACACCAACCCGCACTTCCGGTTCGTCGATATATCCAGCGGTTCAGAACATGCTGCTCGCGGCGCGAGCACTCGGCCTCGGTGCGACATTAACGACGCTTCACTTGCAGTTCGAGAAAGAAGCCGAGGCCGCGCTCGGCCTACCGTCAAACGTCCACTCATATGCTCTGCTGCCGATCGGCTACCCGATGGGCCGATTTGGGCCAGTTCGCCGTATTGCAGTCACCGATGTTGTCTTCGAAGATCGGTGGGGCCAGCCTTTCAGCGATTAGGGATGGGCCGACGTGTGATCTCGTGATTATTCGGGGGGCGCGATGACAGCCGATTACCCGCCTCTGACCCAGACTGAAATCCAAGAGCTATTCATCGATGTCGAGTCACCGGCTCCTAACACCTTCGAGTTCGCTCTCGTCCTGGGCGGCACGGTCTCTGCTGGAGCATTTACCGCTGGGGTGGTGGATTTCCTGATCGAGGCTCTCGATTCTTGGACTAACCTGCGGGATAAGAACGATGCCTCTGCACCTGGGCACAAGGTATTACTCAAGGTCATCGCGGGGACATCGGGCGGCGGCGTCAACGCTGCAATCGCAGCCCGAGCCTTGGCTTACGATTTCCCGCATGTCGTCCGGTCGACCGCTCATCCCGAACGGGATACAGGAAACCCGTTCTACGAAACCTGGATCAAACGCCTGACGCTGCGCGGCTTCCTCGGCACGACCGACATTGAACAGGGGACGCTTGTTTCGCTCCTGGATGGCAAGCCGATTGACCACGGAGCAGCCTACCTTGCGGAGTTCGCTCGGGGCGAGCCGGTCAAAAGGAACTACTTGGGCGACCCGCTCCGAGTCATCCTCACACTGACCAACCTGCGAGGCGTACCCTATCAGACTGCCTTCGGCAATGGTCCGCTCGCTGAGACCTTCGTCGATCATGCTGATTACGCGCGCTTTGCAGTCATTTATCGAGGCAGTACTCTGTCCCAGCCTCGCCCTGACGAATTCGTCATCGGCTTCGACGATGCCCGCCTGCCACAGGCCGTCGATTGGCAGACATTCAGCCTCTTCGCGAGTGCTACAAGCGCCTTTCCTCTCGGATTCCCGTTTCGCCAATTGAGCCGTCCGATGGAACATTATCGTTATCGAGTGGCTGTACTACCCCCAGGAAGTGGCGGCGAACCTGCGAGGGTAGTTGGGCGTCAGCCGGACTGGTCGGAACTATCTCAAGGGTCACCCAATTTGCCCTCGGATTACCACTTTCTGGCAGTCGATGGAGGCGCGACGGACAACGAGCCTATCGAACTCGGTCGTACCGCCCTTGCCGGAGTCCTCGGACGTAATCCCCGCGATCCCAAGGAGGCAAACCGAGCCGTTGTTCTGATCGACCCCTTTGCAGGCAAAACTGGTCTCGGGCCGAGTGGACCAACGGCACTCCCTGATCTTGTAGGTGCAATCGTGTCGACGTT
>Ga0306921_10002708_pt1 | contig 17792 bp, 13 predicted proteins | sample sta12Cox44000080_FD_203760 | JGI IMG/M metagenome (GOLD analysis project Ga0306921, IMG submission 203760) | Lab enrichment of tropical soil microbial communities from Luquillo Experimental Forest, Puerto Rico - statoxic.12C.oxic.44.000.080 (v2)... | ecosystem: Environmental > Terrestrial >... | reverse complement strand
ATGTGATCGGGAATTTCCGTGAACAGATGCCCGGTGCCGGCAGGAATGATGAACACATCACCCGGTTTGAGGTGCGTTGTCATCGGCTGCCGGATCTCGTCGGAATTGTAACCTGGGCCATTTTGCAGCCGGACCGTCTGCTCGTCCGCCGGTCTTTTTACCGGATTGACCAGGTCCGGGCCGGTTAGCAGCGTCGCCTCTCCATCGATCACATGGTAGACTTCGCTGACTTGCTCATGTTCGGCGACTGCGCCTTTGCGGTTGGGGTCAGCAAGAAGCTTGCCGCGGGTTACCATTCCGATGCCCACCTGGACCTTACCGACGTCCACCGAGCGAACCTGCTGGTCGACCAGACGGTACTTCACGGCCTTGTCCGTGTACGCATTCAGCTCTGACACCGGAATATACGTGGCTGAGCAATGGTGGCAGGTCGGGTTGGGCCCGCCCGCCTGCGCCATCAGCGCCAACACGGCAACGCTTGTGCCGAGCGCGACCTTGGCTGAAATTCTCCGGCTCTTCTGCATAGTCCCTCCCTGCTGTGAGGAATGGCCCGGCGGTTGAGTGACTACCGCCGGGTTCCCCATTCACTTATTGCCCGGCTCCCGCCGCAGCCGGATAGACCGGCAGCGTCACGTGCTCGCCGAATGTCGCCTTCAGACCCTCGATGGCGCAATTCTCATCGCCGCCGCCTGCGCCTCCGCCCACGCCGACAGCCCCGATCATCTGCCCGTCGACCACGATGGGGATGCCGCCCGAATTTGTGAAGAAATTGAAATTACCCAGCTGCCGCGGAATGCCGTCCGGGTCGTTCTTGAGCTGTGCCGTGCGGATGGAGGTGGGCTGGCGACTCCTCAGTGCTGTCTGCGCCTTCAACAGAGCCGTGCGGATGTTGTTGTAGATCTGGCCATCCATGCGCTCCAGGTGCACGAACTCGCCGGCATTATCGATCACGTATATCGACGTTGTGCCGCCCTTCGACACCGCCCAGTCGCGGCAGGTGCGAGCTATCTTTTTGGCGGCCGCAAGCGAAATCTGATTGCCGTCGAAGACATTTGCGGCGCCTTTGCCGCCGACTACGAATTCCGCCGGCAGGCTAGACTTGGGCGTCGTGGCGGAGGCAAAGCGCGGTACCGGCGCATGGCCCGGGTTGGGGTTCCTCCGCGGCGGAAGGTCCTTGGCCAGCGGCGGGACCGACGGTCCGATCACCTCGACCAGCGCCTTCTGAGCGCAAATCTCGTCGCTCCATACGGGCACGCGCGGCGCGGAACCCCCGACACCGACCACACCGATCATCTGCTTGTTGACGACGATGGGAAGCCCGCCGGAATTAGAAAACAAACCAAGCTGAATGAACTGAAGTTCCCGCGTGGGATCCTCAATCACGGTGTTCATCCGAAGCTTGCTGGGTTGCCGGTCTGCCAGCGCGGTGCGCGCCTTCATCTCCGCCGTGACGATATTGAGATAGCCCTGGCCATCCATGCGATCCATGTAGACATGGTTGCCGTCATTGTCGAGCACCATGATGCTGATTTGCACGCCCTCGGCAGCGGCGGCTTTCTCGCACGCATCGGCAATGCGCTCCGCGGTGGCCAGATTGATGGTGGTGAAATCCTGAATTTTTTCGGCGGCTTTGCCGCTGACGACGAATTGCTGCGGTACGTTTTGAGCAAACGCCGCCCCGCCCAGCGCAATTGCGCCGGCTGCGGCCAATCCCAATCCAACGAGACGAAGTTTCATTTCGTCCTCCCTTGACTTTTTTTGGCGCAAGTATGCCACCCGGCGGGCGGCCGCCCGCGATGTGTTTCAGGTCGCATGAGACAGTATACTCCGCGAAAATAACGGCGTGGGCGCTTGCCATGGCTCGATCACCCCATGGGTCGGCAACGGGCGAACTAGCGAGCAAGTCATGAGATCCAGCGTAGCGGAGCTGGGACGCCACCAGCTGATATCAGCAAAAACGGTAGCCTTCGATGCGCCCGCGGGGGCTTCGACCTCACCGGACGGATTGCGCAGAATGATGTAGTGTTGGCCGTTCTGATGATCATCGCCAGCACGCTCAAGCCGTGGAGCCGCCAGTGTAAGCTTGGCGTTAGTTTACGCGATCGGGGCGGGGCTTCGCCGGAAGCAGAAGTCGACGAATCCTTGTTGGTAAGTTGCGCGTGCGCCGAGCCGGGGGCCGTTGTCCTGTGACGGGTCAGCGAAGCCTGGCCTCGTCCATCCGACCACGGAGTCGGCCGCCGTCTCGTAAAACTAATTCTGAGGTCCAGTACCGTTCAGGCGAGAGAGCTTGACCTTACTGGTGTCCCCACTCCACGTAGGAGGCAATCAAGCACCTCTCAAGCTGGCGTCGAGCGGCCGGCAGACGGTCAGATTAGATCGGTCAGCCCCCGCCTATGGCACGCAACGGGCCGCCTTATTCGATGGGTCCGCACGCGTGCCGCCTGGCTTGTCGCGATACACCCGGTGGCAGTTCAAGCAGGCATCGGCGAGTTGGTTGGTGGCTTCCGTCACCGCCTCCTGGCTCCTGGTCTGCGAGGCCTTGTACGCAGCGCGGCCCGCTTCTGCGAGCTCCTGCGTGAACTTGATCCAATCGGCCCTGTCGATCGGCACGGGCCGGCCGTTCTGGCAGCGGCGCCCCGGCGTCAAAAGGAGCGGAGCCGATTCGGCCACCGAAACGGCCGCGTTATCGACCAGATCCCACCCGCTATAGATGCCCGCTCCCCAGTCGACCCAGGAGAAGGCTCCCTTGCCCACCTCGCCGGGCTTCGCAGGCACGCTGGGGTCGTTGGTCTGAACGTTGAAGATGATATTCGAGCTGGGAAATAGAATGCCGGCCATCAACTGCTGCAGATTGCCCGTCGCCGGAAGTGTCGGCGCGCGTGAGGCTACTGACGCGATAGGCGGCTGGGCGGGGAGTACGATGGCCTTTAGCCCCGCCGCGTCTGTGGCGAGCTCGGCCTCGCCCGATGGGAAATTGCCAACCTGAAGAAGATGGGCCACCAGATCGGCCGACTGGGAAGGCGTCAGCTTCCCTGGATCGTCTGCCGGCATGGTGTTCCGGATCTTGCTCAACAGGTCCCACAGGGACTGCCCTCCCCATGCCTCCAGGAAGGCGCTCCCCGAGAGCGGCGGCGCGAGCCCGCCACTCAGTCGCTCGCCGTGGCACATCGCGCAGCGTTGCTGATAGAGGGCCCGGCCGCGCACGGCCTGAGCGTCGGTGTAGACGGCATCGTTCGCCGTGCGGGCCCGCTGGGCGTCGACAACCGGCGAAAGTGGTCCCATGGCAGCACCAGCAACCACAGCCAGGCAAAGCGCAGCGAGCCAGAATCTGAGTCGGCTGAAACGCGCAAGCATCACGCACCTCGTGTGAAAGAAATTGTGTACCGGCGCCTAGCCGGAAGGGCTTCGGAAACCGCGTCACGGACGCTGGAAATTGATGCCGTTTTTCTGCATCCTTTCGTAAAACGCCGGAGCCAGGTTGTTTTCCGCGCACACGTACTCTTGAAGGCGAGTGCCGTCCCGCAACATCAGGTTGGTGTGAATGACCCACGGCTTGGTCAAGACGTTGGGATCCTCGATGGTGATGTCGTAGTTGATCTGGTCCTTATCGACGCGTGTGTAACGCTCGGTCACATGCAGCGCGTCGGTGTGAAAGGTGCCGGTGCCGACCAGCCACGTCTTTTCGTTGAATCCCGTCACGTCCACTACCAGCGTGTCTCCCTCCCAACGGCCCACCGAATCGCCCATGTAGGTGGGCGAGAGATCGTCGGGATGCTTTGCGTTCAACGGAATGATACGGTACTCGTGCATGTACTCGTACAAAATTACGATTTGTTTCGGGGTCTCGATGATCTGAGTCGGAAAGAGCCCTAAGACTGAGGTTCTGGGAACGCCGGGCGGCAGGCATTGGGCCCCGGGATCGTCAATGCCCCGGTTCTTGTACGACTCGAGGACCTTCTGAGCGGCCCAGGGCTGATAAGGAGCTCTTTCGGCCGCCGCCGGCCGGTCCGAAGCCGATAGAATCGCGGGTGCCGACGGATTCTTTCCCGTTCCGCCGATACCTGGCCCGGAATTGGCCTCTTCCCAACTCCCTTTGACCGTGCTGCCGCTCTGCCAGACACCGGTCAGATCCGGCTTGCCGTCGGGAGTGCGCGGGACCGAACCCTTGGTGGAAGCCTTGTTCTTCTCTCGCGTGGCGTTTTGCGCCGGCAAAGACAGGGTCAGGGCGACGAGAACGGCCAAGACTCGGCCCATCACTTCACCTCCACCGGGGGTACGCTTCCGCCATCTCCGGTACCCGCCGGAGGACCGAAGAAGAGCTTTTCGCCGCTGGCCAGTGTGACCTGCCGTGAATGGCCCCAATTGGTGCCGTCACGGGCGCGCCAGCCTGTTACCGTGATCGTGTCGCCCGGTTTCATACTGATTCCTCTCTTCCAGCCGGTGCGGTACAGGACGCCTGGACCATAGCCTTCGAACTTCCAGTTCGCCACACCTCCTTTTTCGTCCTTGACGTCGAGGTAGAAGTAGCTGTGGGGGTTGGTCCACTCGATTTTCGTCACAACGCCCGTGAGGGTGATGGGCTTGTTGGCGTCGTATTCGGCGCCAAAGGAATGGTGCGCCGCGAGCGGAATCGCAAGCAAAGCGATCGCGGCGACGAGCCGCCAAAGTTGGGATTGGATCATTTTGGCCCGGAACTCCACTTTCATCGAATTTTCATCGAACCAGATCGTGGCCAGTATACACCAGCCACCTCCATCGGGGGCTCCCGGACCTTCACTCAATCGGCGATCGGAGCGGGGCTCGGAGCGGGTGGGAAGGCTGGCGCGGTGAGGTTGGCTGGTCGTGCCCTCGCAAGAAATACTTGCACCCGTCGCTTCGTCCCAACTCGATTGGCCCTTCTGCTAACGCTTGGGCGCTTGACCGACGGTCACCGAACGAGACAATCGTCCGAACCGGTCGTCATTCGCAGATTTGCCGCAACCGACGACTTCAGCAAGTTATTCATTCGAATCAGGAGGCGAGCCGATTTTATGTTGCCTACGGAATGCCACGGATGCCAAAGACGCCCTAGATCAATCGAGCGTCCAAGCCTGCCGGATTCCTTTATGTGCTTCCCGCCCGCTTATACAACGGTTTCGCTTTGGCCGGCTTCCGGGACCTCTGTTGAGTCTGTGTGCGCGGCTTTGTTGGGGCTCCCTTTTCTGCCCGCTGACTTTCACTCATCAATTGCGTAAACACATCGGCATACTCGTCCATGGCCTCATTCTGGAATTTCAGAGCCCGCTTCAATGCGAGGTCCCGGCTGGAGGGCGACATTGAGTCGTACTCGTTTAGAACCCTTTTAGTTCGGGCGATCGCGATCTCATACCAGTGCTCAGCTTCGCGCAACTTTTCAAGCCAGAGCGCTTCGGTTTCCGTCCTGCCTTCCCGTTCCCAATGTGGCATACGCGCCTCCTCTCGACCGGGCCGTCGATAAAATGGCACGCATCGTTCAGTATCAGGGCGCCTTTCCAGTCCTGTCGTAGGGATAAGATACCCCTTGTATAAGATGGGACAGTTTGCCGCCCCGATGGAGAACAAGGGGTCTACCCGGGCGACACGAATGTTATTGGTGAAATCCGTGGTCGTTGATCGTAGGTGGCCTCTGGTTGGCCCGCTCCCTCAAAGACGCCCGCCGCGTCCGCTGCGCGGTCTCATCCAAGCCCAGTAGGCTGTTGGCGATACAAGGTCAACCCCCACTTGGCGCCCAGAGAGCGTCGCTTTATGATACGGAGGTCAATGATGTAAGCAGAAGTTATCCCGATCGCTCAAGCGCGCGACCTGCGTATGAGAATCATGAACGGGAACGCGCCGTTATTGCCCCTTGATCTTCACGACGTGGATCGTTTTCGTCGATTTGTCTAAGGTGCCTAGGACTGTGACCTGCTGAGCCGCGAATTGGCCAGCCTCCTGATCGTCGAGCTGATAGATTTCCTGGTTCGAAGGATCGTAGAGGACCCATTTTGCTCCACCGCGTACACACGTCAGTGCACAATCCCTTTCGACATGTTCTGCCGTACCTGCGCAAGTACTATCTTGGATTTCGCCGGTGAAAACGCGGGGCCTCCCGTTCGGCACCGGCAGTGCGACAACAACGAGTAGGGAAACCGTGAGGAGCAGGCCCAACATCATCAGCGCTGGTCGCCAGGTCTCAATCTTCCCGATTCTTTCAATCAATCTCAACATATTCATATCTTTCATCCGCCTAGCATAAAGGTCCGCTGTTGCCTCGCCGGTGGAGAACGAAGGGATCACGAAGCCATGACATGGACTTCACCCTTTCCCCGCGCTTGCGTATCTCTATTGAAAAGACTCCGTTGGCGTTGTTCCGGCGCATAACTAGGGGTTAGCTGCTTGTGTGGATGTGGGAAACGAGGGTCGGAAGGTCTGCTCGAGCCTCGATCCCCCGGAACAAAGACGTTCCTGTGTGACTATGCCAAGGCTCTCTCGCTGATTCGGCACCGCTTGCTGAGCCCGTTTTGCTCGCACGAATTTTCCAGCCGGGATCCTTTGGTTTTCGTACCCGCGTGGCAGGCTCTTCACCACGCCCATGACCCGGTTGCGCGGGGAGTCGCCAGCGAGTCGTACCAACACTCCCCGAATCAATGGGATGACTTGCTTGGAAACACGCTAAAAAAGGCCACGCTCTGTTCGCCGCTTGGGGCTAGTCGGCCGTTCCCTTGCCTATCGCCAGGCACAGCTTCCGCTTGGGGGGCCGCCGTCGGAGGGCGCCCTGGGGCGGACGAGGCTCGAGGCGTCAGCTAGCCCTTGCTCAGGCTTTCCAATTCCGCGATCCGGTGCTCCACTTCCTGGCTGAATGCTTCCACATCCGGCGGCGCGTAGCCGGCGGCACGAAACGCGTCGCGAATCTGGCTCGGTGAAAGCTGGGCAAGCAGATGCCCCAACCAAATGGCATCCGTTGTGGGAATGTGGCGGCCGAGCCAGAGCAGGCCGACCCTCCGGCCGAATTCGGGAACGTCGAAAAAGAAGCCCACTGAAGGCAGGGAGGGCACATAGAAGTCAACGAACCCCGGCGAAACATTCTTGATCAACTTCGAATGGCGATACGCTGCCAGACTTCCTTTTGACGTCCGGTCCAAACCTGTGGTGCCGAAACTAGCACCCAAGTCGCTCACCAAATAACGCTGTTCGGGATTTTCGCCAACCGTCTGGTACACGGAGTTGTTCTGATCCTTAAGATCCCAATTGTTGATGACTGCCATCAATACACGCAGCCCATACCACTCCCGCGTGTCCTTGAATGGATCGGCCGCCCACGACCAGGTGCCGATTTTCTTCTCATTTTTCAAATGCCGCTTCAGGCGGACATTTTTGACGGTGTCGCCGCCTGAGACTAGACGTTGTCCCCGGCTCAGATGCTTCATGCCCTGAATATGTAGCACCGGCATGAAGTAATCCTCGTTTGCAAAATATCCGACCGCCCAGACCAGCCGCGAGGCAACGGTCTCCGGCCGGGCCTCGATCCCCATCTTCACTCTCCACTTGACCCCGTCTTGATCGACCACGTCGAATTTGGGACTGCTGCCGTCTGTGATCTCATTCTCGAACTTGAACGGACCATGCGGTTCGTGTGCTTTGCCGCCGGGACCGTAGAACAGGTCCCGAGAAACGAGATCCACCGGCTCCCGCCACAGGACGGCGATGCCTTTTCCGTCGGTTGGCGCCGGGGTGGTTTTGCCTCTGGTCGCCCGGGCTCCGAAGATGGCGATGCCCAGGATTAGGACGATGGAAGCTTTAAGTGCCTTAGAAGCCTTATACATAAGGGGTAACTCTCCGTTTCATATCAGCCGGCAACCCAACTGAAACCGGCCCAAAATCTGGCACGTCTGAAGGGTTTTGTGCCAATAAATACGGTTCGAAATAAATACAGGATTACTAGAATGGACTTCCCCAGGTTTCGTTTCGGGGTCAGTGCGCTTGCGCTGGCCCTTTGTTTCCCAGCGTGGCCGGCCGCTTTAAGTGTGCCGGGCGTCCCCAATTTCTACCAGGTCGATGAGCACGTCTTCCGCAGCGCCCAGCCCTCCCCTGAAGGCTGGCAAGGCCTTGCCAAACTTGGCGTTAAGACGGTTATCGACCTGCGCCGGCCCGACGAGCATTCCACCGCAGAAGAGGCGCGGGCCGTGGAAGCGGCCGGCATGAAATATGTCAACGTTCCCATGAAGGGTGTCGTGGCGCCACCGCCTTCGGTGATCGCCAGGGTGCTTGCGTTACTGAATTCACCAGACAAGGTCCTTGTGCATTGCCAGCGTGGCGCCGACAGGACCGGCACGGTAATCGCGTGCTACCGCATCGCGCATGACGGCTGGCAGCGCAAGCAGGCGCTGGACGAGGCCAAGTCCTTGGGCTTGCGTTGGACCCAGGTGGGCCTAAAGAAGTTCATCATGTCCTACCAACCGAGCACCGCCAGTCTGGCTCCCGCTTCGGCCACAGCTGGCCTCTAAACGATGTGGTATCGCACATTTCTCTCCGGGTTGTTTCTTGTAGTGTTTTTTAAAGCTTGTCACCAGATTACGCTTCCCCTCCTATTTCCGTGCTGCGCTCGGCCTCTCGTGGGGCCCCATCTCACCCTCAAATTCCGAAGCGTCTTCTCGCTGGCTGAGTGTGAAGCGGGTTCGGGCCGAATATGATCTGACCCGAAGCACTTCCGGCTAAGCGCAGCTGGTCGGGCAGTAGCGGGCGCGCCCGGCCGCCGATTTCGGATCGACGCCGGACGACTGATTTGCTGTGCTGAACCAAGACAGGCGACGCGTGCCCCGACGCCGCCGGTCACGACGCAGGGGCAAATTTCAAAAGGTACGCAAGTGAAACTTAAGAAAATCAGCAAGACCTTATTCCCAACATTCCTCGTCTATTCGGCGGCCTGGTCTTCAGCGGCCACGGCAGAGACCCGTCCAGTAGTTTGGGTCGCACCCAGCTTACATCGAGTAGGATTGTCCGATGCGGCCGGCAGCGACACCGAAGTAACGCTCTCCGCGGCGCGCGGCGAGTACCAATCATTTCAGATCGTGGCGAACGGCGCGTCCAGCGGGCTCCACAATGTGAATGTAACGATCTCAGATCTCAAGGGGCCGGGAGGGCAGGTGATCCCCCGAACCAACTTCACGCTATATCGCGAAAAATATGTGCACGTGACCTCGTCGAGCCCCAACTGGGGCGGCTCCAACAAACCGATGGGCCCCGGCTGGTACCCCGATGCGCTCATCCCGTTTACTGACCCTGCTACGGGGAAGCCGCTTTCGGGATCTTTGACGGCTGTGCCGTTCGATCTCAAGGCCAGCACCAACCAGCCGGTGTGGGTCGATCTTGAAGTTCCCCGGACTGCCGAACCAGGCATCTATACCGGAAGCTATACGGTAACGAGCAATCAAGGCGATGCCACCGGACCCATCAAGGTGACGGTCTGGAATTTCGCTTTGCCGAAAACTCCGTTCCTCAAGTCATCGTTCCTTTTCTTCCAGGCAGGAACCCTCGCGGCGCAACAAGAACTGTTGCGCAACAAGGTTGCCCCCTTGTCTACCAACCCGAGAGATCAGGCCTTGCTCATCAAGGAACATGGACTCGGAGCCACACAAACGGGCCCCTTCAGCGGAGCCGATATAGGCAACTGCAAGATGTCGCCGGCGCCGTCGGTCAGCCAATTCAAGTCTTTGGCGGCATCTCAGCAACCCGGGCTGATGCTGTACGATTACAGCGCTGATGAGATCGGCCATTGCAGCAGTCTCTATCCCACGATTCGGCAGTGGGCATACAACATGCACCAGGCCGGTATCAGCAATCTGATCTCCATGTCGCCTACTCCCGCTTTGTACAACGACGGTTCTGGAACGGGCCGCTCGGCAGTGGACATCTGGGTCCTGCTGCCAGTGATGTACAACAATTCCAAGGGTGAGGTCGCCAATGTGTTGAAGAAGGGCGACTCTGTCTGGTCCTACAACACCCTGGTGCAGGACGCTTATTCTCCGAAGTGGGAGATCGACTTCGATCCCATCAATTTTCGCATTCAGCCAGGCTTCATCAATCAAAGTCTCGGCCTCTCAGGTATTCTGTACTGGCGGGTCGATAAGTGGCCTTCTGATGCGTGGAATAACGTAAACAATGCGGGCACTTACAGTTCAGCCAACTACCCCGGGGAGGGGATGCTCGTGTATCCGGGGCAGGCAGTCGGCGTTCCGGGTGTAGTCGCTTCGATGCGGTTGAAGTGGTTGCGGGACGGTGTCGAGGATTATGACTATGTGCAGATCCTCAAGAACCTCGGAAAAACCGACCTGGCGTTGCAGATCGCTCGCTCCGTGGGACCGGACTGGACGAACTGGACTCGAGATCATAACGCGCTCTATTCGGCCCGCCAACAGCTCGGAGAGGCCATCAATCAGATCATGAATTCGCGCAACCGGTCGGCTTCTCCCGACTCCTCTTCGGTCGACAAGTAGACACCGCATTTCCGTCGGAGCATCGGATCCGGGTGCGAGTCCCGCCGCGGGCTTGTAGAATCCGGTTCATCTTCTCCGACTATGACACGGGCGGCAGGCGATCGTTGGGTCGAGCCCACCAGACGTAAAAGGTGGGCAGAAGAAAAGTGCTCATCATCAGGTCCACGATCAAGCCGCCCACAACCACAATGGCAAATGGCCGTTGTGAATCCGATCCAATGGCATGAGCAAGTGCGGCCGGCAGCAGGCCCAGCGTGGCGACCAACATGGTGATCATGATGGGCCTGAGCCTCCGCGTCGCTCCTTCGATGGCGGCTTCTTCGATCGACAGTCCGCGTGCCCGCAACTGGTTGATATACTCCACCATGATCACGCCGGTCTGGACCGATACGCCGAACAAAGCCAAGAAACCAACACCTGACGACACGCTAAAGTGGGTACCCGTAACGTATAGCGCCAGCAGACCCCCGACCCTCGCTACCACGATGTTGACCAGGTTCAGGCATGCCCACTTCGCGGAACCGAAAGCGCCATATACAATCAAAAATATCAGGAAGACGGTCATCGGAACGAGGATCAGCAATCGCTCCTCGGAGCGTTTCTGGCTCTCGTACTCGCCCGCCCATTCGAAGTTGTAGCGGGGCGGTAGCTTTACCTTCTCGTTGACCTTTTCGATGGCCTCCTCTACGGTACTGCCGAGGTCGCGGCCACGCACGCTATATTTGACACCCACATAGCGCGAGTTCGACTCCCGGTAAAGGGCGGAAGCGCCATCGACTACTCCAATCGTGCAAAGTTGAGCGAGCGAGACTCGTTCGCCGGAGGGTGAAAGCAGGCGAATGGTTTCGATCGCCTCCCGGGTATCTCGGTAGCGGGGAAGATATCGCGCGACCAGGTCGTAGCGCTGCTCGCCCAACAACACCCGGCCAACCGTGTTGCCCCCCACGGCTGTCTGAATGGCGTCCTCTACATCCGTGACATTGATCTGGTAGCGAGCCGCGGCGTCGCGGTCCACAGCCAGGTTCAGGTTCGGTTGGCCGATGACGCGTAAAAGCCCCAGGTCCGCAACACCGGGGATCGGCCGCATCACATTCACCACCTCAGTTCCCTTCGCTTCGAGCGTCTTCAGGTCGTCGCCATAGATCTTGACTGCGAGCTGTCCCTTGACGCCACTTACGGCCTCTTCCATGTCATCCGCTATGGGCTGCGTAAAACTCCACAGGACGCCCGGGATCTTCTCCAGCTGGCGGTTCATGGCGGCGATCAACTCGTCTTTGTCCTGGCGAAATGCGGGCCGCCATTGTTCCCGTGGTTTGAGGTCGACGTAATATTCGGTGTTACAGAAGTCGACGGTGTCAACACCGTCATCGGGCCGTCCGACCTGCGAAACCACTTGAGTCACTTCCGGAAAGGCAGCGAGGGCGAGGCGCGCTTGGTTCATCAATACCGTTCCTTCCGTCGGCCCGACGCTGGGAGCGGCCGTACCACGCACCCAAATGGCGCCTTCGTCGAGGTGCGGGAGAAACTCCGATCCGATCATGCCGCTCATTAACAAAACGAGACTCGAACCCACGGCGATAACCGCGGCACCGGCCATCACCCAACGGTGATGTACCGTCCAGGTGACGGCTACCCGGTACGCTCTGGTGATCAATCCCAGGATTGGGTTCTGCCACTCCCGGACCTCTCTGCGGAACAGGATGCTCGCCAACACCGGCGCGACCAAGATGGAGAACGTCAGTGCCCCCAGGAGGGCGAACGCCACCGTCCAAGCCATCGGACGGAAGATCCGGCCCTCCACCTTCTGTAATGCAAAGATCGGCAGGTAGGCGGTGATGATGATGGTGATGGCGTAAAAAACCGGTCTTTGCACTTCATGCGCCGCAGCGCGTATCCTCTCAGAAATCGATCTCGCCTCCTGTTCCCTGCGGCCTAAGTGGCGAAGAATGTTTTCGACCATCACGACGGCGCCATCCACGACCATCCCGAAATCCAAAGCGCCCAACGACAGCAGATTGGCGGGAATGTTCTTGAGATTGAGGAAAATCGACGCGAACAGGAGTGAAAACGGAATTGTCAGAGCCACGATCAAGGCGCTGCGCAGGTTTCCCAAAAATAAGAAGAGGACCAGGCAGACCAGGACAAAACCCTCAGCTAGGTTTCGCAGCACAGTGGTGGTCGTATAGTGAATCAGGTTGCTGCGGTCCAGAAACGGAACCAGCTTTACTCCCCGCGGCAGAATGTGGCCGTTGAGTTCCTTAACTTTCTCGTGGATGGCTCTCAGGGTGGGCTCAGCGTCCGCGCCCTTTCGGAGAAACAGAGTAGCCTCCACCACGTCCTCGTTATCGAGAAGCTTTCCATTCGAACGGCGGATCACTTTGCCGACCTGGCCCAGCCGAATCTTCGCCCCTTGCTCGACGGTTGCAATCTCGCTGATGCGGATCGGCGTGCCGTTGTGGGCCTTGATGACGGTCCGGCGGATATCGTCGACGCTGCGGATGAGGCCGACCGCGCGCACGTGAACTTGCTGCAGCCCGACCTCCACAAAACTTCCACCCGCATTGACGTTGTTGTTGGCTAGACGCGCCTCCACGTCGCTGAGACCGAGGCCGTATGACACGAGTTTGTCGGGATCGATCCGGACCTGGTATTCCCGGGTGAGCCCCCCCAGACTGGACACAGCCACCACATTGGGGATCGACAGGAAGTGCTTTTCCAGGACCCAATCCTCGATCGATTTCAACTCCATTAAGTCATACTGTGGATTCGTACTGCGCAAGGTATACCAGAAGATTTCGCCAACCGGACTGAAGTCCGCTCCGATTTCCGGCTTCAGCCCTTCGGGCAATTCGGCCTGCGAAAGCCGCTCGAGCACCTTCTGTCGGTTCCAATTATTCTCCGAATCGTCATCGAAGATCAGTATCACGTTGGACAGGCCGAACATCGAAATTGAGCGCAGATGTTCTACGTGCGGGATGCCATTGACCACGATCTCGATCGGAATCGTCACCTGTTGCTCCACCTCCTCGGCGGCTCGACCGGGCCATTGCGTGATGATCTGTACGTAGTTGTTGGCCACATCCGGGTAAGCTTCGACCGGCAGCCGGTGAAACGAGATCACACCCCAGATCGTAAGCAGGACCGCAGACGCCAGGACCAGGAAGCGGTTGTCCAGAGCGAAATCGACCAGTCTGCGAATCATGGGACGGCGTTACTGCTCTAAGCTGTTTTCAAGAAGCAGTGCATCCACAACTACCCGGTCGCCGGGCCGAATTCCCGATACGATCTCCTGCCTGCCGGCAACGACCATCCGCCCACTGACAACCTCGACGCGACGGAACGTGTCGGAGCCTTTCGGCACGTAGACCCAATCCCGGTCGTGAAGGTGCAGAATGGCCGATGCTGGAACCATCCCCCGCACCTGCTTCGACGGGCCGTGAAACGTGGCTTGGACGAACATGCCCAGACGCATGAGTCCAGGATTCTCCACTTCCACGCGAACCTTCGCCGTGCGCGTATTAGGGTCGAGGATTGATCCGATGTTGCCGATGCGGCCCTTGAGCGTCATGGCCGGGTAGGCGTTCAGACGAATTTCGGCGTACTCACCGAGGTGCACCAGTGGCAAATCGTTCTCGTATACGTCGCAGAGAATCCAGACATGAGACAGGTCGGAAATGGTAAAGGCATTCGGCGATGCCAAGCCTTGGGTGCCCGAGGCGGCAGTGACCTGCTGGTCTGTTATGACTCCGGAGACCGGCGCCGTGACATCGATTACTGAGCTCGGATGTTCTTTGTCCGCACCGAGCACCTGGAGACGTTCGGCGACAGCTTTCACGGTGACGTCGGCTTTCTCCTCCGCCTCCTGAACAACCTCCAGCTCCTTCCGCGCGATCGCCCCTCTTCCGTATAGGATCTTCGCACGTGCGAGTTGGGCGCGGGCTAGCTTCTCGTCGGCAACGGCCTGCAGGTAGTCTGAGAATGCACTTGCAATGTCGGCGCTTTGAACCCGCATGAGGACTTGCCCCTTGGTGACGCTGTCGCCCAAGCGGGCGCGGATCTCCAAAATCCGGCCCGAAGCCATCGACACCACCGGCACATTGCGCGCAACATCGGCACTGACGACTCCGGTTACGTTTAAGTCCACGGCAGTGGCCTGCGCGGTAGCCGTGGCCACCGGGAATCGTTCCGGGTGGTCCACCTTCACGATGCTAGTGTCCCCCTCGTGTTCCACATCCGAGGCCGCCAGGGCCTCCACACGGGCGTCTCTCGCCTTCACGATCCGGTCACAGCCAGCCAGCCAGATGACCGGCACCATAGCGAGGCCGGCTTTTGCGAAAGCCCGGTTGTTCATCGGATGACCTCCAGTCCCACCGCCAGATTCAATTGGTTCGCCGCGGTTAGATAAGACCCGACGAGGCTCAAGTAGCTGAGCTGGATGCTGCGGTAATCCTGCTGGGCCTGCAGGAAGTCGAGCAGCGATGATCCACCGCTCTGGTAAGAGAACGAAATCGTCTCTCGCACTCGCACCGCTTGTTGCAGATACCGGGTCCTGTAAGGTCGCAGCAGGGTTAAGTCGGTCTGGATTGTCGTATACGCCGAGTCAACGTCGCCGAAGACTTCGGCACGAATGGCCTCCACCAGCCGCTGCTGTCTGCTGATATCGAGTTGTGTCCGAGCCTTTTCACCTTGGTTGCGGTCGAAAATGCGGAGCGGAATGGTAACGGTAACGCCGAAAAAAACTGGGATCGGTGGATCGCGTGCCAGGTTCCAGCCCACCGTCGGATCAGTCGAAGCGTTGGCGATGGCAAGCCGGTAGTCGGTTTTTGCCTTGTCCACAGCTTGCAGCGCGGCCCGCAGGTCAGGCCGGTTCTCGGACGCCATCTGCCGGAGCTCTTCGAGCGGCGTGAGGATTTCGGCGTAATCGAACGGCCCGGTCACGTCCAACTGGTCGACCGGCGTGCGATCGTTGAGTAATGCCCTGAGTTGAATCTTCGCGGTGCGCAGATTGACGAGAGCGGTCTGCACGTCAGTCTCGAATTGGACGCGCTGCAGCTCCAGCCGGTCCAGGTCCACCTGCGCAATGTCACCGGCACGGAATCTGTCGCGGCTGACCTCGAGCACGCGATCGTAATAGACGAGACTCTCGCGCGTGACGGCCAGCACCGCCTTGTGTTGCAGCACTAGCACAAAGGCGTTTCGCAGATCAAAAAGAAGGTTTCGCGTTTGGTCCGCCAGCTGGGAGCTAGCGATCGCCGTGGCATTTCGCGCACTCTCGCGGCGCAACGCCCGCTTGTGCTGACGCTCTATCAAGTAGCTGCCGGAGACGAAAGGTAAGGTGTTTGCAAATGGTTGGTAAGGGTTGGCGGTAAAGGGATTGATTTGATCGACCGAAGCGGTGAGTTCCGGGTTGGGGCGCAGAAACGCTGTGATCTCTTCAGCGCGGGCTTCGCGAACCCCGATCTGGCCCGCCTGGATGGTCGGATTGACGGCTTCAAACTCCCGCTTCGCGTCCTCCCAGGTCAGGGTCTTCTGCGCGGGGGCCCCGCTGGCAGACCACACCCCCATCCACACCCCGATCTTCAGAAACCAACGCCGACGTCGCGTTCGGCTTCTCCCGAAGGCCGATAGCACGTGGCCCGTATGTCTTGGAGGAAGGATGGGGGCTAGTTCGGCCGTCGGAAACGTATCGGTTTCTGAAGCGAACCGCGGTCCAAGGTCCTGGCGCCTCACCTCTCGACTGCGCCCATCCTTCTCGTTGAGAATTCTTTTTGGGTTGTGGGCCTTCCGTGGCGGTTTATGGTGTCCGAACAAGACCGATACTGCGGTTTCCGACCCTCTGCGCGCTCGCAAGCACCTCCACAGCGACCGTAAACTACTGTGCCGTCGACGTTCGTGGAGGAGGATGTGTCCGGCCATCGTCGACTCCTGGCCAAATTACATAGCCGATTTCATACTGGTGCACAGCTACCGCTCTCTCACCGTGCGGATCCCCTTGAGTCTGCTGGGACAAACGCCTGTGAGGGGAAGCGTCGATTCGGTTGTTCTTCTACCCGACCTCGCATATTTACGACTTTGGTAGGGAACGAAGGGGCGCTTTTATTGGGGTGAAGGCCCCTGGAGCATCAGTGCTTTGCCGCGAAGTTCGACGCCTGGGCCAGCCTTGCGGCGGCTGGCCGGTTCCCAGGCTTTCGGCCAAGCCCTCACCCACACACCTCGTCAATTTGAGGTTCGAGGGCCGTAGACGCCGCCGGGGCCCTAACTATACCCTCCCGGAGACGCCCGAAAACGAATCGCACCGGCGGCTCTGGCAGTCCGAGATCATAGGCGGCAAACAGGAGGCTGTGTATGATTCGGATCACGGCATTGCTGGCTTTGGTAGGCGGCGTATTTCTCGGCGGTGCTGGCGCGGCTCGTGTGGATTTCGACCATGGCTGCCATTTTTCCCGCTACAAGACGTTTCTCTGGGCAAAGTCGCCCGACGGGCAGTCGTCAGATGAGCTATTCCCAAATCAGCTGATGCGGGAACGAATCGCCGGATTCATAGAAGAAGCGCTGGCCGCGAGAGGCCTGAAGCGCGTCGAGTCGGGCGGCGACCTGCTGGTCAGTTACCAAGTCAAGGTGACTGAGGAACCGATCTACACAACGTTCAGCGATGGGACGGGACCGGGCTGGGGCTGGGGCTGGGGCAGTGGCATCTCCACCACTACGACGGAAGTGATCTATCAAGGCACGCTGGTGGTGGACATGTGGGATTCCCATCATCAGCAGCTCCTCTTCCAGGGTACCTCGACCCAGCTGATCAGTTCGAAGCCTGCCAAGAATACCAAGAGGCTCGCTAAGGCGGTCAGGGAGATTTTGGAGAAGTATCCTCCCCAGATGTGATTTGATATTCTACCGTCGGCCGCTCGCGTGCCCTTCTGGGCGCACTAGCTTCCGCTACCGAGCTCGACGAAAGACACGTGTCTCAAAGGTCGCTTGAAACCTTATGGCGGTCGGTCGTTCGGACTCGCCGGGCTCTCAACAATCGAGTGATCCAAGCGCGGGCCGGTGCTCCGGGTAGGGTGCTCGCGCTCGACTGGAACCAAAGGCCCCTTGTCACGATACCAGCGGTTAGCCAACCTGATGGGTCCCTGGCGTCAGGCTCGAAGGCGCAGAAATGGGCGTTGGAGCCTGGAGGCGGAAGAGCTTTCGGCGTTCACAGAAGCACTGCGGTTCACGGTTGAATCTTCGAGAAGAAGGAGGCGACCAATAAATTTTTTGACATGGATTGTCCGCGTCCTCGATATTGTGCCCGGTGCCGTG
>Ga0306921_10002707_pt1 | contig 17793 bp, 15 predicted proteins | sample sta12Cox44000080_FD_203760 | JGI IMG/M metagenome (GOLD analysis project Ga0306921, IMG submission 203760) | Lab enrichment of tropical soil microbial communities from Luquillo Experimental Forest, Puerto Rico - statoxic.12C.oxic.44.000.080 (v2)... | ecosystem: Environmental > Terrestrial >... | reverse complement strand
CATGGCAGCGCTCGCCATCAGCAAGGCGCGTGGCGGCCTACCGGCGCCTGGGTTCTTCGACTGCGCCCGACGTCTCGGCCGGTTCGCGGGCGATCCGAACGGTCAGGACGCATGGTCGTTTCACGCCGCCGAGCTGAATGCTGCCTTTGCTCGGTGGGGCGGTCCGCGCGACAACTACAACGACGACATGATGCCGAACCGCCCGACAGTTTCTTTTGCTGAACATACACTTTGTTAGAGAGGCGGCGGCTTGGTCACCTGAAAACTCTGGCGCGTTTCCATGTGACGCATCCAGCTCTGCAATTTCGGGTGCTCCGCGACCGGCGCCCTACCGTCCGGTACGTTGCCGAAATAATAGAGCAAAGGGATCACCATCAGATCGGCGAGGCTGACGAAATCAGCCGCGAGAAACCGGTTATCCTCCATCAAGCGGTCGATCTCGGCGAGGCAGAGGCGGGCACGCGGCAGCGCCGCAGCGATCGCCGCCTCATCCGGGGTCCCGCCGAGAAAGCGCGGCACCAGCACGCGGTTGAATAGGATGGTGCCGGCAATGCTGGGCCAGGCATAGGCGTCGACGATGCCGATGATCTGGTTCATCCGCGACCATTGGTGCACGTCCTCCGGCTGTAGCGGCGTCCCGGCAAAGCGCTCGTCGACATAGCGCATGATCGCTTGGGTTTCGTACAGCGCAAACCCGTCATGCTCGAAGGCGGGAATCTTGGCAAAAGGTTGGCGCGACAGGTGCGGCTCTTCGCGGTGAGCGCCGAACGGCACATCGACCAGCTCGTGCGTCACGCCTTTTTCCGCCAATGCCAGCCGCGCGCTCCACACATAAGTGCTGAGGGCCGGACCGTAGACGATCGGATGAGCCATTGTTTCTCCCGTGACTCAAGCGGCGAGGCGGGCCGAGGGCTGTGATTGGGAGAGCAGCCTTTGGACCATTCGATGCGCGTGGTAGTGCATCGCGCATTTGACGGCATAAGTCTGAATGATCTGTGGCTCGCGGCGATGCCGGACGAGCCGCATCATGCGGCGGCGGTACACGCGGCGCAGTGCAGCATCGGGCACACCGCGCATCAGCTGCACAAAGATCCCGGCCGCTTCGGCGAGGAGCTGTGCATTGCATGTGAACCAGCGCAGCGGGTGACGGCGCAGATAGCGTGTGCGGGCCTGGGTGAGCCGGAACCGCGGGTCGAGGAACAATTCGTCGAGCCGGCCAAAATATGCATCGGTTGTGTACAGCTCGCGCATCAGCTCGGTATAGCCGGCGTAAAGCCCTTCCCGACTGATCCGGAGGGGCACGACATTGGTGCCAAAGCCCCCGGTGTGGTCCTCGTCTTCCAGCAAAGTCAGCCTACCTTCGCTCGCGAGCCTCGTGTAAAGCGGGGTTCTGGGTATCGCCACGAGCATGTTGACCATCGCGCTGACGATCCGCGCCTCGCGCACAAAGCGGCTTTGGGCGGCAAAAATGTTCGTATCGTCATTATCGAACCCGACGATGACGCCGCACCAGACCTCCATGCCGGTCTGCTGGATGCGCCGCACCTTGTCGAGCATGCTTCCGCCGCGGCTGCGCAGGTTCTGCAGCTTCTTGGTCTCCCGCAAGGCCGCCTCGTTCGGGGTTTCGATGCCGACGAAAACACTGCTGATGTTGGCCACCATCATCAGCTCCATCAATTCCGCGTCCTCGGCGAGATCGATCGAGGCTTCGGTGGCGAACATCAGCGGATACCCGCGTTCTTCCTGCCAGGCGATGACGTCGCGCAATAGCAGCTTGATCGCCCTTTTGTTGCCGATCAGGTTGTCATCGACGATGAAGGCGAAACGCTGTCCGGCCGCGACGAGAGCGTCGAGCTCGGCCAGCACCTGAGCAGAGGTCTTGATCCTCGGGCGCCGGCCGAAGGTAACGATGATGTCGCAGAACTCGCACTCGAAGGGACAGCCACGCGAGAACTGCACACTGGCAAACGCGTAATCCTTCATCCGCAGCAGGTCTAAGCGCGGTACCGGAACTGTCGCCATATCGGTGCGCTCGACCTGCTCGTAGCGGGTCCCGTGGCGGCCCTCGCTCCACTCGTCGAGAAACCGCGGCCAGGTCTGCTCGGCTTCGCCAATAAAGATCACGTCGGCAAGACCGGCGATGTCATCCTCCTGCACGGTGACCCAGGGGCCGCCGACGACCGTGAAGACGCCGCGGCGCTGGAGCTCATGGAGGATTTCCTTCATCCGCTGGCGCTGCACGTTCATCCCGGTCACGCCGACGATGTCGGCGCGCGCGCAGCGGGCAAAATCGATCGGCTCAACGTTCTCGTCGACGAGGGTAACCTTGTGCTCGGGCGGGGTCAGCGCCGCGAGCAGGGGCAGATTGGCAACCGGCATGGCCGCCTTCGCGCCGAGAAACGGCACCGCGTGTTCGAGGCCCCAATACGAAATCTCAAAGCGAGGGTTGATCAGGACAATATCGGCCATGTCACCTCGGCTCTCGCGCAGATCACTTCTTGGTTGATGTCCCGGATAGCGCAGGTGTGGCGCCACCGCCATTGTTGATCAGCGCTCCGAGAATCGCTGCGGCGCTGTCGAGGCCGGTCCCTTGGCCACCCGTCGACACCACCGTCTGCGGCACCAGCCGCCCGATCAGCGCAACGATCTCGGGCTTTTCCTGGATCGTTTTGAGGAGCTGCTGAACCAGAGTGATGGTCAGCACCCGGTCCTGGCCGAGCACCTCGGCTTGCGCCCGCTGACCTTGCGCGATTTCCTCGAGCTCGAGCTTCTGGCCCTCGCCGCGAAGCTTTGCCGCGTTTTTGTTCTGCTCGGCGACCTGGACCCCGATCAGCGCTTCGACGAGCTGGTGCTGCTGCTCGGCGGTGGCTCGCGCCTTTTCGGTTTCGATCCGTTGCGTCTGCGCCTTCTGCTCCTGCTGGTAGGTCAGCTGCAGTTGATCGGCCAATTGTTGGCGCAGCCGCGACACCAGCAGCTCCGGCGGTAATGCCGGGTCACCGAACTTGACCTCCTTGATCAAGATCCCGGCGCGCAGACCTTCGGGTCGGATCGCATCCTCGACGGCATGCTCGAGCTCGGCGCGATTGTCGGCAAGATCCAAAACGTGACGGCCTTGCGCGCCGACGACATTGCGCACGATCGAGCGGATCGTCGGCACCATGATGTTGTTCTCGATTTCCGTCAGCCCGCCGACCGAGGCGACGACAAAGGGCGCATTGTCGGGGGTCACCTGCGCCAGAACCCGCAATTCCAGCGGCACCAGCCAGCCCTCGACAAAGGGCGTAATCGCCGGATCGGCCGCTTTCTCCGGCACCGGAATATCCTGCGCTCGTTCCGCTTGCTTCAGGTTGCCCGCCTGGTCGAGGCTCAGATCGATGTAGCGCTTCTTGTAGCCGCCTTTGAACTCCCAGGTCTGCACGCGGGTGCTCATCTTCGTGATCTTATAGGCCGCCTCGTTGACGTAATAGCGGCCGGGCTGCAGCGCTTTTTCCCAGACGCCGATGCAGCCGACCGGGACGAGGATGGCGGTCAGCTTGCCTTCATCGGTTTTCGGCTGGTCGGTGGCGACGGCCTCGCCGCTGATGTTGGTCGACACGGTCTTTTGATAGCACGTGGTCGGCTTGTCAGCGGACAGGCTGCCGAAATGGACCGCGCCGACGACATTGGATTTAACGACGCCGACCTCGCCTTCGGCGACATCGACGGCATTGGCGATCTTCACGTCCCAGAGATAGGTGTTCAGACGGTAGGTGCCGGGCGTCAGGATCGTCGTCTGCGGGCCGCGCTGTCCGCCATGGGTCAGGAAATAGCTGGCATCGAGCATGTCCAGATCGTGATCCGCCGGAAAATCATCGGCCAGAAACTGATCGGGCCTCAGTGGCTCCCCGTCCTTCGCGGTCAAGAAGCCGAACTGAACGGATGGAGCAGATGGAATGGACACCACCTTCTTGGTTTCGACCTGATAGATGACGTTGACGAGAAACCACGGGTGCCAGCCGGGGGTCAGAATCTCGGCCTGCGGACCCTTTTCTCCGTTGGTTGCGATGATGTGCTCGCCGGGTAGCGAGGTTGTTCCGTAAATCTTGTTGAGCACGGCAATCTCGTCCGACTCGACATGGACATACGAGGTCGCTGCCAGACAGATCAGCGCGATCACCGCAAACACGATCCGCAGGGAGAAGGTGAGGGCGCGGAAATCCGGTCGCGCTCGATTGACGAAGAGGCCGAGGATCGCCGGAGCGACCGCTGCAAGAATGAAATACAATATCGCTACGACTACCCAGAACATCAGACCCTCCAGACGGCCCGCAAACCCGGCCGCTCATGTCAGTCTTTTCCCACGCCTGGACTACCGGGTGGCGGAGCTCGCAACTCCCGGCGCATGATCTTTCCGGTGGCGGTGAGCGGCAGCGCCGGAACAAAGACGATCTCCCGCGGCGCCTGATAATATGCCAGACGCGCGCCGACAAAGGCGCGGATCTCCTCGGCCAAACCGGGGCCCGTCGCGGTCTCAGGCTTGGCCACGACGAACGCCTTCACGATCTCGCCGCGTACCGGGTCGGGGCTGCCGACGACTGCGGCCATCAGCACGGCCGGATGCTTCATCAGGCAATCCTCGATATCGGTCGGACCAATCCGGTAGCCACCGCTCGAGATTAGGTCGTCCTCGCGCCCCTTGTACCAGATGTAACCGTCGCCGTCCTTGACCGCGACATCGCCGGTCAGGCACCACTCGCCGGCAAATTTTGCACGTGTCGCCTCCGGATTGTTCCAGTATCCGAGAAACATCACCGGATCGGGACGCCACACCGCGATTATCCCGCTTTCGCCGGCCGGAAAGGGTCGGCCATCCGGGGCCACGACCTCGACGCGGTGGCCGGGGGTCGCTCGGCCCATCGATCCCGGGCATACCCGAAACAGGGACGCGCAATTGCCGACAAGGAGATTGGCCTCGGTTTGCCCGTAGAACTCGTTGACCGCGACCCCAAAGGCCTCGCGGCACCAGCCGAGGATGTCCTCGCCGAGCGCCTCGCCGCCGCTCGCCACCGAGCGCAGGCGGTGGCCGAAGCGCCCGCGCGGCGCCGCCACTTGGCGCATCATCTTGAGCGCGGTTGGCGGCAGAAAGGCGTTTCTGACACCGTGCCGCGCCATCAGCGCAAAGGCCTCCTCGGGGTCGAATTTGCGCGCGCGATGGGCAAGCACCGGAACGCCGAAATAGAGGCTCGGCAGCAGAACGTCGAGCAGCCCGCCGATCCATGCCCAATCTGCCGGGGTCCAATACAGATCGCCGGCTGCCGGGAAAAAGTCGTGCGCCAGCTGCACGCCCGGCAAATGGCCGAGCAGCACGCGATGCGCATGTGAGGCACCCTTGGGCTTGCCGGTCGTGCCCGAGGTGTAGATCACGAGCGCCGGGTCGTCGATTCCGGTATTCACCGGCGAAAACTCGTCGGCGGCATGTTCGAGGCTCGGCCAGAACAGCGGGTTACCGCGGCTGTCGCCCCCGTTTTTTTCATCCACGACGAGGATCGTCGCCAGATCGGGGAGGCCGTCCGGCACCTTGGCCAGATTTTCAGCGTCGGTGATTAGCGCCCGTGCAGCGCTGTCGCCAAGCCGGTGCTCGAGCGCGTCCGGACCGAATTGGGTGAAGAGCGGCAGCGCCACCGCACCGAGCTTGTAGATCGCGAGATGCGCGATCGCCGTCTCCGGGCATTGCGGCAACAGCACACCGACACGATCACCAGGCGCTACCCCCATCGCCGCAAGCGCATTCGCACAGCGGTTCGACAGCCGTTTCAGGTCATCGTAAGAGAAGCGCTGCACGACGCAGTCCGGCGCTTCGTACACCAGCGCCAGCCGGCCGCTGCCATCGGCGTGCCGATCGCATGCCGCAACGCCGATATTGAAGCGGTTCGGCAGCTCCCACCGGAAGCCGTCGTAGACCTCCTCATAGCTCTTGCCGCGCTGGATCACCGCGGGCCTCCACCTGCACACCGGAGCTACTCCTCAAATGTGCTCCTGGCAAGCAGCCGGTCACCGCCACAGATCAGGTTCCGACCGCGAGGGGGCTCGTCAGCTTTTTTAGCGCCGCGATGACCGAGAGCGCCGTCAGCCGGCCGGTGCGCGGGTTCTCAGCGGATGGCACATTTTCGATCTGCAGCGAGAAACGGGCGGCGTCGGCCTCGACCTCGATCCGATGAATGTTACGGGTCACCATCGGGTCGGCCCAGATCTCGATCGTCGTGCGGTCGGGTCCGATCCCGGCAAGCGCCAGTGCCGCCGCCACATTGACATTGGCCGGAAAGCCGCGCGCCGCCTCGCGTGCGGTACCGGCAAAGACCCGTTTCGGCTCAGACAATCCCGAGATGTCGATCGCGTTCTCTTCGAGGTAGGGCGCGCCCGCGAGGCCTCCGGGCGGCTTGCGCGTGATCATGTGGACCTTCGAGATGCCGCCCTCCGCGGCGGCAGCGACCGCGTCGAGGCCCAGCAGCGCCCCGGAGGGAACCAAGATGCGGCCGCCATGCCGGCGCGCCGGGTCTACAAGGTCGAGATTGTCGAGCAGAGCACCGCAGCTCAGCACCATGACCCGGCAGCCGTGAGCGAGGGCCGGCTCGGCCAGCTCGCGCAGCAATGCTGCAGGTGCGCATTCGACGATAACGTCGGCGTGCTCCCACAGGTGTTTCAGCGGCACCACCGGCGCAGGCCGGGCAAAGCCTGCCATCGCCGTCTCGGCGCGCGCCTGATCGCGCGCCGAGACCGCGGCGAGCGCCAACCCCTCGATGCCGCGGTCGAGTCGCTCGGCGACCGCCTTGCCGATCGCCCCAAACCCGCCGACCGCCACTCGTAATGTCATGTGCCGCCTCCGATGGCTGACAAGATACCTAATGCTGCGTTCCTGAAAATTCGCGCGGAGCCAATTTTTCTTAAAACGAAAAACCCGATTTCCTTATATCAACCTTGCGGTTTATCTCTCGACGCTGTTATCTTTGTTCGTCGCTCCTCGAAAGAGGGTAGGGGAATGACGAACTTTGCCCGGTTGACGTCCCGGATCGCCGGACCGTTCTTTCTCGCCGGTTCCATCAGCGCCGCGACTAAGATCAGTGATACCTCATTGCTCGATCGGCGCCGGCTTCATCCAAGTGATAAGCGGCACAGTCGATCGCTCCCTTTAGGAGCGCTGATGATTTTCCGCCGCCTCACCGTGCTAATAATGCTGGCGGTGACAGCTGCAGGTTGTACCCACTATGGTGTCTCCGGTCCGGAAGATCTCGGACTCGCAGCTAGATTCGATCCGCAAAAGTTGCCAACCACGCTCACTCCAGGTGATCCTAACCCGAAACTTTCAAGAAATGAGTTATTAAACCAATGGATCGTCAGAAGCGACTTCTTGTGCTCCGATTATCTCTTGGTGCTCTCACGATCGATTCGCGATACTCGACTGGCAACCGACTTCACGGCCACGGTTTTGGCCGGGCTGGCTACAATATTCGCACAGCCGGCGGTGACGCGTCCCTTGGCCGGTGCAGCAACGATCGCGCTGGGTGTCGGCGCGGACATTCAATCGGACCTGTTCTTGCAACAGGCTGGAGACGTCGTCAGTACGGCGATTCAGGCAGTTCGTACGCGCGCCCGTACCGAACTGCAGAAAAAGCAGATCGCAGAGTACGAGGACTACACGATTGGACAAGGTCTCGCCGATGTACAGCGATACGCTTCGGAAACTTGCAATTTGAACGTGGGGCTCAATGAGATTCGCGCTTCTCTGAACATTGCCGGACGGGCTCCGCTAGCCAATGATCCGATTATCCCGCTTGCCCCACAAGGGGCGGAAACCGGCGCCGCATCCTCTCCTGGGACTGCGACATCGGGGACGACGGGACCGGTTGCAACCACGATAATTCCGCCGAATGTCCAACAAACGCCGGGAGGTGGGCTCGTTATCACGCCCGGCAAAGTTGTAAATACCCCGGTCACCGGAGGTGCCGCAACGACTGGCGCAACGACGCCGCCCCCCGTAGGCCCGGGCTCTACTTCCAGGCCCGGTACAGGCCTTGGCTCGACTTCCGGGGCCACTTCACCTTCGGGCCGTCGGGCCGTGAGCGCCGGGGAGCCACTTCCCCTGATTGTTCAACGTAACCCAGACGCATTCATCCTGGGCGGCCGAAATCAAGTTGAGAGAGAACTGCTGCTGCCCCTGGGAAAGCACATCCAAAGCGTCTTGTGCCTCTCTCTTGAACAGCAAACCGGTAATTTTGGTGACCAGACAACACGAGATGCGATTAAGTCGTATCGGTCGGCGAAAGGACCTAACCCTTCCGAAGACCCGCTATCGCGACGCGAAAAAGATGAGCTTTTGCTCGCAAATGAGTGCGCCCCTCAATACAAGAGCGCCTACGAACGGTTCGCGTTTCCGACGGAGGAGCAGATTAAGAGATTACAGAGATCATTGGGGAACGCTCTGTCGAAAGCCGTGCCGCCTATCACAGTCGATAATTTTGAGGTTAACGGGGAGCTTGGCCCCCCAACGCGCAAAGCGATAGAGGCCCTTCAACGGTTGAAGGGTCTATCGGAGACCGGTATCATGACGCGGCAGTTGCGGGATATGATGGCCGTGTGAGGTGACTGTAACTCGGCGAAGGGAGACTGAGGATGCCCTTTCGGATAAATATAGACAATCCGGTGTTACTGCGCGACGCGCCACGCCCCGACGCGCCGGCTTCGGCCGGCACGGTCGATGGCACCGATCTGCTGGAGAAGATCACCGACGCAGGCGATGGTTGGTGGAACCTCAAGGTGGTGACACCCGGTGCGCCGGCGCGCACGGGGTTCGTGCGATCGGTTTTACTGACCGAAGCCGAGCAGAGTGAGGCGGAAAAGATCGATGAGAAGGCCCTTTTTCGCCAGATCGCGGATGCGGCAGCGCGCTACGGCGCAAACCAAGATTATCTTTTTGCCGTTGCTTTCGCTGCGAGCGGCCTCCAGAACATCACGGGGTCTGCGGGCGCCAGCGCAGAGGCACCCGCGGTCGGACCCTTTAAATTTTTGCCGGAGACCTGGAATGAGCTGGTAGAGCAGAATGGGGCGGAGACCGACATCACCGCGGCTGACATTACCGATTCAGGAGCTCAGGCGGTATTTGCTGCGATCCTGTCATTAGATGCTCAGGCTGCGCTGAACAAAGGCTTGGGCCATTCCCCCACTATCGCCCAGGTGTATTGCGCTCACCTACTGGGTACCGACGCAGCAGCCACCATCCTCGCCGGCGATCCGCAGACTCAGATGGTCGAGGCCCTAGGCAAATTCTATACTACGAAATCACAGGGCGGAGGCTTTGCAGACAAAATCGTCAGATCAAACTCGGCATTACTGACAGGAAAGACCGTTGGGCAGGTCGTTGCTGCAGTTGTCGATCTGCTCTCTGCCGGTCTCAGCAGGGCTGCAGCCTTGGCTACCGAGCTCGGTCTCGATCTGCAGCAGGCGGATACTCCCATATCCGACGGCAATTTAAAGGCGGCTCTCCGCACCGCCGTCCGTCTCAACGAAATCGGAGACGCCAGTCCTTATAAGCTATCTTTTGCGGGTAAGGGGAATAGCGGCGCTAGCTTTGGCTTCATGCAAGGAGATCTAGCTGCAGGTCAGCCGATAGCAAGAACGGCTTTCCGCCAAGCACTCGCTGCAGCTAATTTCCCGGCAGCAAAAATATCCAGCCTAGTGCAAAGTCTTTCAGTCCCTCTGATCGAAAATCCTTTGGACGCGGCGGATACTAAATTGGTCAATGATGCGCTGGACGCCCCTTCAGGGCGTGCGCAGGTTGATGCTATGGACGAACAGATCTTCGTAGACGTTTGCAAGGGGCTAGACAAGTGCGTCGCCACGGCCAGCGCCTCTAACAGGACGATTGACCCGAAGGCTCAGATCTACATGCTTCTCTGGATCAATATGACCGGGCCGCCGTCAACGTTACTGGATTGGCTTTCGGGGAAAGATGTGACGATGGCGACGCTGGTCCCCGCGCCTGGGACTACCGTTGATGGTACCGCAATGGAAGATTTTTTGAGGGCGACTGCGTTTTTTAGCGAAAACCGTGAAAATCTACCACATATCATGCAGAGCGCCGCCGCGGGCGCCAGCTTACTGGAAAGCACTCAGTCCACAGGTGCTGTTCGTTTGTCGGCGAGCCCTGGTATCGACCTTGAGGAGACCGCATCTATAAAGCAGCTGGTGGCAATAGTTGGGGAAGCTAGTAAAGCGCTACCCGACGGATTTCGCGTTACAGTTACTTCCGCTTTGCGGACGGGAGCAACCGTTGCTGGAACAGGTGGTAGATCGCAACACGCAGACGGAAACGCGATCGACATAAAAATCATAGATCCGAGTGGGCAAACTCTACCAAACAGAGGAACCGATAATACACATCTATATCAGCTGTTAGCGATTGCCGCCTTTCACGCTAACGAAAAGATGTTTCCAGCACGCTCGGGCCAACTGGCGTGGGGTGGCAATTTTACGACTGGGCCGGCTGATGGCCCACGAGATTTGATGCACTTTGATTACGGCGGCGACCGCGGGCGCTTTGGACGTCTCGCCCAGGAGGCCTCTACGACAACAGCAACGGTATAGTTAAACCAGATTCAAGGATAGGGTGCTCATTCCTGGCCTCCCTCGCACAGAACAGGAGGAGGGTTGGGCCGGTCAATAAGATTTCGGCAGGCCGAGCACACGTTCGGCGATGTGCGACAGGATCAATTGCGGGCTGACCGGGGCGATGCGGGCGATCTGTATCTCGCGGAAATAGCGCTCGACATGGTATTCGCGGGCGTAGCCCATGCCGCCGTGGGTCATCACCGCCGTCTCGCAGGCGCGGAATCCGGCCTCGGCCGCGCAATATTTGGCAGCGTTGGCGTAGGCGCCAGCCTCCTCGCCGCGGTCATAAGCGGCAGCGGCGCGCAACACCATCAGCTCCGCCGCCTCGAGCTCGATCCAGCGCTCGGCGAGCGGGTGCTGGATTGCCTGGTTCTGCCCGATCGGGCGGCCAAAGACCACCCGCTCCTTCGCGTAACGGGCGGCGCGGGCGAGCGCCGCTCGGCCGAGACCGACGGCCTCGGCGCCGATCAGGATCCGCTCCGGGTTCATCCCGTGCAGGATATAGCGAAAACCCTCGCCCTCCTCGCCGATGCGATCCGCGACCGGCACCTCGAGCCCGTCGATGAACAAAAGGTTCGAATCGACCGCCTTGCGGCCCATCTTCGGGATCTCGCGCACCTCGACGGCGTTGCGGTCGAGATCGGTATAGAACAGCGTCATCCCGAGCGAGGGCCGCGCCACCTCCTCGAGCGGCGTCGTGCGCGCGAGGATCAGCATCTTCTCGGCGACCTGGGCGGTCGAGATCCAGATCTTGCGGCCCGACAGGACATACCGGTCGCCCCGGCGCACCGCCCGCGTCTTGAGCCGTGTAGTATCGAGCCCGGTGTCCGGCTCGGTGACCGCAAAGCAGGCCTTCTCCTTGCCGGCGATCAATGGCGGCAGGAAACGCTGCTTTTGCTCGTCGCTGCCAAAGACAACGACCGGGTGCAGCCCGAAGATGTTCATATGCACCGCCGACGCGCCGCTGAAGCCGGCGCCGGATTCGGCGACGGCCTGCATCAGGATCGCCGCTTCGGTGATGCCGAGCCCGCTGCCGCCATAGGCTTCGGGCATCGCGATGCCGAGCCATCCCGCCTCGGCCATCGCCTGGTGGAACTCGAACGGGAACCCGCCCTCGGTGTCCTTTCTCAGCCAGTATTCGTCGTCGAAGCGCGCGCACAGCCGCGCGACAGCGGCACGGATCTCCTGCTGCTCCGCCGTCAGCGCAAACGACATCTCGACCTCCCGGGTTGCTCCGCTCCGCTTCCAACAAAGTGCGTCTTTGGCTTCGCTTCCGCGAGTGAATTGATTCGAATGTGCCCGCGGCTAGGGACCGCTCTCGGTCAGCGGCGGGATTGCCTTCAGGGTCACGGCGGCAAGCAGGGTTCCCGCGGCTGCGAAGATCAGCGGTGCGCGCAGACCGAGCACTGCTCCGATCGCGCCGCCGACGATCGAGCCGATCAGGGCCGCGAACTGATTGGCACAAACCAGACCGGCGGTGACGCGCCCGATCACCTCATTGGGCGTCATCGATTGGACAAAGCTGCGCGACGTCACGACGAAGATCGTCACCGCACCATCGGTGATGAGCTGGTGGGCGACGAGCATGGCGATTGCGTAGGAAGCGCTCCCCTGCGCCATCGGTATCAACGCGAGGCCGGCAGCGGCGAGGGTTACGGTGACCACCATCGAGCGCGTCAGGCCCAAGCGCTCGGCCACTTCCCGCGCCTTGAGCGCTGCGAAAAACGAGCCGATCCCTCCGACAGCCAAGATCATGCCGAGCGTGCCGGCCGCAAAGCCGAGCGTGTTCATGACGAACAGCAGATAGACGGCGCCGAGCATACCATCGCAGAACATCTGTGCGGCTGAGCTCGCGGCGAGCACCAGAAGACGCCGGTCGCTTGTGATGAAGCGCGCTCCTGCCGCAATGTCGTCCAACAGCCGTGCCGGCTCCGTGGCGCGCGGTAGAAGCTCGGGCTTCGAGATGCCCCAAATCGCCAGCGCCGAGCCGAGGAAAGAGATCGCGTCGATCGCCACGGCGAGCGGTGCGGTCAGGAATTGCACCAGCCAGCCGGCGGCAGCGAAGCCGACGACCTCCGCGACGGCCGCCGATGCCGTGAGGCGACTATTCGCACCGACGATCGCCTCCTTGCCGACGAGGCTCGGCAGGTAAGCGCCATACGCGACGCGAAACAGGACGTCGAGCGCAGGGACCACGAGCCCGACGACATAGAGCTGCGGCATCGACAGTGCCCCGCCGAGTGCCGCCAGCGGGATCGACAGCAGGATGACCGCGCGGCCGACATCGCAAACGATTATCAACGGGCGCCGCTCGAGCCGGTCGGTCAATACCCCCGCGACGAGGCTCATGACGAGGCCCGAGAACACGACCGTGGCAGAGAGCAGACCCATCTCGAACGGAGTCGCGGAAAGGACGATGACCGCGGCAAATCTGATCGCGGGGCCGCCGATCGCGGATCCCAGCTCCGAGATCGTCTCCCCGACCCAGAGCCTGACGAAATTCAGGTCTCCCAGCTCGCGATCGCGCGCTGGGCTCACGCGGCAGGTCTCATTTGAATGCTAAAGTCTCCAGCCGCCGCCCTGGCGAAACGCCTCATAGAACTCGGGGCTGTACGCCTCCTCGGGCGTTGCGCGGACCCGATCGTCGAGAAACTCCGCGTCCTTGCCGACGAGAATGCGCCATTTCTCGGCCTTCACGCCCTCGAGGATGATGGTTGCTGCCTCCGCCGCAGTCGTCGGCGCGCCTTCGCGGAAACGTTTTTCCAGCTCTTCCACCCGCGCCCGGATCTGATCGTCGGAATCGCCGGCGACGTCGATACCCTGCGCAGCGAGCCGTTTGCGCGCGGCAGAAATGTCGATCGTTGTGTCGCCGCCTCTCAGAATCTTTCGGGAATTCGTCGGTATGTCAGTGCCGATGTGCCCGGGCATGACGACCGAGCATTTGATATGTGGCGCATTGAGCGAGAGGTCGGTGATCAACGCTTCGGTAAAACCCTTCACTGCAAATTTTGCCGCGCAATAGGCGGTGTGCGGCCGCCCCGACCCGAGCGAGGCCCAAAAGCCATTGACGCTGCTGGTGTTGATGATGTGGCCCTCGTTCGCCTTCTGCAGCAGCGGCAGAAAGGCCCTTGTGCAGTAATAGACACCGTTCCAGCAGACGCTGAATGTCTTTTCCCATTCTGCCCGGTCGCCATCGACAAAGCCGCCGCCTCCGCCAATACCGGCATTGTTGAACAGAAGATGGATATGATCGGTGTCGAGATCGCGCCGCACGGCTTGGGCGAACGCCAGCACCTGATCCTCGATCGACACATCGGCCGGGAATGTTACCACGCGCGTCCCTTGCCGCGCCTGCGACAGACAAAGCCGCTTGGTTTCGGCCATGCCCTCAGGAAACGCATCGCACATCGCAATGTCGCAGCCCATGGCCGCCAGTTGCAGCGCCAGCTCACGCCCCATACCCGAGCCGCCGCCGGTGACGACGGCAATCTTTCCCTCAAAGCTCTTCATGCCGATCTCCTTTCTGGCGTCGCACGCGGCAAGTGGGCCACCCGCTTATTCGTCGGCTCGCTCCGCTTCCCAAGCCTCACGGCCTTCCTTGATCAACAGTCCCACGATTACAAGCGAAGTCACCGCGTCGACCCACCATGCGCCGAGTGCGAGCTGCGCCAGAACCCCGATCAGCACGACAAAGGACAGCCAACCGCAGGTGATGCTCTCGACGGTGTCGACGCGCAAGGCCCGACTGCCGAGTGCCTCGGCGACCCGCAACTTGCGCCGCGACAGAAGCCACATGATCGCGATCGCCGCGAGACTGACCAACAGGCCCGGCCAGGAAAATTCCGCCCCCTGTCGTGTCCACAAGCGCCATCCCGCTCCGACCACTATGTAGGCCGCGAGCCCAAGCAGCAGCGCCCCGCCGATCCGGCTCGCCGCGCGCTCGGCGGTTTCCGCGACAGACTGACCGCGCCGCAGCTCCACATTGAGCCGCCAGATCAGCATACAAGCCGACGTAAGTTCGATCAGACTGTCAAGACCGAATGCGATCAGGCTGATGCTGCCCGCCGTCACACCCGAGGCAAGGGCGACCACAGCCTCGACGACCATCCAAGCAACGGTGAACCATTCCAGCCGGAACGCCGCCCGGATCAGCAGGGTGCGCGGAGCGGCGCCGGGATCTGGTCGATCTGCTAGGCTACTCATCGTCATCGGCAGCCAGTTTGACGATGTAGCCGAGAAGGTCGGCCAGAATGCAGATCACCCGCGCTCTCTCACAAAATCGCCTCGATGCCCTTGCGGCGGATGATATTGAGGAGCACAAGCGCCGGACCGCTGGGCCGCTTGGCGCCCCGCTCCAGCTGCGACACGTAACCGACCGTAAGGTTGAGATAGCGGGCAAAGACTGCTTGGCTTAGATGCGCCTGCTCGCGCAGCTTGCGTATCTCGTCGCCGGTCATTGGCTCGGCCCTGACATCGGCCTTGTGGCCGAGATGGCGCAGCGTGATCTTGGCGTGAGTCGCAGCGTCCATCACCCCGGCAAGGCGCATGTCGTCGGCCGTTTCAAGAAGCGCCTTCGTCAGCCGGCTGGGTTGCGTTTTATTCTTCGTCATTGGTCACCTCCTGCAAAATCCCCGCCCCAAGGGCCTGCGTGATACGGCGCGCGTCCGCTGTAAGCCACGTTGCCCCGATCTCCCGCAAGGTCACCAATTCGTCGGGGTCGATGTTCTCGCGCTCGTTTTTGGCGAATGCGTAGAGAAACACGGCGCGTGTGCCAGCTCGGTAGGCGATCAGCATGCGATAGCCGCTTGAGCGGCCCTGCCCACCGCGCGCGACCCGCTGCTTGATGATGCCTCCGCCCAGATCGGCGTCGATCGTTCCGCGGCCGGCGCGCTCGATCGTCTCCCTCAGGCTACGGTCGGCAATCCGCTCCCGGCGCGCATACCGTACCATCCAGTTGGTTTTGAAGATTCGCACACCGTATCATAACACTATAAACTATAAAACACTGCACTATAATAGCAAGCCCCGGCTAACCCGGAGAGGCTCGTCCGGTTCCGCATCCGACCTCCGCAACGGGAACGCGCAATCGGATTAGCGGCGTAGGCCGACCAGCGACTATCTGCCGTCGATCCTCCAATGAGCCCCGGCTACCGCCGGCGGCCGCGCGCTCACGGCTGAGGTTGAGGCGGGTGCGGCCAAAGGCGCTCAGCACGCGACGACATCAGCCTGATCGATCGTATTGCCCATGGGCGCGGCACTCCTTTGGAAAGAAGGCGTCACAGGCGTGGTGGTACCAGGTCGAGTCTTCGCCTCGGCGGTCTGATGCTCTCTCCGGATCACATGGCGCGGCGCAGCTGGCGCAGGGAGAGCACGTGAAGCAGGATCGAGCTCGGCACCGCAAAGGCCGGGATCAGGACGGTCGGATAGAGCCCTACCCCGGTGTTGGGGATGCTCGGGACGATCAATTGCAACGGGCCTGGGGTGATGGTCAGCCCGATCCCGACCGCGATCGTGAAATCAACGAGGCCGAAGATATTCCAGGCGATTGCCCCGCGTACCGCATCGCCATTCCGCGAGGCCAGGTAATAGGCGACCGGTAAGGCGAGCAATCCGGTGGTGACATCGCCGATGCCGGCCGGCAAGGCGAATATGCCTGGTATCGCGCCGCGTGCCCAGCCGACCAGGAAGATGCTGCCGAACACCCGGTAGACCTGAAGCCCGATCAGCCAGCTCGCCGGCATCGCGTCGAGCACATCGCCGATCCGCTTCGACCGGAGCAGGATCGGCACGCCGACGATCACCGGCAGGAAGATCGCAAACGGAATCAGCGGCGGGGTGTTGTTGCCGGGGCGGAACACGCCGTTGACCGCGCCGCTCCAGATTATCGCCAGCCACAGCGTATATGGCACGACAACGGCCAGCCATACGTAGAGGCGCCGGCGCGGCGCGAGTTCGGTGCGTTCGAGGCCGAGCCAGAGCCCGAGAACGATCGCGATATGGATGGCGAGGCGGGTCGTCGCGCTCGGGACGCCGCTCGCCTGCAGCGCGGGAACCCAGTAGCTGAGCGCGATCCAGAATGCGGTCAGCGGCGCCAACCAGAGCAGAACCCGCCACGGCTGCCCGCGGGCGGATGAGGTGACGGCGATATCGGTTACGGCGGTCATGGGGTGGTCCTCAAAGCTCTCACTCCCGATAGGATACTAACTCCTATTAACGGAGTCACTATATTTTTGCTCACGCCTATGTTACCGTCGTGTCTACCGAAGCGCCCCGAGAGCCGATGACCGACCCGCGCCCAATTTCCGCGCCTTACGACATGCGCTGCCCGATCGCGCGCACGTTGGACATCGTCGGCGAGCGTTGGACGATCCTGATCCTGCGCGATCTCGTCACCGGCGGAGCGCGCAAGTTTCAGGATTTCGAGCGCTCGATGGTCGGGATCAGCCCTAATACCCTGTCGGCCCGATTGAAGCGGCTGGAGGAAGCCGGGATCGTCGAGCGGCGTTTCTACGAGCAGCACCCGCCGCGCGCCGAATACCTGCTGACCCAGAAAGGGGAAGAGCTGCGCCCGGTGCTGAGGACCTTGTTCGACTGGGGCCAGCGCCACACACGATATCGCGGTCCCGGCCAATAACCCTTATCCCCATCAGCTCTTGCGTCCTTCGGGACGCGATTCTGCCACCGCTCAATCACCCGGATGCCCCCGGAAAGTGTCGTCTCTATATGGCGCCTACATGCGCCTGACGCATAATCGGCTTATGGAAAATCGGCTAGCCTTTTAGCTCACTGTCGTCACGCTGCTGGATCAGCGGGGTTTTGTGCTTGACTACGGGGCAGCGGCGGCAATGAGAAAAACGAGAGGGGGTAGTTGCTGATTGGCGGTTCAGCTTCAATGCTAAGCGTTTCGATCTGCTCCTGCTTGATCGGGCTAAGGTAGCGTTTAATCATTACATTCATGAACCAAGTAACAAACAGCAAAGGCCATGCGGATACCTCTGTCGTATCTTTGTAGATTTTGTTTATCGTTTCGAGCGGCGTCTGTCCCTTAACGGGCGTCGTCAGAGCGTTGATGGAAAGGATTTCGCTCCCTACGTACAAGGTATGGCCTATGTAGCCCCCTAAATAAGTCACAAACTCGAACTCGCTAGGTAG
>Ga0306921_10002697_pt1 | contig 17831 bp, 14 predicted proteins | sample sta12Cox44000080_FD_203760 | JGI IMG/M metagenome (GOLD analysis project Ga0306921, IMG submission 203760) | Lab enrichment of tropical soil microbial communities from Luquillo Experimental Forest, Puerto Rico - statoxic.12C.oxic.44.000.080 (v2)... | ecosystem: Environmental > Terrestrial >... | reverse complement strand
TTCATCGCAAGGTCGCGTGGGCCGAGGCCGCGGGTTCCGGCGCGCCAGCTTTCTTCGTCATTACCGGCGAAGACGACCTGTAGGACCGGACAGTCCGCAGTGGCGAGCGGGTCGTTCGCGGCACCAGCCCGGACGGAAAACCCGGTTGCGTTGAGGATCACGGCGGGCGAAGCCTCGGCGAGCGCCGTGGCGAGCAATGCCGCAGCCTCGCCGTCCTTGAGGCTTTGCACGAAGATCGGCAAGGGCCGCAGACGCCGCACCGACAGCGCATGGACCAGGGCGTCGACCGGCGCGGTGTTTCCCGACTGGACGAGCGCCCGATAGAAAACGATCGGCACGATCCCGCCCGCACCGCGCCATTCTGCGGCGATTTCGTCGAGGCTCGGAAATGCTCGGTCGGGCCAGTAGAGCCCGGCGCGCAGCAGGGGGGCCGGCTCGGCCCAGGTCGCTCCGTGCCTGATCAGCGATCCTGCATAGCGCAGCAAATTCTCGGCATTTGCCGGGCCGCCCTCGACGAGATAACGCCACAGGCGGTGGATTGCCTCGGGCGGAAGGGTCGAGAGTCCGGATAGCTCTGCGTCAGGCTTGTCGTCGCCGGGCAGCAGCGCCAGCGGAATACCATGCGTACCACAAGTCTCCGCCAGACTCTCGACCCCGTAGGGCCAATAGGCGCGGCCGCCGAGCAGCCGGGCAATAACGAGCCGCGCGGCCGCCACGGTCTCCATATAAAGATCGACCGAGTAATTGTGGCCGAGTTGCAGGATCGAAGCCAGGCGCAGCCCCAGCACGGCAGGATCCTGCGCGCGGAGCCTGGCCTGGGCCGCGGCGAGCAGCGCCAATTCCGTGTCGGCGCTCGACAACACCACGATATCGCCCGGGGTCTGCCCGAGGTCGACGGCGGCCGAGCCGTCGGGGATTGTCCCGGCGATAGTCGCGAGCAGGTGCATTGCATTCAGCCGCCCGGCGCTCCGAGCGCCGACCTGATCGCCGCGCGGTCGAGGCCTTTCTTGCCGATCACGACGAGCCGCGTCTCGCGTTTCTCGCCGATGCGCCAGGGCCGATCGAAATGATGCTGCAACCGGCCGCCGACCGCCTGCACGACCTGGCGGCGGTCACGCCCCGGCCGATCGACAAAGCCCTTGACCCTGAGCACGTCGTGAAGATCGATCGTGGCGCGCAGACGGGCGAGGAAAGCCTCACCGTCGTGCACCACGCCTGACGTCACGACAAAGCTTTCGAAATCGTCGTGGTCGTGCTCGGCTTCGAGATCGTGCAGCGAAGGCCGATCGGCGAGATCGTCCTCGGCTGCGGCGGCAAGCCCGAGCACCACCTCCGGCGTCACCCTACCCTCTCTGGCGGTCACCAATTTGACCCCGGGACGAAGCCGCGCCTCGATCTCCGAGCACAGCGCCGAGAGGCGTGCCGGGCCGATCAGATCGGTCTTGTTGAGAATGACGAGATCGGCGCAGCCGAGCTGGTCGGTGAAGACCTCCTCCAGCGGGTTATCGTGGGCGAGCGCCGGGTCCGCCACCCGCTGTCGAGCGACCGCATCGGGGTCGTCGGCAAACCGGCCGGCGACGACGGCGGCGCCGTCGATCACGGTCAGCACCCCGTCGACCGTCGTGCGAGTGCGGATCTCGGGCCAGGCAAAAGCCTGAACCAGCGGCTTGGGCAATGCCAGGCCCGAGGTCTCGATCAGGATGTGCTCGGGTGGCGCGGCGCGGTCGAGCAGCCGTTCGAGGGTCGGCAGGAAATCCTCGGCCACGGTACAGCAGATACAGCCGTTGGCGAGCTCGACGATGTCCTCCTCGCTGCAACCGGCCTCGCCGCAGCTGAGCAGTATTTCACGGTCGATGCCGAGCTCACCGAACTCGTTGACGATGACGGCGAGTCGCCGTCCGTCGGCACAGGCCAGCAGATGCCGCACGAGGCTGGTCTTGCCCGCCCCGAGAAAGCCGGTGATGACCGTGGCCGGGACGCGTCGCATGGGCTCAAGCCTCCTTCAAGACCAGCGGCAGGCCGGCGGCGACAAAGACGACGCGGTCGGCGAGTTCGGCGACCTCCTGATTGAGGCGGCCGGCATTATCGCGAAACTGCCGCCCGAGCGGTGTTTCGGGGACGAGGCCCATCCCGACTTCGTTGGCGACAAGCACGACCGGGCCCTCGGCCAACCGCAGCGCGGCGTACAACGCTCCGCTCTCCTCGTCGACCGACTTGCCCGCGAGCAGCAGGTTCGACAGCCACAGGGTCAGGCAGTCGATCAGCAGCGGACGCTCGTTCCTGGCCTCGCCCGCGATGACCGGTGCCAGCGTCAGCGGCGTCTCGACCGTATGCCAGAAGGAACCGCGCCGCGCCCGATGGGCGGCGATGCGCTGGGCCATCTCGGCGTCCCCGGCTTCAGCCGTCGCGCAATAGGTGCCGCCCGAGGCAGCTCCCTCCACGAGCCGCTCGGCATAGCGGCTCTTGCCCGATCGCGCGCCGCCCAGAACCAGGGTGACCGGCGGCAGACCCGTCGGGGTCACGAAAGATAATTGCAATGGCCCCTCCTCCTCCACCCGAGGAATCGTCCCAGCGGCGGCGATGCGGAGGTCTCCTGGCTCGGGGTCGTCGCCCGCGGCGCCTTCCCGGCCGGGCCGTCGCCCGAACCAGTGGCCGTTGCCGCGGGCTCGCCGCTAACAGTTGCGGGGGCAGCGCCGGTCTTGCACCGAACTTCCCTGTCGCATCGCGGGGATCACGCTAGCACGCGGCGAGGAGAGCCGCCATCCCGCTTTCGCTGCTAGCCGGGAAGCTAGCGGGAAAAACCCGGTTTCGAACCGCTTGGGGACTGTTTTCAGGCCTCTAAGTGATTGTAATTTAGGGGATCGCCCGGCGAATTCCCTAAGCGGGCGAACAGGGAAGAAAATCGGCCAAACAGGGAGCCATATCAGCCTAACACGGACCCATCAGGGTTAGGCGGTATTGGGGCCGCAGCCGAGCGCCTCATCGCGAAACGCGCGATCCGCCGAAAGCTGGCCGGGATCACTGCGTAATCCTCAGATCGGGTGTACAGGCAAAAGCCCTGTCGGGCCGGTACGCCTCGTTTTTGATCTACATCAACGGACGGCCGACCGGCAGCCTCAGAACGGCTCGGGTGGACCATCGAACCCGGCGCCACCGGCCCACCCGCCAAGAAAATTGGACGGCCTGGGCTTCGCCCGACCGAAGAGCCGCCAATCTTCAGGGTCAACAACCGCTCCGATTCGGATGCCTACTAAGAAGATCGATGAACTAAACCGAGAAGGTGAAATTTAGCCGCTGCCCTTTCCCTTACCCCGTGGGAAGGAACGTCTCGACACCAAGGTTATCTGCAGGGGTGTCGCGAGTTCGGCCAAGCGGTTACTCATCCGAGGCGTCGCGTGAATCTAGCCATGTCGATCACAACCCTGGAGTGCAAGCCGACGCCAATCTCCTTGGCACCATCGGTTGCTCGGACAGTGAACTCGATCTGCCGCCCATCAACTTTTGTCACCCTGGCTTCCGCGGTGACCCGACGTCCAGCGGGTGTCGCAGCGAGATGGCGCACGTCGACGGCAGTGCCAACCGCGCTCTCGCCGGGATCAAGATAAGGCTTGATAGCATTTAACGCGGCGTTTTCCATCGTCATGATCATGACGGGGGTGGCGAACACCGGCGGCAGAGTTGCGTCCTTGAACCGGTTCGCAAGATGCTCGGGTTGGACGAGGAGGTTAAAGGAGCCTTTGGCTCCGAGGGGTATCTGCCTCATGGTTTGCCCTCAAAAGACGGCAGCGCAAAGCGCCTGGCTAGTTGTCGAGGCAATGATACTGGCTTGAATGCGGTTCCGCCGGTCACGATAAGCTGAGGAACAGGGCATTCAACCAAACATCTTTGCCAGTGCATTCGGAAGCGGACTGGCTTTGCGCGACTTCAGGTCAATGGTGACGCTGACCACGTTGGCATCAGCCACCAGCTCATCATTTGCATTGACGATCACATGCCTTAAGGCGAAGCTGGTCCGTCCTTTGCGTATTGGTTCTGTACTGACGGTCAGGTGTTGGCCGAGCCGTGCCTCTCTGCGATAGTTGATATTGAGATTGACGACCACAGTCCCCAGACCCAGCGCTGTAAAGGTATCATACGGTAACTTCGCTTTGTTATACCAGTCCTCGCGGCTCCACTCCATGTACTCCAGGAACTTGGCATTATTGACATGCCCCATGCTATCGAGCTCCGTCGGCCGCACTTCGATCTGGATAGCTGTAGTCACCTGGTTCTCCCCTTTTGTTAGACGTTTGCGCCCCTCGCTTCCAGAATCTGAAGTACCTTCAGCGCCGATTCGGGGATAACGGTGCCGGGGCCGAAGACGGCGGAGACGCCATCTTTATACAACTCGGCGTAATCCTGGGGTGGAATGACCCCGCCAATGACGATGGGCATTTCGTTCCGGCCGAGGCGGTCGAGCGCTTCGCGCAGCGCCGGAACCAGCGTCAGATGGCCCGCCGCCAGGGAGCTGGGACCGACCACATCGACCTCTTTTTCGACGGCTTCTTTGGCGGCCTCCTCCGGGGTCTGAAACAGGGGACCTAACACGACCTCGAAGCCGAAGTCCGAGAACGCTGCGCCCACGACCTCTTGCCCACGGTCATGCCCGTCCTGCCCAAGTTTGCAGATGAAGATGCGGGGCTTGTGGCCCGTCCGCTTTTCGAATTGGGCCACTTTCTCCTGGGCCGCCAGGATCGGTTGTTTCTTTTCTCCAAAGGTTTTGAGGTACACGCCCGAAACCAGTTTCTGTTCGTCCTTGTGTCGACCGAACACCTTTTCCAAGGCGTAACTGATCTCACCCACGGTCGCTTTTGCCCGCGCCGCCTGGATTGACAGGTCCAAGAGATTCCCCCTTCCGGTGCGGGCACACTCCGTTAGGGCGTTCAGTGCCGTCGCAACGTTTGAGGCATCCCGCTCGGCCTTGAGCTGCTGCAGTCGTTTTGCCTGGCCCTCGCGAACCGCCGTGTTATCAATTTTCAGGACCTTCATCTCCTCCTGTTTGTCCAAAGTATATTTATTGAGACCGACGATGACCTGCGCCCGCGAATCGATCAGAGCCTGGGTCATGGCCGAAGCTTCCTGAATCCGTCGCTTCGGAAAACCATCCTCGATGGCTTTGGCCATGCCGCCGTACTTCTCACATTCAACGATATGCGCCCAGGCTTTGTGCATCAGCTCGTGGGTCAGCCGCTCGACGTAGTAGCTCCCGCCCCACGCATCGATAACCATGTCGGTGTCAGTCTCCTCCTGAAGAAAGAGTTGGGTGTGGATGGCGAGCCGCTCTGAGAAATCACTGGGCAGGGCTAGGGCTTCGTCCAGAGCGTTGGTATGCAGACTCTGGGTGTGACCCTGGCTGGCAGCCATGGCTTCGATACAGGTGCGGACGACGTTGTTGAGGACGTCCTGAGCCATAAGGGTCCAGCCGCTGGTCTGGCAGTGGGTCCGCAAGTCCAAGCTCTTGGGGTTCTTGGGGTCGAACTGTTTGACGATCTTGGCCCACAGCAGCCGTGCAGCCCGCATCTTGGCAATTTCCACGAAGAAGTGCTTGCTGATGGCCCAGAAGAACGACAGTCGGGGAGCGAAGTCGTCGATCTTCAGGCCGGCGCTGATGCCCGTCCTTAAATACTCCAGGCCATCGGCTAGGGTGTAGCCCAGTTCCAGATCAGCCGGCGCGCCAGCTTCCTGTATGTGGTAGCCGCTGATGCTGATGCTGTTAAACTTTGGCATATGGCGGCTAGTATAGGCAAAGATATCGCTGATGATCCGCATGCTTGGTTGAGGCGGATAAATGTAGGTATTGCGGACCATGAACTCCTTCAGGATGTCGTTCTGGATGGTGCCTGACAGGACTTCCTGTTTGGCTCCCTGCTCTTCCGCGGCGACGATGTACAGGGCCATCACCGGTAGGACAGCTCCATTCATAGTCATCGACACGCTGACCTGCTCCAGCGGGATGCCGTCAAAGAGGATGCGCATGTCTAAAATGCTGTCCACCGCCACGCCCGCCATGCCGACGTCACCCACCACGCGCGGGTCGTCGGAGTCGAAACCCCGGTGGGTGGCCAGGTCGAACGCCACACTCAGCCCCTTCTGCCCGGCCTGCAGATTGCGTCGATAGAAGGCGTTGCTCTCTTCCGCCGTTGAAAACCCGGCGTACTGACGAACCGTCCAGGGTCTGCCCACGTACATGGTGGAATAAGGCCCCCGCAAAAAAGGGGGCAGCCCGGGCATCGTTTGCAGATGCTCCAGACCGGCGAGGTCAGCAGAAGAATAGAGCGGCCGCAGCAAGATCTTTTCCGGCGTGTTCCAGACGAGCTCGTCGACGGGTCTCCCGGTCTGAGCCCGCACCTGGGCATGCCAATCGGCTAAAGTTCCCGCCGTTTTGTCGGCTTGGTCCCAACTTAGGTCTGTGAAATTCGGAATCGTCGTCATCACGTTCTTCCTGGTGTAAGTAAAAGGTTGTCGCGCGCTGGTTACAGCACCCCTTCTTCCTTCAACAGCGCCCGCAAGATCTCCGGGACATTGCATTTCACGAAGATGAACTGGTTGACCCCAACGCTGCGGTACTTCATTTCATTGGCGGCGGGGTTGCCGGCCAACACCACAGTGCGTACACCGGCTGTCCTCAGTGCAGGGGCGACGCGCTCCACCTCGGTTTCATAACGCTTGTCGGTCGAGCAGATCACGGCGATCTTGGCCCCACTGGCGGCGAACGCCGCGGCTGCGGCCCGGGCATCTGCAAAGCCATCATTGGTGATCGGCTCGAAACCACCGGCTTCGAAAAAGTCGGTGGCATAATTCGCCCTGGCGAGAAACTCCTTTGGGGTTCCGATATTGGCGAGAAACACCTTGGGCCGCTTGTTCTCATGGGCCTTGGCGTACGCGTCGGCCGCGTCTCGCAGCTCTTCGAAGATGGCGGCGTAGGGATGCAAGGTCAGCGCGGCGATTTCGACGATTTCTTGCTGACTTGCAGCGGCATTCAGAGCGGAGGCCAGCTGTCCGATGGTTGCGCCGGCCGCAGCTGCCTGGAACGATGCCTCAGTCAAATCGCCAAGTGTACGGCTTTTCTTGGCTACCACGCCTTTTAACATTTCCAGACTGGTCTGATCGGGATGATCACGACGCCATTTCAATAGGCCGGCCGCAGCTTCCTGCCGGAGACTCTCTGGATCCGGAACTGATCGGGAAAGCTCATGCTCGAAAACATCGGTATGTTCGCTCACCCCGGTTACGCCCGCCTTACGGGTCGCCACGTCCTTCTCGCGTCGGGTCTCGACCGCGTGTATCTGCTCGCTTACGTATCCGCTGAGCGCAACTCTGATCATGCCCCCCTTTGCTTCCACCTGCTGAAACAAAGACCAGGCTTTTTCGGCGAGCTGATCGGTCAAGGTCTCAAGGAACCAGGAGCCGCCCGCCGGATCGATCACCCCATTCAGGTGGCACTCCTCATGGAGGATCAGTTGCGTATTGCGAGCCAGACGACGAGAGATTTCGTCACTGGGCCCCACCGCAGCATCCAGTGGCAAGGTGGTAACCACATCGGCCCCACCGACAGCCGCGGCAAAACATGCGGCTGTGTTCCGCAACAGGTTGACCCACGGGTCATGCCGGGTTAGCACACGCCGGCTGGTCTCCGAGATCACCTGCATCGCTGCTATCGATTCTTTCTCGGCCCCAAAAGCCATCGCAATCTTGGCCCATAGCCTCCGAAGGGCCCGAAGTTTGGCGATAGTTTGAAAGAAGCGGCAACCGACCGCCTCATGAAAAGCGATTTGCTTGACGGCCGTATTGATATCCATGCCGGCGGCCGTCATCTTTCGAAGGTATTCCACAGCAGTCCCCGTGGCATAGGCCAGCTCCTGGGCAGAGCTGGCGCCGGCCTCGTGATACACCGCAGTGGAGACGCGTATCGCTTTGACGTTCGAGTATCTCTTGGCCGTCCACGCAGCCAGATCGACCATCTGATCGATGGCCGCATCCAGCGGCAGCGGCAGCGTGCCATGGAGCATCAAAACGCTGAGCGGGTCGGCATTGAAACTGCCCGAGACTTTGCTTGCGTCGATACTCTGTTCGGCCCATTGAGCCGCAAGCAAGGCCGCCGCCGGCAGAAATGCAGCACCGGCATCTACAGACACCGGACTAATGTCCAATACCACGTTTTTCAACGCCTGTTCGATATCGCTCCGATGGTAAACCATGACCCCTTCACGACCGCACAGACCTGCTGCGCGTGTATCGTCGGCGTCCAAACCGCTGCTGGCGGCTGCGTCCAGTTTGAGCGCCACCGAATGCGCACCGTGTTTCAGCTCCTCGAGGATCACGGCGTTGGCTTCGGCGGGGGTGGGCGTTAGAACCTCCTGGCGGACATCCCAGCCGTCCAGAAACTGACCCAGCGGTCTCAGGCCTCTCGTGTAAGGTGCATTCCCGGGAAACCCCGAGGGGTCTGCAGCCGAAGCCCAGCTTTGGGCCGTGTAGAGTGGTTGGATCTCCAGCTCGTCATAGGTGTGGGTGATCATTTTCTTTTCAAACGGCACCCCTTTGAGGTCGGCGGTCGCCTTTGCTTGCCACTCCTCGTAGCTGACGGCCGGAAAATCATCCAGGACGTGCAATTCGTTATTCAGTTGGAGCGGCTCCATGACGCGAATCTCCTTTGAATTGATCTAGCGTTACGTAAAACTTTTGAGGTCGAGGTCGGGCAACATTGCTCCATGCGCGAGCAGGTTCCGATGTAGTTCAAAGCAGCGGGCCAAGTCATGGCGCAGGTGTCCGGGCGGGGACGATTCCACATAATGGTGGAGGTAGTCGCGGTAGGCCGGGTGCGCACAGTGGTCGATAATTCGGCGCGCCCGTTCCGTGGCCCCAATCGCGCGGAGGTCGGCCACTCCCTGCTCCGTAATCACAACCTGGGTCGAATGCTCACTATGGTCAATGTGCGAGCAGAACGGCACGATCGTCGAGATCTTTCCCCCTTTGGCCACCGAGGAGCAGACAAAGATCGAATAAAAGGCGTTGCGCTCGAAATCCCCGGAACCACCGATGCCATTCATCATTTGGGTTCCGCATACATGCGTGGAATTGACATGCCCGTAAATATCGACCTCGAGCGGGGTGTTGATAGCGACAACCCCGAGCTGTCTGATCACGGCCGGGTTGTTGGACAGCTCCTGGGGCCGCAGCACGATCCGAGGGAGGAAATAGTCCAGGTCGTCGTAGACCTCGGTCAGCTTTGTCTCCGAGAGCGTCAGGGCGCTGGAACTGACCCCGGTCAGTCGTCCTGCCCGCATAAGATCAACGCAGGAGTCCTGGAACACCTCGGTATACATCGTGAAGGGAGGCAGGTCGATGTGTTCGCCCAGTCCGGCCATCACCCCATTGCCGATATTGCCAACACCGCTTTGCAACGGTGGTAGCTCCCGAGGCAGACGACCGGCCGCCCGTTCGTCCAACAAGAACCGGACCAGGTGCTCGGCGATCTTTTGGCTGGTCGTATCCGGGGAGCGGAGTGGTGGACAGCAGTTCGCCTCGTTCGTTTCAACGACTGCCACGATCTTGCCGGGGTCGACCGTGGCGTAATTCTGACCGACTCGATCGAGAGGGCGCCGAATAGGGATCGGCTCTCGATGGGACGGCAACGGGATCATCAGAATGTCACTGAACTCGCCGACCCGCCGGGGATGATGCCGATTGAGTTCAACGATGACCTTCTCGGCCTGATGCAGCAGAGTGGGACCGTTGCCTATGGCGCTTGTAAAAAAGACGCGTCCGTCCTCGGTAATATCGCTGGCCTCGATGATGGCGAAATGGATCGGACCGAAAATGCCACTGGCAATCTGCTGGGAGAGGTGTGACAAGTGGATATCCAGGTACTCGACCTTGCCTTCATTGATCGCTTTTCGCATCACCTTTTCGGCTTGATAGGGCGTACGAAAGCTGATGGCGTCCGCGGCAGCCAGATCATGGTCTACACTGGGTCCGGCTTCGGCGCCGCTGATGATCCGCACCTGAAAGGGGACACCATCCTCATGAAGGCGTGTGGCCCTCTCGGCGAGAGCCCTGGGGACGGCCACCGGAGGCCCCGGCGGAGTAAAGCCGCCGATGCCGAGCGTCGCGCCGTGCGGGATCAATTCGGCGGCCTCTTGCGCGGATCGCAGTGGAAATTTCTTATGACCAGCCATATTTTTTCTCCCTGCTGCAGGGCTCTTCGCGGTCCAGCTCACTTCCCTTGAAACACGGGGGGCCGCTTTTCGAAGAAAGACTTGACTCCCTCTTTCAGGTCGTCGCTGCGAAATGCGGCTCGCCGTGCTGCTTGAATAAACTCGAATTCGTCGGCGCTCATGGGCGAGCCTTTACTTAGGCTGCTCAGCTCGGCCTTGACGACCGAAACCGCCAGAGGGGCGCGGCTCGCGATGACCCCAGCCAGTTGCATCGTTGTCTCCTCCAGACGCTCCGGCTCGACCAAGCGGTTGAGCATCCCGTAGCGGTAAGCATCCTCCGCCGAAATCGGATCGCCCGTGAACAACATCTCTTTGATGACATGAAGGGGTAGAACACCCGCGAAATGGGTCAAGCCGGCCGTGTTGTACGAGATGCCCAACTTGACCGGGGTGATGGCAAAGGTGGCGTGGGGGGTGCCCGTTACCATGTCACAGGTCGCGGTCAAATCGCAGGCCCCTCCCCACACGCTGGCATGGACCATTGCAATGACAGGTGCCCGGCAATTCCTGACGCGATGGAGAAGCTGTTCCAATCCGGCGGTCCACGGCAAGGGGTCCTGGCCGTCCAGAGGAATTTCCTTTATGTCGTGACCGGCGGACCAAATCTTGAAGTTTGGGTTGGCGCGTAGGACCAGGACGCGAACATGCTCCTTCTCACACTCGTCGATGGCATCGACCAGCCCCGAACACACATCACGACTGAGCGCGTTCACAGGTGGGTTGCTAAAAGTGACCCGCCCGATGTTGTCGGTGATTTCAGTCGTCACACGTGGTTGCATTGGGGTTGCACTCATTTCCTTTTCCTTTCCTGGCTCACCTGCCCATTCGAAAAAACACCGTGCGGGCGTTACCGGCTGTGTAGTAAGGGCCGCGCAAGCCGTTGTGCCGGGCCCGCCCGGCGCCTAGTGCTCCCGGTCGGCGTCATCGCTCGACACTGCCCGAAGGCCGGGTGCTCGAGCGGGGATCCAACGAATTCGCCGGCTGTCGACCAATGAGCAGGTGATAGAGCTCGTCAACGGCGCGCGCGTCGCTGGGGTTGCTGTCGGGCTGATTGGGCGGCACGAACTGCTCCGCAGTCGGCTGCATGCAGTGGCAGTCCGTGCGGACTCGCTCGACAGTCGGCTGGGGTCGCGTGGGCTCGTCCGCAGCTCGTGCTCCAATGGCGGCAACGAGGAGCCCGGCCAGCATGATCACCCCGGCTGCTTGCAGCGTTCTGACCAGTAAATTGGCTGCTCGTCTAACCATACCAGAACCTCCTGTTTCGCGATTCTTCGTCCGTGAACGTCGGGTAGCATGGAACATGGCGGTTCACGTGCTGAATTGGAGAAGGCCTGGCCCGCCTCGCCTGGTTTAATTCCGTATGACGCGGTAAGTCGACCTGACAACTGAGAATTGGCAGTCGGCAATTGCGCAGGTGCTTAAGGACCGGGCCACATTGATGTCGCTACAAATGAGCCACTCCGTGTGAGACCCAATCTGCAGCGCCCACGGCGCGCTTGGTGCCAATCGCGGGCTCACTCATCGCTGTCGATTGAGGTGAGGGCTAGCCCGCCAACTCAACCTGGACAGCCGCGATTGCTTGGCTGTAGCGTCGGTCAAGTAAGTTCAGGTAAAAAAGGGTAAGTGCGGCAACTGCCCCATGGACGGACACGCGATCTCGTTTGGCCCGTCCCGGCTCCTTGCGCCGCAGCGGCTCCTGCTCGAGGGCGACAAGCCGGTGCGGCTCGGCAGCCGCGCGTTTGACATCCTGGCCGCTCTGGTCGAACGCGCCGGCAAGGTAGTCGGCAAGGAGGAACTGATAGCCAGGGCCTGGCCGCAAACCTTCGTCGAAGAAGCAAATCTAAAGTTTCAGGTCAGCGCCTTACGCCGCGCGCTCGGCGACGGCCAGAACGGCCATCGCTACGTCGTCACCGTTCCAGGACGGGGCTACAATTTCGTCGCCCCGGTAAGCCTCGAGGGGCCATCGCGGGCGCCGCTGCCCCCGACAATCGCGTCGGCGGGGGGACACAATCTGCCGTTCGCGGTAACCCGGATGATCGGCCGTGAGGAAACCGTGGCGGCGCTCGTCTCGCGGCTTTCGCGCCGGCGCCTGGTGACAATCGTCGGGGCCGGCGGTATCGGCAAGACCGCGCTCGCGCTCGCCGTCGCCGAGCGCATGATCGAGAGCTATGAACACGGCGTTTGGCTCGTCGATCTGGCGCCGCTCGGCGACCCGCGCTTGGTGCCGAGCGCGGTTGCGACCGTGCTCGGCCTCGAAATCCGCACTGAGGATCCACTTCCCCGCCTTGTCGCTGGCCTCAGAGACAAGCGGATGCTGCTGCTGCTCGACAATTGCGAGCATGTCATTGACGCGGCGGCCAGCTTGGCGGCAACGGTTCTCAGCGGAGCACCGGGCGTCATCATCCTGGCTGTTCAACGGCTATCAAGTGCGACGCGACAGGCTGAAAGTCGCCCCGGCAGGATAGGTCCCATAAACCTCGACGTGAAGCAAATGGGGGAGCGCAGTGCGGGAAATCCGCACGCTGCGTTCGACGCGGCGGGGGCTGGAAACGTGGCACGGTCGAGATGGTGTGACACTCGCAGACGACCGCTCGGGGTAGCCGGTGAAGGCGAGTACCGCCTGGGACCGCTCAGCAGCCCACAGCCGTCGTCTAGACTGACAGCCACGGATGCCGCGGCTTTCCCCGCCGTACAGCTGTTCGTCGAGCGCGTATCCGCGATCGTCGAAGACTTCGCGCTGACCGATGCGAACGCCCCGCTGGTCGTCGAGATTTGCCGGACGCTTGACGGCTTGCCATTGGCGATCGAGTTCGCCGCGCCGCGCGTCGAGGTTCTCGGGGTCGAAGGCCTTGCCGCCCGCCTCGACGACAGCTTAGGGCTGTTGGGGGTGCGGCGCCGCACAGCAATACCGCGGCACCAGACTATGCGGGCCGTTCTCGATTGGAGCTACGGTCTGCTGAGCGAGGACGAGCAGCTGTTCTTTCGGGCTCTCGCGATCTTTAGTGGCGGCTTTACGGTCGAGGCTGCCGCCGCCGTCGGTACGGATACAACAAAGACACGCATCGAGACGATAGACCGCTTGGCCGATCTGGTCGCGAAATCGTTGGTCGTCGCGGATGTCAGCGAGGCCGAACCGCGGTTCCGGCTGCTCGACACGACCCGCGCCTATGCGCTTGAAAGGCTCGGCGAAAGCGGCGAGCGGGAAGCGGTCGCGCACCGCCACGCCGAACACTACCGTAATCTTTTCGAGCGCGCTGAGGGTGAAGCGGCGGCGCGGCCTGCGGATGAATGGCTGGCCGATTACGCTCGGGAAATCGACAATTTGCGCGCCGCCCTCGACTGGGCGTGTTCGCCAGGCGGAGATGGATCGATCGGGGTAGCGCTGACCGCTGCCGCCTTCCCCCTCTGGATGCGCTTGTCGCTGCTGGAGGAGTGCCGCGGCCGCGCCGAGCGAGCGCTCGCCGCTCTCGGGGCTGGAGCGAGCCGGGATGCGCGCCACGAGGTGAAGCTCCACGCCGCAGTGGCTGCATCGCTGATTTATAGTAGGGGTCCTACCAGCCCCGAGATCAGCATGGCCTACACAAGGGCCCTCGAGATTGCGGAGAGCCTTGACGATGCCGAGTATCGGTTGCGGGCGCTGTGGGGCTTGTGGGTATATCACGCCGCCAGCGGTCGGCATCGCCTTGCTCTCGAACTGGCGCAAAGGTTCTATGCGCTGGCCGCGGAGCGACCCGAGGCGAACGATCGGCTGAGCGGTGAGGGAATGATCGGCGTCTCGCAGCTTTTCCTCGGCGACCTGCCCAGCGCGAGGCGCCATCTGGAACACATGCTCGCTGATTATGTCACTCCCGCTCAGGCGTCGCACATTGTTCGCTTCCAGATCGATCAACGGGTGGTGATGAGCTCCTTCCTTCCGCGGGTTCTATGGCTGCAGGGATTTCCGGATCAGGCGACGCGCGCCGCCCACATCAGCGTGGAGGACGCTCGCGCAGCCAACCACACAATCTCACTGTGTCAGGCGCTGGCCCACGCGGCGTGCCCGCTCGCTCTGTTGACCGGTGATCTGGCTGCGGCGGAACATTACGGGACGATGCTGCTCGACCATTCGACAAGGCATGCACTGGCCCTTTGGCGCGCCTGTGGCCGCAGCTTTCAGGGACTGCTTGTCATCCAGCACGGCGATGTCCTCACCGGATTGCGGCTGCTGCGCGCCGGCTTCGACGAATTCGGCGAGGCCGGGTCTGCCGTCTTCCGGCTTATCGCGTTCCTGATGGCAGAAGCTTTGGGCCGTGCCGGGCAGAACGCCGAAGGGCTCGCCGCGATCGAGGACGCGATCGCGCGCTCCGAGCGCACCGAAGAGCATTGGGCAATGGCCGAGTTGGTGCGCGTCAAGGGCGAGCTTCTGCTGTTGCAGGGCGCGCCCGGAGCCGCGACGGCGGGCGAGGATCACTTCCGGCAAGCGCTCGACTGGGCGCGCCGACAGGGCGCGTTGTCCTGGGAGCTTCGCGCTGCGACGAGCCTCGCCCGCCTGCTGCGCGACCGGGACCGCATCGGTGAGGCGCGCGATCTGCTGGCGCCGATTTATGAGCGGTTCACCGAGGGATTTGGCACCGCCGATCTGTTAACGGCAAAAGCGCTTCTCGACCAGCTAGCCACCGGATGAGGCTCATTGCCCGGAACAGAGCGAGATGGTTGATCGGGTCGCGTCCGAAGGCGCGATTTCGTTTGCGCCGTTTTATCAGGATGAGAACATTAAGCGCTTCTGGTCACATAACGCAGACCCCGCCTTCGATGGCGCTAGCACACGGCGAGACGAGCCACCACGCCGATTGCTACTCGGGAGGTTTTCCTGATGGAATCGGGGCGCCGCAGGCGCGCGCGTCGTCGCGGAACGCCGACTGCCAGTTCCGAGTGACGACCAGCTGCGCGCAATTCAGGAATTGCGCGCCGTGGAGAAAGGCTCCGGCGAGATCGGCGCCGTTGAGCACCGCCTTGAACAAATTCGCTTTTTCGAGGTGCGCGCCGGCGAGATTTGCACCGGAGCAATTGGTCCCGCGCAGGTCGGCGCCCCGCAGGTCGGCACGAGAAAGATCGAACCCGCTCAGATCGAGGCCGCGCAAACCGGCCCGAGACAAATCCGGTCCCTCGTCGTGTGTCGCTCGCCAGGCATTCCATGCTGCAGCGCTGCGTCGAAGCACGGCGAGATGTTCGTCATCCGCCATCACCTTCTCCCTTCAGACCCTCGGGCAGCCTTGTTCCGGTATCACAATCCGCCCGGTCGATTTGCACTTGCGTCAGGCCCTCGGTGCCCCGGAGATCGGCATCAGACAAATCGGCGCCGTCGAACCTTGCCAGACGCAGATAGGCGCCGCATAAATTAGCGCCACGCAGCGACGCCCCGGCAAGGAACGCGCCGCCCAGCCGCGCCTCACGAAGGTCGGCCCGTCGAGCCACGCATCCCGCAACCCGGCGCCACGCAAGTTCGCTTCGCCAAGATCCGCCCGCGACAGCACGGCGCCGTCGAGCAACGCTCCGCTCAGATCAGCCTCATGGAGATTGGCGCCGCGCAGCACCGCCTTGGCCAGCAGGGCAAACTCCATTTCCGCTTTGGCCAGACACGCGTTTTCGAGGCTCGTCGAAACGAGGTTTGCACCGCTGAGACGCGCGCCGGCGAGATCCGCATCGTCGAGACGAGCCTCCTCGAGGATCGCGCCGATCAGATTTGCCCGCTGCAGCTTGCTGCGGGTGAAATCGGCACCCTTCAGCAGCGCGCGGTCCATCTTAATCCCGCGCAGGTTCAGCCCCGAGAAATCCCGCCCCGTCAGATCGGCCGAGGCGAAATTCGCGCGATGGCCTTGGCGCCACTCCGTTTCCAGGTAGAGCCGGTGTTCCGCCAGCTGTCGCTCGATCTCGGCGGGCGAAAGCCTACGAACGGGTGGCCGTGCCCAGAAATCGAGCTTTCCGGCAAACGGCGATTGCGGCCTCTCTGTCTCCGACATCGAGAGATCCTTTGCAACCGGGCGGCGGCCCGACGGTTAGGAGAAACGCTGAGCCAGCGCCGTCTCGGCCTCGGCGACGACGCGCGCCAGGATCTCACCGGCCGGCTCGATAGCGTGGATCAGATCGATCCCTTCCCCGGCATGGATGACTGCCGTGTCGAAATCGTTGGCCGCCCGGGCTTCGGCGTAACGAACGAGCTCGGTCGGGTCCGCGACCAGCATCGCTTCGCGACCGCGCCATTCCTCGCTAAACCGGTTGGGGAGCACTCGGCCAGTATACTCCTGCGGCCAGTCGCCCCCGGCCGCGATGTCGAAGATCTTTGTGCGCAGCGTGTTGTCGCCCGAACCCTTGACGATCCGCATCTTTGCGGGTCGCGGAAGGAGCGACTCTTCCGCCGCGTGAAAGCGCGTGCCCATTATCACGCCTGCCGCACCGAGCATCAACGCGGCTGCGACGCCACGCCCATCGGCGATGCCGCCCGCCGCTACGACCGGGACGTCGCTCCCGGAAGCCGCAACCGTGTCCACCACCGCCGGAACCAACGGGAAGGTCGCCCGAGCTGCACCGTGGCCGCCCGCCTCGCTTCCTTGCGCGACGATGATGTCGGCACCTTGCCCGAGCACCTCGCGCGCCTGGGCAAGCGTGTGGACCTGACAAATCACCGAAACGCCTGACGATTTGATCCGGGGGATGAAGGGCGAGGCGTCACCGAAGGAGAGCATGATCGACGCCGGCGCGTGCCCCAGCGCACGATCGAGCAGCTCGTGCTGCCTCCCCAGGTGATGAATCCACAACCCACGGTCTGGTTTCGGGCAGCGGTGAATTCGCGCTCCAGCCATTCGGCGTCGCTGCGGCCGCCTCCAATCAGCCCGAGACCGCCGGCACCGCTTACGGCGGCGGCCAGCGCGCCGCCCGCCGTGCCACCCATCGGAGCGAGCAGCACCGGATGACGGATGCCGAGCAGTTCGGTCAGTTTCGTCCGCAATGCCATTTTCCGCCTGCCCGCCCCTTGTTCTCAGTGCAATGCGTTGACGGTTGACGGTTGCGCATTCGGTTAGCCTTGTCCAGCGCGTAGGCGATGACGGCGGTTCTCGACGGCCGGTTCCGGCCGGGGCAGAATGGCCGCCACGTATGGCGGTGCGAAAGCCCCGCAAAACGGGAGAAAAGATGACGATCAGTCTCAAGGTCAACGGTTCGCAGCGATCGGTGCCGGCGGAGGCCGATACGCCGCTGCTCTACGTGCTGCGCAACGATCTCGCGCTGAACGGAGCGAAATTCGGCTGCGGGCTCGCCCAATGCGGCGCCTGCACGGTGCTGCTCGACGGCCGGGCGGTGCGCTCATGCGTCACTGAGATCGGTACCATCGGCGAGGCCGAGATCACCACGATCGAAGGGCTCGGCACCGTCGACACACCGCATCCGCTGCAGCAGGCCTTCATCGACCTGCAGGCGGCGCAGTGTGGCTATTGTATCAACGGCATGATCATGACGGCCAAGGATCTGCTCGATCAGAACCCGCACCCGACAATAGCCGAGGTGCGTGAGGGGCTGGCGCAGAATCTGTGCCGATGCGGCACG
>Ga0306921_10002696_pt1 | contig 17837 bp, 19 predicted proteins | sample sta12Cox44000080_FD_203760 | JGI IMG/M metagenome (GOLD analysis project Ga0306921, IMG submission 203760) | Lab enrichment of tropical soil microbial communities from Luquillo Experimental Forest, Puerto Rico - statoxic.12C.oxic.44.000.080 (v2)... | ecosystem: Environmental > Terrestrial >... | reverse complement strand
CAATACCGAGATTTCAATTTCGGAAAGTGGCGTTCTTCTTACGGAACACCGGCAAAGGGCACGGGGCTTCGGTGCCGCGGCTTTCATCGGTGAGAGTGAAAGGCCTCAATTGCGTGTGCCAGAAAAATTCCGACGCCTAAAACGGCAATGACGGCCGCTGCTGACTCAAACATACAAAGTATCCTTACGCCGACCGGCAAAAAAATCCTGTTCGCCTCTGGCGAGATTAAGGCACTGCCCGCAATTCCCACGCGAAATTGATTAAGTCAGGCCACCATGACAAATTCACGACAACGCCTAGGATAGTCCGCGCATGCGTAAGAGCGATGTTCAATGTCCTGGTGTGGGGCTGCTTATCGGCGGTCGAGATAAGCTCGATCAAGGGGCCAGCCAGGCGAGTATGGTGCCTGACTTGTAACGATCTACTGGAGAGCTTCGCCGGACAGACATCTGTCGCCTATCGGCTCACCGTGCAGCAGGGATTGGGCAGGCCTCGTTTTATCGACCGGGAGCGACAGCCGCGGATGACAGCAACAGCAACGTCGCGGCGAAGATCACGACCACAAGAAGCATATAGCCCGACATGCTGGTGGCCGGCCGAACCTTGCGGCTGAAAAGCTGGGCCATCTGCAGCCCTCCAGGGATGAGATTCCCGAGTATACAAAAAATATCATAATTTCAATTATTTACGGCTGTGGATTGTCATTGTGGGTAGGATCGGATCCGTCGGGGACCCCCACATCAGAAACCAACCCGACGCCGCCCCGATCACCCAGCGCACGACGTCAAGCGTTACCAATGCCGATCGGTCCGCGGTCTCCTCATTCGTGATGTCCGTATTCCCCCAGACCGCTATCGCAGATCACGGTTACCGGCACGCATTTCAGCATTTCCGTAAGATTAGGGGAAGGTGCGTGAAACCGCCTGCCGTTTGCGGCGATGCGCGATAAGTCAGTGCGCGGTCATCCAGTCGCGCGCCTCGCGCTGTGCGGTCGCGATCTCGGCATCCGACATCAGCTCGGCGACTTTGCGGCGCAAGGCGATCGCGTCACGGCGGCCCTTCAGCGCCGCGAGATTAAACCATTTCTGCGCGGCGACGAGATTGACGACGCCGGATCGGCCGCTCGCCCAATAGAGTCCACGCTCAAACATAACATCCGACATTGCGCTTGCCTCGATTGGCACGGCACCGTCCTTATCGATATCGATGTGCCCCTGAAACATCCCCGTCTCCTATTATTCTTATTCTTGGCCGGCCCTCTTTTCCGAGCGCGGCCCCCATCTACTCTTGCAAAACGCCCCAACGCCGTTGACCGGCGGTTTGCAAGCATCTGACCAGCCAAGTTTGAAAGGCGATTTAAGGGGCACGATGAATGAGATGTAAACGCGCCACACTCGCGGCAGGCCAAAAAGCAAAAGGCCGCCGAGATCGTCAGCGGCCCGCCGGGCAAAATGAGTTGGAAATGAAAATGCTACCCCCTGCCCCGGATGCGCCCCCAACCTGACGCGCGTCCCTGGCTTTGTGGAGTCAAAATCGCGGTTCCAGGAACGGAACATTTCAATCGTTGCCGCTTCGACACATGCGACTGAGCATCGTAACTCATCGCGCCGCCTGAGAGAGCACGAGGGGGCGGCCGTGCATCACTCTTCGAAAAAAGCAGACCTTCCAAGTTCCGAGATGTGCACGACACGCGCTGTCTGCCAAAATCTCTGTGACGCGCGCGGGCGACGTATTGCGCCATTCGCAACCAGGCACGAAGGTCTCAAGACTTTGATTCCATCGTGCGGTCCGAATGTGCAGCAACGCGCACGCCGCGCCGAACCAACACAACCCAGTGAAGAGTTCCCATGGCTGACGAGACAGTTGCGTCTATCATTCCACTGCATCAACCCAAGAAGGCCAAGTCCCGCGCCAAACGCCCCCGCACATCGAGGCGGCGCAAACCGGCAAAGGTCGCTGCCGCGCCAATTGATGAAGCTCTGGACTCCGAAACGCTGATACCGGAGGGCTACTCATGGGCGGATGCTGCATTCGACGAACCGCCCGTCACGTCACCTCCGAGTGATGAGCTAACGCCTCCGCGTCACAAGGATGTTTCATCGTGGAGCATTTCGCCGATCTTATTGCGGGCCGCCGCCCTTGCCTTGGCCGGTGTGGGCATTGCCATGAACGGATGGTTCGCGCGCTCGCTCGGCTCAAGCGATGCGGCGGGATGGTTGTTTTTCGCGACCGGCGTGGCGGCTGATCTCGTTGCCCTCGTCGTCCCCTCCTGTGCGGCAGCGCTGTGGCAAGCCCAACACCGGGCCACCTCGCTTGCGGGATGGGCGGTATGGATGATGACGTTCGTCTTTGCCGTCACCGCAGGCGTCGGCTTTGCCAGCACCAACATCACCGACGTGACGTTCACGCGCGCCTCGCGCGTGACGCCAGCCGTCACGGCGGCACAGGCCGCATTGAATGACGCGATGTCGGCGCGGAATCGCGAATGCAAAGACGGTGTCGGTAAGTTCTGTCGCGAACGCGAGGCCGCGGTGAATGAAAGACGGCAGGCACTGGATGCGGCCATGCAAGCGGTCGGACAGACGGCGGACCCGCAGACGGACGCGGCGGTCCGGATCGTGTCATGGGCGACCCATGGCGCGCTACAACCCACCAACAACGACTTCGCAATGCTCCGCCTGATCTTGCTAGCTCTGCTGCCGCAGATCGGCGGCATACTGCTGATGGTCGGCCGGTCGCCCAAATAGGCCGGCTCCGCTGCGTCTGTCGGTCGCAGCCGCCAACCGGCGCTCGATGGCGGAGCTAATGCACTTATCTAATGGAGGAAATAGCAAGCACCGGGAGCGATTGGCTCTACCGGAACGAGGGCGTCGGCGAACACGTCAGGACCAGATTTCACCGGGCAAAAAAGCCACCCTGCGAAATTGCGGACCCCAGAGAATTGCAGATCCGCACCGAACGAAGAAAGTCTGTTTCTTCTGCCCGACCGTCTTCGAGGGCGCGCGCCGCGAAGTTCGATCTAGCCGTTTGACCTGATGTCTCGCCGACACCCTCTTTCGTCAGTCGGAGCCTTTGTCAGGATTGGGATCTGCTCTTGAAGAAGCGAGCCGACCCAGCGGGGCTCCAATGACGCGCCGGCTTCAAGCAGCCGGCGATGTAGTCAGGCGAGACTTACTTCTTCTTGGAGACCTTGCGGGTCTTCTTCGCAGTCTTCTTCACTGCGCTCTTCGCCTTCTTCTTCGCTTTCTTAGCCATATTGCCCTCCGATGTAGTGAGATGGCTTAATCGCTGCGTGCATTCGGGAATCGAGATGCACTCCATTCCGAATACACCAACACGTCGAAAAAAACAGCGTCCAGCTTAAGGAAGTGTTGATGCGGCAAGGAGAGCGCGCGCGCAGAGCTTCGAACGACGCTGCAACGAGGCGCGCGCAAGCGAACGCGAAAACGCGCGTGCCGCCTGCATTTGCGAAAGTCAATATTGCAGGAAGCGGCTGTGCCACAGTGCTTTTCGTTGTTTGCATATTGATCGATCGATGAGCGCGTGATGCAGAGTCGAGTCGTTGAAGGCGCCGAGGGGCGCGCGTCGTGGACTCCGAGTCTTTGGATTTGGCAAGAAAAATATTTTCATGATTAACGCCGGAGTCGGACATCGCGCCGCGCCAACGCGCTGTCTTGATGCGAATCATCGATCGACGATTCGCAACTAGCATTGTGCGCGTCGTCGATCGATCGCCGCTGATGAGGAGGAATCGAGGCGACGATCAGCGTCGCCGTTGCTCGCCGTTCAGACGCCGAGCTTCGACTTGAGCAGCGCGTTGACCGCCTTCGGGTCGGCCTTGCCGCCGGTCGACTTCATCACCTGACCGACGAACCACTGGATCGCCGCCGGCTTCGCCTTGGCCTGCTCCACCTTGTCCGGATTGGCCGCGACGATGTCGTCGACCACCTTCTCGATCGCCGAGAGATCGGTCACCTGCTTCAAACCGCGGCTTTCGACCAGCGCGCGGGGGTCGCCGCCCTCCTGCCAGACAATCTCGAACAGGTCCTTTGCGATCTTGCCGGAGATCGTGCCTTCGCCGATCAGATCGACGATGCTGCCCAGCTGCTCTGCGGAGACCGGCGAGGCCGAAATGTCGCGGCCTTCCTTGTTGAGCCGCCCGAACAGCTCGTTGATTACCCAGTTGGCGGCGAGCTTGCCGTCGCGGCCCTTGTTGGCAAGCTTTGCCAGCGCCACCTCGTAGAAGTCCGCGCTTTCGCGCTCGGCAACCAGGACGCTCGCGTCATAGGACGACAGGGCAAAGTCGGCGATGAAGCGCGCCCGCTTCTGGTCCGGTAGCTCCGGCAGCTTTGCCTTCAGCCCGTCGACAAAGGCTTGGTCAAACTCCAGCGGCAGCAGGTCGGGATCGGGGAAATAGCGGTAGTCATGGGCCTCCTCTTTCGAGCGCATCGAGCGCGTCTCGCCCTTGTTCGGGTCGAACAGACGCGTCTCCTGGTCGATGGTGCCACCCTCCTCCAGAATCTCGATCTGGCGCCGCGCCTCATACTCGATCGCCTGGCCGATGAAATTGATCGAGTTCATGTTCTTGATCTCGCAGCGCGTACCGAGCGGGGTGCCCGGCTTGCGTACGGAGACGTTGACGTCGGCGCGCAGGTTTCCCTTCTCCATGTCGCCGTCGCAGGTGCCGAGATAGCGCAGGATCGAGCGCAGCTTTGTCACGTAAGCCTTGGCCTGCTCGGCGTCGCGGATATCAGGCTTGGAGACGATCTCCATCAGCGCCACGCCGGAGCGGTTGAGGTCGACAAAGGACATGGTCGGCGACTGGTCGTGCAGCAACTTGCCGGCGTCCTGCTCCAGATGCAGCCGCTCGATGCCGATAATGGCGGTCTTGCCGCCGTCGAGCTCGAGCAAAACCTCGCCCTCGCCCACGATCGGCGATTTGTACTGGCTGATCTGGTAGCCTTGCGGCAGGTCCGGATAGAAATAGTTCTTGCGGTCGAACACCGAGCGCAAATTGATCTTTGCGTTGAGGCCAAGACCGGTACGTACCGCCTGGCGGACGCACTCTTCGTTGATCACGGGGAGCATTCCCGGCATCGCCGCGTCGACCAGCGAAACATGCGTGTTGGGCTCGCCGCCGAACGCGGTCGAGGCGCCGGAAAACAGCTTCGACTTGGAGGTGACCTGGGCATGGACCTCCATGCCGATCACGACTTCCCAGTCGCCGGTCGTACCCTTGATCAACTTGCCGCCCGTTGCCGTCATGCCGATAGCGCGGAGACGATCCGCTCCCATTCCGCTTCGAGTGAATCCTTGGCCTGAGGCTTTCCCGCCTGCCGGTACCAGTAGGCGGCATTGCCGAGATCGCCTTCGACCCGATGCAGATAGGCGTGCACCCAGGCCGCATCGGAGGTGTCTTCATCCTGGACGATCTTGTGCGCGGCGTTCCAGTCGCCCTTGGCTGCCCACCACAGCGCCGCAAGCGGCGCCGACAGCGCCGGCGCGGGCGCCGCGCCCGAAAGGCTCGCTCTGAAACCGGCCGTGCTCACCACCACCTCACCGGCGTAAAGCGTCCCGCCGCCCGCTCGATCACCTCGCCGAGCGAGAACAGCGTCTCCTCGTCGAACGGCTTTCCGATCAGTTGCAGCGCCAGCGGCAGGCCTTGCGCGTCCTTGCCGGCGGGAACCGCAATCCCCGGAAGGCCCGCCATGTTCACGGTCACCGTGAAAATGTCGTTCAGATACATCTCAACGGGATCGATGCCCTTCTCGCCGACGCCGAACGCGGCCGACGGGGTGGCTGGCGTCAGGATCGCGTTGACGCCTGTGGCAAAGCAATCCTCAAAGTCTTTCTTGATCAGCGTGCGCACTTTCTGGGCGCGCAGATAATAGGCATCGTAATAGCCGGCCGACAGCACATAGGTGCCGATCATGACGCGCCTGCGCACCTCAGCGCCAAAGCCTTCGGCGCGGGTGCTTTCGTACATTTCCTGGATCGAGCGGCCGGACCCGCGCAGCCCGTAACGTACACCGTCGTAGCGCGCGAGGTTCGAGGAGGCCTCCGCCGGCGCCACGATGTAATAGGCCGGCAGCGCATATTTGGTGTGTGGCAGCGACACCTCGACCAGCTCTGCGCCTGCGGCCTTCAGCCAGGCTGCGCCTTCGCTCCAGAGCTTTTCGATCTCGGCTGCCATGCCGTCCATCCGATACTCTTTGGGGATGCCGATCTTCATGCCCTTCACGGATTTGCCGATCGCGGCCTCGTAGTCGGGTACAGGACGATCGACCGAGGTGGTGTCCTTGGGGTCGTGACCTGCCATCGAGCGCAACAGGATCGCAGCATCACGCGTGGTGCGGCCGATCGGACCGGCCTGATCCAGCGACGAAGCAAAGGCGACGATGCCCCAGCGCGAACAACGGCCATAGGTAGGCTTGATGCCGACGGTCGCGGTGAATGCGGCAGGTTGGCGGATCGAGCCGCCGGTGTCGGTCGCAGTCGCGCCCATGCAGAGCAGCGCCGCCACTGCGGAGGCCGAGCCGCCGGAAGAGCCGCCCGGCACCAGCATGGTGTTGGCGCCCTCGCGCCGCCAGGGATTGGCGACGGGGCCGAAGCACGAGGTCTCGTTCGACGAGCCCATGGCGAACTCGTCGTTGTTCAGTTTGCCCAGCATCACCGCGCCGTCGCGCCAGAGCTGCGAGGTGACCGTCGATTCATAGGTCGGCACGAAATTGCCGAGTATCTTTGAGCAAGCGGTGGTGCGCACGCCCTTGGTCGCGAACAGGTCCTTGATGCCAAGGGGGATGCCGGCGAGCGGACCCCCTTCGCCTTTGCTGATCTTGCCATCAGCCTCGCGCGCCATGGCGCGGGCCTGATCTGGCGTCTCCAGCACGAAGGAATTGAGCGCGCGCGCGGCTTCCATCGCCTGGATGTGGGCGTTGGTCAACTCAAGCGACGTAAATTCCTTCTTCGCGAGGCCATTCCTTGCCTCGGCGAGCGTCATCGATGTGTAGTCGGTCATTTATTGATCGGGCTGCAGAAAAATGGAGACAGGGTCTTGTCGTTGGCCGGGTCGTCTTTTTTGGCGCGCGCCAGATCGTCTGCCTGGAGCCGGTCCAGCACGGCATTGACAGCCTGATCCGGATCGGCAGCCTTGCCCTGCCGCGCCATCGCGTCGAGATAGTTCATGTAGGCCAGGTAGGCCCGTTCATCGTCGCAGAGCAGACACATCGGACTTCCCGCAAGAACAAGAAAAAGAGTTACTCGACGACCTTCGGCACCAGGAAGAAGTGGTTCTCGGTCGCCGGCGCATTGGCCACCACATCGTCGGCGATGTCACCGTCATCGACCACGTCCTGTCGCTTCTTCATCGCCATCGGCATGACAGAGGTCATCGGCTCGACGCCCTCGATGTCGACGTCCGCCAGCTGCTCGACAAAGGCGAGCATGGCGTTCAGCTCGCCCTGAAGATGCGGAACTTCGTCATCCCTGACCGCGATCCGCGCCAAATGCGCGATCCGGCGGACGGTAGTTGCGTCGACCGACATTATATATATGGCCTCGACCAGGATTTTCAGCTTGCGGTATAGCAGAGGCCGGTTTTGCACCGCAACCGGCCTATCCGGCCGCCTGAACCGTCAGGCGGTGGCGGAATTGCGCCTGCCGCGCAGGATCTGGTCGGCCTCGGTGACAATCCGGCCGACGATTTCGGCCGCCGGCGGGATGTCATGGATCAGTCCGACGGCATCGCCCGCGATCACCGCCGCAATGTCGAAATTGCCGGCAGCCCTGGCGGCGGAATATTCGGCCGCCACGGCCTGAACATTTTGCATCAGCTCGACCTCGCGGCCCATCCAGCGCCGGGCGTGATCATTGACCAGACAACGACCATTGAATGGTGCCGGCCACACATTGTTGCGAGAGATATCGAAGATGATGCTGCGGATTGAGTTTCCGCTGGTGGCCGCGCAAATGCGCTTCTTGGCCTCCTCCGCGCCGTCGCATTCGACACTGGCGTAGAAGCGGGTGCCCAGCAGAACGCCGGACGCGCCGAGCATCATCATCGCTGCGAGCCCGCGCCCATCGGCGATGCCACCGGCGGCTGCGACCGGCACGCGGCCGGCTGCGAGGTCCACAATCGCCGGCACAATGTCGAGGGTAGTCCGGGAGGCGCCATGCCCGCCGGCCTCCGTACCCTGGGCCACCAAGACATCAGCGCCGGCGTCGAGCGCCTGTTTCGCCATGTCCTCGGCTTGCACCTGACAGATCAACAGCGCGCCGGCCGCCTTGATGCGCGGCGCAAACGGCCTGGGATCACCGAACGAGAGCATCACCGCGCGAGGTCGCGCGGCGAGCGCGACTTCCAGGAGTTCCGGCCGCTTTGCCAGGCTCCAGGTGATGAAACCGATGCCGAAGGGCGTCGCGCATGATTTGAGCTTGGCGGTTTCCTGCTCGAGCCAGTCCCTTTCGCCATAGCCGCCGCCCAGAATGCCAAAGCCACCGGCCTCGCTGACCGCTGCGGTCAATCGCGCGCCTGCGATCCCGTCCATCGGCGCGGACAGTATCGGATGCTTGATTCCCAAGACCCCGGTCAGTGCGGTGCTGATAGGCATGTCCCCTCCTTGCGCGGCGCAACACAATAAGCGGCCCGCACGGATGCAGGAATTGCATATTCGAGAACAGTCATATCGCAAAAATCGAACAAGTGCCGGCAGCGCTTAGGCCGATTTCGCCGCTACGAAATTATTGCCCTCGCATTCACAGGCGAAAACTGCGGCTTTGCATCGCAGTTGCAGCAAGCGAACCGAAAAATTTTGGATTGCGCGCACCTCCTGCGTTAGGATGCCGCGCTGGCCAGCGCAAACAATAAACTCCCGGGAGGAACCGCGATGCGTAACGCATTCGTATTGTGCTGCTCTGTTGCTTGGTTGGGTATGGTCGGAGCGGCGAACGCCCAAGACTGGACCAAATCGAAATGGGGCCCGAACGACGAGATCGGCGCCGCCAACAACATGTCGCCGGAGATCGTGCTCAAGGCGGCAAGCCTGATCAAGACCGGCAAGACCTATGCGCTCGGTATCGAGACCAACTCCAAGACACCGGCCTATCCGCCGCGCACATTCAAGGTCCTGGTGCTCCAACCCGGCCAGGCCGGTGGCAGCGGCATCGGCCCCAACCAGGTTACCTACAATGACGACATCATCGAGGGCTGGGTCGGCATCGGCAGCCAGATCGATGGTCTCGGCCACATCGGCGTCGACTTCATCTATTACAACGGCAACAAGTCGACCGACTTTGCCGCCGCCGACGGCTTGAAGAAACTCGGCGTCGAGAAAATCCCGCCGATCGTGACCCGCGGTGTGCTGCTGGACATGGCCGCCTACTACAACACCGACATCGTCAAGGAAGGCACGGCCTTCAACGTCAAGGAAATCGAGGAAGTTGCCAAGAAGGAGGGCGTCGAAATCCGTCAAGGCGACGTCGTGCTGTTCCATACCGGCTGGACCAGCCTGATCGGCAAGGACGACAAGCGCTACAATGCGGGCGAGCCCGGCGTCGGCGTCGAGGGCGCGAACTATCTCGTCAGCAAGGGCGTGGTCGCCGTCGGCTCGGACACCTGGGCCGTCGAAGCGATTCCCTTCGAGGCCAAGGACGTCTTTCCTGTGCACCAGATCTTCCTGCCGAAGTCCGGGACCTACATTCTGGAGAATATGAACTCTGAGCAGCTCGCTGCCGACAAGGGTTACGAATTCCTGTTCGTCCTTGGCGTGCCCCGGATCACTGGCGCGGTTCAGGGCATCATCAACCCCGTGGCAATTCGCTAGCCCTCCTTGGCGGAACGTGGCGCTCGCTCGCGCGCCACGTTTCGATCCGGCTTTGCCCAACCGGCCGCTTGCATGCTAAGCGCTACGTCGATGCCGGCCCCCGTCCTTCCCCTGATCGATGCAGCGTTCCACTGGGGCGATCGCGGCGCGCTGATCGGCCTCGATCTCGGCACCAAGACCATTGGGGTCGCCGTTTCCGACCCCGATCGAAAGCTCGCAACCGGCGTGGAAACTATCAAGCGCAAAGCCTTCAAGGCGGATGCGGCGCGACTGATCGCGATTGCAACCGAGCGCAAGGCGGTCGGATTCGTGCTCGGGCTTCCGATCAACATGGACGGCAGCGAGGGCCCGCGCGCGCAATCGACCCGCGCCTTTGCGCGCAATCTCGCAGACCGCACCGAGCTTGCAATCGCGCTATGGGACGAGCGACTGTCGACGGCGGCGGTCGAGCGTGAGCTGATCGGGATGGACGTGAGCCGAGCCAGGCGCGCGGAGGTGATCGACGAGCATGCCGCGATCTTCATCCTGCAGGGCGCGCTCGACCGGCTGGCCAATCTCGGCAAGTCCTAGAAGCACTCTTCGCACTCAGACGTAGGCAAGCACCACTGGTCCGATGCCAGCATTCGCATCCCTTCTCGGCGGGCACATTTGCGAATGTCTGCATCAACCACTAGCAAATGATTGATGCTGGTGGAGCTCTGGATTTGACGTTCGCATGACGGACTCGCGGCACATAGGTAGCGAATGTCAAATCCGCTCCACTAGCGTGGTTTGGATCACGCTGGCCAGGTTGATCGCGGCGTGAACGATCACCGTCAGCCAGGTGGACTCGGTCCGCCACCTGAAATAGCCAAGGATCAGCCCGATGACGAAGATCTCCGACAGGTAGAAGGCGTTGTACTGGATGTGCAACGCCGTCCAGACCGCCGACGTCAGCACGACGGCGCCAGCCGGACCGAGGAAGGATTGCGACCATCCGCGAAACAGAAAGCCACGCACCACAAGCTCTTCGGTGATCGGCACGAAAACGAACAGCGCCGCAAGGTAGACGGCAAGCCATCCCGAAGCCCTCGCGCTGCGCAAGGTGTCGATGGCGAATTCCGGCGGCCCCTGGCCGATCAGCCGCCCCGCCGCAAACCACGCAAGCTGCACCGCCAGCACCAGCGCCAGCGCGCGGACAATGTCCCGCCCGGCCGGCCCGTGCAGCGCCAGATAGAGGGCAAACGGCTGCCGCGCCATGCGTGTCGCGAGCCAAATCACCGCCAAGGTGAACGGGCAGCTTGCAATCATGGCCATGGCCATCCAGCCGCTCTGGTGCATCAGGCTTTTCAAATCGGCGGGCGGAAGATCGAGCGGGATGTTGTACCAGATCAGAAGCAGGACCAGCGTCACCATGGCGCCGAGAGCGCCGGCCGCATGCGCGATCACGCCAAAGAACGTCGTGCCCAGGAAATACCAGTTGCGCGGCGGACGATACCGGGGGACATCAGCGACAGCAAAGTTTTCAAGGGATGACTTTTCAAGGGATGACATGGCCTTCTCCGCAACCTTCGTCGCGCGGTTGCGGAGGCGGGTTCGATGCCCTCAGCTGATACCCTCGACTAGCGCCCAGCGAGCCACATCGTCTCCAGCACCGCGCCGAGATTGTTCAGGCCATGCAGGACGATGGTGAGCCAGGTCGATTGGCTTCGATAGCGGAGATAGCCCAACCAGAGGCCGAGGCAAAACACCTCGCCGAAAAAGTACCAGTCATATTGCAGGTGCAGTCCGGTCCACACCAGCGACGACAAGACGATGGCGCCGGGCACCTTGAGAAACGATTCCGACCAGCCGCGATAGAGAAATCCACGCGCGAACAATTCTTCCGAGATCGGAGCGGCGGCGCAGAACGCCGGGATCAGGAGCCAGACCGCGTGATCGTTGCGCGCCGATTTCAGCACATCTACCATGAAATCCGGCGCAAGATCCCGCCCCGTCGCGTGTGACACGACATCCCAGCCCACCACGATCAGAACCAGGCCGCCGGCGCCGATCGCAAATTCGCGCCACGAGGCCAAATGCAGCGAGAGATAATCGGTGAAAGACGTGCTCGTCATGCGGATTGCAACCCACAGCGCGATCAGCACCGTCGGCAATCCTCCGATCACCGACAGCGCGATCGCAAGTCCGCTTCCTGCGATCACCTGGATCGCGCTTCCCAGGTCGACAGGGCCGCCCTGCCGCAGAACGAAAAACGCAACGACGGCGATCTGGCCGAGAAACATTGCGGCAAAGACCGCAAAGCCCCAGAGCGCGGTGCCCCAGAATCCAAAGATCCGGAGAGGTGGACGCGCGGGCTCGATGAGATCAGGCTGATTTTCGGGATTGAGCGAGTCCATCAACTGAATTTCGATTTGGACAAACTATCTCTCAGCATTGTCCTGCCCGACCTTGCGTCGGGCATCCATGTCTTTTTTCAAAACAAGAAAGTAAGGCGTGGATGGCCGGGTCAAGCCCCGGCCATGACGGAGAATAATTGGTCATGGCAGCGCCCGTTCGAGCAGCGCGCCGACATCCGACGGCGCCAGATCGACCGCGCCATACATGCTTGGATGGGTGGCCGCAAGGCGCGTGGCCGCAAACAGCTCGGCGTGATGCGGCGAGACCTTGTTCAGGGCTGCTGAGGCCGCAAGCAGCACCAGTCTTTCCACCGCGAGCCGCGCGACCCGTTCGCTGTCGAGCCTGCGAAATAGCTTGCCAATCAGGCTCACGGCATCAGCCGCGCCCGGCAGGCCCTGTGTCTCCTCCGAAAGCTGGCGCAGGATCGCACGCGCCGCATCGGCCTCGCGCGACAGCGCCCGGAGCACATCGAGGCACATCACATTGCCCGAACCTTCCCAGATCGCGTTGACGGGCGACTCCCGATAGTGCCGCGCCAAAATACCCTCCTCGACATAACCATTGCCGCCAAGGCATTCCATCGCCTCATAGAGGAATGGCGGCGCGCTCTTGCAGACCCAGTATTTGATCGCCGGCGTCAGCAGCCGCATATAGGCGGCTTCGCTGGCGTCTTCAGGCGTTCGATCGAAGGCGCGACAGAGCCGCATGACGAGCGCGATCGTCGCCTCGACGTGCAGCGCCATGTCAGAGAGCACCGCCCGCATTAGCGGCTGATCGGCGAGATGTTTCTGAAACACGCTCCGGTGCCTGGCATGATGCAGCGCATGCGCGAGCCCTGACCGCATCAGCCCCGCGGAAGCGATTGCGCAGTCCTGGCGCGTGAGCTGCACCATCTGGATGATGGTACGGATGCCCTTGCCCTCCCCGCCGACCGGCTCGGCATAGGCGCCGACGAACTCGACCTCGCTTGACGCGTTGGAGCGGTTGCCGAGCTTGTCCTTCAGCCGCTGGAACTGGATGGCGTTGACCGATCCGTCCGGCACGAAGCGCGGCATGAAGAAGCAGGTCAGTCCGGCTTGCGCCTGCGCCAGCACAAGAAAGCCATCGCACATCGGCGCCGACATGAACCATTTGTGCCCGGTGATACGATAGCCATCGCCGTCGCGCGCGGCGCGTGTCATGTTGGCGCGCACGTCAGTGCCACCCTGCTTCTCGGTCATGCCCATGCCGAGCGTCATGCCGCGCTTGGTCCACCATGGCGCGAACGACGGATCGTAGCTTTTCGTTGCGATCACCGGCATGGTCTTGGCCAAGAGATCAGGCTGCGCGGCGAGCGCCGCAACCGAGGCGCGGGTCATCGTGATCGGGCAGAGATGGCCGGTCTCGACTTGCGCGGCGATATAGAACTTTGCCGCCCGCACCACCTCGGCAGCCGCGCCCGCGGGTTTGCCATCGACGGTCCAGGTCGAATTATGCACGCCCGCATGCGCGCTGTGCGCCATCAGCTCGTGATACGAGGGGTGAAACTCGACCTCGTCGCGCCGGTTGCCTCGCGCATCGAAGGTGCGCAGCTTCGGCGTGTTCTCGTTGGCACTCCGCCCGCGCGCGGCCATCGCGGCCGAGCCCCAGTGACGGCCGAAGTCGGTCAGCTCGTTTTCCGCCGCCCCGCCGCCGAATGTGTTAACCGCCTCGAGCAGCGGCCGGTCGCAGCCGAAGAGATCGACATCCTCGAAAGGCGGCGGCTGGTTGAATACCTCGTGGGTTGCGAAGGTGGGTTTTGTCATGGCCATACCTTCTCCGCCAACAGCAGAGCAATCCTGGCGCCTTCAGCGTACGAAATCGTCGGATCGAGCGTCTGGGCGAAATTCCTGACCTCATCGATCGCCGCGCGCCCGCGCTCTTCATCGTCCGAACCGATGACCTCCGCGAGCCTCTTCATGATCTCGGCACTGCAGGTGACCTTCTCGACCGCAGGTGCAAGTTCCTCTGGTGTACGCATTGGCTGATATGGAGGTAGGGGCGTCGGGTTCCTCGGTTTGCGGGGTGTTTGGAAGATCCTCAAGATCCCCCTTCGAGTCTCTTTGTCCGGCATCTCACTCCTCCGCTCCCGATGACGGCCAGCCGCCAGGACTCACTTCCGGCGCGGTTCGATAGGGAAATCATAGGCCGGCCATGCCGCGCCCGGCAGCGAAAAGTGCCACCACTCTCTGAAATAGTTGACAAATCCTTGGTCTCGCATGGCAGCGACCAATTCTCCGCGCCAATGGCGCTGTTCCCTTGTGATCGCGCCTGACGCCGTATGCCCCTTCATGTCGGTGCAGTCATAGCCGGTGCCCATATCGATGCTGCCCTCCGGCGCGCGCATAGCCACCGGCGCGGTGCAGTCGGCGTAAGTTTTTGCCGGATCGAAGCTCGCGGAATTGTCCGCGGTGAGATCGACCAGCGTGAGATCGAGCGCGGCGCCGGTCGAATGCTGCGAATACGGCGAGATATAGCCGAGCCGGAACAGGTCGCGTTTGTCGAATTTCGGATTGAAGCGCCGGCCGGAGTCCTTGCTGTCGCGCGACCAGGCTAGCATGTCGGCGGTCGCACGCGTCGGGCGGTAGCAGTCGAACATTTTCAGCGACAGTTTTCGCCTGGCGAGTTCCGCCTGGATCGCCTTCAGCTTGAGGCCCACCTCGCGCTTCACCACGCATTCGGCGGCGTCGTAGCCCTTCATCGGCCGGCCGATGAAATTGTTCAAGGACGCGTAGCGGATGTCTTGGATGATCGTGGGATCGACATCGCGCAAGTAAACAAAACCGCCGGGCAAGGCCTGCGCGTGGGCGATCGCAACGGACGCAGCCAGCGCAAATAGAACGACAATCGCTCTCACTGACCCTCCGCCTTGTCCCTGCCCGGCCGAAAGAATCCGCAAGGCATTTCAGCCCCTCGTTTACCGCAGCGGAGAACGACCGGGGGATAACTTTTTCGCTCGGTTTTGGCCCTTGCTCATCGCCAAAACCCCGCCTATAGCTCTGGCTTTAATGACATCGCCATCGAAATCGACCTTCGTCCTTGGTCACCGGCATCTGCTGGGAATCGAGGGCCTTTCCGCTGCCGACATTACCGGCCTCCTCGACCTCTCCGAGGAATATGTCGAGCTCAACCGCCAGATTGACAAGAAACGCACCTCGCTGCGCGGGCGCACCCAGGTCAACCTGTTTTTCGAGGCCTCGACGCGAACCCAATCATCGTTCGAGATCGCAGGGAAACGGCTGGGCGCCGACGTGATGAACATGTCGGTCTCCTCGTCCTCGATGCGCAAGGGCGAGACCCTGCTCGACACCGCCATCACGTTGAACGCCATGCATCCGGACATCCTGGTGGTGCGGCATCACGCATCCGGCGCGGTGGAACTTCTCGCGCGCAAGGTTGACGGTTCCGTGATCAATGCAGGCGACGGCGCCCACGAGCATCCGACCCAGGCGCTGCTCGATGCGCTCACGATCCGCCGCAACAAGGGCCAGATCGAGGGGCTGGTGATTGCGATCTGCGGCGACGTGCTGCATTCGCGCGTGGCGCGCTCCAACATCCTGCTGCTCAACACCATGGGCGCGCGGGTGCGCGTGATCGCGCCCTCCACGCTTCTGCCGCCCGGCATCGAGCGTATGGGGGTCGAGGTCGCGCGCGACATGCGTGAAGGCCTGAACGGCGCTGATATCGTCATGATGCTGCGCTTGCAGCGCGAGCGCATGAACGGTTCGTTCGTGCCGTCGTCGAGCGAATATTTCCACTATTTCGGGCTCGACCAGAAAAAGCTCGCTTACGCAAAGCCCGACGCGCTGGTGATGCATCCGGGACCGATGAACCGCGGCGTCGAGATCGACTCGATCGTGGCCGACGGCGCGCAATCGTTGATCCGCGAGCAGGTCGAAATGGGAGTGGCGGTGCGGATGGCGGTGCTGGAAGCGCTCGCCCGCAACCTGCCAAACTACTGATGATGCTGATCGACCGACGCCCGATCCTGCTCGCCAATGCGCGGGTGATCGATCCGTCGCGCGACCTTGATGCCCCCGGCGACGTCTTGATCGCCGACGGCGTCATCCGCGACAGCAAGCGCGGCATCGGCGTCGCCGGTGTCCCCGAGGGCACCGACATCGTCAACTGCGCCGGCAAGATCGTCGCGCCCGGTCTCATCGACATGCGCGCCTTTGTCGGCGAGCCAGGCTATAGCCATCGCGAGACCTTTGCGTCCGCGAGCCAGGCGGCTGCGACGGGCGGTATCACCACCATCATCTGCCAGCCCGGCACCGAACCCGTGATCGACAATTCCGCAACCGTCGATTTCGTACTGCGGCGCGCCCGCGACACCGCGATCGTCAACATCCACCCGATGGCGGCGCTGACGAAGGGCCTGCACGGCGCGGAGATGACCGAGATCGGTCTGTTGAAGGCCGCCGGCGCGGTCGCATTCTCCGATGGCGACAAAAGCGTCACCAATGCGCAGGTGATGCGACGCGCGCTGACCTACGCGCGCGATTTCGACGCGCTGATCGTGCATCACACCGAAGACCCGGATCTCGTCGGCGAAGGCGTGATGAACGAGGGCGAGTTCGCCGCACGCCTCGGGCTCGAGGGCATTCCCGACGCGGCCGAAGCCGTCATGCTCGAGCGCGACATGCGCCTGGTTGCGCTGACCCGCGGACGCTATCACGCGGCCTCGCTGACCTGCATGGCGTCCCTGGAGATATTGAAGCGCGCGCGCGACGCGGGGCTAGCCGTCAGCGCCTCGGTCTCGATCAATCACGTGACGTTGAACGAAAATGATATCGGCCCCTACCGCACCTTCCTGAAACTGTCGCCGCCGCTGCGCACCGAGGACGACCGCCGGGCGCTGGTCGAGGCGCTGGCAAACGGCCTTATCGACGTCATCATGTCCGACCATAATCCGCAGGACGTCGAGGTGAAGCGGCTGCCGTTCGCGGAGGCCGCACCCGGCGCGGTCGGCCTGCAAACCATGCTGCCGGCCGCGTTGCGGCTGATCCATAATAACGAAATGGACTGGAAGACCCTGATCCGTGCGATGTCGACGCGTCCGGCCGAGCTGTTGGGGCTGCCAGGTGGCAGCCTTCGCGCGGGCGCGCCGGCCGACGTGATCGTGATCGACGCCGACGTGCCCTGGGTGCTCGATCGAAACGACCTGAAATCGCTGTGCAAGAACACGCCCTTCGACGAGTCGCGGTTCTCGGGCCGCGTGGTGCGCACCATCGTCGGCGGGCGCACGGTGTTTGAGCATGTGTAATGCGCGGCAAGGTTGCGCAGGGAGCACCTCCCATGGGACCTGAAGCCTTCCTGCCCGTAGCCTTTGTCATCGGCTACCTTCTCGGCTCGATCCCGTTCGGCCTTGTGCTCACAAAACTGGCCGGCACTCAGGATCTGCGCACCATCGGCTCGGGCAATATCGGCGCCACCAATGTGCTGCGCACCGGGCGCAAGGGGATCGCCGCAGCGACGCTGATCCTGGACATCCTCAAAGGCACGGCCGCGGTGGTCATCTCGGGCTATTTTGGTGGATCGAACGCGGCGATGCTCGCAGGCCTTGGCGCCTTCCTCGGCCATCTCTTTCCGGTCTGGCTCAAGTTCAAAGGTGGCAA
>Ga0306921_10002695_pt1 | contig 17841 bp, 13 predicted proteins | sample sta12Cox44000080_FD_203760 | JGI IMG/M metagenome (GOLD analysis project Ga0306921, IMG submission 203760) | Lab enrichment of tropical soil microbial communities from Luquillo Experimental Forest, Puerto Rico - statoxic.12C.oxic.44.000.080 (v2)... | ecosystem: Environmental > Terrestrial >... | reverse complement strand
CGGAAGCCCTTCGCATGTAGTGCCGACCTTTTTGATCGGTTTGATGAAAACTAACGACTTAGCTCGCTGAGTTCAGCCTTATTGCGAAAGACAGGTTAGATGCGTGAGCGCCCATAGGCTGTTACGATAATTTACGATCGCGTTATCACCGCGGTCAGCAACATCGAAAAACAGATTCAAATCGAGGCCACAGTTCAGGTCTCGCGCGCCGTAGCTAGTCCATCGCCTCGAGAGCGGCCATTACTTCGATGCCGTCCCACAGATTCTGCAGGCGGATGTTTTCGTTGGCGGAGTGCTGGTTGTTGTCGTAATTCGCGATGGGCACGGTGATGGTGGGTGCGCCTACAGCCTTCTCGATCATCTCCAGCGGCACGCTTCCGCCCATGGTCGGCAGCTTGACGACTGGGCCGCGGGCGCTTTCGACAGCGGTAATGACTTCCTTGGCGATGGGGAGGTCCATGGGAGTGCGGACAGCGTTGTATCCCACGCGATCGCGGTAAACGAAGGCGACACGCGGATGTGCGAGGAGCGTTGGCTTGTCGGGCGGGGCACTGGTGATGAAGTAGCCCTGCGAGGCGATGTAGTCAAGGACCCACTGCTGCTGCGTCTTCCAGTCGAGGCCTTTGACGAGACGCATGTCGATGTCGACCGTCGCTGTGGAAGGCACGACGTTGTTGGCTTTCTCCCCGACGCGGGCGGAGGCGAATCCGTCGATGTTGAGCGTGGGTTCGTTGAGGAGTTCGAGCAGAGGCTTGCCGCCTCCGTTGGTGTGCCCGAGGGCGAATTCCTGGCGAAGTTTTTCTTCGTTGTGCGGAGCTTCTGCGATGGCCTGCTGTTCGAGCGGCGTCAGCGGCGCGATGCCGTCGTAGAAATGCGGGACGAGCACGTGGCCATCGGCGTCTTCCATGCCGCCGAGCAGTTGCGCGAGCATCATCGCGGGGTTGGGCGCGAAGTTACCGTAGTGTCCGCTGTGCAGCTCGCGGTTAGGGCCGTAGAGCGTGACGGCGATGTGGGTGACGCCGCGCGCGCCGAAGACGACGCTTTGCCGTCCGCTCTGGTCGACCGGGCCGTCGCAGATCAGCCAGACGTCTCCGCCAAGCTGGTCGCGATATTTCTCGAGCACGGCGCCAAGGTTGGTTGAGCCGGCTTCTTCTTCACCCTCCCAGACGAAACGCAGATTGGCCTTGATGGGGATGTGCGCGGACTGCAGCGCGTCGAGCGCGGCGAGCTGCGCGAGGATGGCAGCTTTATCGTCGGAAGCGGAGCGCGCGTAGATGCGGGGCTCGCCGTTAACCTGCTTCGTTACGGGCGTGAACGGCGCTTTGGTTTCCCAGTCGTCGGGGTTCACGGGCTGTCCGTCGTAGTGGGCGTAGAAGACGATGCTGTGTTTCGCGCCAGGTGTTTTGATTTCGCCGTAGACGACCGGGTTGGAGCCGGCGGCTATGAGTTGTTGTGCCTCGACATGACGTTGCTTGAGCGCCGCGACGAGGGCGTCAGCGTTGCGCTGAATGTTGGGCTTGTCGCTGGCAACGTTGGGGATCGCGAGGAGAGTGGTGAACTCCTGCAGGATCTGTTGCTCGTGGGCGACGCGGTAGTCGTGGGCAGCGGCGCCTGAGGATTGGGCGAGAAGGGAAGTGGAGAGGATGAGCGAGAGAATTAGCGGTCGGAGCATGGGATGAATATACGACAGGGTGATCGGGCTGAAGTCTTCGCGGGGGTGGGCCGTCGGCTGAAGCCGACTTGTTCTATTAACTTCGCAGCTGTCCGCAGGCCCACGGCTCAAACAATGCCGCCCTTCGGGCTCAACCGAGCGAGTGCTAGGCCACGATCTGCCGGGTTACTCCCACAATTGCCAGCCGCAGGCAATTGTCGACCACGCACGAAAAGACCGACTCAAGCAAAACAAGCTTGCGTGGGGCACCCGACGTCATTTTTCGACGAACAATTTCAGACTGGCAAGGGCTTCGTCCCATTGGGCCGAAACAGAGGCGAGGAACGTTCGCAGGTCATCGAGGGGACGCGGATCGAGGATGAAGCGGCTTTCGCGGCCAGCACGCGAGCAGTGGACGATGCGGGCTCTCTCCAGCACCCGAAGGTGCTTCGTGATGGCCTGGCGCGTGAGACGCGAACCGCGAGTGAGTTGCGAGATGGAACGTGGCTGTCCGTCGCCAAGCTTGGTGAGCAGCGACAGCCGCGTCTCGTCGCCGAGAGCGGCGAAGACAGGCGCTTGCGTCCGCTGGTTGGTGGATGAGCGGCTAGGGCTTCTGCGTGACATGGTGGGCGATGTTCTGCATCTGGACGGTCCAGCCGCCATCGTTCTTGCGGAATGCAAAGTCGCAGCGATCGGCGGGCAGCTTGTCGAAGCCGGACTCGGTGAGCGTGAGGAGCGTGCCGACCGAAGTCGGTTCCAAGTGGAACTCAACGAGCGTTTCGTTTTCCATGTCGACGGAGTTGTCGTCCTTCATGGGGTGCCAGGTGAAAGAGAACAGGCGCTCGGGTTCCATCTTCTGAACGATGGCTTCCCAGGTGAGACGCTCATAGCCGGGATAAAGGACTTTGCCGCGCACGAGCTGGCCGGGAGTGAATGGCCCCTCGAGAGCAACGCGGAACCACTCACCGAATTCCTTGTAGTCGGTAAGGGCGCGCCACACCCGGGAGACGGGAGCTTTGAGTTCGATTTTCTTCTCGATACGGTCAGGCATATCAGGCAACCTCCAGGTTGCATGTTAGACCGTGCCCGCAGGAAAAGCAACCGGAGGGTTGCGTATATTGTGGCGCGCTCGAGCTCACGCCCCTCGCGAGCTCGGGTCGCCGCTGGAAACTGGCTCGCTGTCCTGACTCCGCGAACCGCCTGGTGTGTAAACCATGTCCCCGATTTGCTCTGTATAGTATCTGCGTGGTTTATACCTTGTTTGAGCCGTGGGCTTCCGTTCACGAAAAAGCGCCGGTTGGAAAAACGAGCCGCATAGCGGCGGCATAAACATACCGCAACCCCTGTCACACATTCTTTATGCACAATTCACGGTGCGTTGACACATTCACCGCGCTGCCCGGATACAGTATCCGCAATAGCAAACCTGATCGGAGAGAGTGGGGAGGCGGCCAAACAGCCACTCCCCGATTTTCTTGCCCGCATATCCCACAATCAAGTACCACAGTCGTGATTGACCATTTTGCAACCGTAGACTCACGTTTTCCTCGGTGTTTCCGTGTCCTCCATGGTGAAAATGTTCGCAACTTGAAACTCCACTCCCCGCCCCACTACCATTCTTCTGTTATGCCCGTCGCTACCCAACCAAAGAGCACCGCCTACTCCCCAATACACGCCCCTCGCGGCAACCAGCTCTCCTGTAAGGGATGGGCGCAGGAAGCCGCCATGCGCATGCTGATGAACAACCTCGACGAGGAGGTTGCCGAGCGCCCGCAAGACCTCGTTGTCTATGGGGGCACCGGTCGCGCCGCCCGCAACTGGGACTGCTACCACGCCATCGTGCGCTCCCTGCGCGAGCTCGACAACGACGAGACCCTCCTCGTCCAGTCCGGCAAGCCGGTCGCCGTCTTCCGCACCCACGACTACGCCCCGCGCGTGCTTATCTGCAACTCCAACCTTGTGGGACATTGGTCCAACTGGGAGCACTTCAACGCGCTGGAAAAGCTCGGCCTCATCATGTACGGCCAGATGACTGCCGGCTCGTGGATCTACATCGGCTCACAAGGCATCATCCAGGGCACTTACGAAACCTTCTCCGCTGCCGGCAAGAAACACCTCGGCGGAGACCTCGCAGGCAAGCTCATCGTCTCCGGCGGCATGGGCGGAATGAGCGGCGCGCAGCCTCTCGCCGCCACCATGACTGGCGCCTGCTACCTCGGCATCGAAGTCGACCCCGAGCGCATCAAGAAGCGCCTGCGCACCGGCTACTGCGACTTCATGGTGAACTCGCTCGATGAGGCGCTGCGCATCATCAAGAACGCCGTCCGCAAAAAGGAGAACATCTCGGTCGGCCTCGTCGGCAACTGTGGCGACATCATCCCCGAACTCGCCGAGCGCGGCGTAGTCCCCGACATCCTCACCGACCAGACCTCCGCCCACGACCCGCTCAACGGATACGTCCCCAGGGGCGTGTCCCTCGAAGCCGCGCTCGAACTCCGCGCCCGCGATTCCAAGGTGTATCTCGAACGCTCGCTCGACACCATGGCGCGCCACGTCGAAGGTATGCTCAAGCTGCGAAGGATGGGCTCCGTTACCTTCGACTACGGCAACAACATCCGCAAGTTCGCCTACGACCACGGCGTCAAAGACGCCTTCGATTTCCCCGGCTTCGTGCCCGCTTACATCCGTCCTTTATTCTGCGAAGGCCGCGGACCGTTCCGCTGGGCAGCGCTCTCCGGCGATCCCGCCGACATTCATGCGACCGACGACCTCGTGCTGCAGATGTTCCCGCACGACCGCGTCCTCAGCCGCTGGATCGCGCTCGCGCGCAAGCGCATCAAGTTCCAGGGATTTCCCTCGCGGATCTGCTGGCTCGGCTACGGCGAACGCGCCGAATTCGGACTCGCCATGAACGACATGGTGAAATCCGGCAGGCTCAAGGCCCCCATCGTAATGGGCCGCGACCACCTCGATACGGGCTCGGTCGCCTCGCCCTACCGCGAGACTGAGTCCATGAAAGATGGCAGCGACGCTATCGCCGACTGGCCTTTACTCAACGCGTTGCTGAACACTGCAAGTGGTGCGTCGTGGGTCTCCATCCACAACGGAGGAGGCGTGGGCATCGGCTATTCGCAGCATGCCGGACAAGTTACCGTCGCCGACGGCACCGACCAGATGGCCCACCGCATCGAACGCGTCCTCACCAACGACCCCGGCATCGGCGTCGCGCGCCACGTGGACGCCGGCTACGCCGAAGCCAAATCGTTCGCCCACGAAAAGTGCATCAAGATCCCTATGGCGAAGCCGTAGGTGCTACTAAGCGGCCACTCGGATGCTGTGCACAGGGTGAGTCCGCTTATGACGTCTCCGATCGCTCACAAAAATGGCCGATCAACGACCATCTCAAAGGGAGGCGGCGGCGGGGCCGCATCATTTCTCGGCCGTTGGCAAAAGCGTGGAATGGGAAGATGTCGACGGGCCCACAAGTAGCTTCCCTTGGCAATTGTGGGATTACAAGGGACCAAAGGGCAGGGCTTCCGCCGTGCCCGCAGCCCTTGCATCGCGGCAAAAAGATGTTCATCATGGGCGCATGCAAACTGTATTCGAGGCAGCGGGTGGCAGCGACGGCCTGCGCCGTCTGGCCGACGCCTGGCACAAGCGGGTGATGGCCGACGAGGTGGTGGCCCATGCGTTCAGTCACGGATTTCACCCCCAGCACGTCGAGCGACTCGCCGCTTATTGGGCCGAGGCGCTCGGTGGCCCGACTACCTATTCCGATTCCTATGGCGACGAAACCTCGGTCGTCAAGATACACAGCGGGAACGGAGAGCACGATGAAATGAACCGCCGTGCGATTGCCTGCTTCGACCTGGCTTTGGAAGACGTCGGACTCGCTAACAACGATGTTCTGCAGCAAGTGCTGCACGACTATTTCGCCTGGGCAACCATGACAACCATGTCTCGCTACCACAGCTCCGCCGATGACGTGCCGAAGGGCCTCACCATCCCACACTGGTCCTGGGACGGACTTCAGGAGTAACACGCCGCCGTCCCACCGAGTGCCCCACACAAGCCCGGTTGTGACTTGGGTGGATCTTTTCGTCCGGACCACCAAAATCGGGTGTCCCCCACCCTTCGCCTGCTATCGGCAAAGGGTGGGGGATTTGAAGAATCACTTGCTGATTCCATGTTTTCAATGACATAGAGATAAAACAGTAACCAAATCGCTACTAAAAAATATGGTTATTCACGATTAATTATTTGTCGGTTTCCTATTGCATGGATGGCGCACAATTGCCCGCTTTTGTCCCTTTGCTACGGAATGTCCTACCCATACCCGGTCGGTGGCCTACCGTCAGCTGCCGTTGGCAATTGTGGGTTCGCAGGAATTATGACTCCGCGCCATCCTCGAATGTCCCTGCTGCGTCTGCTGTTGGCGCAAGCGTGGGATTGAAATGGGGGCTCTCGAATGTCAACCGAACCTCCCGAGCTCGCGGACCCGACCGTGTACGATAGTCGAGCCCAGCCATGACCGCGATTCTCCTCACTCACGCCTCGCAACTGCTCACCTTGCGCGGCGACACACCGCGCCGGGCTGCATCCATGCGCGACCTTGGCATCGTCTCCGATGGCGCCGTGCTCATCGAGAACGGCAAAATTTCTGCCGTCGGCTCCACCGAAGGCCTCCGCAAACATTCAAAATCCGCGGAGGAAATCGATTGCACCAACAGAGTGGTTCTTCCCGGCTTCGTCGACTCCCACACGCACCCGGTCTTTGCGCATCCGCGCCTCATTGATTTCGAGAAACGCATCGGGGGAGTCAGCTATGAAGAAATCGCCGCTGCCGGAGGCGGCATTCGCTCCAGCATTCGCGGCGTTCGCGAATCGTCGCCCAACGAGTTGGCGCACCACGTCCTCAGTGCGTTGAACGAAATGTCGGCCCACGGCACTACCACCGCGGAAGCCAAATCGGGATACGGCCTCGACCTGGTGAGCGAAATCAGATCACTCAAAGCGATCCAGAACGCGGCGAGAGATTGGCCCGGCACAGTTGTCGCCACGCTCCTGGCCGCCCACGTTGTTCCACCCGAGCATCGCGACCATCCCGACGAATACGTCCGCATCGTTTGCGACGAGATGATCCCCGCTGTCGGCGGCAAGCTCGCCGCCTACGTAGACGTCTTTTGCGATCGCGGCGCCTTTAGCCCCGAGCAGTCCCTCCGCATCCTCGGCGCCGCAGTCGCCAACGGACTCATGACGCGCCTCCACATCGGCCAGCTCACCCACACAGCGCTTGAAGTCTTCGCCGAGTTCCATCCCGCCAGTGTCGATCACCTCGACCACCTCACCGATGCCGACATAGCCTGGCTCGGCAAGACCGACACTGTCGCGACGCTCCTGCCCGCGGCCAATTACTTCCTCGGCCTCAGCGCGTTCCCGCCCGCTCGCAAGCTCATCGACGCTGGGGCCGCCGTGGCCCTTGCCACCGACTACAATCCCGGCACGTCGCCGACAACTTCAATGCCGTTCGTCCTCTCCGTCGCCTGCACTCACATGAAGATGACTCCCGCCGAAGCCATCTCCGCCGCCACCCTCAACAGCGCCTCCGCCGTCAACCTGCAACACCGGAAGGGAAGTCTCGAGCCCGGCAAAGACGCCGACATCGCCATCTTCGACGTGCAAGACTACCGCGAAATTCCTTACTGGTTTGGTGTGAACCGCTGTTGGAAGACGTTCCTGCAAGGTCGCGCGAGAGCTTTTTCGACGGCGTCCTGAGCGAGGTCGGGCAGAAAGACGCGCGATCGAGTCGAGGACCCGCTGTTGTTTTTGGTTTGTCACCCTGAGCAGAGCGATTCCGCGCCTGGGCCTTTCGATCGGAGTCGCAGATGTAGCCGCCCTATCAACCGATGACGAGTCTGGCTAACACTGCACTTCGCAAACCACTAACCACGGCCTTCTCACGGCTGCACCGGCACATCCTGATTCGCCGGACACGTCTTGTCCGACACCGGCGAATGATTCACGCTAAACACCCCAAACGGATACTTCGACAAATCCGACGTCCGCACATTCGTGGCCGAGCTCGAAATATCGCGGTCCCACCAGATCGCGCCCCGCTGATCGTGAATCCTCGCCAGTTCCCCCACACATCCGACAACGTCGCGGATTGAATCGCACACCGGACCCCTGGCGTAAACACCCTGTCGTATTTTGCCAGCAGTTGCGACTTCGTTTTAAACACGGTCGCCTTGCCATCGGGGTATGCCGAATTTAGCGGATACCGCACCATCGCGACAACTTCCTGCTTCTGGTTTGCCTCGATCGCCTTCTGAAACTTGCTGAAGAACACCTTCGCCGGATCGCAGTCAGGTAGCGTGCACTCCGTCTTCTCCTGCGCAAACGTCATCGCGGATAACAGGGCGAGCAGTAGGGAAGCAGCAACCGCAGCAACTACCGAGACTCCCAATTTCCGGCAGGCAAAATTCATGCGCACAAGTCTAGCCTGCTGCGGTAGGCAACGGGTAACCCCGTCGTCGGCGACCGGGTGACCCCGGTTGCCCCACTCAACCTTGCTTTGAGGTTCGCCTTATCTGACAACTGACGATCACTGATCACTTCTTGACCGTTGCACCAACGTGCGCGCCATGGCTATTCTTACCGTGCTCGCATATTTCGATGCCAAAGCTCTACACGCCTCGCGATGCCGCCCAAGTGCTTGGGATCAGCTACTCCTCGCTCAAGCAATGGATTTATCGCGGAAAACTGAAGACCGTCCAGACCCCCGGCGGGCATCACCGCATACCGGAATCGGAAATCGACCGCTTTCTGCCTCGAGTCACGGTTTCAGGCTCGGTCAAAAAGCGTCGCCGCACCTTTCGTCGTATCAGCGGACGCAATCAGCTGGTTGGCCGCGTTACCGACATCAAGCTAAGCGGACTGCTTGCCCAGGTCACGCTGGCCATCGGTGATCAGCACATCACCTCCATCATTACTGCCGACGCGGTGCGCGAACTGCGACTGCAAAAGGGCCAAATCGCCGCTGCGCTTATCAAGGCCACCGAAGTCATGATCATCATACCGGGCTGATCTGTTTGACAGTTGCGGTTCGATTCGATTTAATCGACCACACTACGCCCGTTCGGAACGGCCATGGGGGTTGGTCCATAATGTCACTTCGCCAATATGCATCGACTTTTGCCCTGTTGTGGTCTTGTCTGCTGCCTCTTACAGGTCGCGCGCAGGTCTCGGCCAGTCTGTCCGGCCGTGTGACCGATCAGACCGGCGCCGTCATTTCCCGGGCAACGGTGCGCGCCACAAATCAGGGGACTGGCCTGGTGCGTTCGACCCAGACCGACAGCGCCGGCCGCTATGAGCTGACCGTGCTTCCCGTTGGACAATACGACATCAGCGCGGTAAAAGATGGCTTCTCCGAGCGCCTCCGCTCCGGCATCTCCTTGGTGATCGGACAGGACGCGACAGTGGACTTGAGTCTCGCCGTCGGCGATGTAAAAGAGCAGGTGAAGGTGACGGGCGACGCTGCTCTGGTGAGTGCCACGACGCAAGACATCTCCGGCCTCGTCGGCGAAAAGGAAGTCGAGGCCCTGCCACTGAATGGGCGTAGTTTCGATCTGCTTCTGACCCTTAACCCCGGCATCGTGAATTTCACCTGGGAGAAAACAGGCGGCATCGGGGTTTCGAACTCCACCACCGGTAATAACTTCTCCGCCTCAGGCAATCGTCCGCAGCAGAACATGTTTCTTTTGAACGGAGTCGAGTTCACCGGCGCAGCCGAGAACAACATGCAGCCGGGCGGCCCCAGCCAGAACCTGCTGGGAGTAGAAGCGGTGCGGGAATTCAACGTACTGCGCGACAACTACGGCGCCGAGTACGGTAAGCGGCCCGGCGCGCAGGTCACCATTGTGACGCAGTCGGGCACCAACCAGTTTCACGGTTCGGCATACGAGTACCTGCGCAACAACGCCCTCGACGCGCCCAACTATTTCGATGTTGGCTCGGCGCCCCCATTCCAGCGCAACCAGTTCGGCGTGTCGTCCGGGGGCCCGATTGTGAAGAACAAGAGCTTCTTCTTCGCGAATTTCGAGGGCTTCATCCAGAGCCTTCACCAGACGTCGGTTGCCTTTGTTCCCGATCTGGCTTCGCGTGCCGCAGCGGTGCCCAGCGTCCAGCCTCTGTTGAACCTTTGGCCGACGCCGTCGCCCACCGATCCCGATTACAACGGTATCGCCGCCGTCTCCAGCAGCCCCTTGCAGACTGTCCGCGAGTACTTCGGCAACGCGCGCTTCGATCAGAACTTTTCTGCGAAGGACAATTTCTCCGTTGTGTATACCGTCGACAGTGGAAATGATGTCACTGCCACAACTCTCAACCCATACAGCACCGACTTACTTAGCCTGACCGAGCAGGTGGCGACTCTGGAAGAGACGCACGTGTTTTCGCCCACGCTGCTGAATACGGCGCGGTTTGGTTATTCACGCGCAGCCTACTTCTTCACAGGCGAGCCGACGCCCGGCACCACGGCGGCAGAGGTGCCCGGCTTCCTCGTCGGACATCCGGTAGGTGCTGTCGTAGTCGGCGGAAGCGCAGCTTCCAATCCGCAAGCGCAACTCGGATTGGCGGGCAGCAACAACGGCAGCAATCTTCGTATTGCGCGCAACCTTTATACGTACCAGGACCAGGTATCGTGGACCAAAGGACGTCAGCAATTCGAGTTTGGCGCTTGGATACAACAGTTTCAATCGAACGAAAATATCGCCCTCAGCCAGTATGGCCAAGCCACCTTCGCCAGCCTGCAAACGTTTTTGCAGGGCACGATCGGAACGTTCCTCTACAATCCCACTCCCACCAAGCTGAACTGGCGTTCACTTTTCTCTTCTCTATACGCGCAGGACACGATTCGCGCCACGCAACGGCTGACGCTGTCGCTGGGCTTCCGCTTCGAGTCCTCCACGGGCTGGAACGAGGCGCATGGCCGCGCCGCGAATTACACCTTCGCGAATGGCGTAATTTCCAGCGAGCCGCGCATCGCCAGCAGCACATTCACCACGAACAATGGGAAGTTCCTGCCCGGACCGCGGGTCGGTGTCGCGTATGCGCTTCATCCCGTGACGGTGATCAGGGCCGGCTTCGGAATGTATTACGAACTCCAGGACGCACTTGGCTACCGCATGGACCAGAACGCGCCTTTCAATCCAACCTACAGCCTTGCCTCCGTGCCGGTCTCGCATCTGCCAATTAATCCCAGTCTTCCGCCGTCTCCCAAGGCTCTGCTGGTTCCCGGAGGAGTGCAGCCAAACCTGAAGATGCCGACACTGATCTCGTGGACATTGGGCATCGAGCAACAGATCACGGCGAACACGACGTTCACGCTGCGCTATGTCGGCTCGCACGGCTATCACGAGATCGTGGGCCTTGACGCGAATACACCGGTTCCGACGATCTGCCCCGCATCGCCGTGTCCGGCGACATACCCCGGCACCTTTCCCGCGGGACTAGCGGGCACTCCCGTGCCGGCGGGTTCGTACTACATTCCGGCAGGACGGCCGAAGGCGAATCCAACACTGGCGAACACGTGGACGTGGTTCAGCTTGGTCGATAGCCTGTACAACGCCCTGGAACTCGACTTCAACCGGCGATTCAGCAATGGCCTGGCATTGCGTGGCGTGTATACCTGGTCGAAGGCGCTCGATGACGGTGACTCCGTCAATGCCACGACCGCGGGCAACGCCCCAGGGCTGGTCGCCAACCCTTATGACATCCGCGCCGACTGGGGACCCGCGACCTACGACATCAGGAACATCGGCATCATCAGCGCGGTCTATGACCTGCCGTTCGGACGCGGCCAGCGTTACGGCAGCAGCTTGAGCGGTTTCGGCGCCGTGATGGCCAGCGGCTGGAGCGTGAACAGCATCATTACCCTGCAAAGTGGATTTCCATTCACGGCGCAGCTCAGCTACAACCCATCGAACAATGGCGACACGCGTAACCCGGTGCGGCCGTTTATCAACCCCAACTTTACGGGAAACCCTATCATCGGCACACCGCAGCAGTGGTTCAATCCTGCGGTCTTTCTTCAGCCGCCACCCAACAGCGGCTTCTTCGGCAATGCCACGCGCAACAACCTGGTGGGTCCCGGACTGGCAACCTGGGACTTCTCCGCCGTCAAGAACACAAAGGTACGCGAACAACTCACTCTGCAGTTCCGGGCGGAGATCTTCAATCTGCTGAACCGGGCAAACTTCAACACACCCGCACTGATTACGTTCACGCCTTCCGGTGTATCGGGTACGGCGGGAGCAATCACCAGCACGTCGACAACGGCGCGGCAGGTGCAGTTTGCGTTAAAGCTACTGTGGTAGGGCCATGCCCAGTCCTCTCTGGCCTTGGGTGTAACTTCATAAGCGCGTGTCATCCTGAGCGGAGTTAGGACGCTCAGCGTCCCAACCCAGTCGAAGATCTGCGGTTCTCTTCGCTAACAACCGACAACTGAGAACTGGCAACTAATCGCGGGTGCCCCGTTCTAAACCAATTTAGTTAATCGTGTAGGTAAGAAAAACGTGCTATGTAGGGAGAGGCGATTCTCCGCACAAACCTCAGGATGGCGAAGTTTTATTCGGACGCCTTGCGACGGCGGATTCTGGAAGCCTATGCGCAAGGGGAAGGGACGCAAGCGCAGTTAGCCCAGCGGTTCCGCGTCAGTTTGGGCTAGGTGGAGAAAATTCGCGGCCAACAACGGCGCACGGGCCAGAGGGAGCGCGTCCCGCATCATCCCGGACGCAAGCCGAAGTTCACCGCGCCCATGCGCGAGCCACTACGGGGCTGGCTGCGGCAGCGACCGGACTCGACCCTAGTCGAGTTGCAGGAAAAATTGGCACAAGAGAAGAAATTGCGGGTGAGTGTGTAGCGTGCTGGGCAAGATGGGATTGCGCTTAAGAAAAAGTCACTCCACGCGCGCGAACGGGATACCGAAGCCAACCGCCAGCGGCGGCAAAGCTTTCTCGAGATTTTCGGCAGGCTCGCGCCGGAAAAGCTGATGTTTTTGGAGGAAAGCGGAGTCACCACCCAGATGACCCGCCTCCGTGGTCGGGCCCCGCGCGGAGAACGGATTGCGGAAGCTACACCCCAGGGCCACTGGAAAGTGTTGACCACGCTGGGGAACCATGAGCCTGCGTGGGATCGAGGCAGTCATGACCATCGAATCGCCCACCGATAGCGAGGTCTTCCTCGCTTATCTAGACCAGGTGTTGTGTCCCAAGCTACCCCCCCGGCGACGTCGTGATCATGGATAACCTGTCGACCCACAAAGTGCGCGGCGTGCGCGAGCGAATCGAGGCTTGTGCGGCCGAGCTGCTGTATCTGCCTCCGTACTCGCCCGATTTGAACCCGATTGAGAAAGCGTGGTTCAAACTCAAACAGTTCTTGCGTACTGCCAAAGCCCGCACCGCCGAGGCACTGGATCAAGCCATCAGCGAGGCTCTCAAAACCATTACCGCCGGCAATGCCTCGGCCTGGTTTCGTCATTGCGGATATGCCCTATAGAATTTCCAAAAACGCTATAGCCTGGTTTTGGCTAGGGCGGGGCATTTCTACCTCTCCATCACTGACTGGACTGGTTCGATCAGCGTGACCTGTGGCCCGCCGCGTGCCCCATCCCGCCTTTGGCGGGTGGGGATTTTCCAACGTCAGAAAAAGCACTCCAGTGCTGCGCGGCGCACGAGAAATCTGCTTCTCTATCCACCATCCACTAACCGCTACACGGCGCCCTCTTTGTGCGGATCACAGGTCAAGTCGGTGCACCTCAGATGAAATTCTTTTGACGCTAGGCGAGCAGGGGAAATGGGAGTAAGCTTTCCCGTTGTTTTTAGTCAAAAAGGAGATTTAATCATCGGAGCAAAGGCGTGCGTTTCGAAGCGAGGGTTTTCGCCCTGGCGGTGGGGGTGATGCTTGTGGTCGCTAGCGCCGCCGGACAGCAGTTTCGTACGACCAGCCGGGACCCCGCCCTTAATGCCATGCTGCACGTAAACCCAAGGTGCTGGAGCAGGCTCATGCCAGGACAAGCAGTTCAAACGCGGCTCTAAGCTCAAGCCGCTAGAGTGTATTCCGGTGGTGCTGAAGGACAAATTCGACACCGCCGATATGCCGACTACCGCCGCATCGCTCGCCAGCCTCGGGCAATAGTCTAAGTCTAGTCGGCATTCGTCCCACGGGTGTGTTGGCCAGGCCGAGGCATGGTTGTCCCTCCATTACTCGTCCGTATGCGATCCGCATTTTTTGTGGTCGCGCGAACGCATAACCGAAGTCAAGCCTTTCGCCAGGCGTCTGAGCCGAGCTGCCAGACCCTGAGCGACCGTGAGCGGAGCCGAAGGGGAGTCGAATGGCGATCTGCGGTCATCTTTCTGAGAACCGACAACAGAGCACTGACGACTACTCCAACGCTTCCGGCTTCAGACCAATCTCTCTCTCGCCGGCGGCTTTCTTCTCCCAGTACTTCCGCACCCAGGCTTCCCAGCTCTTCCCAGCCGCGGTGTCGCGTCCGGTAAACGCCAGGCCGGCAATATTGGAATACGGAATCGCGACCTTACCCGAGCCATCCTGTGGAATCACTCGAACCACCGACTCCGCCAGCGTCGCCCCGCTGCGGCGATCAAACACGTATCCTTCCACCCGCGAACCATCTTTGCGCGTGATAGTCACATCGCCGCGATAATCAAACGCTTCTTCCAGAGCAGCGCGAAGATCGTCTTGTGTCGCGAGCTCCGGCACCCATCCTTCGACCTTGTGGTGCTGCTCCCCTTCGACGACTTCTAATTCGTCAACCGTAAGATTTCGCTGTGGTTCACTCATGCGCGGCTCCCCTCAAGCCCTGGGTGCCCCATCGATTCGTTTTCTGTTGGCGAAAGCGTGGCACCGCTAATGTGCACCAGCGGATTGTACGAATGCACCGGCCGAACTTCTTCCTTCAGCATCGCCAGCGCCTGCTCATCTTTGTACTGCGTCGAGAAGGTCGCGCGCACCGTAGCCCAAAAACCTTTCCACGATCCAAAGGTGTCGTTCACGGCGGAAGCTTCATATCCGCTGTGCACCATGCAATTCGCGCATTTAGGATTGCCTGATTCTGTACCGTACTTGTCCCAATCTGTCGACTTCATCAGCTCTTGGAACGTGTCGGCGTAGCCATCTTGCAGTAGATAGCACGGCTTCTGCCAGCCGAAGATATTGTAGGTGGGCATCCCCCAAGGTGTGCACGGGTAGTCGCGCTTGCCCATCAGGAATTCAAGAAACAGCGGCGACTGGTTGAACACCCAGCGCTTCCTGCGATTCGATAGCATGGCGCGAAACAGTCGCCGCGTGCGCGCCCGTCCCAGGAAGTGCTGCTGGTCGGGAGCCTTGTCGTACGAGTATCCCGGCGAGAGCATCATCCCCTCGACGCCAAGGTCCATCATCTCATCGAAAAATGACCGCACGCTGTTGGGATCGGCGCCATCGAACAGAGTGGTATTCGTGGTCACGCGGAAACCGCGCCGAATCGCCTCGCGCATCGCGTCGACGGCAATGTCGTATCCGCCTTCACGGCAAACCGAAAAATCATGATGTTCGCGCTGCCCGTCGAGGTGAACGGAGAACGTCAGATACTTGCTCGGCTTGAATAGATCGAGCTTCTCTTTGAGCAGCAGCGCATTCGTGCACAGATAAATGTACTTCTTCCGCCGAACCAGCCCTTCGACGATCTCGGCGATCTGGGGATGCATCAGGGGCTCCCCGCCCGGAATCGAGACCATGGGCGCGCCGCACTCATCGACCGCCTGGAAGCACTCTTCTGGTGTGAGCTGCTGCTTCAACACATGTGCCGGATACTGGATCTTCCCGCACCCAGCGCACGCCAGGTTGCACCGGAACAGCGGCTCCAGCATCAGCACCAGCGGATACCGCTTCCGCCCCTTCCGATCGTTACTCTTTTGCCCCGGGACGTAGGTACTGTTCCTCCGCCCGGGCGCGGAGCTGCTGGTCGTTGGAGAAAGCGCGGTGGTTTGGAAGGGCTCGTCTCTGCCGATCGTTTGCCAAGGCAGGTGGCCGCTGAACTTTTGTTTCAGGACGTAGCTGGCCACCGTCCACATCTGCGACAACGGCACACCCATCACCCAACTCCCGTTAAAATGCGAATAAGAATTCTCTTTCATCTTTATAAATGCCAGACTCGGAGAATGTCAATGGGCAAGGACGTTAGATAAAGGGGGTCAGTTTTCAAAACTGTGAATTTCAAAGCTGACCGAGATCGGGACGCTAGAAGGAGTACAAGCTGATCAATACCGCGGAGCAGGGAAGGCGTACAAGTTGACCAATTCGGCACGACCGAAGAGGCTGGAAAAGAATCCGGGATTTGGCTCAAGACGCTCCACGGTCTTCAAAGCACGGGCGGCCTACTGCTTGCTGGCCTCACTGATGAGTTGCGCAACTTTTGAATCAACGCCGACCGGTTCAACAAAAACGATGCTGCTCGCATTCAGATACATGCGGTCGGGCCCATGCAACTCCTTGCCTCGCTTTACCAATACGTTGGTGACTTCCTTGGTTTCGGGATTGGTCCGGCTGACAACGTAGAAGACGTCAGTCAGAACCGGACTCGGCGTGCCGAAGCCTGCGAGCTTTCCGTAATAGACCGAATTATTGCTGAGAAGAACAGCCTGGTAGGGCGTGGTGAAGGTGACAGCGGTCGGGCGAGCGGCGCAGCCAGCCGTCAGAATCGTGGTGGACATCAACAGAGACAGCGAAATCCAACGTCGATTCAAGTGCTTCTCCCAGGGCCTGCGTTGCTGGCCGCAATGATCGTACATCATTCGCGACGAAGTGCCGCATTCATGGCTTCGCCGAGATGAAAAACGGCCTGACTGTGCTGTAATTCGAGTCTGCTCTGCTTAAAGCCTCATGCGAGCGTTTGAAGCGGCTGGAACGCGAAGATGGCCAGTGGGGTTCCGGTTGCAGCGGCGAGGAACGCGCCACGAGACGCCAAATGCAGGCCGCCGCCATAATGACGAACCGCTTGCGGTAGCGAGGTCGAGGTTTGAAATCGTTCTGGAGAATTAAGGCCGCCCCTCCTGAGCCGAAAAATGCGCGCGCTCGCCGCGCTAGGTGAGCCAGTCTTGTCGGTTTGGTTCGGACTCATTTGACAAGCAGATTAGCGTAACTAAAAGAAATGGAAAGGTACTTTTTTCTTTCGACGTCGGGTATGGGGAAATAGGTGGAAGGATCGGCGCCCGTGAGTCTCTCGAACACTTCCTGCGGGAAGTAGCTCTCGATGCCGTATCGCCCAAGGATGCGGAGGTCAATAGGGAAGCTTGCCAGTTTGCGGCGTTCCTCTTTCGCGAACTTCAAGTAGGGCTTCCCGCGCTTTTTCAAGTCTCTACCCACATCGCCATCAAGGACCATCGCTGCTTCTTTGCAGCCGACGAGCCAACGTGTTCGGATCGGGTTCCGCGCCGACACTGCTCTATCCGAAAGGACGAGGGCGCAACTACCGGGATTGACGTCGATGGCAGCAGGTACCAGACCGACTCAACGGGAATAGCCGATGAACGCAGTAGGGTGAATGAAGCGACCGTTTTCGAGTTCATCGAGGACAATCCGCCTCAGTAGGACCTCATCCAAGTCTGTAACAGCCTGAAACTCAGATTTGGCCTGACCTTCGCGAAAACTGTTGGACGAACAATTGTCCATTCCAGCGAGGAACTTCGAATGATTTCCTCCTACCTATCTTTATCCAAGTAAATGGTCTTAGTAATCAACGGACAGACGATGCGGTCGTAAAGAAAGCCCCATGGCGTTTAGTCTCGCCCGCACCCACACCTGTGTTGCACACCAGCCGTTTCACACCTTGTCGCTCCATCAACGCAACGAGCTTTCAAATGACAATGACTGACCGACGACTTGGTCGATGGCTGGACTGAGTCGTAATTCCCCCTATCTTCAGAGGATCTCACGAGTAATGTTGGCACTACTGCAAGCCCAATACCCCTAGAGTCGCTCATGGCGATTAGCACACAGCTAGTAAATTAATAAAGAGGTTACCGAAGGCTTTGCAAGTTTGTCTTGTCGCGCGACTTTGATAATGTCCCCATGCGGCGACATTAGAAATGTCCCCAAGCGACGAGGTTACGACATTAGAAGTGTCCCCTAAT
>Ga0306921_10002694_pt1 | contig 17845 bp, 20 predicted proteins | sample sta12Cox44000080_FD_203760 | JGI IMG/M metagenome (GOLD analysis project Ga0306921, IMG submission 203760) | Lab enrichment of tropical soil microbial communities from Luquillo Experimental Forest, Puerto Rico - statoxic.12C.oxic.44.000.080 (v2)... | ecosystem: Environmental > Terrestrial >... | reverse complement strand
CACATCGCATCCCGCAGGAGACCGGCCTTCTTCATCTCATCTAATACTTCAAGTTGGCGGTTTCGCCGTTCTATGCCTTAGATTTCCTTGCGTCATCGCAGTTGCTGTTCTCGTTGTCACCATTCGTCCGAAACACTCCTGGAACATCCAAACAGTCTACAAAGCCGCAGGTGGTCTCGACGGGTTGCTAAGGTTGGCCAGCGCATGGCACACACGGGTGCTGGAGGACGAAGAGGTTAGCCATGCGTTCAGCCACGGGTACCACCCGCAGCCCACCGAGCGCCGAAGACAACGGCGAACGCACTGGGTATTATTTTTCGACATGAAGGAATCCTCGCAGCTACCCGCAATTGCCGAACCGTGGTTTCTTGCTTTCAATGCGAGGCTTACAGTCCGTCCTGCGATGAATGCCCAGGATCTCGCTGAGGGTAATTCCGGCATCGAGCGGGCCGTTAAGAGGCTATGGCAAAGGCCGCAATGGCTTAATAAAATTACCAAACCTTGTATTTGGTTGGACATTCCTCTGCTAAAAATTCTTCTGTACAACGCAAAAAAGGTTACCGTCTGGATCTTCCAACACAACGAAGTCACTTCCCGGCCTATACCGCCAGGGGTAGCGAGTGGCGCCAATTTTGATCAATCGATCCACTTCATCCTGCCTGTGATTTGTGTAGAGGTCGAGATGCAATCTACTGCGCTTCCCTGAACGCCTTTCGGGATCCCGCTGCAAGGACAGATTGGGTCCATTTCCGTCCGGGTCACGAAGTACCACCCAGTCGCCGGTTGCCGGCTCGCGTGGGACGTAGCGGAGCGCCTGCTGCCAAAACTCCAGCATTTTGTCGAACTCGTAACAGTGAATGACAATCGAACCAATCTTCATCGTTCATGCTCCGGAGAGTTCGTTTAAGTATGCAGGTTTCCGCTGACGTCGTTTGCCAGGACCTTGAATCTAAGACAGGATGCTGCATCGTGCTAGTCAAAAATTGGTCTTCTTCCTGCGAGTTGGAATCTTTCGAATAAAAGGGGTTGCTCAAAATGAAGACCCTGTCTACAACGGTACTCACTCTGTGGTTCTTATTCGCTTCGTTTGCAACGGTGAGGGGTTTGGCTAGTTCTCAAAAACAGGTTGAACCGGCGGCGAACGCGTCGAAGCGGTCGAAGCCTGCCTTTGAAACCTACCACGCCGGTCCTTGGGAGCAACGGATTGGATACTCGCAAGCCGTGCGATCCGGCCGAATGCTTTATGTTTCGGGAACGGTCGGTGTGAATAACGATGGTAAGCCCGACGACTTAGACGGCCAAATGAAGAACGCTTACACCGCGATTCAGAAGACCCTGGCACAATACAAAACTGATTCTTCGCACGTTGTGATGGAGCGCATCTTCACGACCGATATGGAAGCCCTGATCCACAGCCAAGAGACCCGCAAGCAGTTCTACGGAGAATGGCTTCCTGCGGCCACTTGGGTCGAAGTTAGGTGCCTTTACAGTCCAGCTGACAAGATTGAGATCGAGGTTCAGGTTACGCTCGATTGATCCGGAGGCGCTTTCTCGTGAAGGCAACACAGATTAAAGTAGGGCCAGGTGTCGGATCCAACCCAGAACGCTCCACTTCTCCGACTAGGCGTTTATCGGGCCTGGATGCACGATTCGAGGCTGGCTGCCGGATTTGAGCACACGGCATCTACTCCAGTACATCAGAATCAAAGCGGCGATAGATCTCGCGCTGGTGTGCAGGAACGCGATCCGCCTGGAGCGCGGCGACGAGAGCTCTGAGACGCGGCGGGAGAATGATCAGATAACGGGCGCCCTCTCCAGCACTGTAGGTGTGGGCGACACCCGCGGGCACGAAAACCGTTGTGCCCGGACCAACGGTTTCGATGCGATCGGAATAGCGGAAAGTCAGTTGGCCATCTAGGACATGCCACGCTTCATCATCAGAATGATGAACGTGAAGAACCGCAGGGCCACTGCCCTTCCATTCGTGGATGCTAAACGAGATACCATTTGAGGAGAACGCCATACGACGATCCTACTCCCGAAAAAGAGTGGCAAGCGCCCGACATGGTTACTTGAATTCACTTCTCCGATAAAGCGCTGACGTTTCCCAGGCACTAACCCAAATTGGGCGGTTTCGGCGTCAATCAGGATTCGGATCTAAGAAGTGCTCGTCCGTCTCTGTAAGAAACCAAAGCAGACACACGCGAAGAAAACTCCAAGCACTGGTATAAGACTACTCTTCGCCAGATAAATCCAAAAGAACCGCTGCCCCACGTTATCTCTGAGAAAGTCTGTGCGTGTATACGGAACCTCTCTTTTTGACAATTCCGCTTGCAGTTCTGCAACGGAACCTTTCCAACTCCGCAGTTCCTCTCCACTCACCGGAGGTTGATAACGGTGTGTTACACGGGTCCACATTAGTGCATTGAAAAAAGATATGGTCGGCCCGAATACCAGCGCGAGAACCAAAGACTTGAGAAGGGTCTTTTTCATATGACTTTCCGGCTTGAGAACCTAGTTCGCCACATTGAAGCCATCACGCCAGGCCAGAACGTCATCTGCATCAAAGCCAGTGGCAACACGGAAACGGTTAATGCCACGATGCCTGCTGCCTGATGAACCCTAAGAACGGATTGCAATCCAAGGTAGAGCACAAGTCCAACGACGCAACATGCGATTGACAAAAAAAACCCGACTCCAAACGTTTGCGAAATGCGCCTCTTTCGTTCCCCATGGCTCAGATGCTCCCATTCAGTGGCACCTGTCTGATATTTTTGGCCGCAACTACGTCGATACCTTTCAGGTCCCATTGGCCGCCAGGAATGTGACTGAAGTGGGCGGAAATGCTTACTTATATCTCGGCCGCAGTTATCGCACAAATACACGTCGGCTCGTTCGGGGAACTTGCTTGCTTTCAGTTTACGAAGTGGCTGTGGATTCAGGTTCAAACTGAACATGAGTTTGCGGATTAAAGTTTACAACATAAGGAGAGTAATACGACGCTCAAGTATGCAAGATTTCCGGTTTCGCGTTTACCAGACGTACGCCGCCCTATCCACGTAGAATTGCCTCGGAGGCTCTCTCGCAGACGCCATGCGGCTCATAACGACCATAACCTCGGGCCCGTCTAACAGGATCGAGTTAGGAGTCACGGAGAATGAGAAAGAGACTGCGATGCGCTAAGGCAATCGTTTTGTCAGTAGCCGCATTGCTCGGCAATGCTCAAGCACGAGCACAAAGTGCTCCGCCGCAAGGAACTTTCCTAGAGGTGGATGGGGCAAAGCTGTACTACGAAGAATGTGGCTCAGGTCCTCACCCGGTCGTCTTGGTGCATGATGGCGTTTTGCATTCAGCGGCGTGGGACGATGTGTGGCCGGACTTCTGCAAGCACTTTCACACCATCCGGTACGATCGCCGAGGGTACGGACGATCTCCCGCAGCCACTCACGGATATTATGCAGCGGACGATCTCGTCGCTGTCCTGCATCATCTGAGACTAAAACGCGTGGCGATTGTGGGCAGCTCGCATGGTGGAGAAATCTCGATCAACTTCACGCTAGACCATCCGGAAATGGTGGAGCAACTTGTGCTGGTCGGTGCAGTGGTCGGTGGAATGCCGTATACGAAACATTTCCTGGAGCGCGGAGACGCTTTGGGCAAACCCCTCGAAAAGGGAGACATTAAGGGTGCCATCGAAGCGGCCGCCAAGGACAAATATCTGACTGCCGCGGGGAGCGATGCCGCCAAGAAACGAATGGCTGATATCCTTTCTGCCAATCCGCAAGACCTCACGCATCCAGAACTGGAACTTCCGGTGAAGCCAGCACTGCCGCGGTTGGGAGAGATTCACATTCCAACCCTGCTGCTCGTTGGCGACGCTGACATTCCAGATGTTCATGCGCATGCGGGAGCCATCGAGGCAGGTGTACCTGGAGCCCGCCGCGTGGTGATCAGTGACGTGGGCCATCTGATGTATCTAGAAAAACCCGCGGAGTTCAGCCGGATGGTTATTGAGTTCTTGGAAAATCAGTAAGGACGTCAACGCGAAGTTCAGTCGACCCAAGCATCTGTTGCAGGGTACTTTTGCAATCTTTGTGGACGATAACGTCACCGTGCGTCGTGCTTTGGCTACGACGCCGAAGTGGAGGAACCTGGTGTCACCGCTATCTGAATTCAATACCGTTCTAAATCAGGTCTTGGCGCTGACAGACGCCACTACGACGGAGTGCGGACTCTTGCCGCCCGACACCATCGAGCGACACCGATGTGAAGGCAAGCTATTGGCACTGCACCAAGTGATTGAGTTTTTCTTGGCGATTGACCGGCAGAAATTCCTAGCTGAGGGTTAAGAGATGCCTGCTGCGGACAGCCGCTGTTCGACTATTGCGTGCGTCGACCTAGGAGTAGGCTCACGAACAACCGGCCGGCACTCCGTCCCCAGGTGCCACGGCGTTTCAAGACGCTGCTCGACCCTACTCCGATGAACGGAACTTTCGACATCTTCCTTAGGAAGGAGGATGGCAGCTTCGAGTGGACAGGTGGGACCGAGACTCTTGCCCTGGCAAAGAGAAGGTCGTGCAGAACCCTGCATCCGTCGACTACGTGTTCTTCATCGTTAATGAGGCTACCGGGGAAAAGACGCTTATCGAGCCGCCTCTCATCAGCACAATTGAGACCGTCTCTTCTGGTAATACACCAGCGACGGGAGCCAGAGGAACAGCAACTCCGCTTCAAAGCTTATGAAGCATTTATCGAGTTAAGGCTAAGGTCTTCCCATCTCCGGCATGAATCTCGTGAAAACTATCTATTCCCTCGCGAAGTGCAAAGCGCAGAAAATACTTCAAAACGATGACGGCCAAGAAAGCAGAAAACCCTAAAAGGCCGCCAACGCCGCTTCCATAGTAGTGAAGTCCCGCCAGAAAGACGCCCGTTATTGCCCCCGCTAGTAAGATCCTTGTATGAGAATCCAGAATTGAATTTGAACTCATCCCGGCAAAGTTACCCGCATACCAATACATACTGGCTATAGGGCCCAACGTGGGCAGGCATAGGAAAACTATCCCGCCTACAAATCCACATACCGAAGCACTCAAGACGACATTCAATCCGGGGATGGTTGCGCTTATATCTTTGGCTATAACTCTTGTTATAAACGAACCAAGCGCACTGGCAAGAATCATGACCAGCGGGGCCTTCTCACTGAATGTGGCGCTGTTTTTGAGTACCACCACTTCAAAATCACCGGAACACAACCGGATCAGCAACCCCGTCATCAGAAGGCATGCAGCAGACCCGATAAACGCGATGGCACCCAGACGCCCCCCATACCCGCTAAACGATCGTTTCGGGAGCTTGTGCTCGAAGCACATTATCAGGGCATATAAGGAGCCTGTCACAATAGCGACGCACAAATAGATCAATATTAAGAACCCGAGACTGGATGGGGCTCTGTTGAAAAAAACGAAAAAAGATGTCATTCCTGCGAAAGTGCCGCAAAACACGGCGGCGGGCTGCTGTCCTTTGAAGCGCACCACAAAAGCAACGAGCAGATAGAAGACCGTAACTCCCGATGACGCCAGAACAGCTTCGACTCCCGCAACTAGAAGAGCGGATGTGGCGACGGACCCAAAAAACACATGTAGGAAAAGACCGACGTGTCGGCTTGAGTCGGCCCGAAAGGGAGCCAGAGGATCTGTGGGAAGAATGCTCACGGTATTCATCCTGAAGCGTTTCAGTGAGTCATCGCGCCGTAGACTAGGCATGCGTTATCTGCGTCACCGCGATGGCGTACAACGTGAACAAGACGATGCCAGCCATCACAACGAGGACGCATCCGAACCATCCTGCGCGATTTCATGGGTCCTCTACTCTTTCCCGTTTTAATTCTTGATTTGTTGTGGACGGTCGAAAGGTTGCAAGCCGCGTGCCATACGCGTCCTGATAACCTTGCATTTCAGAGCGAATCTGTAGCTTGTTGAATTTACGCACTTTAAAGATAAACCGGTCTTCTCGTGTGGGTTGGCCTTGCGTCCTACGCGGTGGTCGGACACGGAATTTGCTATCCTCCCGGATAGACCTTCTATCCGTTTAGCTTGACGGGACAGGAGAATTCACTGTTAACCGCGGTGGCGCAACTAACCGGGACCTGGCGGCGCGTCCCTTTCTCCCCAGCTCGAGACCTGGGGGTGGTCTCTTTTTGCCGGCCGTATACGCTATCCCCGAACGTGTTGACGGGATAGGGGAGTGCGAAAGGCAAATCATCTACTTGCGGGCTTCGAGAAACCCCGTAAATCTGGCGTTGGCGTTATTGTCCGAACTGGTAGTGTTTCCGGACCTAGTTCGCCACATTCATTCACAAAAATATGCTTGATCGCTGATTGCCCCCCAACAATGGCAGAGGTGAAGGCAAAACACCGCCTCCTGCCACGACCGGGCAAAAGGAAAGGAAAATAGTTCACTTTTCTTTCCGTTACGCAGCCGCCTTTTGTGTTCTGCTGGGCGTTCTCTAGGGCAGACTTAATGACTTTGTGGCTGCATGCAGTCAGACGGGCTCAGGCTGGGCTGCGATAGCGCCCTCACCCTCATCCAAATCAATGAACGTGGGCCACGTCATCGTTCATCGAAAAAACCTCTTTGAAGTCGGTTTCGTAGGGGAAGACGTGGATCATCCAGGTAAACAAAGAAGCATTGAAAGTTCCACGTTCTGCGGTGCACGCCTCCTGGGTATTTATCGAACCGAACATACCAAACTTAGGATGCGCCGACTTATAGTCCTTCACACGGTCTTCTGGGGCCCAGCAAACGTTCATGTGCTTGTGCCACCGCACGACACTCAGCGGAATGCGCTCGTTCAACTCGTCTTCGGTCGCGTCGGGATTCGCAGTGTACATCGCGCCTTCGAGCTTGTATTCCAGCATCGGAGTCCGGCGGTAGAGCAGTGCTGTAGGTTTCGTCGGATCGAAACCCAGATCGGCGAGCCGTGTATTCGTCTGGCTCATGAAGTGATATTGCGGCTGCTTGAGCTTCGGGTTGGCAATCACGTATCCGTCAGCCAATGCCTTTCGATAATCCTTGTAGCGTTCGATAGCCGACTTCAGAGCTGCCACGACCGCCTTGGCTTTCTCTTCATCTGCGGGTTGCCTTTGCCGCAGCGGCGTGATGTACATGTGTCCTGCCATGGCGGCCATGCTCGGTCCCATATCGCGCATATCCTCGTCGGCGCTCATTTGCATTCCCGGCATGTCAGCCTTGTGCGGCTTGTCCTGGCCTGCCAGCACGAAGGAAAGTATAAATGCCCACTGAAGGGCGAGCGCGACGATCCGCAATCCGGACGCCCTCCTTCTCAGCCGCGGAGAGTTCCAACCCGTCAGAAACTCCGAATTTGATGTCTTCTTTGCGAACCTAATTGCCACGACGCGCTCCGATTCTTCGGCGCTCCAACACTTCCGAAACGCTGCAACACGTCACACGAGAAATCTAAAGTCACGCTAGTTGGGCACGCAACAAATCTTACATTGTGTCGTCGTAGAGAACCCGGTACGACGCATCCGACGCAGCTTTTTCAGTTCGACTCACTTCGGCAATCGCGGCCTGAGGACGCTCGCTCATCTTAACCTTCGAGATTATGCACGTTAGTAAGCTGCGCTCCAAGGCGACTGATCAGTTAGGCTGGCTGTAAACTCCCATAATCCGGAACGGCTACCCACTTGGGCGGTAATGCGTTTGGAATCTAGCCGTTTTCCAATGGCGCTTACTTGTACTCTGTCTCTGCGTCAGCTTGAAATGGCCTGGTCCCGCGGGCGTCGTTGACGACTTCGTGAACCGCGGCGACTACCAATTCAGGACGATAGATCTGCACGTAGTGGTAGCTTCCCTTTGCCACAATCCCCTTGCTTCTTGACGAGAGACTTCGCAATTCCTCCTGCATCTTGGTCCACGCATCCTCTGCCTTGGCTGCCTCGGCGGGAGGGAAAAAGAATCGAAACTCGCTAAATTTCGGATCGTGAGAGAGCACCACGAGGGGCATACCGCCGAAGGGACCCGTCTTAGCGGGCATGGAGCCATCTTCATCTCTTCCCTGTGCCGCCTCGGTGCGCCAGGCTCGCAGGCGACAATATTGAGCAGCAGCTTCGGGGGCCAACCGAGACCATTCCTTCGGCTGATTCGGGAACCGGTAAGCGTTGCCGCACCAGCCGAGAATTCGCGGCACGCCAAGTGGCACGCTCCAAATCATTAGGTCATAGGTGCTGATAAGAGTGGGCTGATCTATCGACGCGTTGAATGGCGGACGATGGTGCATGTCCGGATGGGTCGGATCGACGAGGACCATGCCGACCACCTGCTGGCGATGACTCGAGGTGAACATGCGCATGTTGAGTGCGCCGTACTCGAACGCAACGAGAACGTAAGGACCCGGAACCGCAGCCCGGATGAGAAGGCGGTCCAGTTCGTCGGCCACATTCGAGCTGGTGCGCGCCTCGTTAGGAGCGTCGCTCCAACCAAAACCTGCGCGATCATAGGAACAAACACGGGTGAAACCGCTGATCTCCGGTTGAACGAGTTGCCAAACGACGGAAGAGTCGTTTGGACCGGCCTCCATGATCACGGTGGGTCTTCCCGTGCCAGTGCAGTTGATGTGAAGCCGTAGCCCGCCAATGTCCACGAGTTTGCCGCGAGGAGGATAGCGATGGTTTTCCCACTGAGCCATCGAGAATTGAAAGATGGCGCCGCCGGCAACAATCAAGGCCGCAAATGTGATGAGCCACTTGCAGACGCGCCATAAGTGGACGAGCACGACCGAAAATGTCCGTTTCTTTTCCACACAAAAGAGGGACACCGTGTCAGGCGCAAAAGTTCCCGCCTTGCGTGTGTGACGAGTTCCTTTTCACCTCACCCAGCGCTCAACGGCCGATCAAGTCGGGTTTCGGTAGGTTGGCGTCTTGCAGACCGACATATCGAGCGACGCAGTATTTTGAATAGGGGAGAGAAAATGAGCGACGAACTCAAATATCCACAATGGCAAGAGCCATTTCGCAAGGCTACTGCAGCATTCGGCACGCAACAACTAAGAGCAAAATTGCAGAACATTGAGGCTACTATTCTCGACAGGCTGCAAGTGTTGCCGAACGACAACAAGAGTCTAGGCGAACGGCAGGCACTTTTGGATGCAATTTCGATTATACGCGTCTTGAACAGAGACAAGGTGTATCCCTGAGTCTCTGCTATGCCTCGCTGGCTGGTCTTTTCCGTAACCAAGTCTGTGGAGCGCGTCTAGAAACGCCTCGGGTCGCCCCACACGATGCTTACCGTCTTCCTTCTGATTTAATTCTTTCTTCTAAACATCTGCACGCGTGTGCTACTCTTCCGCGAAAATCTTCCAATGGCTGCACCATTCGATCAAACAAATCCTCGGCTTTTCTATGGCTGGTGGATTGTCGCTTTTGCTGGTTGCTGTCTTCTCTTCAGCGAGCCAACTGTTTCTGTGTTTGCCTTCGGCGTCTTCCTCAAAGCGGTTTCAGCGGATCTTCACGTCGGCCGCGGAGCGGTTTCCTTCGGCTTCACGATTCATAACCTCGGTACTGCTGCGATCTCTCCTTTTATCGGACGGCTCATCGACCGCTTCGGAGTCCGTCGCGTCGCCCTTCCTGCTTCTCTCCTCATCGGCATCGTCATTATCTCCGCTAAGTGGATCGGCTCCAGCGTCTCGCAATACTACGTTTTCTACCTTGCTTTAGGCCTTATCGGGCCTGGCGCAGGTGTCGTGGCGTACGGCGCCATCGTCGCTCGTTGGTTCGACCGTCACCGTGGCCTTGCCCTCGGTCTGACGGGTTTTGGCACTGGTATCGCCGCCATGATTTATCCTCCTGTCGCGCAGCGGCTCATTGCCATCTACGGCTGGCGTTCCGCCTACGCACTCTTGGGCACTGCAATCCTCGTGATCCCGTTTTTCGTCTTGTGGCTTTTTATCAAGGACGATCCGGCCCAGATGGGGCTTTATCCGGATGGCGTTGCCCCGTCTTTTCCACAAAAAAGCGTAAAGCGCAATCTGCCTGGTCTCACCTGGTCAGAAATCTGGCCCACCCGCACCTTCTGGCTCTTCGTATTCGCTTTTTTCCTGGCGGGCGCGAGTGTCCACGCTTGCGTGCTCCATCTTGCCGCCCTCCTCAGTGATCGTGGCGCGTCCGCGCAGGCCGCCGCGAATGCGGTCTCCATTGTCGGCATCGCGATGCTCTTTGGCCGCACCGGTTCGGGCTATTTCCTGGATCGCTTCTTTGCGCCCCGCGTTTGCTTGGTTATCTTCGGCCAGTCCGCTCTGGGCATCGCAGTACTCGCTTCCGGCGCTTCTGGACCTGTCGCCATCCTAGCAGGATTCTTGGTTGGTCTTGCCTTCGGTGCCGAAGTGGAAGTCATCGCATATCTAGTCAGCCGTTATTTTGGCTTGCGCTCGTTTGGCACTGCTTATGGGGTCTGCTTCTCAAGCTTCGTCCTTGCGGGAGCAGTGGGTACCTATGTGATGGGCGTCGGCTTTGATCGCACGCGCTCTTACACTACGCCTCTAATCCTATTTTTCGTTCTGATGCTCGCCGCCGCTCTGCTCTTTACACGCCTAGGTCCGTACCGCTTCGCCGTAGGCACCGTGTCCGAAACAACATCACTTCCTGTCGTTTCGGAGGCTGCGTCATGACCGCCAGCTCGCCCGTTCCCAATCCTATCGCGCATCTCCTTCAATACCGCAACCAGGTAGCGCTCCATCAAGCGATTGCCGCCATCGCGAAATTTGGCGTCGCCGACATCATCGCTCGCGGCACGCAGAACACCACAGACATCGCCCGCGAGCTGTCCCTCAACGAAGACGCCCTATTCCGCACGTTACGCGCCCTAGCGTCGCAAGGGATTTTCGAGGAAACCTCGCCTCGCTCGTTTCGCCACACTCCCCTCTCCGAACCTCTTCGCTCGGACGTGCCTGGCTCAGTGCGCCCTCTGTTTCTCTTCTCCTCATCCGAATTTTGTCTTGGACCCTTCAAGGAATTCGCCTACAGCCTTCAGACCGGTATCGCCTCCCGACAGTTGCTTTCTGGCGTGAACTCCTTCGAGTACCTCGCGCAAAATCCCGAACTCGCGCGGATTTTTGACGATGCCATGACTGGCTTCACCAATCTGATCGGGCCCGCTGTCGCAAATGCGTACGATTTCTCAGCGTGGGAAACTCTCATGGACGTCGGTGGCGGTAATGGCATCCTCCTATCGCACATTCTCAGCGCTCACAAAACTCTTCGTGGCCTCCTCGCTGATGTTCCCCACGTCCTCGCACGTGCCAGCCAGCACGGGTATCTGTCGGGCGAGTTGGCCGCTCGCACGTCGATGCTGCCGTGCAACTTTTTCGAAAATGTCCCTACAGGCGCTCGCGCCTATCTCATGAAGAGCGTGATCCACGATTGGGACGATGAACAATCTGTCCAGATTCTTCAAAATTGCCGCAGCGCAATTCCCGCAAACGGCGTGCTCCTGCTCGTAGAGCTCGGTCTTTCCGGAGCCAATCAACCTTCCGGCGGTAAAATCACTGACCTGTTCATGCTAGTGATCACCGGTGGCAAGGAACGCACTCCGGACGAGTATCGCTCCCTACTGTCCCGCGCCGGATTCCGCCTCGACCGCATCGTGCCCACTGGCACCGACTGGGTCATCCTCGAATCTTTCCCAGTTTGATCTAAACGGGAGAACGCCTTTCCGTTCCGCGCGGACTTATTTTCACCTCGCCTTGTTTGCAAGCAGGTGGTTCGAAATCCGTAACCAACCTACCTTTTTGTGCCAGTCAGCAGAATCAGCAATTGGACTTGGTAGGCGGTTGCAACGCCATGAAATCGCGGGACTTAGAATATGGAGTCGTATTCGATCCCCACCGCCCCTACCAAAAATCCAATGTTTCCCGCCCCGTAATAATCTTTCGCAACGGAGGAGGTCGCCGGTTCGATCCCGGTCTCGTCAGAGGGCTTTAACAAAACGGATGAGCTGTTAAGGGCGATCCTCTTTCGTTTGGATGAATCGGAGGATTAAGGACCTGGCTCATCACTTACGCGACGTCGTCTGCCCCACCTGAACCGCTTGAATGTAAGGGACGCAAGAGACGTAACGGAGGGTCTCTGTACAATTCTGTACAAAATCCTTCCAAGCTGGTGGGGCGTCACCTCACCGCCCCGGAGCGGCTCGGCAGTTGTTTGGTTAGCAACATGAACTGATGCGATCACTTCTCCAGCGTCGTCAATAACCACATTCCAGTCACCGCCGCTTGGCGGATGGATAATCGCGGACTGCCTATAGTGACCGCCGTAGTATTTGTAGCCATCTCCTGAACGGCAGCGGCGAAAATTGATATCGTCCATTACCCGAACATTCGCTTCTGCGCCGTGCAGTTTTACGTCAACCGCGCCACCTTTCTCAACGTGGACGCGGGCATGAAGAAAATTCATGACGCCCCCTTTGCTGAGGCTGAGCTTGTAAACCGATTCATACCAAGAGGGACGATTGAACACAACTGTACGTGTGGACGGTTGTAGTACGGCGATACAGACTGTCTCGAAGTACCTCTACTGACCCATCGCCCCGGTCGGGCGGTCGCGTTACCCCGATTCTGACTAGCTTGAAGTGCGCCCTATTGGTCGTCGGTAGCGGAAAATGTAGCGACGCTCCGTCAAAAACAGTCCCAAACAGCAGCGTCGTGATTTTTCGGGTCGCGGCCAGAAGCTCAAGCCTGAAGCGCACACGCTGCTCTTTGTGCTGTCGATCTTGGCCGTTGTGCCCTTGACAGCGTTGCTCAGTCACGCTACTGAGTCCGTGGCGGTTAAGACGGGGGATGTGGTCGGTCGTCTCTTTTGCGATCAGCAAGGAGCGAGTGGCGAGTACAGGCGCTAACCCTCGTTTCGGTCCAATCAGAGGCTTTAGCCCAGGGAATTCCCGCTGTGGTCTGATCGGCAAACGTTACCCACAAATAGCTCGAGGACTTTAGTTGCCATTCTTGCAACTTAAATTTGTCTGGGCGGACTGTCTTCTTTCAGCGGCCGGGAACGAGTCCCTCGATCAGAACGATGTCGGCATCGCCATCGCCGACTGCAGCAAATAAATCCTTGTCGTCTGACGACCAGGCCACCCGGCGCACGATGAAGGTTCTACGAGGGCTGAAGTCGGTGACTTGCCTCCATGACCCATCAATGGTCGAAAGCAGATAAAGATTTGTAGTTGTGAAATCGTTCAGGGGCAGAGCGAGCCAACGGCCGTCATGGGAGAGACTGGGCTGAAATACCTGCCAGTGAGGCACTCGCTCGCCGGCAACTTGAGCCAAGAGCACGGAAGGGCTTCTCTCAGGATGCGCTGCCCGGATCTCATAGTCACGAATGCCATTGCCTTTCAAATGTGGTACGGAGTAGTAGAGCGTGGATCCGTCGGGGCCTAAAGCAGAAACGCAGGCATTGTCGTTCCGTACGAGAACGGGCGCACCGCCAGCTACAGCGGTCTTGAATGCGTGAAAAGTGCCGCGCAGCATCGTGCTGAAATAGAGCCACTTTCCGTCGCCCGACCATGTGGGATATCCACTAATTTGGCTCACGAGCCGGTGCAAGTTGCTTCCGTCGGCGTCAACCAACCACACGCCGAGAGTGTCCCAGTTCGGCTCTTCCCGCGTCGACACCATGGCAATCTTGCTGCCATCAGGCGACCAGATCGGCAAACCCATACTGACATGCGAATCAGTTTCGAAGGTAATTTGTCGGGAGACCCCGCTTTCCAAGTCGAGGACCCAGACATTGCTGTGTCCGCCGTCGTCGGAAAGGAATGCAAGCTCCTGCCCAGCGGACGTGGCATTCGGGGTCTGGACTTGCCCTGTCTCGTGTGTTAGTTGCTGACCATCGTGAGTGTTCTTGCGCGGCGTCCCTGTCACCGGAAATTTCCAAATGTCATATTGCATTCGCAGGCGGCTGGCGAGGAGATTCCCTCGGCGATCCACATCGGGGTTGTATAGCGATGTTTCCCCATAGGTCATTTGCCTGGCGGGGGAGCCGTTCAAGCTAGCTGCCCATAAATGCATCGTGGGCAGATAAATGGCGGTGCTCTCGCGGCCGGAGCTGTAGATGATGCCGGAGCCGTCCGGCTGCCACGACAGCCCGCCCATGAGCACGCCTTCGTGGGTAAGAGGGTGGACATCCCCGCCAGTCGCACTGACATAGGAGATGTCATCCACATACAGCGTGGAATGCTGAAAAGCAATCCACTGGTCGTTAGGCGACCAACGGGGATATTCGCATGCCTCTGATGACGAGAGTTCAGCCACCATTGAAACCGACGAGGTCAGGCGCTCGACTGTGATCAGCTGCACCGTATCCTTCTCGCTCAACCGGAAGAAGGCCAGCCTTTTCCCATCGTGACTGATGTCAGCACCGCTCACGCTCCGCGCAAGTTGCCGCGGCGTCCCTCCCAACGCGGAGATCTCCCACAATGTGCCTTGCTCCTCACCTGACGTAGGTGGTGTGTAGTAGACCAATGTCGATGAATCTGGCGACCAGCGAGGATACATGTGATCGACGTTATCGTGAGTAAGTTGCAGTGGCGTTCCTCCAGCAATCAAGCGCACCGACACCTGCCGGTAGCCAGCGTTGTCAGCGGTAAACGCTACTGTTTTGCCGTCCGCTGATATCGCAGGGAATTCTTCCAGTCCGACAAAATCCGTAAGGCGCTTCTGGGTGATCGGGCGGCTGCTCTGTTGCAACAGCCATTGCCGAACTCCAGCAACGTTGAAGCCCAGCAACAGTCCAATCAGTAGCGCACCACCGAGCAGTCCCGCTAGCAAGCTGGCGGCTAATCGGCGAAAAACAAGCGTTCGCGGTCTTGCGGTTAGCGGACGACGATTCTTCGCGTTTTCCCCGAGGGGCGCCGCGACTAGAGCCCTGACCGGTGCGATAAACCTGTAGCCGCGCCGCGCCACGGTCTCAATGAAACGAGGACTTTCTGACGAATCCCCCAACGCATCGCGAAGCCGCGCCATCGCGCTGTAAAGTCCTTGATCAAATTCGACGAAGGTGTTCGCCGGCCAGATGTACGTGCGCAGTTGTTCCCGGCTGATGATCTGCCCGGGGTCCTCCAGCAAGAGCTGAAGGACCTTGAAGGGCTGTTCCTGCAATTTGATCTTAACGCCCTGTTTGCGCAGTTCCGCTCGCTGCAGGTCGAGCTCAAAAACCCCAAACTGCACAACTTTCGGGCTCGTGTCTTGCGGTGGCATTGTCAAAGGGGACGAACCGGAGTCTACCACCGCTCGTCAGACCCGCGCCAGAAGCCCGTGCAAGTGACTGCAAAGGCGAGCCTTGCCTCGTCATAAACGCGTTCGTTGACGGCAACTCGCAGCACCGTTAGCTTCGCCCGCGTTACATGGGGCGTGCCGCGATTCTTATGGCCCGCCACCATCAGACCGAATAGGCAGGTCCCGGGTCTAGCGCTTTAGGAGCAAAACCAAAGGAGAAAGGAAATGACCGATAAGAAAACGTTGTACAAAAAGCGGGCGATCGCGCTGGCAATCGCGGGCATTGTGTCGCTGCCCCCTGTGGCATACCTCGGCAGCGCTGACGAGGTAGAGCACGGCAGACCTGTTTTCACGGACCCGATTGTCGGAGCGTGGAACTGCACGATCCCGCCTGCGGGCGGTGCTCCTGCATTCAACGATATTAAGAACATTCATGTGGGTGGGACGCAATCCGAAATTGACGATGCGGCTCCCCCCTCCCAGGAAAGCCCGACGGTCGGAACCTGGACCAAGACTGGGCCGCTGGCTTACTCGCAGAAGGCCTATCAGAAGTCATGGGACGCGAGCGGCAACTTGCTTGGCACTTGGCATTACACCGGCCCCATGGCCCTGAACTCTGATCTGAGCGAATTGTCCATCGAAGGCATAGCCACGTTGTTTGACTCTAACGGGAATGTTGTTACGTCTTTCCCGTTCACGGCGAGTTGTACACAGCTGTAACAGGCAATGACTCGCGGCTCGGGGTGTTGCCGCTAGAACGCCACGTTGAGCGCAACCCAGCTCTTCACTCGATTTGCGCGCGGATCGAGCGCGACAAATTGCGAATGTTCCTCGGAGCAAACGAGCCAGATCACAGACGTGAAATGAAAGCACAATGACCAGCACAGCAAAGACCGCTGCCCGCCGCGAAGCGATTATCGTGGCGCTGCTCGTCATTGTAGGCGCCGTGCTGGCCTTTGTGCTCTTCGCAGCGGGCGCCCTGTGGAGGGGCAGGAGTTCCGCGGAACATCCAAGAACTTCGATCAGTACCCCGGCCCGAGAAACCGGGGCCGAGCCAAAGAGCAACACCAGCCACCGGCAGCCTCAGGGATACATGGTGAAGTAGCGCCGTGAACTTTAGTCGCTTGTCCCTCTTTGCTGCTTCTCGCAGACCGCGCAAGCCGCTCAACGCATCGTTCCAGCTCTGAGTCTGGGATGTGGTCGTCTGCTCGGTGTTCTCCTTGGTCGGTCGTCTTCCCTCCATGCCCTCCGCCTGCGGGTTCCCGCACTTGTTCGGGCACTTCGTCGGTAATGCACGACCGTCCGACTTCCCATCAGCGTACATGTTGGACTTCTGGATCACGTCCTTCTCCAACCGGCCCGCACATAACGTCGTATCGGGCGCTGATGGGACCTCCCGGTTCTCGCGCGTGAAGTTTTCATGCATGCGAGGGTTTCTTCGACCGCGCAGAGCCCGATCAATGCTCGCCATCACGCATTCACCGGTGTTGCCTTCCGCACATTGGAACAGCGTCGGCGCTCTGATTTCCCCTTTCACGGCTCAATAGCCCTGCCCTGCATGTGTCTCTATCAACGCTTCACGTGGTGCCTTGCGGCTACACGCGCATGACACAAGGCCAGGTTGGCTCGCTAGACCTTACCTGTACGGCTCTTCCATCCGCGACTTCACGCCGGCTTATCCCGGCGCACTCCAATTTCGGTCCAAAACCGGGGTTCCAGATGTCCTTTTTCAGTGGCTCAGTGAACTAAGGCCAATAGAATCATAGGGGCTTGGAGAAAGGTCGGTGGGTTCAAGTCCCTGCGCTGATTGCGTTCTCACTAAGCGGCACTCGGCCGTCTGTAGAGCTGCATCATTACGCCGCCTACGAGCCACCGTCAGGAAACCGCAGGCTCGTCGGCGCTTCAAAAGCACTTGTCAAAAGAAACAGTTTCCCCGGGCGGGCGCGGGCGCAAGAATTTTCCCGATAAATGCTCGTTGCTTGATTTTGGACGCTCACCATCGCGCCGGAGGCTGCACTATGCGAATTGGCAGGCTTGCGATCCACACGGTCTGCTGGAGCTTCATTGTATCGGTCTCGATCCAGACCGCTGCAGCTCAGCAAACATTGCCCGACGCCCCCAAAGCAAAGATCAACAATTCACAACCAGCTGGCACACAACCGACTAGCGCAAAACCGGCCAGACCATCCGACAGCGGTTGGCCACGACCTTTCACCAGCGGCACCAGCACTTTTACTGTTTACCAGCCTCAAGTCGACAAGTGGGATCAAAACGTCGTTGACTTCTACTGCGCTGTCGAGCTGAAGACAGGAAAAGAGTCCGCTCCCAAATACGGAGTCGTTTTCGTTCAAGCTCGGACCGAAGTGGACAAGGTAAACCGGCTGGTAACACTTGACCAGGCCAAAATTACCAAGGTGAGATTTCCGTCTGCTCCTGACAAAGAGCTCGAGCTAACCGCGCTGCTAGAAAAGAAGCTTCCCGGCGCTACCAAAACCATTGCGCTGGACCGGCTGGAAACGGCACTTGAGGTGGATGGCGAAGCCATCAAGAAGGTCAGCGTAA
>Ga0306921_10002693_pt1 | contig 17849 bp, 17 predicted proteins | sample sta12Cox44000080_FD_203760 | JGI IMG/M metagenome (GOLD analysis project Ga0306921, IMG submission 203760) | Lab enrichment of tropical soil microbial communities from Luquillo Experimental Forest, Puerto Rico - statoxic.12C.oxic.44.000.080 (v2)... | ecosystem: Environmental > Terrestrial >... | reverse complement strand
GAATAATCGTCGGCTGCAGGTGCAATGGGAGCGATCGTATGTCGCCTCGCGTGAAGCTTGCCAGCAAAAGAGGCCGACGACAAATGAGACCGAGCAACTGGAGCGCGGCAAAACTAAGCCCCGCACTCGGTGCGACGATCCATAAGAGAGGCGCCATCGGAAGGCAATCGAAAAGCCACGAAGCAAAGACGGTGGCGACTAGTTGGGTGATGCAACTCTCTGATTGATCTAGATAGCTCGAGAGGAGGCTGTATGTCGGGTTAAACAAGTCACGCGTTTTTTCCGGACGCGCAACACTCTTCGGAAAACGCATTGCCCGCGACACGCGCGGATCGATTTGAATCGGCGCGTATAGCTTGCCTGCATATCGGACTCGCTCAGCCACTTGCAGGACTTTTCCTTTCCAACTTAAGAGGTTGAACTTTTCTGGGTCGGCGGTACGAACAAGTTCGAGCAATGCTCCATCGGAAAACGAATGCGTCGAAGCAACGAAATGGGTAGGCTCATCAGACTTCTTAGCTTTCATCCCGGCTCTCCGTCTCGCTGGCAATTTTGGTCTCGACCGTCCATAAGCAAAACAAAACGGACATGCGGCCGCTATTCTGCTTTATAAGATTGTCTCGACGCGTCGTGCTACCGCGGGTGCGGTCTCCTCGTGCTTGAGGCGGGATGCCTTTACGTGGATGCTACTACGCGGAACATCGCGAGGATCGGCGGTGCCTGTGCTCGGCCTGCCGGGCCGATCTTTCTCAGTCTTAGCCTAGCAGATGTTTTGCAATTGTCAATTGTTCACCAACGAGCCAGTGGCTAACAGCATTACAAGAAGCAGTGTAGTTTTGATGAAGGTCCTCATACGCATCAGTTTCCCTGACCCATCGTTACCGTTTATGTGGATAACCAAAATGCTCGATCGGGCGGATTTCGTACGTTCCGCTAGCGATTCACCGTATTGGAAAGACGTTTTCCTTGACGGTCTTTTATAGCCTTCTCAAGCAAAGCCCTAACGAACTCTGAAACGCTATCGTACCCCTCATTCTTAGCAATTTCCTTGAGAACAGTATGCTCATCAGCCCGCAGTCGGACGCCAATTTGTTTTTCCCGTTTTCGAAATTTCATTTGCGAGTCGCAATTGTATAGCAACACCGGACAGGCCCAAAAGAGAAAAGGTTCATCCTAATGCTTGACAAATGTTTAGCAAATGTGTAGCATATGATTCATGGGCACTGACTGTAAAGTCTCTGAATCTGATTTGCGAAAACTTGCGATTCAAAACCTTCGGCTTGCAAAGCGTTTCTGGGCAGGCCGGTTGTCGGCAGCTAACTTAGATAAGTTAATCCACCTGACCCGGACCCTGGGTTTGTCTGTCTTGACTGGTGAGATCTCATTCATCGACGGCAATTGGTACGTTACCCACGGGGGCCTCCTTCGCATAGCTCTGCGTCAACGCTGTCTGGGAATCCTTACCGCCCTGCAAGAGCGGCAGTCTGATTCTGCCGCTAATCGGTGGGTTTTTAGAGCTACAGTCTACAAGTCTCGCGCCTCTCGGGGTTTTGTAGGCTACGGCGACGCTGATCCATCGAATGTTTCTCCTCTAGTACGCGGGGCCGAAATGCGTGTCGCTGAGACGAGAGCTGTTAATCGCGCCCTGCGCAAGGCCTACGGGATTGGACTCTGCTCGGTTGAAGAACTCGGATGCTCGTCCAGCGCGCCGAGCCCACTCGATAATCACGTGCGACCAAATAAATCGTATGCTTCGTATGGTTCAAGCAATGGTCACCCGCGATTGCGGGACCAACTTTGCCTACTTATTCGGAAATACGAACTCGATCCTGGCTTGGTGAAACGCTATGCGGCTGATTTCTGCGGAACCGAAGCGCTCCGCGATGCCAGACGGGATCTGGTCGAGGCCTTCATTTCCACACTGGCTGAAGAAGCCGCGAAGGATTGTGCGGCGCTCGTTTGCAAGTTGAACAGCTACAACCGGCTTGCGGAGGTAAAATCATGAAACGACATTTCCCTGGTCTGCATGCAGAACCCAACCGTGTTGACGATTCGCTTGAGGGCATATTCCTAGTTCGAGTCGACCGTGCCTACTATCGTTGGCATCCTCAAAAACCCTTCTTCGCCCTCTGTTTCGCGATTCTCGAGCCGAAGGAGCTTGCCTCCCGCAAGATTTCGGGCCGGCTCTATTGCACCCAGAAATCGCTCTGGAAACTGAACTGGTTCCTGCGCGATTTCGGCTACGACCCCGATTTGCTCGGACGCGACGAAGTGGATGAGAGGGTTCTCTTGGGCCTGACGGGTGTTCTGCGTACCAGCCGCAAACCACTCGCGGGTCGCGTATACCTTAATCTGGATGCATTTGCAACGTCCGCGGAATGGGAATTCATCTCCAAGGATGCTCGCGAAGGTGTGATGACGGGAGGCTCCCATGACCTACAGCTTCACGCAGATTAGCCAGTATCTTCGCTGCCCTCGGCAATATCGATACCGGTATCTCGACGGCTGGCGGGAGCGGGAAGATCGAGCGTCCATGATCTTCGGTCGTTGCTTCGAGAATGCCGTCGCGGCTTACTTCAGAAGAGAAGACCCGACTGCCACGTTCTTCAAGGAATGGCGACAACAGCAGGGCACTCCTCTTGCCTATACGAAGAATGACCCCTGGGACCGGCTCTATCACCAGGCGATTCACCTGCTCGAGCGGTTCGCTCAGGATGATCGCGTTCAGGTCCGAAGCCCAAAACAGAATCTTCAAGTGAAGCTGACACGCTCGCTTCCATCTGGTGGCGATTTCGTGTCGTACGTCGATGCGATTGGGGAGGTGGATGGGACGAAATGCATCATCGACTGGAAAACGACCACATCCCGATATCCGGAACAACCGGAAGGTCTTTTGGCTCTGGACCCGCAACTCGTTTGTTATTCCTGGATGGCTGGCATTTCTGAGGTTGCGCTCGTTGTATTTGTACGAAAGAACGCACCTGAGATTCAGTATCTGACGACCACGATCGACGAAGAGCAGCGCCGGGAGTTTGGCCAGCTGGTTGAGACCACGGTCAATCAGATCGAGGCAGGACAATTCCTCCCGCACAGTGGTATTCGATTTCCTCAGAACGGGTGTGTGAGCTGCTCCCATCTGGGGATGTGTCTGGGGGATCAGCAGCTTGTGGATTCAAGACTTATCCGCCGGCCAGGAGCGAGCGATCTTGATTGGATTGACCAATTTGAGGACTAGCGGGATGCCGCTGATGGCACTCAAGCTGAATCGCCGCCGGGCTCTGTTCGTATTGGGAAGGATCGATGAGATTTTGTCCTGGGAACGAACGACAGAGCAAGAGCGGGACACTCGATTTGTGGAACTGGGCCGCTATCTCTGCGAAGTGCGGGCAGGGCAATACTGGCGGGTCGAGAATCTGACATCCTTTGACGAGTTCCTGGAGAAGAAATTCCCGGAGTCTCGCCGCAAGGCCTATTACCTGATGGCAATCCACGAACAACTGCCGCGGCAAACCCATCGCGATCTGCGGGAGGTGGGCTGGACGAAGGCCGCCGAGTTAGCCAAGGTCGCACGGCGGGACGGGAAGAAATTCGACTGTGCAACCTGGTTGCACAAAGCGCAGGAGCTACCGAAGGAAGAATTCAAGCGAGAGGTGGAACGGCATCTGACGGGCCAGGAACAGGAACCTTGGGAGATGCTCTATTTCAAGATCTACAAGAGCCAGCTACAGGTGATAGAGAAGGCTCTAGAAACCGCCTCCCTGATGCTCGGCTCTCAGAAGTCCCGCGGTTACTGCTTGGAGATGATTTGCGCTGATTTTCTGGCGGGAGCCCAGGTCGAAGGCTGCGGTTCGAGCGCGCTACTTCTGGCACTCGGACCGGCTCTATTCGTTACTTCCCGGCCCTCAGAAAATGGAATTTCTGCGGCAAGTCGAAAAGACGGCATGAAATCGATTCGGCAGCGAAAGCCGAGGCTTCGCCTCAGCCCAGATTCTTACCGCAAGCTTCGCATGAATGTGCTAGAGCGAGACGGATGGAGATGCCAAAGTTGCGGAACTTCGGAACGTCTCCAGGTGCATCATATTCATTCGCGCAGTGCCCTTGGCGATGATTCCGCCATGAACCTGATTACTCTTTGCGTCGACTGCCACCGCCAGCTTCATTGCCCCTAATGAACTCGCTTGTCCAGCCCAACTCGGGTTTCGCGCTCGCTCGCTCACCTCACCCGAAGAAAAGGGTGAACGTACTAAACACCGTGGCCAGTCTCGCGAAACAAGGATCATTCATGGAGCCTTCGGCTTCATTGTGCGTTCGAACGTCAGAAAACTCCCATTCCTTTGCTCATTGCTTCGCCTCTAAGGGCGCAAGTATCGAAGCCGCCCATCGAGCCCCATAACATCATTAACGTCCTTTATCTTGATGGCATACGGTATCTTACGATTGATGCTATTGCGGCGCTACCTGTTGGTGGCGGCATCGTAATAATTCCGATTCGAGATAGGCAACTTCGTGCCCATTTCTCGAGATCTTTACAAGCGCGTCCACAAACGTCAGAGGACTTGAACGGTGAGGTTGAGAGACTGTTCGGCCCCGCCGGAGGCGATGGCGACGACGGGAAGCTGGTAGGTGCCCGGGGGTGTGGCAGGCGCGTTGGAACTGCCCGTGTGCGAATTGCCCCCGCAGCCTGTGAACGACAGCGCTAACAAGAGCAGGAATGCGAAGGAGGCCAGCGCCGGCTTGGCGGCCCAGCAGACCGCGAGCCGACGCCGCGGACTCCCTTTCCGTAACGCCTTGCGACCCCACAGTCCCAGAGGTACGATTCCGCCAATGGCTGCGAGGAGAGGAAACGATCCGATCGTTGGAAGCGGCCAACGTCCCACAGCGGATTGCGCCACGACGTTGGTTTGCAGTGTGATCGTGAGGTTGACAGGCTGGCTCGGAGTGGTGTTTACGCTTACCGATGCGGGCTGCACCAAGCAGACGGTGGATGGGATAGCCGACGGGCAAGTCAGTGCGATGGTCCCTATGAAATTCGGGTTCGGCTGAAGAATCACTGTGAAAGTCGCTGCGTTTCCTGGCAGTACGGAGGTGGCTCCTTTCGAATTTGTCGGAACAGTGAGCGTAAACCCTGCGGTGGGGGATGTGCCGGTACCGGTTAGCGAGGCCGTTTGCGGGTTTCCCTGCGCATCGTCGGTGATCTGAAGAGTGGCCGATTCGCCGCCCGGCCCGGACGGCGAGAAGGTGAGCGTAAGCACACACGATGCGCCGGGGGCGAGCAGAGAGGACGATACGGCGCAGGTATTCGACTGGCTGAAGTCGGATGCGTTGGGCCCAATCAGGGCAATGCCGCTTATGAGCATTGCGCCGTCGCCTGCATTTGTCAGGGTGGTGGATTGCGTTGCGCTGGTTTGCCCCACTTGCGTCGCGGGGTACACAAGATTGTTCACCGAAAGGCTTGCGTGGGGAGTGAGGAGAATCTGGCGAACGCGGTTGAAATCCGGGTCGGATTGAAAGAGGCGGTTGTTCGAATCAGCAGCCAAAGCAAAGGTGCTGCCGATGCCTGCCAGAAGTGCGTCGCCGCCATCCCCGCGAAAAATCGAAGTTCCGTTCCCGGCCACCGTGGAAATGCGCCCCGTCAGTGCGGAGACACGACGGATTCGTTTGTTGCGTCCTTCGCCGATGAAAAGATTGTCAAAGGGATCGAAGGCTAGGGCAAAGGGAAGAGAGAGTTGCGCATTCGCTGCGGGGCCTCCGTCTCCGCTGTAGCCCGCGGTGCGCGTCCCGGCAACTGTGGTTATGACTCCGGTGTTCTTGTCCACGCGCCGCACAACGTTGGCGGACGAGTCGACGATAAACAGGTTGTCGGTGCTATCAAAGGCAAGTCCTGCCGGGACATCCAACGTCGCGCTGGTGCCCGGCCCCCCATCGCCCGCGAAGCCGGAGACACCCGGTGTGCCTGCGACCACAGTGAGCGCACTGGTTGCAGGGTCCACGCGGTCCACTACGCTTTTGTTCGCATCGGAAAGATAGAGAACTCCCGTGCTGTCTGTGGCAATCCCATTTGGCAGGCCGGACAAAACGCCGGTGGGGACCACTGTGGTTATGATCTGGGTAGCTACGTCAATGCGGCGCACCGTGGCGTTGTCCACGAGGAAAGCATTTCCGGCGTGGTCCACGGCCAGGAAGAGGGGGAAGCCGACCTCCGCGCTGGTTGCGGGACCGCCATCGCCCGCGCTGTTGCGGATGCCGTTGCCGGCAACCGTCGAAATGCTTCCTGTTGATGCATCCACTTTGCGAATGCGGCCAACCGAAACGTCTCCAATCAACAGATCGCCAGATGGAGTGATGGCCACGCCCGCGGAGCCCGCGAACACTGCGCTGGTCGCCGCGCCGCCGTCACCCCCGGAGCCGCCTCCGGCAATGGTATTGATGATGCCCTGAGGATTCACAGCGCGGATGCGGTTATTCCGCCCATCGGAGAAATATAAGTTTCCCAAGCGATCGGAGGCGATCCCAACGGGGAGATCCAGCTCCGCGCTGGTGGCGGGTCCACCATCGCCAGCGAACCCCTCCATGGCGGACCCGACAACCGTGGTGACGATCTGCGTGGCGGCGTCCACGCGGCGAATACGGTGCTGATCGGAAATAAGCAGATTGCCAGAGCCGTCCAGGAAGACTGCCTCAGGTGCCGTGAGCGTCGCCGAGGTTGCGGGTCCGCCATCGCCGGTGTCTCCCGACAATCGCCCCTGGCCGGCCACGGTGGTTATGCTTTGCGTGGTTACGTCCACGCGCCGGACGCAAAAGTTGCCGGTGTCAGCAATGAAGAGATTTCCGGCGCTGTCCACGGCGATGGCGTGTGGACCGTTGAGAGATGCGGCAGTGGCCGGTCCTCCGTCGCCGCTGAACGCGTCACCACGAGCAAAGTTTCCAGCGACAGTGGTGATGACGCCGGTGACGGCATCCACGCGACGGATCACGTTGTTCTCCGCGTCTGCGATGAAAAAATTGCCCACTGCGTCAACGCTCACGCCGTAAGGCGAGTTCAGCGAGGCGCTGGTAGCCGGGCCGTTGTCTCCGGCGTAACCCCGAGTGCCGTTACCGGCTATCGTGGTGATGATCCCGCTCTGAGCTTCCACGCGGCGGATTACGTTGTACACGTTGTCCACGATAAACAGGTTTCCCAGAAGATCTACAGCGAGGCCCAAAGGGATGTAGAGTTGCGCGCTAGCCGCCGGGCCTCCATCCCCGGCGTATCCTCCCACGCCAGTCCCGGCGTATACGCTGAGTTGGGCGTTTGCATCGAGCTTGAGAACGACGTTGCCGCGGACCGTGGCGATGTAGAGATTCCCGGCCGCATCGCGCGCGATTCCGGATGGATCGGGCACCACCGACGAAAGCGCCGGGCCGGCTATCTGACCGCCTCCAGCGAAATTGGTGATCATGTCCTGGCCGAGGACTGGAGACACGAAAGCGAGAAAAAGCAAGCAAACACGGAGATGACGAACGGGCCGGGCCACGAGTAATCCTTCACCAGGATTTTCAGTCCACAGAACATACTTTGGGCGACTCCCGGTGTCCATGAGAATCCACGCCAGCCGGTGCCCTTTTTGGAGACGTTGACTGGGCCCTGAGCGAGGATTACCTATGCACATGTCGGCCACTCGGCCGTGGAAAGATCTCGCACTCACCTTCGCGATCAGTCGAGCCGCACCGCAAAATAACGGAGCCAACCGGCCAGGAAGATCCATCTCCAGATCAAAAACGCGGCAGGGACGGAACTATTGTTGGACCGAACGCGCTGCCAAATCTGGCGTACGCGACTACCAACGAGGAAGGGAAAGTCCTCAACTTCTGTCATGAGCGAGTCCACCCAGGGCGCCAACTCGTCGAGCCACTCCGTCGCCGGAACCGGGAATCCGGTTCTTTCTTTGCGCTCCAAGATGGCATCAGGAACCATTCCACGCATGGCAGCGCATTCGATCGATTTCAAAGGCTGGTTTGCTCTGACCAGATACTCCAGCGGGAGAGAAGAGATGAAATCTTGAAGTTCCGTGGTCAGTAACGGCATGCGGTTCAGTATTGAGCACGCCATAGAGTTACGGTCCTCCACTCGAAGCATTGGAAGAACCAGCCGCTCCCCGGTGGCAGCAGGGCACGGTTCGAACCATTCTTTCCGGAGCCAGTCGAGATTGCGCTGCTCGCGTAGTCGCTTCAAGCGTGTTTGCAGGCTTTTCGGACTGACTATCCGGGCAGCGGAAGCGGCAAGTCGGCGGACGCCTCCATCAGGGAGCTGATTCACCGCTCGCAGCAGTGCCGTAGCGTTTCGCCAGCGACCTCGGCGAAATTGGGCGAGTACCGCCAGCAGCAGTTTCTCATTTGCGACCGCAAACAAGGAATCCCCGCCTTGCCCGCTCAGCATCAGCCGTACTCCGTCCTGTTCGGCCGCACGAAACAACTGTAACTGGGCATAGACTACCGGACTTGAAAAGGGCTCTTCCTGCAGTCGCACTAGGGAGGCGAAGCTCGCTGGCAAGCCTTCCGAGGCCACTCGAATCTTTGTCAGCGGGGCTCCCAGGCCCGTCGCCGCAAGATCCGCCCAGGCCTCTTCGCTTTTCGAGAAGTGGCCGTTCTTCGTGACTGGCACGCAGGTATATAGGTGTAAGGGTGCGGCCGGCTCGGCACGACCGAAGGCAGCGGCAACAAACGATGAATCGAAGCCTCCCGAAAGAGCCACACCCACGGGGCCCTGGTCGGCCACTTGGCTCGCCAGGGAGCGCACAACCATTCCCCTCAGACATTGGGCGGCAGCCTCGAAAGTGAAAGTGGGGTTTGCCGGGGCTCGAGCGACACGCCGATAACGGCTAAGCGACGATTGTGTCGGTTTGTCGATGGTGACCTCGAGGCAGCTGCCCGGCGGGACTTGCTCAATTCCTTCGAAAAACGTCTCGGGATCGTGATCCATGCAGTTGTAGGCCAAATACCGGTAGATGCTGTCGCGATTCGCTTTCCTGCCAGCTGAGGACGCATCCCTAAGGGCGCTAATCAGCGAGGCAAAATGCATTCCCCACCCGGGCTGGCGCGCAAAGTACAGCGGTCGTGTCCCGAACGGATCGCGCGCCAGGACCAGCCGGCGATGGCGAAGATCCAGGATTGCGAATGCAAAGCTTCCCGTGAACCTGGAGAAGCAGTCCAGCCCCCATCGTTCGAACGCGGCAAGCAAAATGTCGAGTTGGGAGGTGGGCTCCAAATCACAACCCGATCTCCGCAGTTCCTGTCCCAACTCCGGCCCATTTTCGACAAGCCCGTCCAAGGCAAGAAATACCTGATCACTTGCTGCATCCACTGGCGTGCTCTCAGGCGGGGGGCGACCTTCTTTCCCGATCCGGCAGCACGCCAACATTGCGGTTGCCGCCTCAATTTGCGAGGGTGAGGTTCTCAAGATGCCAGAGGGATCGCTGGTGGGTCCCACAAGCGACCGGGAAAGCTCAGAGCCATTGCCCAGGAATACACTCTGACCATCGAGCCCGCGGTGTTCGAGAAGTCGAAATTCCCTCTCGAGATGACCAGGCCTTACGGGTCGCGGCCCGGCGCCAACAAAACCAAAAATGGCGCTCATGATGTGGACAATTGCCGCGGGTTTTCGCCCAGTCGGCTATCCCAGCTTTCGCTGTCCCCACAGACGTTCATGCATCGGGAGATCTGTACTCGGATCGAGATGTTGCGAGGGCGCCTGCATTGTTTGGACCTGCTGAAGGCCGGAAATACATCTCGTGAACAAGCGCAAAAGGACGCCAGAGCGTGCTCAGGAAGGTTGGCATCTTAATGTCCGTCAGACCGTACTCCTTTGGTTGTTCCGGAGCATCCACCGCGGTGCCAAACATGTGGTCCCAGATGCTCAGGAGACCACCGAAGTTCTTGTTGAAATGACTCGGGTCCGTGGAATGGTGAAAGGAGTGAAACCAGGGTGTCACCAGCACTTTGGAGAGCGGTCCGAAGCGCCAGGCAATCCGGCTGTGCTGCGCTATGGCAACGAAATCCATGGTTAGGTAAAGCGGCAGCCAGCTCAACGGAGATGCTCCCAACGCCAGCAGGGGAAAAAACTTGACGGTGTCGACGAGGAAATGGTCCACTGGATGGAACCGGGTCGTGGTCGCGAAATTCAATTGTTCCTGTGCATGGTGTGTGGCGTGAAACGCCCATACCAGCCGGCTTGCGTGCTGGATTCGATGCAACCAATACGTCGTGAAATCGGCAACCAGAAGCCATAGCACTCCTCGCGATATCGGCGACAGACCGTTCAGTGCTGGAATTTGCAGGAATGCCAGCCTGGGCCCGAGGAAGCCGAACAGCGTAGCTGTGAACAGAAGCCGGTGCAATCCACTACGGTAGTAAAACCAGTAGACCACGTCGTGCAGGAATCCCCTGCTGCTGTATTGCCTGGTCGTCCCGCCCGACGCGCGTTCCAGTAGAAAGATAATGAAATAGAATACTACCCCAATCGCCAGGGCCTTGAGACACCCCATGGCGACTGCGCGTAACTGGGGTAAGTGAACGAGGAAGTCTGGTGTGACCCACGACATGGTCAACGTCCCCTGCTCTTGTACACCCTGCAATTGTCGTCGTCAACGCATTCCTCCTGCCACCGCCTGCTCCGAAGCCTTCCGGCATTGAGCCAGATAAATCTTGACACGCGTTCTTCATTGGCGCTATAAGCGTCGAGCGTCGTATTGGAGTTGATGGTATGGAAGTTAAAGTCTCCCGTAATTCCGCAGTGGACTTTGCTCCAATGAAGAATGAAGGTGTCCTGTTCCAGCCAAAGACTAATCAGTTCTGTCTGCTCAACGGCACTGCAACGTTTGTTTGGAGTCTTCTAGATCAGCCCCACAGCGTTTCCGAACTCGCGAAGACCCTCTGCGACCATTTTGACTCGGTGAGTTTAGTCGAGGCAAAGTGTGATGTCGAAAAGATGGTGGAACAGTTGCTTTCTCTCGAATGTTTGGTGTCGTCACAGGCATAGTTGGAGCCAGCCCGAAAGGAGAGCCCCTTGAACGAAAACACGAAGGATTCGCCAATTGACCAGAAAGAGACAAAGGCAAAGTACGAGGCTCCGCGGATCAAGGTTCTTACCGAGGAGGAAGTCCTCAGTGCTTTCCAGGTGACCGCGGCGGGAACCACTATGTGGTGGGCCTGATCTTCTGTGCGCCCAGACTCCGGCGCATGGTGGGAGCGGGTCGAAGCGATCGCGACCGGGGATCGGTCATCGAATGTTGAGCAGGGCACGGAGTGGTATCGTTTCGGTGGAACGTTCCTCGCCATGGATTGTGTGGACGTTGCGTTTTCTTCAAGGTTTGGAGACATTTACGCTGAATGTGCCGTTCCCGCTCCCCGGGACGAGGGGCTTCGTCAAGTCAGTCTCCGCGTGACGGCACTTCCTTCTGAACCTGATTTGCTTGCAGTTTCGGTGAATCCCAGCCTTCCCGACGAGGTCGATTTCCTTCGTCAGCTCGTTCCGGAACGCGGCTATCGTGAGTGGACCGGCGGTGAGCAAGGATGGCGGATGCTGGCGTTGCCGGAGGCTCCGGAGGAACCAGTGTTTGCGTTCGGACCACGCGAGCTGCTGGTTTCACGCAGGCATCCATGGCAGCAAATGGTCGCAATGTACGCGATCAGCAGCGCATTTTGGCTTGAGCGTGAGTTATTCATTTTTCACGCAGCCTCGGTTGGTCTGTTCCGGAAGGGCGTCCTGCTTTCCGGACCGAAGGAGGCGGGCAAGACGACCTTGGCACTTTGCTTTGCGTCTCGCGGGCATTCGTTTCTTGGCGACGAATGGGCCGCCGTTTCGACCGTATCCGGCGAGTTGCTACCGTTGCGGCGTGCGGCTTCTATTCGTCCCGGCCCGCGTCCCAGGGAACTCAATGAATACCTGCGGAACCATTCGTGCCACAGAGAGACGCTTCCGGATGGGAGGGAACGCGTGCGCGCCAAGGTAGGCGCGGCCTTACCGCAGGCCGCTGCCCAAATTGTTCCGCTGACCGACATTTTCTTTTTGCGCGGGTTCTCGTCGCGGCCGGCCGTCGAACCATTTGCTTGCAATGCAGGCGAGTTACCGCCGGTTTCGCCGCTGCTCGCCAGCGTTTGGCGTCGTTCGCCTGCCCAACGCGCGCTTGATCTGCTTCGCACGGTGGGAAGGGCGCGCTGGTGGCACCTGGATGTGGGCGGATCTCCTGAGGAAACCGCGGACATTATCGAGGAAACCGTGAAGGAGGAGATATGGGTCTGATTCTGCGGGAAAAAGCTGAGTATCTGGGAACATTTCGCTGGCTAGAGATTTTCCTGATGGAGACGCTCGCCCGGTGGGTTCCGACCACTCCGGAAATGGAAGTAAAGGTACTAATGGGACGTCACATTTGGGATGCCGCTCAACATGCCGATGCACTCGGAAAGAGGACCTTTGAGCTGCGGGCTCCGCTTCACTACACATTATCACCGCTTACTCCTTATTTCGAGCTTATGAAGGAACTCGCGGCGGTAGAAGATACGCCTGGTCGAATTCAGGTGATTTACGACGTACTGCTGCCGGCCTTGACAGCCCGATATCAGGAATATCTCGACGGTTCGGATTCTCTCCTGGATGAGCCCAGCTACCGAGTCATCCATGGGATTTTGGGCGACTACGCCCGCATGCGGCAAGAGAACGACGCGCTGCGGAAAGAGTTGAAAGATATGCTGGTTTTCGATGCCAGCCGGGCGGAGGAATGGCGCCGAAAGGAGGCCGAGATCGGCGAGATCGTTCCGCGCGGGAGCGGCGCAACGTTGGCGGTGGGGGCTCACGCATGAGCATTGCCGCAAGAAGGAAGACCGTGCAAGGAATCCAGCTATGCGCCGATCCGGCGCGCGAGGCATGCTTCCGGGTCGCGCAAAGCGACAGCGAAATGCAGGTGTTCGAAGACAGCATGTCGGAAGCCGCGCGGCGCGAGCGGCTGCATCGCCACATGAACAACGAGATGGGTGCGCTGGAGATCGCTGCGCAATGCCTGGTGGATTTTCCGGATGCGCCGTGGGATCTGCGTATGCAGCTCGCGCGCCAGGCTTCAGACGAAAGCCGTCACGTCGCCGGACTTTACCGGCGGCTGCGGCAGCTCGGCGGACGTAAAGGTGAGTTCCCTATCGGGAATTTCGAATGGGCGGTTACCAACATGTGCGACACGCTCGCCGCACGACTGGCTATTCAGAACCGCACCTTCGAGGCGGGGCAGATGGATCTGCTGGGAGCCTTGCGGAAAATCTGGCGCTCTATGGGCGATGAAACAACAGTGGAAGTCTTGGAACACATCCTTGCGGACGAAATTAATCATGTCCGGTTCGCAAACCGTTGGATCCGCACCATGGTGCAAGAGGACCGCAGGTTGCTCCTGAAAGTCGCGAGCGCGGTCCGCTTTCTTGCGGAAACAAATACGGCCCTCTCCGCCGCGTCCAATGGCGCCCCCAGTGACGCTGCTAAGAAACACACGGACCTGGGAATCAATATAGAGGACCGTCGCCATGCGGACTTCAACGAGGAGGAAATCAACGAAATCCTTCGGCAAGCCGGCATGAGCACGTTCGTTGCGGCGGAGGGTCGGGGGTAGACGGCACTGTTACCAGCCTGACTTGCTTCCTTGCCGGGACGACGGCTTGAATCGAGGCTGAGAGATTTCTAAACTGAGTTCAGAATCATTTGCGAGGCACAAGAATGCCCACGAATCCCCAAGATGTCAATTCGGAGAAGCCCATCTCGTTTGCGCCCGGGCCGACGCGTGACTCACGTTTCGTCGTCAAGGAGAGATGGTCCGATTGCCTGAATTTGCCGCCAGAGCATCCAGACCACGATCTGGAGTTCTTTCACCGGCAAATGAACGAGGAAATTAACGGGCTGGAGAACGCGGCGCGGAATCTTGCGGATTTTCAGGACGCCGATTGGGGTGTACGCATGTCCATCGCCCGCCAAGCGTCGGATGAGGCGCGGCACGTGGAGATGTTCCGGCGAATCATGGTAAAGCGCGGAAGCCGGCTGGGTCGGTATCCGGTGCTGAATTTCCAGTATCGCATCATCACGAACGTGGACAACCTCGTGGGCCGGCTGGCGATCCAGAACCGCTCCTTTGAAGCAGAGGGCGTGGACGCCGTGGAGCCGGAGATTGAGAAGGCACGCGCCAAGGGCGACGCGGAATTGGCGGATCTTTTCGAGATGCAACTCGCGGACGAAATCGGACACGTGCGTTTTGCGAACGAATATATTGCCCGCGTATCGAAAACCGATCCGATGAGCGTGATGCGAGTCGGCCGGGCGCTGAATTATGCTTCACAAGGCTTTTTGTGGGTCATGGGACAGAAGGCCATAGATGGCGCGACCTATGCACGAAACGAACGCGGCCGGCTGGAGGCGGGCTTCAGCCCTGAGGAAGTGCGCTCTGCGGTTGCGGAGCGGAACGCCAGGAATGCAGGATCCTAGTTCAGTCTTTTCTTCTTCGGAAGCCGGGGCCCTTTCAAGGTTGCCTGGGCCGGCGGTGGCTGCCCCTGCAGAGACAATTGCCAAAAATCGCGGCTGGATTGAGTCTCCCGTTTACGACCTCTCGCTGTTTAGCCTCTCTCCGATTGCCGGGCTGTTAGTGATCGCTCTCGACCGTGGGATGCACCTTGGCTCTCCAGTGGGAGTGCTCGCCGTCTATTTTGTCGGCATCCCGCATTATCTTTCGACATTCACGTTTTATCTCGGAGATCAAAATCGCAGCCATTACCTCGCTCGATGGACGGCTTTTTTCCTCGGCCCCCTGATTATCTTCGCCTCCGTTTTTGCGCTCCGCGTCCTAGATGTAAGCGGAGCGGTGCAGTCGGTCATCTTCACCTGGAATATCTACCACGTATCTCTGCAGAGCGCCGGTATCCTTTCCATTTATCGGAGACTCAACGCCGGGCAGCAAAAGGAAAAGGTCTGGGGGCACCTGACAATCCTTTTCGTGAATGCCACCATGGCTTTCTGGTTCCTGCGGTATTTCCCTCCCCTTTACTCGTTTCTGGTGCGCATTCATCCCGAAGCGCCGCTGGCTCTGCGTTATGCGTGCCTGACGACCGCGATCGTTGCTGGAACCGGCTACGCGATTCAGCTGGCGAGAAGGCCCGGTCCGGTTGGCGTGTCGGAATGGGCGTTCCTGATTTCCAGCTTACTTCTATTTCATCCTTATCTTTGGCTGCAGGATTCGCTCCTGGCTACCATCGCCACACTGATGGGGCATTTCATCCAGTACCTGGGCATCATCTGGCTGCTGAATCGGCGAAAATTCACCGAACAACAGGCTTCCGGCTCCCGCGCCCAGCAGTGGCTAGTAAAGCTCAGCTCCAATCCCCGGTTGCTCATGGTGAGCTTGCTGATTGTTGGCGCATTTTTTCTGGCCCTCGATCGAGGCAGCAGAATTGTCGGAATGTATCTCAGCTACATCATCGTCTGGAATTCTCTTGTGCTGATTCATTTTTACGTGGACGGATTGGTGTGGGCATTCAGGAATTCCTTTGTGCGCCAGACGGTTGGCCCCTATTTGGTCCTGGAATCGCACCGCGTGTGAGCGAGCTCTGCGTCATGCCAGCTGACACTCTGCCGACACCCACGGAAAAGCAACTTCTGGCGTACGGGATGCTACTGGCGCGTTCCGGAAAAATCATCGAATCGGAGATTTCCGGAACCAGTATGGGGAGGACTCTCCCCGCGGGCAGCCGCATCCGCATTCAACCGCTGCCAGCCTATGACTATGCGGTTGGGCAGATTGTGGCGTTCGTGCGCGGCAGTACCATTTTTGCGCACCGGATCGCTTACCGCACAAAGCAAGGCGTCTTGACGCGGGGCGACAACCACTCCTGGTGTGACTTGCCGGTGCCGGTGGATGCGGTCCTTGGTCTAGTCACCGAGTGGTTCATTAATGGACAATGGCAGCGATTTGTGAACGTCCCACAAGATTTAACCGAGCAGCCATGGAAAATCCGAGCGCTGGAAAAAGCGGTACGTGCAAGCATGCAAATAGATATTCGCCTGGCCCGGCACATTTCCAGAGCGCTGATGCGCTTAGTCCGGATGCGGCATATCTAGCGGCAGAAATTTTGCCTAAACGGTTGTTTCACGATTTGAGGCGGTCGAAGATTCGCAATTTACACACGTGGGCGTCGATCAAAAAAAACGCGATGACGATCTCGGGCCCAAAACAACTTCGACGTTTCTCAGGGATCGAATTGTTTCGCCGCGAGATCGCCAGGAAGCAGCCAAGAAGCTCTGGGAGTACCTTGAGAGCAGCGGCAGAACGGGAACAGTTCTGCACCAGAATTGCATTTCCACGTTGAATTTATTTGTCACAAGTTAGGGAGAAAAGCTCAGTGGTACATTTCGCAGTTGAAGTAATTCGCATCCGGTAGGCTTGGCGTGAAACCGGAGGCAAACTGCAATTTTGAGCAGCAGGTTCTCCTTGCCTTGCTGGGCTGTCGGAGCGTAGCCGAAGGCGGGGCCCGGTTGCCAGCAATGCTCCACCAGGTGAAGTGGACAGAGCTTATTGCAGCTACTTCGCCCGACCTTTACCCATACCTGTCATCTCGTTTAGAACCCTACATGGAATACATCGAATCACCTCCGGAATGGGAACTCCTTCGCACGGCCAGGCGTCTCACCTCCGTTAACAATCTTCGCTTACGCCACGAACTAATCAGAGTCATCGGGGCCTTGAAAGAAGCAGGCATCCCGGTGCTCGCATTGAAAGGAATCGTCCTGGCCTATACCGCCTATTCCGACCCGTCTTTGCGTCCGATGTCCGACCTGGACGTGCTGGTCCCTGAAGGACATGTAGCAGAGGCGGTGCTTGTGCTCCGAAAACTCGGGTTCCATTACCCGGACAGGGCGATCGTGCGCCGGGATGATTGCTCGCGGTTGGGACCTGAGGAGGAGCTTGCGCCTGCACTTCAGCTGGGTATATCCGGGGTGCTATTAGAAGTCCACAGTCAACTAGAGTGCAGCGAACCAGCCTTGGCTGTCCCATTGCAAGAATTCTGGTCTCGTTCAACCTCTGTCGTTCTTAGAGGGCATAGCGTTCAGACGCTTTGCCCAGAGGACTGCCTGTTTCATCTGTGCCTGCACCAGGCTCGTCATCATCGGTTCGAAAAGGGCCTGCTTCCGCTCCTCGATATCAGGGTTTTGTTGGAATCGTGTCAAGACTTGGATTGGGATGGTATCGCGGCTCAGTCGCTTCGGTGCGGATGTGCCACTTGGATGTATCTGACTTTGGAGGCAGCTCGTAACTTGGTTGGTGCGGCCGTGCCGTCCATTTTTCTTGAGGCCTTGCCGCAACCTCGTGACCTACCGAAATTGCGGACCTTGGTAGAAGAACAGATTCTGTCGGCGGGTCTAGGTCCCCCTCCGATGATCCCTGCGTTGCTCGCGGAGCATTCCTGGCGGCGCAGAGCGCGTATGCTCTTTACTCGTACAAAGCTTGTAGGGGGGGAGGAGATTGCACGGCTGCGGAACGTTTCTGGATTCCTTCAGCTAGTACAAGCCTACTGCCGGCGGTTGCTTTACACGATCACCGTGAAAATTCCGAAATACTTCCGGGCGTGGAGGAGCGGACGTCTAAGCGTTGGCGCCGTTCGGAGATCTGCGTGTTTGTTGCGACACTCGGACACATTATTTCAATTAGTCGAGCTGGAGTCGGGATTCGGGGATGATCGCAATCTGGCCGGTCGGACAGCGTTGGAAGAAAGCGACCGCGACCTAAAGACTACGAAAGAGCTGGGCTGAAAATACGCAGAAACAAAGGCTACGGGGAAGGTCGTGGCTGAACGAC
>Ga0306921_10002692_pt1 | contig 17857 bp, 10 predicted proteins | sample sta12Cox44000080_FD_203760 | JGI IMG/M metagenome (GOLD analysis project Ga0306921, IMG submission 203760) | Lab enrichment of tropical soil microbial communities from Luquillo Experimental Forest, Puerto Rico - statoxic.12C.oxic.44.000.080 (v2)... | ecosystem: Environmental > Terrestrial >... | reverse complement strand
GTCGCCCCCGACGGCACCACCACGCTGTCTCGCGCCAGCACCCACCAACTCAACCTGCTACCCCTGCAAACGCCCGTCTATGAGTTCTACTCCCCAGCCGGTGCGTGGACGGCGTTCGCGTTCAACCTCACCGCCGACGGGCAACTGGTGGTCAACCCCCAACCGGTGCCGGGAGTCTCGGTCAGCGGCACCACCCTGACCATCACCGGCATCCCGGTCACCATCGACGGACGCACCCTGCCCCAAGACCTGGCCCTGGACGGCTTCGCCGGCACCGTGGGCGTCCTCACCCGCGACCACACCCACACCGTGGCGCTGCTCGCGCTCGCTGGGCCTTACCGGCTGCTGGCCCAACCCCAACCTGGGCCCGCGTACCGCTTCATCGTTCACGTCGACGGCACGATCGTCTTGCTGGACGCCGGCCCGCTCGTGTACTCGTCGGCCGCCGCGGTCCCGTCGCCCTCAAGCGGGGTCTCGCAGCTGCGCCGCGCCGTGGACACCGCCGAAATCGAACTGGACCGCTACGACGCGCTGGCCAACACCACCTCGGCGCTCGCCGCTGAATTCGGACCCCCCCGCGACGGTGCGCGACAACGCCTCGCCGCCGCCCGCTCCGCCCTGCACGACGCGGTCAACCAGCAGCCGCCGATCTGGGCCGACTCGGCGCCGGTGCCCGCGCTGCTGGTGCCGGTGCGACTGGAGGTGCGCTACTGGCCCAACGAGCAACAACCCAACGCCGACCCAGCGCTGGCGATCCGTGTCATCCCGGACGACATCGCGGTGCACACGTTCGAGCCGGAGCTGACCGACACGGAACGCAATGCCGCGACCGCCTACTGGACCGCCGTCTCCGCCGCCGGGGCCACCGATGCTGACCGCACAGCCGCCTGGAATCGCATTCTCGGTCAGTTGGGCGCCGCCCGAGCGGCCTGGGCTGTGGAGGTGATGCATCCGACCACCGATGCCCCAGCGCCCGTTTTCCCCGACGTGCCCGGCCGCGCGTCGACGTGGACCCGCGCAGCGACCAGCCTGCTGCTGCCCGACCGGTTCGTCTTCCGCGGCTGGCGTGGCGGGAACCTCGCCTTCGAGGTCACCGGCTCGGACGTCCCGAAGGATCTCGCGCTCGGGCCCGACCCGGCCGAGCTGAGCGGATCGCAGCCGCCGCCGCTGGGTTGGTCCACGGCCAGCGCTTGGATGGTCAACTTCAGCGAGGCCGTGCGTGTCGGCATGGGCGTGGTGGTGCCGCTGACCGGTACCGACGTCACGTTCGACGAGATCATGGTGCTCGGTACATCGGATCGCTCGCCGCAGACCGCAACCGCCGACCTCGCCACCAGCCTGCAAGGCCACCTCTACACGCGCGGCCTCGCGTTTCCGCCCGTCGATGCACCGACCAACAACACGCCCGCTACACGGTCGGAATGGACCAGCGCACCCGCGATGCGCACACCCGAGGAGGTCGCCGCCGCCATCGCCGCGCAGCAACCCGGCAGCGGCCAGCCCGCGGTCGTGCTCGCCGACGCGCTCGGATTCGGGCCCGCCGGCGCGGCGGCAGTGCCCGGACGGCGTGACTTAGTCGCCGCGCGCGGCGGCACTGACCGCGACGACGACGCCCCCGCGCGCCACGCAAACGATGTACTCCGGATCCTCTACACGACGTTTCAAGGTCTGCTGGACGCCGGGGGCCCAACCGTTGGATGGCTGTCGAGCACGCAAGCCGCTGACCATTTCGTGAACCTGATCCGGGCCCGTGGACCGCTGCCGACGCTGCGCGTGGGCCGGCAGCCCTACGGTGTGTTGCCGGTGACTTCTCTTGCGCTCTGGGCTGACTCCGGTTCCACCGAGCTGCCCGGGGACCTGATCACCCGGCTGCGGCTGCTGCACGGGCTGATCGGCAGATACCTGCCGATGTCGCCGCGGGTCGGTCGCGGACGCGATCAGGACGACGTGCTGCTGGGCCTACTGCGCCGCGTTTCAGACCCTGTCGGGGTGCGGTTCGGCGAGGTGTCCACGAATTTCGCACCGTTCGAGCCTAACCTGCTCAAGGACGCGTTCACCAAGCTGTACTGGCGCATTGACGGGTTCATTGCGCTGGCCGGCCGCGGGCAGAAATCGTTGGTGCCGAACAACGACATCGCCTCGTCGTCGCTGAAATTCCTCAGCGATGTGGAAGCAGCTCAAGCCACGCGGACTTCACTGAACTCTCCCGACCCCCCGGCGCCCCCCTTGCCCGGATGGATTGCGTGGGTGCAGAACCTCACCGACCAACAGCGCGGCGCAATCGGCTTGTCCTGGACGCTTGCCCTAAATGTGGCAGGGATTGCGGTGTACTACGGCGCCATCGCGCTCAAGGAAATCCGTGACATCGAGCTGACCCCTAACCCGGCTCCGGCAGACCTGGCCAACCTGACCAAGTTTCGAGGCCTCGTCGCCGACTTGCGGACCTTGTTGACCACCATGGCGACCCTGGAGAGCCCGGCCACCGCTGATCAGGGTGCCCTTGACCGTCAACTCGCCGGCGCGATCGAAGCGCTGACCTGCCGAGTGGATTCCTGGTTCACCTCGCTTGGCACCGCCCGGTTGAACACCACCCGGGCCGCCGCTCCGACCGGCGTGCGGCTCGGCGCCTACGGCTGGCTTGTCGACGTCGAACCCACAGCACCGGCGGCCCGCACAGCCGAGACCGGATGGGTACTCACCCCGTCGATGCAGCACGCTGCGACCGCGGCGGTCCTGCACTCTGGGTGGGCCGCGCATTCGCATCCACAGGCTTTCGCCGTCGATCTGACGTCCGACCGAGTGCGCAGCGCGCAGTTGACGCTGGAAGCGCTGCGCGAGGGCCGCAATCTCGAAGAACTGCTCGGCTATCAGCTGGAACGCGCACTGCACGACGCACAGGCCGACGACCTGATCGCCCCGCTGCGGTACAAATTCCCGCTACCGGTGGCCGATCCGGCGCTCAGCAACGCCGCGGCTGCCGCTGCCGATCACGGCAAACGGCTGGTAGTCGACGGGCAGGCCGCCCGCCACGGGGGCGCGGGCTTCATCGCCGACGCGCGGGCCCTGCCGGTCACCAACGGCGCAATCACGTTGCCCCCCGGGGTCACCGTCAACGTCACGCACCTAGATGTCCTGGCACCGCTGCTCAGCCAGCTCGACGACACCATCGACGCGACGGGCGATGTGCTGCTCGCAGAAAGCGTTCACCACCTCGTCAGCGGTTCCCCGCTGCGCGCCGGCCTGACCGCCGACACCGTCGGCAAAGCCAATCCCGCGCCGGAGCGCCTCGACGTCATATCCACACCGCGCAGTCACGTGACCGTCACCCACGCCGCCGCCCTGGCGGTCGCCGTGCCGAAAACGGCAAGCTGGGCATCGCCCCCTCCGCCAACACGGGCCAGCCTCGATCCGGTCGCTGAAACCGTAGCCGCCTGGGCGCTGGGCCCGGCCAGCGGGTGGACGGTCACTATCACCCCTGCCGGCGCGCCACCCGACGTGTCGACTCTGGCCGACCTGACGGCCGGGGCGATCGACGTCATCGCCGAGGCGACCGCGCCGATCGACTCCAGTGCGCTGGCCGCGCGCATCCGCCACGCCCGCGGTGTCGACGGGCCAGTCACCGTCGCGCGGGCTGATGGCCTGGGCGGCGGCGACGCGCTGCCCGTGCTCGCCGAGACGATCCGCGCGCTGCTCGTCGCCGCCCGGCCCACCACCTCACCGACCGCCGCGCTCACTCCCCTGGCGGCGGGGCAGCTCGCGGATCTGACCGAGCTCGCCGGTCGCGTCAACGCTTGGTGGTCGGCGGTGACGGCGGCCCTGGCGGCCTGGCCCGCCGGATCGCCCGCGCAGCAGGCCAGCGCCATGACCACTCTGGCCACCCTCGGGTTAGCGGGCGCCCGCTTTGACACCTCGCCCGAGCTAGGTGCGGCCCTCGCGCAGCGCTGGGCCGCCACCACGCTGCCGCCAACCCCACCCCCGGACCACGACCCGGACGCGACGGCCTGGCTCAACACAGTGCGCGACGCGGTCGCTGCCGCCGCCGGAGGGTGGTTCCTCGCCGCACCACTGTGGGCCGCATCTCAGGACGACTGGTCGGCACTGGGCGGTGCCGAACCCCCCGGCGCGCCGGTCGCCGCCGACGACGTCGAGGACTGGCTGGCCGATCAGCGCGACGTGCGCGCCGGCGTAACCCGGCTCTTGGACGCGGTGTCGGCCAGCGGCGCGGTGGGCGAAGCGCCGCTGTCCTGGATCGTGCGTCAAGACCAGCTCTCCTCGACCGGCCAGCAGCTGATCGGCTGGGTGGCGCGGGAGCATCCCGGCGCCCGCTCGGCCACCAATCTCGCCGCCATGCAGATCGGGACACCAAACGGCACCCCCCGTGCCCTGCTGATCGTTGACCAGTGGGTCGAGGCCGTGCCCGCCACCCCTCCCGGCGATGCGGTCGTCCCAGACCACACGGCGGGTCTCGGTTTCCGATTCGACCGCCCCGAGGCCCGCGCCCCACAGGCGGTGCTGCTCGTCGCGCCCCCCGACTTGCAGCGAGGCTGGTGTCTGGAAGATCTGCACGCCGCCGTTGAGGAAACTCTGTGGTGGGCGAAGGCCCGCCCGCTCGACTGCGACGACCTCCCTGAACTGCGGTGGGTGCTCGGATGACGACGACGCGCTACTTTCCCGTCGGCCGCGCCGCAGGCGTCGAAGAAGGTCTCGCCGCGCGGCTGGCCGACCCGCTGTGGCTGCTGGCCCGCCAGTGGCAGCTGGGTGAATTCCGCGGCGACGACGCGGGATCGGCGACGTCGGTCACCGTCGCGGGCGTTGCGCACCACCCCACCTGGTGGCGTCCCGAACCCGACGCCGACCAGCCCGCAGCGCACCCGTGGCAGCCGTGGACCGTTGCCGATGGACCGCTGGAGCGACTCATCGAAGCCGAACCCGACACCGGCGCCGCCTACACGCGGCTGCGCATCGACGCCGGCGTGCGCGCCCGGCGCCTGCTTGTCACGGCCGGCCTCGCCTCCTTCGCCGCCAAGCTGGTGGTCCTCGCGCCCTGGCCGGCGCAGTCGCCGTCGACCAGCGATCCCGTTGACGCGCTGGCCAAGTCCGCCACCGCCGACGGCGACGCGCTGGCTGCCCTGATCGGCCCGTGGTCGGCGCAGGGATCACCCGTTCCGCCGCAGATCGTCGCCGCACTGGGCGGCACCGACGCCCAGATCACCACCTTTGCCAACACCATGCGCACCTGGTTCGGCTGGTGGAGCCCGCGGGCAGCGGCGACGCGTCCGCCGGCGGCGCCGGGCGTCCCGCCCGACCCGCCGGCCTGGGACCCGCACCGCCTTGAGCACCGCGGCACGCTCGCCTTCGCCGCCGCACCCACATTGCGGCTGCAATTCGACCGCTACCCCGGCGGAGGCGTGGACTGGTACGCCGCCGACGCCGCCGACGGCCAGCCCGCCGACCTGCCAGCGACGCCCGTGGCCGCGCCGTTTGCAGCGCCACAACCCGTAAGCGAGACCGGAGTTCCGCTGCCTACCTCATTCGCCGGCATGCCCGCGCCGCGGTTCTGGGAATTCGAGGATGCCACCGTCGATTTCGGATCGATCGACGCCTCCCCCGCCGATCTCGCCCGGCTACTGCTAGTGGAGTTCACCACCGTGTACGGCAACGACTGGTTCTCGCTGCCCGTCCGCTTGCCGCTCGGGTCGCTGGTGCGGGTCGACACGGTCAGCGTCACCGACTCGTTCGGCGTGGTCGATCAGCTCGGCCCGTTCGCCGCGACCAGCGCCGGATGGCGAATGTATTCGCTGCAGGCGCCCACCGATCACCCCGAACTGGCGCTGAACTACTTCTGGTGCGCGCCAACGCTGTCCACGCCGCAAGTCAGCCCGGCAGTCGAACGCGCCACGCTGCGCCGCGACGAGATGGCCGAGACGGCATGGGCTGTCGTCGAATACGCCACCGACGACGCCGGGCGCAGCTACACCGTTCCCAACGATAAGGCCGCCATGCCGGCGGTCACTGACCCGCCCCAGTACCTCGTGGAAACACCGGTCGCTGCCAACTGGTATCCGGTTGTGCCACAACCGATACCGGGCCGCATCGACGCCTACCAGCTGGTGTTGGAGGCGCTGGTGCGCCGGGCTGGCGGCCAGATCGTCGAAACACGTCCGCCCGGCGTAGTGCTAGCCGCGCCGTCCTGGTGGATCCACGAGGAGGAGCTGGGCCGCGCCGGACTGACCCTGGACCGGCGGGTGCGGCTCGCGCGCTGGCACGACGGCACCCGGCATCGTTGGATCGGCCGCAGCGTCTGGCCGGGAACCGGCGAGGCATCCAGCGGCCTGCTGTGGGACGTTGTCGTCGAATAGCGATCAGGCCAAGCTGATTTCGGCGGCCCGATTGCGCAGTTCCCAGTGCAGCGGCCCCGCCAGCACGGCGTTGATCGCGTTGCGCAGGTCGGCAACTGTAATCGTGTCGGCGACGACACCGTTGGCGGTGACCGGCGCGAGGGCGCGAAGCCGCGGCGGGTAGGGCGCCCGGGCCACGACGGTCGCGTCACCCTGATCGGTGAGCGGCGTCCCTGATAACAGCGCCGCCAGCTGCCAATGCGCCCCGGCGTGGAACGGGAAAGTGCCGAGATAGGTTGACAGTACGCCGATTTGGCGCTGTCCGGACGCGTCGAGGATCGCGGCCGGCGGGTCGGTCCACCCGCCCACTGGCAGCTGCTGAGCACTCAACTGAGCGATCCCGTAATAACCCTGCGGGTGATAGGCGCCCGGGCGCAGTCCCGACAGCAGATACAGGGCCGCCAGTAATTCCTCGCCCCTGGCGCCCAGCGGCCCGGCGAGGTCGACGACCGCCCGCACATCGGCGTCGGTCAAGGCAGCGGTCGCATCGGCGAGCGCGGCTTCGGCGGCGCCGTAAAGTATCGTCGCCTCGACGATCGGGCCGGTCAGCGGCAGCTCCGGGAACACCGCGCTGACTGGCTGGACCACCGTCGTGTTGCCGACCCGCGAGGCGACATTCTGCGGGACGTCGGAGGTAAACCAGCGCAGCGGCTCGTCGGGTATCGCGATCATCGGGCTGGTCGAGTCCAATGGGAACGGCTGCGCCGGTCCCGCCGAGTCGTCGCGCAGATCGACGAGGTTGGCAGTGCCGTCGGCATTGCGGTACAACACGATCGGCCCGACGTCCCAGGACGGCGTATGAGTGATCACCGGCCGACTGCTGTAGGCGCGAGGATTGGGAACGAGTGCGCCCTTGGCAACGTCGACATAAGTCGTCGGCATGAAATTGGCCGACCCGCCCATCACGCTGAGGACGGTCGACGACACCGGATGCACACCTTGCACCACTGCGCTGGGGACACCGGCGTTGTCGGGGAAGATCCCGGTCAGGCCCGGCCACAGATCCTCGATCAGATGCGTCCGCGACCATGTGCGCTGGCCGTCAACAGTAGCGTCGAACCACGCTACCTGCGTGCTGGTGAAGAAATAGGCGCGATACGCCACACCGCTTCGGGGCATGCCCTCAAGCATCCTCCGTCGCTACGCGGTTCACACCGGGATTGGCGAAACCGTTCCGACCCGCGAGTGAATCAGCGATAGACACGGGCTCAAGGTGTTTGCGAATTGCACATTCGGCCAGGAAAAGCGTCGGAGAGATCTACAGTGGCACGTTGGACGTTCCAACCGAGGAGAACCGATGCCCCACTTCGACGTCAACGTGATCGTAGTCGGCAAGGACGGATTCAGCGCCGCCAAACTGCAGCAGGTGGCCGACTCGATACAAATCATGCAAAACATATTTGCGCCGCTGGGCCCGCAGGTCGGCACCGTCAAACGGTTCAGCATCAACACCGCAGCCGCCGGCGCGCTGGTGACCATCCGCAGCCTGGCCGACGCACAGGCCCTGGCGGACAAGTGGTCTGTCAAGGACTCGGCGCTGGACTTGTTCGTCGTCCCCACCATCGCGGCCAGCGCCAACGCCGACGGCTGGTCCCCAGTGGCGGGCAAGTGCGACAAGGCCCGGACGAAAGGCTTACGCTCGCCGGTCGTCTCGCTCAATGGCAACGCAGCCAACAGTGGCAACACCTTTGCCCACGAGGTCGGGCACTTCCTCAGTCTCCCACACTGCGAAGACGACGCCACGTTGTGCTCCGATTCGGTCAATTTCATTAAACGCCAGTCGAATTCCAACACCAGCGTGACGTCCGCGCAGTCCACCCGGATGATGACACACTGCCTGATCACAACTTAGGAGTCCGTCCATGACCGACCGCATCGACCAGCTCATCGCGACGAAGGATGTATTCGACCGTGCGCTGCTGGCGGCACTTGACGACAGCGACCGCGCTGATGCGCTCAACCGTGCGAACGACCCGAACGACCCCAATCGTCTACGAGCCCTGGGAATCCTGGCCGCCAGCGACTCATCCTCAGGCGGCAGCTTTGCCCAGGCGCTCGGCCAAATGCTCTCCGCCGGCCAGCTCGATTCGTTCGACGTCGCCGCAGCAATCGGGAGCGCTGCGGTGCTCGGCAATGCCGCAGTTCCGGTGATTCAAAACGCTGCAGCATCAGCGGATCCCGTGATCGCCGTCTCAGCGTGGCGTACGCTGCAGCAGGTCGCCACCGGCGATTCGCTGTCCACTCTGCAGCAGAACGCGCCCGCCCCCGGCACTGTGGTGGGTGACCAGGCCGCATTCGCGCTCGCTGTGATCGCTTATCGCGCAAGGGTATCGGGGCACGAGCTGGCAGTGCCTGACGACAGCCATCTGCGCACGATACCCCAGGGAGTGGAGACGGTGTCCATCAGTACGGCGGCGCCGACCACCGAGGACTTCAACCTGCTGGCCCAGTGCTTCAGCGGCGAATTGTACCTTCTGGCACCAGCGAACGGCGGAACGATAGCGATCGACTGCGGCGAAGACCACATGCTGGCTGCGCTCGAGCCCACCATGCAAGCCAGCATCCCCGTCACCCTGCTCAACGCGCCAGCACTGACGGCGATCGTCGCGCTGCGCGACCCATTCGGTAGCGGGTACTCGACGCGCTGGTTGGTACTGACGTGGCCGGACGGCGCCAGCGGCGTCAACCTCGGCGTCTTCCAGCCCGACGGCACCCAAATCTATCGCGGCCACGCCACGGCGGGCGAGATCTCAAACGTCGACGCCAGCTTTCCACTGTTCGCCCTCGACCCACCAGGCGTCACACCGATCTCGCTCACCGTCGTTGTGAACGCCAACGGCATCAGTTTCACCGGCGACCAAGCGTCCATGGCCACCGTCGGCACCGACCGGCTGGACCCCGACCCCGAGTGAGGAGGGTTTTTGGGGGGGAACGGGCAGGCGTTTCACTCGGCTACCGCCGCCGTCGAGCCTCCGCCACGGATATCGGCGGATGCCACGCCCGCCGGCCCGCCCGCTTGGTCGACGCACGGTAGTGGTTCGTTTGTGAGGAAGACCTTGGCCTTGGCCTTGATCCCAGTAATGAAACTTCTCACAACGTGCCGGTGGTGCGCCGTGCCGCTCGTGCTTCGTTCGGTTGGCGGGAACGCCCATCTCGAGTTATGCGTGGCGGCGGACGGGAGCGCCAGCGGACGGTCGCCGCGATCTGCTGGTCTGCTCGGGTCGACTGGCTCGTAAGCAGCGCGTGATGAGGGCTTTGGCGGCTTGGCCTCGACTGAACTAGAACCGACGTTTTTCGGCGGTGGCTAGCGACGAGTACCCAGTCAGGGCCGCATCGGTGGGCGACGGCGACTGGCAGGGCACCCCGCGGCTGACTTTTACAGTTCGAGTCCGTAGCCGCGGTCCCTGCCGCGCTCGGCAGCGTGTCCGATGTCGGCAGCGAGGCGTTCGTAGCGCTCATAGAACGCGCTTTCGGCGGTGGCGTGTTGGCGCCACACCTCTCGGCGCGTCGCCAAGCGCTGGTCTTGGCGGTCTAGGAGCCGCTGCACGATGTCCGGCAAGAGTGCACGGTCGCTACGTTGGGCTTCGGCGTGCATGGTGCGCGGGCGCCCATCGTTGGCCATGATCATCCGCAAGTAATGGGCGGCTGAGTATTTGGTGCCACGTCGCAACACGTGCACGTTGTCGCCAGCGACGGCAGTTGTATGTTCGTGGTCGGCTTCGCCACTGGATCGGGTGTAGATGTAGGCCTGGTTGCCGTGACGGCCGCGGGTCATGCCGACGTAGGCGAGTGCGCGGCTTGCAGTTTCGGCGATTACAGTCTGTGAGGTATCGGCGGTGACGCCTTGGGCGGAGTGCACGGTGACGGCATAGCCAAGGTGGACGTGCTCGCGTAGGTAGTCGCCGTCGAACACCACGCGGGCGTTGTCAGTGAGCCGTTCGGCGGCCACTCGGTTGGTGGTTTGGTCGACGCCAACGACGCTCCACCGGTTGCCGTTGCGCACTTGTTCGGGATCATCGCTGTCCCCGCCGCCGCCTGCGTGCACCGGGATTCGGGCGTCGTTGTGGCGGCTGATGATGATGTCGCCGGCGCGGATCATCTGGTCGCGCGCCGCCTGCGCGGCAGGCCCGTCGGCGGTCAACCTGTCGTGCAGGCGCCGGTTCAGGGCATCGGCCATCTCCCAGGTGTCACAGACCAGCAGCGCGTCCTTGCCGGCCGCGCAGTCGGCCACGAAGGCGTTCAGCGAGTCGGCGGCCATCGCTATCGGGTCGCCGGTGTGCAGGCGATCGTGGGTGCGATACCAGCCGATGGCTTTGCGCAGCCGGTTGCCGTGTCCGCTGCGCAGCGCCAGCGAGGCGTCACGCTCGGCCGGATCATGCATCCGCCACACCTCGGAAAGCCGCTGCGCCCAGGGCAGCTCGTCGCAGAGTTGCTCGAACATGCCGCCGCACGCCTTGACCGGCGCCAACTGATACGGGTCGCCGACCAGCACCGTCTTGACCCGCGCCCCGGTGGTGGCCTCCAGCAGGCGACGCAAATCCTGGGTGCCCACCATCGAGGCCTCGTCGACAACGACCACCGTGCGGGCATGCAGCCGCAACTCGCCGGTATCGAGGGACTGCAGCGCTTTAGCCAGGGTGCGGCCGCGATCCCCGGCGCCGTCGCGGATCGCCTCGTCGACCGCCTTGCCGGTCGGGGCTACCACCAGCACCTCTTTGCCGCTGCGCGCGGCACCGGTGCGCAGGGCGCGCAGCGAGTAGGTTTTGCCCGCGCCCGCGGGCGCGCACAGCGGGTGCACCAAAAACGGCGCGGCCGCGATGTTGGCAACCGCGCGCGCCTGATCCACCGACAGCTCCGCCACGTCCGCGGAGCGCACATCTAGCCGGGCGCGAGTGTCGCGCTCGTCGGCCATCGCGAAGACGCGCGCCTCCTCGGCCATGATCACATCCAGGGTGTATTTCTCGTGGCCTTCCCGCTCATGGGCGCGCCGCGGCGCGCTAATGCGCACCCCCACCGCATCGACGATCCGCTCAATCAATTCCCGCGGCTCACCCGCCGCATCGACCGGCAGTTGAGCGCCGATCAGCTCCACCATGTCCGCACGGGTGAACGCCGCCTTACAAATCGGGGCGGCCAACTCCGCCAGGTGTGCGCGGTCCAGGGCGCGCCGGGCTGCGCGCTGCCGTGCGGCGCGCGCGGCGAGGTGGGCGCCGCGGTCGAGCACCAGCCCGCGCGTATCGGCGCACCACTGCGCCTTGAGCGCCTCCCAGGCCAGTGACTCCGGTTTAGCCGGGCGGGTGGCCTTCTGCGCCGCGGCGGTCTGCGCGGCGCTGAGTTTGCCGTCTACCACGAGCAGGTTGCTCCGCGCCCATTCGCGCAGCCGGGTGGAGCGCTGCGACCACGCCTTAACACAGTCCTTATCGACGCCGGCGACCTCGGCCATCCCCGTGCACGGGTCCACCGGATTCCATTCGACCCTAAGTTCGGTGTGCAGTTCGTGGCGCAGGGTGGTTTGGTAGATGATGCCGGCGGCCTTGGCCTCGTGATACAGCGACTTGGAATCAATCGACACCAGTCTGCCGTCGTCGCGGGGCTGGCGGTTGGGCACGATCACGTGGGTGTGCAGGTGCAGATCACCGCAGCGCGAGGTTTCGTGCTGGTAGGCAATCGCCACCAGGCCCGGCAACCGCTGCAGATCCTTGGTGCCCGTGAGCGGGTTGTGGATACGGGTGTAGCCCGCGTGCTGATGTAGGTACGTCATTGCTGCATGCACAGCCCGCAGATGTGCGGCCTGCATGACTTTTTCCCCGACGTCGTCGGCCAGTACCCGAAGCAGCGACACGCTCTTGGGGGCGGCGAACGTTAGGTCGAACCCGTGCACGCCGGTCTTGGCAAAAGCACGCCCGATTTCACCGTTGGGTGCAATCCCGTTATCGAGCCAGCGCTGCACCACCTGTGGGTCGGCCAGCCCGCCGTCGGCGGCGCGCCCGTCCAACCCCACCAACTCGACGGTGCCGACCGGATCTCCAGCGATCAGCCATGTCGGCGTTCGTGTGTCACGCTCTGAGTAGTACTCCCCCAACCCGCCGTTGGCTCGTTGGCGATCCATCGCCGCGGCCTGGGCCTGATTCGCGGTGTCGTTGTAGTAGTTGATGCTCCACCGCGACAGCCGTGAGATCGTCAACACCGATGACCACCTCACAACCTTGATGGGCGAAACTAGTTGTAGCGGATGAGATTTGGGGCGCGCGTAGCGCCGCCAAATACAGTATTGCACCACTTGTGCCAATGTGCCAGAAGAATTTAGGGGCGGCGCTGTTGTAATCGTATGTGGTGGAGTCTATTTGGGAAAGGTTGGGAAAGGTTGGGAAGTGCTGGGCGGTTCGTGGGTGGTGTTGGGATGGTTTGGGAAATGTTGAGAAGTGTTGGAGCACAGAGTGTTCAGCGGAATCGCGTTGGACGGCTGGGATGGGTTAGACCAACTGAAAGACAGGACAAGAGCCATGCAATTCGCGATGGGCCGGCGAGGCGACCGCGCTTCCACGCTGCGGCCTCCCGCGCCGGAAAGCCTCCACTTTCGGCCCATGCAAAGAACCTGGCGCGGCCACTCCACCACCCAAGAAATAGCGACATGCATGTAACTCTTACGGGTTTACAGTGGTCCTAGCTGGACCATGCAAGCGGCAGTGTGATCGCCATGGGAGCTGACTGGGATGGAATCCGGCGCTGGGCGCGAGATTCGGCGACTCAACCGCCCGCGGAGTGGTGGAGGTACTCATGGTCACAGACGAAGGCGAACTCATCACGGTACAGGCTGCGGCCAGCCGACTCGCCGTGAGCCGCTGGATGATATACCGGTTGATCTGGGACCAGAAGGTCAAGTCAGTTCAGATCGGGCGATGCCGGCGGATCATCCGTAAGTCATTCGACGACTACGTCGCCGGCCTCATAGATGGCGCTGCGTGATGACACCCCGAAAGCAGACGAAGAAAAACGCCAATGGGGAAGGCGGTATCTACCGCCGCCCCGACGGCCGCTGGGAAACAAAGTTCTTCGTCGACACGCCGGACGGCCGGCGCAAGCGGATCAGCGTTTACGTGACTAGCGAGCGGGACGCACTTAACGAGCTGAACAAGCTGCGTGACCAGCAACGCCGCGGGATCCCCATAGCCACAACGACATTGACTGTGGCCGATTATATGGCGTATTGGCTGGAACACATCGCCGAACCCGGCATCCGGCGGACGACGTACGCCACTTACGAGGGGGACGTGCGCCTGCATATCATCCCGGGTATCGGCAAGCGGAAGCTGAAAACCCTACAGGCCTCCGAGATTCGGCTTTGGCTGAACCAACTGCGGACGCGGTGCCAGTGTTGCGCTCAGGGCAAAGACACGAACCGAAAACCGCCGCGGTGCTGCGCAAAGGAGGAGCCGCAGTGTTGCCAGGACGTGCTGTCGTCGAGCTCGATCCGCCACGTCCTCAGAGTCTTGCGTGCTGCGCTGCAAGACGCCGTCGACGAGGAACTTCTGAGCCGCAACGTCGCCCGGCTGGTTCAGCTACGGGTCACCGATGACCGAAAGGTCCGCAGCTTCACCCGGGCCGAGGCGCTGCGCTTTCTCAAAACCGCCGAACAGCACAGGCTGTACGCGCTCTGGGCGGTGGCCCTGGCGATGGGACTGCGTCGTGGCGAAGCGCTGGGTCTTGCCTGGTCCGACGTCGACCTCGAGAACGGCCGACTAACGATCCGCCAGGCGCTGCACCGGGTCGACGGCGAGCTTCGACTGGAGCAGGTCAAAACGGAGGCGTCGGTGGCCGTGTTGCCCATCCCGGCCCCGCTGGTGAGCATTCTGCGCGGGCACCGCACCAGACAGCTTGAAGAGCGCTTCACGGCTGGCGCCCAGTGGCGCGACACCGGACTCGTCTTCACCACGGCAAGTGGCGGCTTCCTCGAACCACGCAACATCAACCGCACGTTCCACAACCTGTGCGCCTGGGCAGAGGTTCCGCAGCTGCGCGTGCATGATCTTCGCCACTCGTGCGCCACCCTGTTGTTCACGATGGGTGTACCACCCGCGACCGTGCAGCGGATTTTGCGACACAGTTCGATCACGGTGACTACGGGAACCTACGTCGAAGTGATCGAGGCGGTACAGCGCGATGCCTTGGACTCGATGGGCGCCCTGTTCGAACACGTTGACGACGAATCGTCGGGCCGGTTGTCGTCAAAGAAGTCACCGTTGTCGTCACGGTTGTCGTCAAGAGCTCGAAAATTAGGGCGGTAGAACCGCATTTTGGCTGGTGGAGCTAAGGGGACTCGAACCCCTGACCCCCACACTGCCAGTGTGGTGCGCTACCAGCTGCGCCATAGCCCCAAGAAGTTGTGCCCATCGAAGCTACACCACTGTTAGGGAGCGTTCAAAGCCCCTGGTCAGGGGTTGAAGTGAATGGGCGTCGCCAAGGGCAGTGCACGGCGGTTTTCCGATGCGCTAGCGCATGCGCTATCGCGTTTGCGAGTCGGTTGTGGCCGCCCGCACGGAGGCTGGTGTGACTGATGTTGCGCAAGAGCCAACCCGTTTAGCCGATGACCGAGTTCACCACCTCGCGGGCGGCCTTCTGCACCTCGGCCAGATGCTCGGGTCCTTTGAAGGACTCGGCATAGATCTTGTAGATGTCCTCCGTGCCCGACGGTCGGGCGGCAAACCACGCGTCGGCCGTCGTCACCTTCAGTCCGCCCAGCGGCGCACCGTTGCCCGGCGCGGCGGTGAGCTTCGCGGTGATCGGCTCCCCCGCCAGCTCGGTGGCGGTCACCTGATCGGCCGACAGCTTGGACAGCCGGGCTTTTTGCTCACGGTCGGCGGGCGCGTCGACCCGCGCGTAGAACGGGGTGCCGTATTCGTCGGTCAGCGCCTGGTAGCGCTGCGAGGGGCTCAAACCGGTGACGGCCAGGATCTCCGAAGCCAGCAGCGCGAGGATGATGCCGTCCTTGTCGGTCGTCCACACCGAACCGTCGCGCCGCAGGAACGACGCCCCGGCCGACTCCTCGCCGCCGAAGCCGATGGTGCCGCCGATCAGGCCGTCGACGAACCACTTGAAGCCGACCGGCACCTCGATGAGCTTGCGGCCTATGCCGGCGACCACCCGGTCGATGATCGAGGAACTGACCGCCGTCTTGCCAACGGCGATGCCGGCCGGCCAGGACGGACGGTGCGTGTAGAGGTAATCGATGGCTACGGCCAGATAGTGGTTCGGATTCAGTAGCCCGCCATCGCGGGTGACGATGCCGTGGCGGTCGGAGTCGGCGTCGTTGCCGGTGGCGATCTGATAGCGGTCCCGGTTGGCGATCAGCGAGGCCATCGCGTCCGGCGAGCTGCAGTCCATCCGGATCTTGCCGTCGTGGTCGAGCGTCATGAACCGCCAGGTCGCATCGACCAGCGGATTGACCACGGTCAACTCGAGGTTGTACCGCTCGGCGATAGCGCCCCAGTAGTCCACGCTGGCCCCGCCGAGCGGGTCGGCGCCGATCCGCACCCCGGCCTTGCGGATCACGTCGACATCGACCACGTTCTGCAGGTCGTCGACATAACTGTCCATGTAGTCGTGGCGCTCGGCGGTCTGCAGGGCCCGGGCCAGCGGCACCCGCTTCACCCCCGATCCATTACGCAGAATGTCGTTGGCGCGCTTGGCAATCGCGTTGGTCGCGTCGGTGTCCGCGGGGCCGCCGTTGGGAGGGTTGTACTTGAAGCCGCCGTCGTACGGCGGGTTGTGCGACGGCGTGACGACGATCCCGTCTGCCAGTGCTTCGGTGCGGCCGCGGTTGTAGGTCAGGATGGCATGGCTGACCGCCGGCGTCGGCGTGTAGCGATCCGCGGAGTCGATCATCGCGACGACGTCGTTGGCGGCCAGCACCTCCAGCGCCGTAACCCAGGCCGGCTCGGAGAGGCCGTGGGTATCGCGGCCGATGAACAGCGGCCCGGTGGTGCCATGGGCGGTGCGGTACTCGACGATGGCCTGAGTGATCGCCAGGATGTGGGCCTCGTTGAATGCCCCGTTGAGCGCCGAGCCGCGGTGACCCGACGTGCCGAACGCCACCTGCTGAGCGACATCGTCGGGATCGGGCTGGAGCGAGTAATACGACGTAACAAGATGGGGCAGATCGACAAGGTCTTCGGGCAGGGCCGGCTGACCGGCACGCGGGTGGGCCATGGTTTCCAATTCTGCGCGTGCTCCGCTCTCATGTCGCTCTATGCTGCGAAGCGTTCACCGGCTGGAAAGGATTTGATCCGTGGCACAGCACGACTATCGCGAGTTGGCCGCGGTTTTCGCCGGCGGAGCGCTCGGCGCTTTGGCCCGGACGGCGCTGAACGCCCTTGCCATCGATGATCCGGCGAGTTGGCCATGGCCGACGTTCACGGTCAACATCGTCGGCGCCTTTCTGGTGGGTTACTTCACCACCCGGCTGCTGGAGCGGTTGCCGTCGTCCAGTTATCGCCGTCCACTGCTCGGCACCGGATTGTGCGGCGGATTAACGACTTTCTCGACGATGCAGGTCGAGACGCTGAAGATGATCGAACACGGCCACTGGCGGTTGGCCGTCAGCTACACGGTGACCAGCATCGTGCTCGGATTGCTGGCGGTGCAGGCGGCCACCGCCCTTGTTCGGCGGGTCAGGGTCCGCCCGTGACGGGCGCCGCGGCCGCGACGGTGCTGGTCTGGGCGGGCGTCGTGCTCCTCGGCGGCGTCGGTTCTGTTTTGCGTTTCCTGGTGGATCGCACGGTCGCCCGGCGGCTGTCGCGGCCGTTTCCGTTCGGCACCCTCGCGGTCAACATCAGCGGCGCCGCACTGCTGGGATTTCTCGGCGGCCTGGCCCTGAACAGGGAGGCGGCGCTACTGGCCGGCACCGCGTTCGTCGGCGCTTACACGACCTTTTCCACCTGGATGCTCGAAACCCAGCGCCTCGGCGAGGAACGTCAGACGTGGCCGGCGCTCGGCAATATCATCGTCAGCGTCGCGCTGGGCATGGCGGCGGCGCTACTCGGACAGCGGGTCGCGGCGCAGTTCTGAAACGTCGCGAAGGCGGGGCACGTGGTCGGGAGTGCGGGGTAATGCGTAGAGCGCCATCCGCCGATTCGACATGTCGTGCTCGCCCAGGAATACGCACCCACCGGCCTCACAGAATCGCCGCGCAATTTTATTGCGGTAGTCGGGATCGAACATCACCCGGCGACACCGCGGATCAAGATTGAACATGCCGCCGAGCAGGTGCGGCAGCAGGTAACTGACGTGTCCCTGTTGCATGTGGTCCAAGTCGGCGACCGCGACGTGCAAACCCAAATCGTAAGGGTCGTACTCATACCGCTTAGCGATGGAATCCTTTGCTGCCCTGTATATTTCGACGTATCCGCGGTCTGCTCCGTCCAGGCTTGCGATCAGCGGCCGGGAAAATCCGCTCGCAAGTT
>Ga0306921_10002686_pt1 | contig 17880 bp, 21 predicted proteins | sample sta12Cox44000080_FD_203760 | JGI IMG/M metagenome (GOLD analysis project Ga0306921, IMG submission 203760) | Lab enrichment of tropical soil microbial communities from Luquillo Experimental Forest, Puerto Rico - statoxic.12C.oxic.44.000.080 (v2)... | ecosystem: Environmental > Terrestrial >... | reverse complement strand
CCAGTAATTCTCCAGCACCTGCCGCGGCGGCGGCTTCAGCCAGCCAAACCCGCCGCCCTCGGTAATGGCGCTCTCGGTGGCCTCGCAGAGATCGTCGAGATCCGTGCCCGAGAACTTGGTCAGCCGATCGACAGAGACTGTTCCGGCAGCTCGCATGTCACTCATGGGCGCCAACGCAAGAAGTTTCCGATCAGCCGCAGCCCCGTCTCCTGACTCTTCTCGGGATGGAATTGGGTTCCCGCGACATTGTTCCGCCCGACCACCGCCGTTAGGGGTCCACCATACTCCGTGGTGGCGATGAGATCCGCGGGATCGTGGAGGCGAAAGTGGTAGCTGTGAACAAAATAGGCGTGCGCCCCTGAGCCGAGGCCTGCGAGGAGCGGGTGCGCCGACCGCGGCTCGATCTCGTTCCAGCCCATATGGGGGATCTTCAGCGCCGTGTCCGCGGGCTCGATCGCCACAACCTCGCCACCGATCCAGCCCAAGCCCCCGACCCTCTCAAACTCACGACCGGCTTCTGCCATCAGCTGCATTCCGACGCAGATCCCGAGAAACGGGCGAGCCTGGATCATGACCGCCTCGTGCAGCGCGGCTTCGAGGCCGGGGACGTCCTTCAAGCCGCGGCGGCAATCCGCGAAAGCGCCGACACCGGGCAGAACAACGCGATCTGCCGCGGCAACAGCTTCCGGTCCGTTTGTCACCTTCACTTCAGCCGAAATTTCGTTCTCCAGCGCCGCGCGTTCGAACGCCTTTGCCGCCGAACACAGATTGCCCGAGCCGTAATCGACGATTGCGACGATCATGGCAGGCTGCCGCCGAGCACACCCTTGGTGGAAGGTATGGTACCGGCCCGCCTCGGATCGATCTCGACGGCCTGGCGCAACGCGCGCGCGAGACCCTTGAAGCAGGATTCGACGATGTGGTGATTGTTCTCGCCGTAAACGTTTTCGACGTGCAGGGTCACACCGGCCGACTGGGCGAAAGCCTGAAACCATTCCTTGAACAGCTCGGTGTCCATTTCGCCGAGCTTTGGCCGGGTGAAATTAACCTTCCAGATCAGGTATGGCCGGTTCGAAGCATCCAGGCTGACCCGGGTCAAAGTCTCGTCCATTGGGATGACCGCGTGACCATAACGCCCGATGCCGGCGCGGTCGCCGAGAGCGCGCGACACCGCCTCGCCGACTACATAGCCGGTGTCCTCCGTGGTGTGATGGAAGTCGATGTGCAGATCCCCTTCGGCGTGCAACGTGACGTCGATCAGGCTGTGCCTGGCGAGCTGTTCGAGCATGTGGTCGAGAAAGCCGATGCCGGTCGAGACCTCGGCGGCGCCACTGCCGTCGAGGTCTACGTGGCCAGTGATCCGGGTTTCCTTGGTATTGCGTTCGACCTTCGCGACCCGCACGATGCTCTCCTCGAATGCCGCGTCCGCGGCAGCTCTTTGTAACAACTTTCGCGCGCGCTTTCCACTGCACCGGGTTTGGCACGGCGCCATCCCGCGCTTGACCGCGCCCCCGCCCAACTTACATCTCAGTTTCCCGGAAACGGCTTTCGCCTTACTTTTCCGGGAGTTCCCGTTGCGCAGAATTGGATGCCGACAGAGGCATGAATTATTCCGGCAACACCAGGTGGCACGGTACGACGATCCTCTGCCTGCGCAAAAGCGGACAGGTCGTGGTTGCCGGGGACGGCCAGGTCACGATGGGCCAGACGGTGGTCAAGTCGAATGCCCGAAAGCTGCGCCGGCTCGCGGGTGGTTCGGTACTCGCCGGGTTCGCCGGCGCGACCGCAGATGCGATCACGTTATTCGAACGTCTCGAGGGCAAGCTCGAGCAATATGCCGGGCAGCTTTCGCGCGCTTGTGTCGAACTCGCCAAGGACTGGCGTACCGACCGTTACCTGCGCCGGCTCGAGGCGATGATGGCAGTCGCCGACAAACATGTGTCTCTCATTCTATCGGGCACCGGCGACGTGCTCGAGCCTGAGGACGGCCTCATCGGTATCGGCTCCGGCGGCGGCTACGCGTTGGCTGCGGCGCGCGCGCTCATCGGGATCGATGGCATTGCCGCCGAGGAGATTGCACGCCGCGCCATGGCGATTGCCGCCGGGATCTGTATCTACACCAATGACAAGATAACCCTCGAAAAGCTGGAATACTGAGAGTGTGCCGGAATGAGGCTTTCGTTCTCCCGTTATCGCCACCCCTGCGGAAGCGGGGGTCCAGGGCGGCCTCAATCGCCAGCGGTTCTGGATTCCCGCTTCGGCGGGAATGACGACGGCCGCGGAGTGTTATGACCTCCTTCAGCCCGCGCGAGATCGTCTCTGAGCTCGACCGGTTCATCGTCGGCCAGCACGAAGCCAAGCGCGCCGTCGCGATCGCACTGCGCAATCGATGGCGGCGTCAGCAGCTCAGCCCTGAGCTGCGCGAGGAAGTTTTGCCCAAGAACATCCTGATGATCGGTCCCACAGGATGCGGCAAGACGGAAATCTCGCGGCGGCTGGCGAGGCTCGCCCAGGCGCCCTTTGTCAAAGTCGAGGCGACCAAGTTCACCGAGGTCGGCTATGTGGGCCGCGACGTCGAGCAGATCGTGCGGGATCTGGTCGAAATCGCGATCGGAATGACCCGCGAGAGGCTGCGCAAGGAGGTGGAGCCTAAGGCGGAAATGGCCGCGGAGGAGCGAGTGCTCGACGCGCTGGTCGGTTCCGGTGCTAGTGCCGACACACGTCAGAAATTTCGCAAGATGCTGCGCGAGGGAAGTCTCGACGACCGCGAGGTCGAAATCGCGGTGCAAGAAAACGCCGCGGCGAGCCTGCCGACCTTCGAGATCCCAGGCCTTCCGGGTGCGCAGATGGGGATGCTCAATCTCGGCGATATCTTCGGCAAAGCCTTCGGCGCGCGCTCGAAGACCAAGCGGATGACGGTCGGCGACAGCCACCGGGTGCTGGTCGCCGAGGAGAGCGACAAGCTGCTCGATCAGGAGATGGTGGTGCGCGAGGCGACGACCGCTGTCGAGCAGAACGGCATCGTCTTCATCGACGAAATCGACAAGATCTGCGGGCGCGGCGAACGGGTCGGCGGGCCCGATGTCAGCCGTGAAGGCGTGCAGCGCGACCTGCTGCCGTTGATCGAAGGCACGACCGTCGCGACCAAGCACGGCGCGGTCAAGACCGATCACATCCTCTTCATCGCTTCGGGCGCGTTCCACCAGACCAAGCCTTCCGATCTGCTGCCCGAACTGCAGGGTAGGCTTCCAATTCGGGTTGAATTGAAGGCACTCGATCGCGATGACTTCCGCCGCATTCTGATCGAACCCGAAGCGAGCCTAATCAAGCAGTACAAGGCGTTACTTGCGACAGAAGGGGTCACCCTCGACTTCGACGACTCCTCGATCGACGAACTCGCGTTGCTGGCCGAGGAAATCAACGCGGCGGTCGAGAATATAGGCGCCCGGCGTCTCCACACGATCCTCGAGCGCCTGCTCGAAGAGATCAGTTTTACGGCCTCCGACCGTCCCGAAGGGACGCAAGTCGCGATCGACCGCACCTACGTCCGCGACCGGGTCGGCACCCTCGCGCAAAACGCCGATCTGTCGCGGTTCATTTTGTAAAGGGTGGGTCGGGCGACGCGCAGCCGTCCCTGCTCACGTGCTGTTGAACCAAAAACCCGCGCACTCCACTGTAGTCTCATGCATGACCAGAACCGGCCTGCTGACCTCTCTGATCTGCTTATTGCTGGGCACCGCCCCACTGTGTGCGGGTGAACGTGCGACAGTCGTCGAGCTGTTCACCTCCGAGGGCTGCTCGTCCTGCCCGCCCGCCGATGCGTTGCTCGCCGAGCTGGCCAGCCGTCCCGAGGTGCTCGCGTTGTCATTCCACGTCGATTACTGGGACCGGCTCGGCTGGAAGGACCCCTTCTCCAGCGTCGACGCGACGCGGCGCCAACACGGTTACGCCGATCTTCTGGGTCTCGCCACCGTCTATACGCCGCAAATCGTCGTCGATGGGCAGTGGCAGGCGGTCGGCTCCGACCGCGCAGAGGTCGAGCAGGCGCTGGCCACGGCACGGCGAAGCCGTGAAGAGGTGCCGGTCACACTCGCGGTCGATCAGGGTCAGGCGCACATCACGCTGGGGCCGGGTGGGGACGGGGTCGCGACGACGCTCCTGCTGATCGGCTTCGACCAGCGGCATGTCACGCCAGTCGCGCGAGGCGAGAATAGCGGGCGCACCTTGTCGCATGTCGACGTAGTGCGCAGCATCGACGAAGTCGCGCAATTCGATGGCCGGGCGCGAACCTTCGAGGTGCCGATTCGCGCGCCTTGTGACCGCGTCGCGGCAATTCTGCAAGCTCGAGACGGCCGAATTCTTGGGGTAGCGGTCCGTGACGTCGACGCGCGCTAAGCGCGTCGCCGTCTAGGGTTTTTCGGCGGACGCTACGGCCGCCTCGTGCGCGGCGGCGAGTTCCGCGTCTTTGGCTTTGGCTCGCGCAACTGCAGGCCGCGCATTGAAACGGCCGATATAACCCGCAATGACCGGAAGCTCGGGCACCATCTTGAACATCGTGGTCCAGGTCAGCGCGCCACCCCATAATACGTCGGCCGCGGTGAACCGGTCGCCGAGAAGATAGGCTCCTTTGGCGAGCTGGTCGGTCAGCGTCTTCAGCATCGTGTCGTAATCGCCGTAGGGCGACATCGGCAATGGCGCCGGGGCGCGCTCGGTCGCACGGTCAATGACAGCGGGTTCGAAGCAAGCGGCGTAGAACACCATCCAGCGGAGATAAGGACCGCGCAGCGGATCACCGATAGGCGGGGCAAGGCGTGCCTTCGGGAAAAGATCGCCCAGATAAAGGAAAATGGCGACCTGTTCGGTGACCAGTGCCTCGCCGTGCCGCAGCGCCGGCACCTTTCCCATCGGGTTGATCGCGAGATATTCGGGCCGGCGCTGCTCGCCAGCCTTCATGTTGAGCACGTGCAGTTCATAGGGAACCCCGAGCTCTTCGAGTAGGGTCAGAACGCCGGACGATCTCGTGTTCGGCGAGTGGAAGAGCGTTACTTTGCGGTCATCTGCCATATCGCCCCCGTTTGCTTGCGGCCGGCGCGTTGTAGAATATCTCGTATGAGCTGGTCGAGAGACGATCAGGCGACCGGGCGTCGCGGCTATCACCACGGTAATCTGCGCGAGGCGCTGATCCGCGCCGCGCTCAACCTGATCGCCGAAAAAGGGCCGGCGGGTTTCACTTTCGCCGACGCGGCCCGCTCGGCGGGCGTCAGCTCGGCGGCCCCCTATAGGCATTTTCGCGACCGGCAGGCGCTGCTCGCCGACGTGGCGCATCGCGGCTTCGAGTTGTTCGAGGAGCGCCTGAGCCGCGCCTGGAACGAGGGCCGGCCTGATCCTTTCGTCGCCTTCGAAAATGTCGGCCACGCCTATCTCGCCTTTGCAAGGGAAGAACCGTCCTTCTACTCTGCGATGTTCGAGGCAGGCCTGCCGTTGGATGGCGACCCCGATTTACGCGAGGCCGCGGATCGCGCATTTGCCGTGCTGCGCCGCGCCGCCGACGCCTTCTGCGCGCGCTTGCCCAGTGAGCGGCGGCCGCCCCCGTTGATGATGAGCCTTCACCTATGGGCCCTCGCGCATGGCATTGCCTCGTTGTTTGCGCGCGCCGACGGGGGGCGCCGCAAGCTGCCGATGACCCCCGAGGAATTACTGGAGGCGGGGGTGCTGATTTATCTCCGCGGCCTCAGCCTGATTGACGATCACCCGAAACCTTGACAAGCACGGGATGGAAGTCTTATGTCAATGTGAAATACATTCACATCGGGGCCTTGCCATGACGCTCGCGGCAAAACTGGACGATTTCGGCAATCCTGCCTGGATTGCCTTGACGGTGGTGGGCTTTCTGGTCTGGTGGCCGCTCGGCCTTGTAGTCCTGGGCTACCTGGCCGGAAGCGGGAGGTTGGGCCGCTGGACAGGTTGCGGGCCCCGGGCGTGGCACCACCAATCTCAGGGTAACGCATGCGGCTGGTGGAGCATGCGGTCGACTCCGAGCGGCAACCGCGCATTTGACGAATACCGCACCGAAACCTTGCGCCGCCTCGAAGAAGAACAGCGCGAGTTCAAGGAGTTCCTAAACCGCCTCCGTCATGCCAAGGACAAGGCCGAATTCGATCAGTTCATGGCCGAGCGTAGCCACCGTCCGCAAGGCCCGACCCCACAGCCGGAGAACTAAACCGGCGCGCCCGTGGCGGGACCGCTCCAGCCGTGATAAGGTTGGGGCTTGGTCCGTGAACGAGGTGGCTCTAATGAAGGTCAGGATCGAATACTGCGTGCCTTGAAACTATGAACCTCGTGCCCTCCGTGCGAAGGCCAGGCTTATGGAACGCGGTGCAGAAGAGGTCGAGCTCGTCAAAGGCGTTGCCGGCGTCTTCGAAATCACCATCGACGGAAAGCTTGTCTTTTCAAAGAAGCAACTCGGCCGGTTTCCGGAAGACGCGGAGATCGACAGCCTAATCAGCGGGTGACCGGAGCGTGATCAAGGGCGGGGTTCGTGGCCCCGCTCGCGCCCTTGGAGTTCGTCGAGCATCGCGAAGATTCGATCGATATAGGTGCCCTTGTCGTAGAGGCCGTAGAGGGTGCCGGCGAGCCGCACCGGGTCGCCGGAATAGTACCGCTCGTAGAGCTGCTGCCGGCCCGAGAAGGACGACACTGCAGCATCGAAGGCCAATCGAAACAGCTTGATCCGCGTCGCGGCATCCGCGTTTGCCGCCTGGAAATACGTGGCAACATCGATCGCCGCGGGTCCGGCAAGCTCGGCATAAGAAGGGACGGCAACAAGGCCGCCTGCGCCGAGGAGCTGGATGATCTCGCACATCCGTACGAACATTTTCGGGAACATCATCCGCACGGTCCACAGCGGCATTGCCGCCGGGGTCATCACCCCGCAGGGGCCCGGCGCGGCGTCGGCCTCGCTCGCCCTGAGGCAGGCGCGGGAAAACTCGGTGTACTCGATCAGCTCCGACAGCATGCCCTGGACATGCAGGTGCTGGTCGATATTTGTCGATTTGGCGATCGCGAAGCCGAGCCCCATCATGAACTCCGCCTTCGCGAGGTTTTTGGTAGCGAACTGGTGCATGATCTGCGGCATGATGCCGGTGCGGTTGTAGAGCCCGTTGCACAGTTCGGGATCGCGATGAATGAAAACGCGCTCCCACGGCACCAGCACATCATCGAAGATGACCATCGCATCGGTCTCGTCAAAGCGCGCCGAGAGCGGGTAGTCCATCACCGAGGCGGCGTTCTGGTGCATCACCGAGGGCCGGCAGATGAACCGCAAGCCCGCGGCATTGACGGGGACGCTGAACCCGAAGGCGTAAGGCTCGGCTTCCTTGCTGTTGGCGAGGTAAGTCGACGGCAGCACCAGCAGATCATCCGCATAGGCGCACAGGGTGGACACCATGCGAGCGCCTCGCACGACGATGCCGGTGTCGGTTTCTTTGACGATTTTCGCCGCGAGATCCTTGTCCTGCTTTTCGACGGGGCGCGAGCGGTCGACCTGCGGGTTCACCAGAGTGTGCGTGAGACAGATGTCGTGCTCGCGGATATGGGCGTGATAGGCGCGCACATTCTCGCCAAAGCGTTTGTCGGTCTTGCCGAATTCATCTGCTGCCGAAGCGAAGCCGGTGAAGAAGATGTTCATGAAGTCGGGGCTGCGCCCGAACATGCCGCAGGTCGCATCCATCCAGATCTTGACCATCTCGCGGCGGCAGATCAGGTCGTCGATCGAACGCGGCTCGATAAAGGAAAGCCCCACCCGTTCGCCGCTGGCGGGCGAGCGAAACGTCATCCGGTCAATCAGAGCGGGGTCGTGCTGCATGTCATAGAGTTCGGCGAGGCTGTGCGCCGCCGCCCCAAATCGGGCGTCGACAGTCACGTCGCCGACCAGTTCGCCGTCGATGAACAATTGCCGGTCGTCACGCAGCGACTGCAGCAACCCAGCGCCGGTTCGAATCCCCATGTGCCGTTACCTACGCGCCGGAATCGAGCTCCGGATAGTGCCGAAATATGCCGTGTTCGTTGAACGGGATCCGGCGGTTGGAGGTGAGATACTTGGCAATGCCCGGTCGCGCTGCAACCCGGTCATGCAGTTCTACGACCCGCGGATATTTCGGCTCGAGGCGCGCCATCGCCCGTGGAAAGGCATAGCGCAGACCCGCCACAACTTGAAAGAGCGACAGATCCGGATAGGTCAGCTCGGCGCCGACGAGATGGGCTGCGCCGGCCGTATTCCGCTCCAGCACCCCCTCGAAATAGCCGAAGTATTTGGGCGCCCGCGATTTCAGAAAATCCGCAGCGCGCGCCCGTGCCTCCTCGCGCTGGTCTTCGTAATAGAGGCTGCTGGCAATCGGATGGTGGGTATCGTGAACCTCGTCCACAAGATCGGCGATCGTGAGCTGCAGCTGATGCACCCACAAGCGGCCCGCCTCATCCGCTGGCGCCAAACCATGATGCGGGCCGAGATAGAGCAGGATGTTTGCGGTCTGAGCGATGATCAGTTCGCCCGCCTTCAGAAACGGCGGCGCGAAGGGCAGGTGTTCGACGCTCGGGCGACCGAGCAAACGCATCATCTGCTCTTCGCCGCCGGCCTGCCTGGCGACGTCGAGATATTCGGCGCCCGCCTCCTCCAGCGCCAGTCGCACAAATTCACCGCGACCCTGGATCCCAGCCCAGTAATACAGCTCATAGCGCATATCCCGTTCCTCCTATGCGGCTAAGGTCGAGGATCGCCCGCTACCCTTGGTGGGCGAGGGTGGCGCCCGAAATTCAACCTTTGCGGCGGTATTTCCGGCAGACGAGGCGCAGCCGGTCGCTGATTTGGGGGCGGATGTGCTCGGGCATCGGTGTCGAGCCGCTTGCCTCTTTCCACTCGGCGCCCTCAACCACCGCTGGCGAGGTCAGGTGATAGAGCGCCACATATTTCGGAGCCCCGCCAGGTGAGCGGAAGCGCCGCGCGCAGAGCACTCCCGGAACTCGCGCGAGTGCGGGGATGTGTTCGGTGTCATACCAGGCGTTGAATGCGGTCTCGGCCGCCCCGGCCGGGGTCATGGCCACGAGAAGCAGGCCCTCGGCATTTCCCGGCGCGACTTGTTCGCCGGGCAGGATCTGGTCGCCTTCAGACCGCATCAGGCGCTGGACGCGGGCGGTCACCCGTTTCGACCACGGAGATAGGTTCTCACCGCCGATCGCCCGGTAGCCCGGACCCTGCAATACCGACAAATTCTCTAGATCGTAGGTGGCAACCGACTGCTTCGGATTGTCGGCGCCAATCCAGCGCTGGCAGACCAGAAAACCGGGCACGCGCTGGCGCTCGGGGATGTGCTCGGTATCGTACCAGTCGTTAAACTCATCTTCGGCGACATTCGAAAAATCCATCGCCGCTATCAGTATGCCTTTCGCCATTGCGGTTTCCTCCTCGTAATCAAAAGCCCTCCACGACGCCGAAAGCTGCGTGGTCGGACCGTCACCCCGCGGCGCGGGCGATCGCATCGGCGATCAGCGCCGCAGCTTCCTCGGCATTCGCCCAGCGCGCAATACTGACCCATTTGCCTGCTTCGAGGTCTTTGTAATGACTGAAGAAATGGGCGATCTGATCGCACAGTACGGGCGGCAAGTCCTGGTACGACCGCACTCCGGTATAGAACGGATGCAATTCGTGTACCGGGACGGCGATGATCTTTTCGTCGGGTCCGTGCTCGTCTTCCATCATTAGCGCGCCGATCGGCCGGCAGCGCACGACTGCTCCCGGCACCACCGAGGCCGGACCGACGATCAGCGCGTCGATCGGATCGCCGTCCCGTGCCAAGGTGTGCGGCACAAAGCCGTAATTCGGGGATAAAACATCGCGGTGTGGAGGAAGCGATCGACGAACACCGCCCCGGATTGCTTGTCGAGCTCGTATTTGACCGGCTGGCCGCCCTGCGGGATCTCGACGATGACATTGATGTCGTGCGGCGCCCCACGCCCGATCGGGATTTTGGCGATATCCACTGCTGCCGCCGACGCTGCTAGGGCGCCATGCCTTTCTCGGCCAGTTCGCCCAAAGCCTTCTCGGTCTTGTCGAGCTTGAAGCCCATCGCGCGCATCACATGAGGAGCCTTGGTGAATTGAATATCGCCATACTCGACGACCTCGACCCGGTTGCCCCAAGGGTCGAGAAAATCGAGGAACGGCCCGGGCAATAAGCGCCCGCCCGCCGCCTCGACCCGAGACCGCACGCTCGAACGATCATCGACGACAAGACCGAAATGGCGCCGGCGGTCCTCGTGCGGGGTCGGGGTCTCCATCAGATTGATAAACTGGTCCCCGAGTTCGATGAAGGCATTGCCTGCTCGTTTGCCGCGGAGTGTGAAATCAAAAATCTTGCGATAGAAATCGAGCGCTTCATCGATATTGCCGACTTCGAGCGCGATATGGTTGATGCCGACGAGCCGGGGCTTGCTGGTCTGGCTGGTTTCGGTCATCCGCGTCCTCCGTCCTGCTGGTTCGTGCCATGTGCACCGCCTATATATGTTAATGCAGGCTCGGTTTTCCCGAGCGCGCACACGGTGTTTTCGACTGCGTCAACGGGCGTCGCGTTCTCAGGGGCGGGAGGACCACTCGCCAGGAGAAACGAAATGGATCTGCTAACCAAGCTGCCGGAGATGTCTGACGACGCCCTGGCCAATCTCCGGAGCAATGCAAGGCGGCTCCAGCACAGCGGCACCCCGACGCAACAATCCGATGCCGCCGCTTTGCTGCCGGCTGTCGAGGCCGAAATCGGCGCCCGCCGATTGGCGAAGGTGAAGGCTACCCGCAGTGTCGTGCGAAAGCCCCGTTCCGCGCGGGCGGCAAAGCCCAACCCTCAGTCCGCCGCCGAACCGGAATAGGGCTCCCTCGGGATGTCGGTTGATCTGACGATTGAAGGGGCGGTGGCAAAGGTCGTGCTCAACCGCCCAGACAAGCTCAATGCGCTTACCGTCGATATGCGCCAGAGCCTGTGCGATTATTTCGCGCAATTGCGGTTCGACGACCGGGTACGTGCCGTCATCGTGACCGGAGGCGGCAGAGGCTTCTGCTCCGGCGCCGATGTCGAGCGGATGGCTGGACAGGAACACGATTTGCGCGCCGACCGCGATCGCTTGCAGCGCGGCGGGCACACCTTTATCCGCGCACTCCATGCCATCGAAAAACCGGTCATTGCCGCAGTCCGGGGCCCCGCCGTTGGTATCGGCTGGAGCATCGCGCTCGCCTGCGATCTCGTCGTGGCGTCAAAGACCGCGCGGTTCTCGCAGATCTTCCGGCGCATCGGTCTGGCGCCCGACGGCGGCGCGATCTGGTTTCTGACCCGCCGGATCGGCATGCTGAAGGCCAAGGAGCTCGTGTTTTCCGCCCGCTTTGTCGAGGCCGAGGAGGCTTTGGCGCTCGGCCTCGTAAATTACGTCGTCGAAGACGACGAGCTGATGAGCAAGACCGAGGAACTCGCGGCGGAGCTGGCCGAGGCGCCGACTTTCGCACTCGGCCTGGCGAAAAAGCTGTGCCACGCGGCCGTCGGGCCCGGCCTCGAAGACTATCTCGAGATCGAGAGCCTGGTTCAGCCGCAATTGCACATGACTGCCGACAATGCCGAAGGCATCGCCGCCTTCCGGGAGAAACGCAAGCCGAAATTTATCGGCAGGTGACGGCCTTACTCCGCGGCGAGAGGTGAGGGAGCCGCGGCTCTGGTCCCCGCGAGCGCATCTCGGTGATCGGCGAAAAGCCGCCTGACCCAGTCGATCACGGCGCGCACGCAGGCCGCCCGTCGCAGATCGCGATGCACGATGACCCAATACTCCGCCGCGACCTCAGGCAACAAATCACTCACCCGCTCGAGCAGCGGATCCTCCTCTGCAGCAAAGCAAGGCAGTATCCCCCGACCGGCGCCAGCACGGATCGCGGCGAGTTGCATCGGCATGCCGGAAGCGCGCACCGCGACGGCGCCGCCGCTTTCGCGCAGACGCTCCTGCACCCAGCGCGCCGTCGGGTAATGGGCCTGCTCCTCGGTATAAGTCACCCAGGCGTCGCCTTTTGATCCGCGGCGCCGATACACCGCGCCCCCGAACGTGCCGAGCTTGGCGACGTAGAGGTTGCCGCCCTGCGGCGGGTGGTGGCGCACTGCGAGATCCGCTTCCCGGCGCGCGAGATTGGCGGTTTCACGCGATTCCACGAGTTCGAGCGTGATCCCAGGGGCCAGTGATCTCGCCAACGGGTCAGCGAGGGATCGCGCCAAAAACATTGCCCCCCATTCACCGACAGAGACCCGCACTGTGCCACTCAGCGCGGGCGAACCCGCCGCGCGGCGGCGTTCGAGGGCCAGCGCCGCGCTTTCCAGCTGCTCGGCGGCCGGCATCAGCGCCTCGCCGGCGGCATTGAGGCGCAAGCCTTCCGGCAGCCGGTCGAAGAGGGTGGGGCCGCCGAAGGTCCCCTCAAAGGAGGCGAGGCGCCGGCCGATTGTGGGTTGGCTCAAGCCAAGCGCGCGGCCCGCGGCACGCAACGAACCATGCCGCGCGACAGCGAGGAAGACGCGCACGTCGTCCCAATCCATCAAAGCAAGGCCATTGGCGGCACTCATGATACGGCACCGTATCGCCGGATACCGATTTTGTCGATTCCTGAAATTAGAATGTATCGCTATGTTATCGATAATCCGGAAGCCGAGAAAATGGAGGGTAGAGACGTGCTGACAATCATCGACCTGAAGGCCGAATTTTCGAAGCTGAATATGTTGCACGGCCGCAGGCCCGAGATGACCGAGGCCGACCGGAAGGGCAGCGGAGCCTTCGCGACCCTGTCGCCGTTCCGCGATGGCAACATCTTCAGCGCAAAATTTTCGGGCGATGGCGCCTGGGAGCGCCACCCGAACGGCGACGAGCTCGTGCAGGTCGTCGACGGCTCGACGACATTGCACATCATGACGGAGGACGGTCCACAGTCTCACACGCTGAGCGCCGGGATGGTCGTCATCGTCCCGCAGGGCGCGTGGCACCGCTTCCATTCGGCCGAAGGGGTGAGCCTGGTGACCGCGACGCCAAAGCCGACCGAGCATCTGACCGTTGATGTCGAAGACCCGCGCACGCTCAAGGGCGCGCAGCTATCAGGCAATGTCGAAGAGAAATGGCGCTAAGGGTCTAACCGCAAATGAGTTATCGGAATCAGGAGATACCGTCATTCCCGCGAAAGCGGGAAGCTATGGCGGAAGGGTGCGAGCGGTCGGCCCTGGACCCCCGCTTCCGCGGGGGTGACGATGAACTGCTGATCCCATTTGGGGATGGCCGCTGATGTATTTCGATCGGCGCCTGTGGCAATTGACTCGCGGGATGCGGGGCTGGATTGCCGTCGCGATCCTCTTGGGGGTTGTCGCTTCGGTCGTCGGCATCGCCCGCTTCGCGATCCTTGGCGTGCTGCTGTCGCATGTATTCAATGGGGCCGGGCTCTGGGCCATCGCGGTCCCGGCAATGGGCGTCGCCGCCGCGGTGATCCTGCGCGGTCTCGTCGACCACCACCGCGCGATGATCTCGCACCGGACTGCCATGCGCGTGCAGGAAGAACTGCGCGGCCGGCTCTACGACAAGATCGCCTCGCTGGGGCCGGCTTGGTTCGCCGGCGAGCGAACCGGCGGCGTCATGCTGACGGTCGTCGACGGAGTCGAACAGCTGCAGACTTTTTTCGGCCAATACGTGCCACAGGTCTGCATCGCGGTGCTGACCCCGCTTGCGATTTTCGTCTTCATCGCCTTTTGGGATGTTCCGGTAGCGGCGGTGATGCTGGTGTTCGCGCTCGTTACGTTGATTGCGCCGGCCGCGTTTGCGCAACGGGAGCGCCGCTCCAGCCACGGGCGACAAAGCTCCCTAAAGTCTTTTGGCTCGGAGTTTCTTGACGGCGTCCAGGGTCTGCCGACCCTGAAAGCGTTTGGCCAGAGCGCAGCCTATGGCGAACGTCTTGCAGTGAGGGCGCGGCAGCTGTGCGAGCATTCGCTGCGTGTGCTGTCGATGGGCGTGATGACCCGCGGCATCACCGATTGCGGTGTGGCAATCGGCGCCGCATCGGCCTTGGCGCTCGCCGTGTGGCGGGTCTCTCACGGCCTGATGAGCATCGAGGCGCTGCTAATCGTATTGATGGCCGGCACCGAAGTCTTCCGGCCATTGCGCGACTTGCGAACTGTGTTGCATCAGGGGATGCTCGGGCAATCGGCGGCCGCGGGGGTCAACGCGCTGCTCGCGGCCGAACCACTGGTTGCCGAGCAGCCGCCCGGTCGATCGGCGGTTAGCCGGCCGCTGCTTCCGACCATCGCGTTCGAAGACGTTTACTTCGCTTATCCCGGCGGGCGCGGCTCCGCGCATGAACGGCTGTCGTTTACGGTTGCCGTCGGCGAGAAGATCGGCGTCGTCGGGCCGAGCGGCTCTGGCAAGTCTTCGATCGCGCGGCTGCTGCTTCGGCTGTTCGACCCGCAGCGTGGCACGGTCAAGATCGGCGGTCACGATATCAGGTCGCTCGATCCCGAGACGCTCCGCCGCATGATCGCGGTCGTCCACCAGGACACCTACCTGTTCTACGGCACCATCGAGGAGAATCTGCGGCTCGGCAAGCCAAACGCCACACCCGAGGAGATCGAAGCAGCGGCGCGCGACGCCAATGCGCACGACTTCATCTCGCTGCTGCCGCAGGGCTATGATACGATGATCGGCGAGCGTGGGATCTTACTGTCGGGCGGCCAGCGCCAGCGCTTGGCGATCGCCCGAGCGTTGCTGCGCGATGCGCCGATCCTGATCCTCGACGAAGCGCTCTCCTCCGTGGACGCCGAAAACGAAGCCGTGATCCAGCAGGCAATCGATCGTCTTTCGGTGGGCCGCACGACCCTGATCCTCGCCCACCGGCTGTCGAGCGTCATCGGCGCCGACCGCATTCTCGTCCTCGACAAGGGTCGCATTGTCGAAAGCGGCCGGCATGCAGAACTGATCCGCCGCCACGGACCCTATCGCCAGCTGATGGGCGCACAAGCAGAGGAGCGCGAGGACGACTTCGATCTCGTCGAGGACGACCCGCCGGCGCATGGGACCGGCGGGCGCGAAAAGATCGACGTCGGGGCACCGACAGCGACGGACGCGATGACCGAGGCGGCCGGCATGATCGGCTGGGGAGCCACGCTCGGCACATTGGTGCAGATCATCAAGCCCTGGCGGCGGCGGTTTGGCATCGTCGTAGCATCTGGGATAGCCCGAGTTGCCGCGTTCATCGGTGTGGGTATCTTCGGGGCTCTTGCGGTCGCCGCAGTGAAGACTGGCACTCCTTTTGGATACCTGCTGATCCTCCTCGGGCTGGCTGCTCCGCTCGCCGGGTTTCTCCACTGGCTCGAATCTTGGCTCGCGCACGACATCGCTTATCAGCTGCTGGCCGAGATGCGGATTGATCTGTTCCGCAAGCTCGACAGCCTCGCTCCGGCCTATCTGGTGCGGCGGCGCTCCGGCGACCTGATCGCATTGGCCAACCAGGACATCGAGACCATCGAATATTTCTACGCCCACACGGTCGCGCCGGCGCTCGTCGCGGTTATGGTGCCGACGGCCGTGGTGCTGACGCTCGCATTCGTCGCCTGGCCGGTCGCATTGGCTTTGCTGCCGTTTGTTCTGTACGCCGGCCTTGCCCCGTTGCTGAGCCGGGCAGGCATCGACGATCTCGGTGCACGGGCGCGTGACGCCTTGGGGCTGCTCAGCGCCTATGTCACGGAAACGATCCAGGGTCTGTCGGACCTTGTTGCATTCCAAGCCGTAGCCAGCCGGCGGCGGGGCTTTATGGATCTGGTGCGCGGGTACCAGCGGATCCGCCTCGAACTACTTGGCGATCTCTCCTCGCAAACGGCCCGCCTGGAGATGGTGACGGGACTGGGTGGGCTCGCTGTCGCGGTGGTCGGGGCGCGGCTTGCGGCCGAGCACCACCTAATGGCAACCACGTTGCCCTTGCTGATCCTCTTGGCGTTGGCGTCGTTTCTGCCGATTTCGGAAATTGCCCAGGTCGGCCGTCAACTCGCCGACACCATCGCCTCGACACGCCGCTATTACGCTGTGCAACGCGAGAATCCGGCGGTGGTCGACGGCCCGTTGCGGCCGCCGGCGCCGGCCGGCGGTTCGGCCATTCGCTTCGAGCGGGTCGGCTTCAGGTATCCGGGCGCACTACGCCCCGCGCTGAGCGGGGTGGATCTCGCGGTGCCCGCGGGCAGCACGCTCGCTCTGGTCGGTCCCTCGGGCGCCGGTAAGACAACAATCGCCAACTTGTTGCTACGGTTCTGGGATCCAAGCGATGGCCGGATCGTGCTTGACGGCGTTGACCTACGCGAGGTTGGCCTCGATCACCTGCGGGCGCGCATTTCGCTGGTCTCGCAGGATACCTATCTGTTCAACGATACCCTGCGAGCCAATGTCGCGCTCGCCCGGCCCGAGGCCGGCGAAACCGCGATTCATCGCGCCCTCGAACAGGCAGCTCTTGCCGATTTTGTCGAAAGCCTCCCAGAGGGTCTCGACACAATGGTCGGCGAGCGCGGCGTTCAATTGTCGGGGGGGCAGCGTCAGCGCGTCGCAATTGCCCGCGCCTTCCTGAAGAACGCGCCTACCTTGATCCTCGACGAGGCGACCTCTCATCTGGATGCGGTCAGCGAAGCCCAGGTTCGCGGCGCCCTCGACGCGCTGATGCGCGACCGCACGACGATCGTTATTGCGCACCGGCTCTCGACCGTTCGCAACGCCGACCTCCTCGCGGTGCTCGATAGCGGAGAGCTTGTGGAAACCGGCAGCCACTCGGAGCTCCTCGCCCGGGGAGGTCTGTATACAAGGCTCATCCGCCGACAAATCGCCGCAGCGCAGCACGCGCTCCGCGCCGCGGGCAATTAGCAAGGGGTACTTGTCTGCGCGGCGCCTGGGCGGTGACCTTAGGCGCGTGGGTCTCATCAGATCGGCCGTTTTCCAGCTATACAGCTCTGTGGCGACTCGCCGAGGTGAGATGGCATGATCAGGGCGACAGTTTGAGCGGTAGCGGCGGCGTCGGGTAAGCGTCGTGTTCGATTTTACTGCAGCCGAAATCGAAGCCGTACGGCTGAGCCTCCGCGTCGCGCTCTGGGCCATGCTCGGCAGCCTGCCCTTTGGTCTGGCCACGGCGATGGTGTTGGCGCGCGGCCGGTTTTGGGGCAAGAGCGTGCTCGACGGCGTGGTTCATCTCCCGCTCGTCATGCCGCCTGTCGTGACGGGGTACCTTTTGTTGCTGCTGTTCGGTCGCCACGGACCGCTCGGCCGATTGCTCGACGAATGGTTCGGCATCGTTTTCGCGTTTCGCTGGACCGGCGCAGCACTTGCCTCTGCCGTCATGGGCTTTCCGCTACTGGTGCGGGCTATTCGGCTGTCGCTCGACGCGGTGGACGGCCGGCTGGAGGAGGCCGCGGGGACCCTCGGGGCCGGCAGGCTTTTTGTGTTCGCAGTGGTGACGCTGCCTTTGATCGCTCCAGGGATCATCGCCGGCATGGTGTTGTCGTTCGCTCGCAGTCTAGGAGAATTTGGTGCAACGATCACGTTTGTTTCCAATATCCCCGGCGAGACTCGCACCATCCCTTCCGCAATCTATACGCTGACACAAACCCCGGGCGGTGACATCGGCGCGCTGAGGCTCACCATTGTCTCGATAGCTCTGTCATTTATCGCGCTGATAACCGCCGATCTCCTCGCTCTGCGCCTGGGCCGACGGCTTTCCGGTGACTAACGGCGATGCTCGAAGTTGATATCGAGCACAGGCTTGCTGATTTCACGCTTGACGTTCACTACCGCGCGGGGCGTGGCG
>Ga0306921_10002685_pt1 | contig 17880 bp, 17 predicted proteins | sample sta12Cox44000080_FD_203760 | JGI IMG/M metagenome (GOLD analysis project Ga0306921, IMG submission 203760) | Lab enrichment of tropical soil microbial communities from Luquillo Experimental Forest, Puerto Rico - statoxic.12C.oxic.44.000.080 (v2)... | ecosystem: Environmental > Terrestrial >... | reverse complement strand
GCCTTGCTGCTGGTTGCGCTTCCGATCGCCGCCCCGGCGAATGCAGTTCCAGCGCAGCCGGGAACTGGCGCTCACGTCTACCTGCTGCGCGGCGTGCTCAACGTCTTCTCGCTCGGCCTCGACGAAATCGCCGCCAGGCTGCAGGCCCAGGGCATCCCGGTCACCGTGGTGAATTACCTCGGATGGGCGTCGCTCGCCGACGAAGCCGCAGCCGAATACCGTGCCGGTCGGGTGAAGACGATCATTTTGGTCGGGCATTCCTCGGGCGCGACCGTGCTGCCCGACATGGTGGCGCGGCTCGACCAGCTCGGCGCTCCCGTCAAACTGGCCATTGGTCTGGATTCGGTGTTTCGCACAAGCCTTTCCGGCCGCGTCGGGAAATACATCAATTTCTACATCGCCAATGGCAATGGCGAGCCGGTCGCACCGACCAGTCAGCTTCGCGGCTCGCTTGAAAACGTGAATGTGCAGAACGTCCCGGGTGTCGGGCATATCACCATCGACAAGAACGAAATCATCCAGCGGAAGGTCATCGCCGAGATCGACTCCGTTGTTTTCGGCAGCCGGCCGAAAGAGGCGTCTGCCAGGCCCCAGGCCGCGACGAGGTAAGGCGCCTCGCGCGAGCGGAAATCACGCCCGATCAAGGGGATGAGGTCACGGCAACGCCATGATTTCATTGTCCGCCCGGACTTTTTCGGCTCCTCGCGGCGCCACAATTCCACCCACTCACCTGCATTAAAGTTTGCGGCGCGCCTCGAATGGCGTACTACCTGCTCCTGACGCGCCGATCTCGGTGGTATCGAATGGGGCGCCTTGGGACGGTTCGGGGAACGCATGTTCAATCCGACGCGAGTTGCGGCGGTCGTTTGTGTGGCGATGCTTTGGGCCGCGCTCGCTTGCGGCGGCATTGATCCGGCAGTTGCCGGACCGGTCGCGACAGGGCGCGAGGCTACCGCAACGCCGTCGGTCGAGCCCAGCCAGCCGGCGAGCGAATTTCATGGACGCGCCTATTTATTCCGCGGCGCCCTGGGGCCGATTTTTTCGCGCGGGATGGATCACCTCACCGAAAAGCTCGAAGATGCGGGTATTACCGCAAGCGTCTACGAATTCACCATTTGCCAGCTGATTGCCGCGCGTGCGCTGCGCGAGTATCGCGCGGACCCGGCCCCGATCATTCTCATCGGGCACTCGATGGGCGGGCTTTGCGCGGTGAAGTTTTCCGAGATCCTCGAGGCTGAAGGCATCCGGGTCAGCCTGGTCGTCACGATCGACCCGGCCCACGTCACGCCCGAGGTTCCACTCAATGTCGATCGCTTCATCAATATCTTCCTGTCGAAGGATGTTCTCGGCGGCGGCGACGTCAAACCGAAACCGGGCTTCCGCGGTCACTATGCGAGCTTCGATCTCTCCAAGCGCAAGGAGGTCTTGCACATCAACATCGAAAAGAACGATACCATCCAGGAACAGCTGGTGACCAAGGTGCTTCAGCTTGCGACCGCAAAAGGCGAAGGCGATCCGGTGCCGATTCGCTACGTCGTTCCGCCCGACACGCCGATCGAGCTTTGGGACAGCGGCATGCCGGTGTTTGCGCGGCCTGGCGACAGTTTGCAGTCGATCGCGGCGGCGTACCACGTGCCGCTATGGTCGGTCACCCAGATCAACAAGGGCCCGGACCGCACGCCGCTGGTGCCGGGCGAACGCATTGTCGTTCCGCGCCGTCTGATGCCGCTTGTTGAGATTTCGGGACAGGCGCCATCGCCGCGCTGAAGCCTGATCCGGACTTCAGGGGCCGCGTTAGCGCAGGGCGATTTTCTTTCTCTCGCGCACGATAAGCGCCAAAACGCGCCGGCGCGGAGATCATGCTTCAACAATTCGGAGACGCGATCGCGCTCGGACCTCGAACGCAAGCGCTCAGCGCTGCGGCAGGAACGGAACCAGCATGGGAACGCGGCGGCAATAGGGACCATAGGCATCCGCGCCGAGTTCGGTGGTGAGGAAACCTTCCTCCATGCGGGCCTTTTGCCAGAGCCCGAAAGCGATCAACGCCGCGCCGAGCAGCGCTGTCGCGGTTCCGACCGCGATGCCCGTTGCAATCATCGCGCCGATGAGCCCCGTATAGATGGGATGACGAACCAGCCCATAAGGGCCGGTGTCGATGACACGATGGCCCTCCTTGCGGGTGATCGCATTCGACCAGAAACGCCCGAGATGAATTCGCGCCCACCACGTGAACAGGCATCCGGCGAGCGTCAGCGCTGCGAGCACATAAATGCCGGCATTGCCGGAGTGCCAAAGCGGCTTCTCCCCGAGCACTTGTGAAGTCCAGGGCGTGAGCAGAACGGCGCCGACGAGAATGGGGATGCGGTAGGCGCGCGAATCCCAGGTCCGCACGTGCTTCTCGGTCCGGCCCGAAAAGAACGAACCGACGGCCCAGCTCAAGAGCCAGCCAACCCAGATGAGCGCCAGCAATTGTGTGGGCCAGGTAGCGGTCCAACCGCTCCAGACGAAAGCTAACAACGGATTCGGATCATGCGTCATGAGCAAATTATATTCCTCATTGGAGGGCGCTGGCAAATCCCGGGAAAATCGAATTACGAGCGGGATTTGTGATGCTCGCGGGCATCGAGCAGATAGGCGATGGTATCGCGCAAGGTGGGTTCGACGGGGCGCGGCGCATAGCCAAGTTCGCGACGCGCCCTGTCGATCGAGAGATCGGTTGCCCGCATCGCTATCCGGACACCCTCGGCTGTGCCGGTCGGCGGACGGTGAGTTACATGATCGGATATGAGCTCCAGCATTTTGGCGGAGATCTCGGCCAGACGTCCGGGAACTGCGATCGACAAGGAGCGGCGGCCGCTGATCATCGCCATCAGCTGCAGAATTTTTTTCAACGGGATGCTCTCGCCGCCGAGAATGTAGCGCTGGCCGATCTGCCCGCGTTCCATCGCCAGGATCAGGCCTGCGGCGACATCTCGCACGTCGACCAGATTCACGATGAAGTCGAGATACAGTTGCACGCGCGCACGCAGAAAATGCTGCAGCATCGCGGTCGGGGGAGTGAGGTTGTGATCGTGCGGTCCGATCGGCATGGTCGGCGTGCCGATCACCAGCGGAAACCCGGACGCCGCAGCCTGCGTCGCAAACCGCTCGGCCAGCATTTTCGAGCGTGTATAAAGGCCGGGCATTTCCTCCGGTGGCAGCAGGCTGAGGTCGTTGGCTCCGCCGCGCGACGGCGAACGGCGAAAAAGGATGGACTCAGTCGAACAGTGCAGGAAACGGGTGATGCCTTTCTTGCGCGCCGCCATGATCACGACTTCGGTGCCGTGTCGGTTAACAGCATCGAAGTCAGCCTTTTGAGGTAGCCACATACCGGGAAGCCCAGCCAAATGGTACACCTCGTCGACGTCGGCAAGGGCCTCATTGACCGCCCCGGGATCAATTACGGAGCCTTGGACATAATGGACTTCAGAGACGGCGCAGTTCGGAGAGCGAAGATCGAGGACCCGCACCTGCCGACCGCTTTTCGCAAGCGCCGAAACCAGGTGTTGCCCGATGAAGCCGGTGCCGCCCGTGACAAGTACCCTGGTCATGAGTGTGGCAGTGGCTCGACCTGATGATCCTCGGCATAGGATGAAGAACGGCGGGGCGGCTGCGGTGGAACTTGAGCGAGGATGACCGCCAGATCGTGCCGGAAGCCAAACGCAATGAACAGCTTGGCCATGACGAACATCGGGCCGAGCAGCAAATGCGTCGGGTTGTCGACCAGTGCCGGTTGACGGCGTTCGAAAACGCGATGACCCACAACCTGAAAGCCGATACCGATGACGATCATGATCGCCGTGAGCGACCATACCGCGATCGGAGTGGCATGTCCGACAATGAGCGCGGCCGCCGAAAGCAGCATGACGGCGACAGCAACGATCGCCGCTCCCAACGCCGAATCGAGCAGCAGCCAATAGATCAGGACCGGCAGCACCATGATCGGCGCCATGGTGGCGAAAGCACCGAGCGCGTAAACGTGCCACATGCTCAGCGGAAGAACCGCAGCCGTGAACAAGCACAGGATGCCGAACACATGCATCGCGCAGTTCCACGGGTCGCGATGATATTCCACGTAATCCGTAAGCTGACGTTTGAAAAAGGCATTCATGTTAATAGGCTCACTTCAACCTTTCTTCGCTCGGAACAGAGCAAAGAGCTGATGTTTTGAAATTGGACAGTGCTGTCTTACCGCTGGGCCCGGGTACTTAAACTTGTGAGCATCCCGAAGTCAATTAATGGCGACGGCGGCCGTATGTCGCCCTTTTTCTCGTTTTCTGCACCGCGTAAATCGTGACTTCGAAGGCGAGGCTGCTGCTTCAGGCATGCACCAGGCGCCACAGGATGGCTCCGGTTGCGCCGAGCCAGAGAACGATGGCAGCGGTGGCCTGAATCCCAAAGCCCCTTCCGCGCCTGTTGGCGGCATTTGAGTAGCCGATAAGGTAAGCAATACGGCCGGCGATCCAGACCGTGCCTATGGCAGCTGCGACCCAATCGCTGATGTAGATCGCAAACAGCCAGAGCGACGGCAAGAAGATCGGCAGCCATTCCAGCGTGTTCATCTGCACCCGAAAAATCCGCTCGAAATCGGGATTGCCCGAAATTGCCGGCGCCTTGATGCCGAAAGCGGCGCGCGCTCTCGACACCCGCACACCGGTCAGGAAATAGAACAGCAGTGCAAGGCAGGTTACGAGCGCCGTCAGGTGATACATGCGAGTATTCCTCTTCCGGTTAAAGACGCGGGCCTCAATAGCCGGTCATCTCGAGATATCCAATACCGCTGTGGCTGCCGCCAAAACTGATCGGTCCTTCCCAATACGGAAAGCTCGTCCCCATCCAGCTCTTCGCATTCAGCGGCGCGCAGGAGATCGTCAGCGCCAGGGCTGGAATCGCAATATCCCAACTGGTCGGAATCTTGCGCCCCTCGATCGCGGTGAATTCCTTCGGCGTGATGGTGAGGTCGCCCGATGCGATTTGTCGGGATTTGCCATCCGGAGAAAACCATTTGCCCGAAATGAAACTGTTGCCCTCTGTCTGCCGCAGCCGAAACAGCATGAGCTTCTCGCCGGAATTGAAATGCAGCGCCAGCCAGTCCCAACCCTTCTGATTGGAGGCAAGCGGTTGACTGCTCCATTCCCGATCCATCCAGGCAAGGCCGGTCACTTGAACCCGCTTGTCGTCGATTGCAACATTGCCGGTCGCCCTGAAATAAGGCTGGCTGTAATAGTAGGAGGCCTGTCCCCGATCGGATTTCCTGCTGTAGCCATCGTCGCCTTGCAGGACCAGCGCGTGATCGGCATCGAGCCGAAGCGCGTAGGCAAAATCGGCACCCGAAGCGTTCAGGTCGAGCGGCGCGACCGTATCGTCGTGCATTCCCTCAAGGCCGCGCATCTGCCACGCATCGATAAAGGCGCGAAACGGCATCGTCTCGACGCTGGCCTGGCCGACGCCACCACGCGCGAAGGTTTCGCTGAAACGGTGGGTGTCGGCGCGCGTGACCGCGGCGTGGCCCATCCAGATCTGTTGGTTGGCCCATCCTTCCTGCTGCGCGCCCGGATGCATGGCCTGGCGGAACAATGTCCATTGCGCGCCATAGGCCGCGCCGCTCGAATCCGTCAGATTCGCGGTGACATACCACCACTCGATGCGAAAATCCGGATGGGGACCATGATCGGCCGGGAAGGTGAGTGCCTTGCCGGGAACGACGGCTGCAAACCCGTCACCGCTCATGCCAAGTCCCGCAAAGCCCTGCGCAAGGCCGCTCGTCTGTGCAAGCGGCAGAAGAAGCGCGCCGCCCGCGAACGCACGACGGGAAATTCGATGGCTATCGCTCATCGGCAAAAACCTTGACGAGGGTTGCCGGTTGAATTCGCGTCAGCTTCAGCACCGGAATTGCGGCGGCGACGACGGACGCCGCCATGGCCACGCCGAGAAGCTCGAGCAGCTGCAGCGGGAAGACGTGAAACGGCAGCCGCCAACCGAACGCCTTGACATTCACTACCGCAATCAGGCACCAGGCAACCGACAGACCCAGCGGCAGTGCAAGCAAGGCCGTGATCAAGGCGAGCGACATCGTCTTCAGGAGCTCGATCGCAGCAAGCCGGCTTCGCGTGATCCCGATGGCCCAAAGCGGCGCGAGCTGCGGCAGTCGCGAATTGCCAAGCGTAAGCAGGCTGGTCAACAGAGCGATGCCGGCAACGCCGAGCGTGAAGGCGTTGAGCGCCGCCGTCACGGCAAACGTGCGGTTGAAGATACGCGTCGACTCCGCCTTCAAGGTGGCCTGATCGACGAGGCTGCGGCCGTCCAATCCAAACTTGTCCTGCAATGCGGTCATCAGCGCGGGAACAGCGGCAGGATCGGCGCGCAGGCCCAATCGCGTCAGCGGAATGCTGGGGAAATGCCGGGTGAGGGCGGCAAAATTGACGGCGATCTGGCCTTTCGGATTGCCGTAATCCGCATAGACGCCGATCACCTCGAGCGGCCAGATGCCTCCCGGTGCGGGCACCTCGACCTCGTCGCCGATTGCAAGTTTCATCCGGCGCGCCAATTGCTCGCTGACAAAAGCTGCCGCGCCGGGGCGCAGTCTGGTCCAGGCATTTGCGACCGAGTCGAGTAGCGGCCAGTGATCGCGATAGGTGGCATGGTCGGGAAGACCGAGAATTTCGACCGGCGCGCCGCCTATCTGCGTATCGGCCCGACCGCCCGGCAGGATCGCGGCGACCTCGGGGCGATCGCGCAACCATGCCGCTATCTCCGAAGCCTGCGCATCGTCTGCTGCGTTGATGTAGAGATCGGCGGCCAAACGTCCGTCGAGCCAGGCGATAAAGGTGCGGCTGAAGGTCTCGACCATGGTGCCGACGCCGACATTGACCGAGAGCGCGAGCAATAGTGCCATCAAGGCCAGTGACAACCCCGAGAGCTGCTGGCGGCTGTCGGCCCAGAACCAGACCGCAAGCGCCTCACGCGCCCGCCGCTGGCCCTGAGCGAGCACGAGCTCGAGCATCCCGGGCAATATGAGTGCTGCGCCAAGCAGCAGAAGGGCCAGCACCGCAAAACCGGCAACAAGAGAGTCGCCGAACCAGATGAAACCGGCCGCGGCGGCGAACACGATGACGGCGGCAGTGCTTTGCAGAAGCAGCCATTTGCGCTGCGCCTGGTGCCACGCATGAGGCTGGGCCGGAACCAGCACGGGGAGACGGATCGCTTTCAGCATGCTTGCGGCTGCAGCCAGCAGCGCCCCGACCACGCTGATGGCGAGGCCAGCAGCCCACCATTGCGGTTTGAGCGAAAGCTGTCCGGGGATTTGCGCGCCGTAAAGCCCGCGCAGCGAAGCCGCAACGTCGGGAAGCAGCAATGCGGCAATGAGGTAGCCGCAGACCATACCTGCCAGGCCGGCAAGCATCGCCAGTGAGATCAGCTCGAATACCAGCGCCGCATTCAGTGCGGTGGCGGATACGCCGCAGGCACGCAGGGTCCGCAGCATCGGCAAGCGCTGCTCGAAGGCAAGGCCGATCGCGGAGTTGACGATAAACAGGCCGACAAAGAACGAGAGCAGGCCGAACGCCGTGAGGTTTAAATGAAAACTGTCGGTCAGGCGTTCGAGATCGGTCTCGGCGTCGGCCTCGAGCAGGCGGAGCCTGTCGCCGGTGACATTTTCGAGCGGCGTTCGGGGCCCTTTTGCCTTGCCGACCAGAAGACGTGAGACCTGGCCGGGCATTTTGAGCAGCGATTGCGCGATGCCGATATCGACCACCATCACACCCGGCGCAAGCTGTGGCGCGATGCGAAGCGGAGGCAGGGAAATGCCCGTATTCGCCAGCGGCGAGGCGCCATCGGTCAGTCCAAGTTCGGAAAGGGTCTCGGGCGCGGTGAGCGTCTCTCCGGGTGGCGTGACGAAGGACTGCAGGCCGGCTCTTCCGATCGCCGGTGCGTTTCCGACTTCCGCCGGTAACGTGACCGGCTCGATGCCTAGCAGGCGGTATGTCCTGCCGCCGATCTGAATGCGCCCCTCCAGCACAGGTGATACGGGCCAGCCCGCGCGGCGCAGATCGACAAACAGCTGTTGCGGGAATGTCGCGCCGCTGCGTGCTACCAGCGTTGCCGTTCTCACACCGCCAAACGCGGCCGCGGCGCGATCGTAGCTGTTGCGCGCCTGCTGGTTCAGTGCCTGCACGCCGCTCCATAGCGCGGTCGCCGAAACCAATCCAATCAGCAGCGTGGCGAGCTGCATCGGATGCCGCCGCCAGTGACTGAAGAGCACCGCCAGGATCCACAAAGCGCGGCGGGTCACGCGATCAGCCCCGCGGTGAGGTTGACATGACGGTCGAGGGTGGCGGCCAGCCGCAGCGAGTGGGTGACCATCAAGAGACTGCAGCCGGTTCGCGCCACCAGATCGCGGGTGAGCGCGAGCACGTCGTCCGCCGTCGCTTCATCCAGATTGCCCGTGGGTTCGTCCGCGAGCAGGAGCAGTGGCCTCACAGCAAGCGCGCGCCCGATCGCGACCCGCTGCTGCTGGCCGCCCGACAATTGCTCGGGATAGCGGTGTAGCAGCCCGCCAAGCCCCAGCCGCTCCGCGAGTTCGGATTGCCAGGCCGGATCGTGACGGTCGGCAATGCGGGCTTGAAAAGCAAGGTTGTCCCTCACGTTGAGACTGGGGATCAGGTTGAATTGCTGAAATACCAGGCCGAGCCGGTCGCGCCGCAGCGCCGCCAGTCCGTTATCGCCGAGATCCGAAATCGAGGCGTCGGCTATTCTAATCTCCCCATCGTCCGCGCGATCGAGGCCCGCGATCAGATGCAGCAGCGTGCTCTTGCCGCTGCCGGATTCACCGGTGAGCGCGACGCGCTCGCCACTTGCAACGCTCAAATTCACGCCGCGCAATACCGCGATCTCTTCTCCGGCGGAACGATAGGCCTTGGTCAGGTTGCGGACGCTCAGCACGATCTGGTTGCCGTTGGTCATGCGAAGCGTGTCACCGTCGAAAGCTGTCTGGTTTGCGCTCACCTTACCAAGACCATGGCTGGAGATCACGGCATCAAGCCCGATGGCGACGCGATCGTGATCACGAACCTGTCCAAAGCGATTCGGCAAAAGCGCCAGGCGGGTGCGAACCGGCCAATTTGTCCGGTTGCGCTGGCTAATCCGCCTTGGGTAGCATCCCCCTTAAAGGCCTAGGCCAAATCGCGAGGGAACGACGATGACTGCCCAGCCGACACCCAAGGGCGCCTGGAGGATCACGTTTCTCCTTTTTCTCTTCATGCTGGTCAATTTCGCGGACAAGATCGTGGTCGGCCTCGCCGGGGTGCCGATCATGGCCGAGATGAAGCTTGAGCCGGAGCAGTTCGGCCTGCTCGGCTCCGCATTCTTCTTCCTGTATTCGATTTCGGCGATCGCGATCGGATTTCTGGTCAATCGCATCGCCACCCGCTGGGTGCTGCTGGCGCTGGCGCTGATCTGGGCGCTGTCGCAATTTCCGATGGTCGGCGCCGTCGGTTTTTCGACGCTGTTGATCTGCCGTATCATCCTGGGCGCGGGTGAAGGGCCGGCGGCTTCGGTGGCCGTGCATGCCATCTACAAATGGTTTCCCGACGAGAAGCGAACCCTGCCCACCGCTGTGCTGTCGCAAGGATCGGCGTTTGGGGTCATTCTCGCCGTACCGGCGTTGAACTGGGTGATCGTCAATTACAACTGGCATTATGCGTTCGGCGCGCTTGGTTTCGTCGGTCTGATCTGGGTTGTGGCGTGGCTGATCCTCGGCAAAGAGGGGCCGTTGGCCCCAGTGACGCTGATGGAGAGCGAACCGCGCATTCCCTACCGCCAGCTTCTGTCCTCGCGGACCTTTGTTGGCTGCGTGGCCGCGACCTTCGGCGCCTATTGGGCATTGTCGATCGGCTTGACCTGGTTCACGCCTTTCATCGTCAAGGGGCTCGGCTTTTCGCAAAAAGAGGCGGGGTGGATTTCGATCCTGCCCTGGGTGTTCGGGGCCGTCGTCGTGCTGCTGACCGGGTGGGTTTCGCAGCTGATGGTGGCAAACGGATTTTCGACCCGCAGCGCCCGCGGCATGCTTGGCGCGCTTCCGCTGATCGTCGGCGGCACGATCCTTGCCATCATCCCCTATGTCGAGGCTGGCGCGCTGCAGATCGCGTTGCTGGTGGTTGGGTCGGGACTGAGCGGCTCGATCTACGTCGTTTGCGCACCGATGATCAGCGAGTTTACGCCGGTGTCCCAGCGTGGCGCGGTCATCTCGATCTACGGGGCGATCTACACGCTTGCCGGCATCATGGCGCCGGCAGTGATGGGCAGCATGATCCAGCGCGCTTCAACTCTGCTTGATGGCTACATGACCGGTTTCACCATCAACGCCGTCGTCCTGGTCGCCTCCGGTCTGCTCGGACTGCTCCTGCTTTGGCCCAACACCGAACGCGCGCGGTTGATGGGCGGGAGGCGGCAGCCGCAATTTGCCTAGCGCATGATCCGGCAAAGTGTGTAGCGGTTTTCCCTGGCGACAAACGCGACCGCGTTTGCGCGGAGATCATGCGCAAACAATAGACTGAAGCGTGATGGCGATTCGACCTAAAGCCATCGCGCTTTAAGGTCTCGCGCGCCAGACGCGCCGATTCAGGGATCCATGAGGCGCGCGCCGGAAGCTTTTTGCTTGTCTTGCGGAGTTCGCTCGGTCGCAAGTGCGAGCGCGACGGTCATCACCATGAACACGACCGACGCGCCGAATACCCAATGCGGCTGGTTCTGGTCCATGATCCAGCCGAACAGCAGCGGGCTGATGATGCCGCCGAGATTGAATCCGGTGGAGACGATGCCGAATGCCCGTCCCGCGGCACCTGGCGCCGCCGCATTGCGGACCAGCATGTCGCGCGAGGGGGCGATCACGCCTCCGAGAAATCCGGCTGATGCCATCGCACCCGTCAGCAGCAGCGATGGAAGGTTTAGCATTGCGATCATCAACACGATTGCAGCATTGATGGCAAAGCAGGCGGCGGCGACTTGCCCGTGCCGGCTGGTGTGGTCGGCGAGAAAGCCGCCGGCCAGCACGCCGATGGCGCTGGCGCCGAGATAGGCCGTCAGCGCCAGGTTGGCTGCCGACAGGGTCGCGCCATAGCCGCTCATCAGCGCAACGAGGCCGAAATTGCCGATGCCGGCGCTGGACAGGCTCAGAAGCGTGAAGAAGATCGTCAGCATGACCAGCGCTGGCGTAATGACGCTTTGCCGCGGGGAATGCGTGCCGGACATTTTGCGGTCCGCAGCGCTCGCGTCGGGAATCCCTATAATGAGGAGAAGGAGCGCAACGAACGGCCCGACCGCGCCGCTCACGACCAGCGCGCCACGGCCTCCGACGGTTGCGACCAGCGCCGCGACGATCGCGGGCGCCACCGCGCCGCCTACGTATCCGGCGAAGGTATGAATCGAAAATGCCCGGCCCATCCGCGCTTCGTTCATGTGGGCGGAGAGAATCGCATAATTGGCGGGATGATAGACGCTGTTGGCAAGCCCGAGCAGCACGGTGCTTGCGAGCAGCCAGGGATAGCTCAGGTGCAGGCTGAGAATGACGAGCGCGCAGCCACCGAGGGTGAGGCCCATCAGCAGAATTTTTCGCGCGCCGATGTGGTCGGCAACATAGCCGATCGGCGCCTGGGTCAGGGCCGAGGTGACGGCGAAGACGGTCAGCGCAAAGCCGAGCTCGATATATCCGACCCCGAGTTGCTCTTTGAGGAACGGGAACAGCATCGGCAGCACGAACATATGGAAATGACTGACCCAATGGGCCGTCGAAATCGCCGCCAGCGTGCGAAGCTGTTCGTCGGCCTTCGCTTGTTGCGGTGCGGCCAGAATTTCGGCCATCTCGATCCACGCTCCGTGTTGAAGCCGAAACTATCGGCTCTGCCGGTTATTTGTCCATGAACGGGCCTGCATGGCAGCCCTCAAACGAGAGTCCCCATGCCCAGGGCTGCGCTCCCTCCCCCGCAAGCGGGGAAGGGTAATCAAAGCGTATTCTGGGAAAGATGAGAGCTAGCCCGGCAATACCGGCCCGCCGGCTTTCTTCCAGGCATCGATGCCGCCGGCAATGTGCGCGGTGTTGGCAAGCCCCGCTTGCTTTGCCGCGGCGATGGCCATCGCCGATCGCTCGCCGAAGGCGCAGAAGAACACGATGCGCCGCCCCGTCGCGGTGGCGACCTCGCGCAACATTCCGCCAGGCTTGAGGCTTTCCTCGATCGCGGGATAGGGCGCGTGCAGCGCGCCCGCCAGCGTGCCGTGCTTCAAGCGTTCGTTGGTCTCCCGCAAATCGACCAGCAGTATCTCGGGACGACCCAGCCTTTCGATGGCCTCGCGGGCGGTGAACGAAAGGCCCTCCCTGGCGAGATCGTCCTGATGCAGGCCGACGTGCATGTTGGCCGGCACCGCAACGTCCATCATCCTGGGGTTGGGCAGCTTCAGATTATTCATCAGCTCGACATATTCATCGACCGAGCGCACCTGCAGCCGCGGATTGTGGCGTCTTTCCTCGCCGATGGTGGAAACGGTGTCACCCTTGTAGTCGTGGGCTGGAAAAACCAGGGTTTCGTCGGGCAGCTTCAATAGACGATTGAAAATCGAATCATATTGCGCACGCGCGCTGCCATTCTGGAAATCGGTGCGGCCGGTGCCGCGGATCAAAAGAGTGTCGCCGGTGAAAACCCGATCGCCCATCAGGAAGCTGTAGGAATCGTCGGTGTGGCCCGGCGTGTACATCACGTCCAGCGTGATGCCCTCGATCGTTACCCTGTCACCTTCGGAGACCCGCATGGACACCACGTCGGCCTTGCTCTGCTCGCCCATGACGGTGACGCAATGAGTGCGGTTGCGCAGTTCACCAAGCCCGGTGACGTGGTCGGCGTGCAAATGAGTATCGACGGCCTTCACCAGCTTGAGATCAAGCTCGCGCAGCAATTGGCAGTAGCGATCGACCTTCTCGAGGACGGGATCGAGAATCAGCGCCTCGCCGCCGGCACGGCTGGCCAGAAGGTAGCTGTAGGTTCCCGATACGCTGTCGAATAGCTGACGAAAGATCATGAAAGATATTTCCCTGACAATGAGCTCCAATCTTATCACGCAAACCGGCCCAGCATAGCGCCGGCGTCGCCTTCGACCGGCGAAGTGAAGTGAGAGGGCGGCTTTTGCATTCGCGAAACCGAAAGGTAGAAAGATTCCTTACCCTGCGATCCCGGGATTACCGTCAACGCCCTTCAGGCTCACATCTGCATCCTGCGCGTTGTGCGGTTTGCCCGAGCCAAGATATCTCGCAAGGACGTCCCACACCGGAATTCCGTGCTGCTCGTTGACCGAAGCCCAGCCGGCCACCTTGTAGCTCTTGCCGGCCTCGATCGGACGCCCATGGTCGAGCTTCAGGTCGGAAATACGCCGACCGATGGCCTCCCCCGGCGTACAGGTGTACGTGAAGCCGCCGACCCGGACCATGTCGCCGCCTTGCTGGTAATAGGGATCGGGATTGAAGAGATTGTCGCAGGTGTCTTCAAGAGCTTCCTTGATCTGATTGCCGGTCAGGTTTGCAACATAGGTTTCACCGTAGCTGATCGCGGTTTCAGAGAGCACGTCCTCCGTAGTGAGGGGATGTCCCGGCAAAAACGTCGAGCCCCAGCGAAAACCCGGCGACAGCGCGATCTCGGCGTCGAACTGGTCGCGCAAGCCGTCGCAGATCAGCCGATCGATCGTGCCGGTGAAATTGCCGCGACGATAGAGCAAGCGATCGGCAGTCGCGATCTTCCCGCTCCAGGGCGCCACGATCGGCTCACGCATTTTTTCGATCAGTGCGGTCATCGCCGCATCCGCCTTCAGCAATTCCGAGAACACTGGCAACAGATGGTAGCGCGCATTGCTGACGCGGCCTTTCGTGAGTTCGAGATCGAGCACGCCAACAAATTTTCCGTTCGAACCGGCGTTGGTGACGAGCGTGGTGCCGCCGGCATTGGTCACCGGAATGGCTTGCGGAACGGCGTCATGGGTGTGACCGCCGACAATGACATCGATGCCGCGCACCCGGCTGGCGAGCTTGAGATCGACATCCATGCCGTTATGCGACAGCAGCACTACGGCGTCGACCTTGGCGGCGCTTCGCAAGGAATCGATCAGTTTCTGCAATTCCTCCTCGCGGATGCCAAAGGTCCAGTCGGACGTGAACCGCTTTGGATGCGCGACCGGAACGTAGGGAAATGCTTGTCCGATCACCGCGATTTGATAGCCGCCGAGTTCCCTGATCATGGCCGGCTTGAACACCCGACCGGATGCGGGATCGAATGCGCTTGCGCCGCTGAATGCGGCTTCTTCGGTGAGGTAGACGTTTTGCGCCAAAAATTCGCCCTTGAAGCGCTTGAGGTTTTCGCGCAGCGCCGCCTCGCCATAGGTGAATTCCCAATGCCCGGTCATCGCCTCGACGCCGAGGAGGTTCGCCGCCTCGACCATGTCGGCGCCGCGCATCGTGTTGGAAAGGCCCGTGCCCTGCCAGCAATCGCCGCCGTCGAGCAGTAGCGATCGTCCTGCTCCCACCTCGCTGCGCAGGCGATCGATCAAGGTTTTGAGGTGGGCGAAGCCGCCGAGCTTGCCGAATCGCGCGGCGGATTTTTCGAAATCAAGTGAGGTGAAGGCGTAGGCGTCAGCACTGTCCACCTTGATGGCAAAGCGTTCGAGAAAGGCGCGGCCGACCAGATGCGGCGGCTGGCCCGCTGCTGTGCGCAGGCCCAGATTGACGCTCGGTTCGCGAAAGTAGCCCGGCAGCAGCTGCGCATGCGTATCGGTGATGTGCAGGATGCGGGCGTTGCCGAAACGTTCGAGGTCATAAACGCTTCTATTGTCGGCGCTTCGCGCGAGCGTCGGCCATCCGCTCGACAACGCAGCGGCGCCTGCGAATTTGAGCAAATCCCGGCGGCCGACGGTCATACCATGTCCTCGCGCCATTCGTCGCTTTTCCTCAGCGGATTTCGAGATCTTTCCAGGCTTCTCGTTCGCTTGTCGCCTGGTAAATCGATGCCTTGGCGAGCCGCTCGGCCTCCTTCGCCCATTCTGTCGCAGAATCGAAATCGCCCCTTTCGCCAGCCTTTCTTGCCTTGGTCAAGGCGGCTTCCGTGACCGTCCATTGATTGCGCAAGCTTCCCGCTTCCTTCTCTGCACTCTCGGCCGCCGCATAGGCCGATATGAAATGGCTCTCGGAGCCTGCCGCCACCGAAGCGGTGCTTCCGGCCAGCCCCAGGATGAGGCCAAGCCAAGAGATGCATAAACGCACTTTCGATGAGGCGATGTTGTTCATGGCCGCGCGCCAGGTCCGGAAATCGGCAAGCCATTGCTGAGATAAGAAAGATAATATTCGAGATCGCGGTACTCTTCCGATTGCGGCTCGAGCGGTTGGCCGCGAATCTGGCTGTTGCAGGTGGTGAAACGGCGGCTGATCGTGCCCATGCTGCCCCATTCGGAACGGTAAATCGGCATCGCGTTCAAGATCCCGAGTGCGGGCGCGAGCACCTCGGCGCGCATGTGCTCGCCGGGGTACTGCACATGACAGGTCGCGCAGGAGAAATTGAGCTGACCGCGCCTTGTGTAGAAGTAACGCTTGCCGTTCTGATAGGCTTCGAGCGCCCGCCTATCGTCAGGGATCTTGATGTCGAACGGCTTGCCGCGCGAGGTGAACGCCATGTAGGCGGTCAGCGCTGCCATGGCGTCGCCGACATAAGAGACAGGAGATTCGCCGTTGGCTTCACGGCACCGGTTGAGCGCCAACTCGAGCGTCACGACCTTGCCTTCGAGCGCATCGAAATAGGGATAGTTCTGGCGGATGCCGACGCCCCGATTGGGAAAACAATCGGAATAGGTCTTGCCGTTTCGAAACGGCGTAGCAAACAGCTCCTTGCCCTTCTCCAGCGAAAATTCGTAAGGCGGAAATTGATCTATCTCCTGCCATTGCCGGCGCATATCCTGGTTCAGCGCATACGGTCCGTTGACGAATTCCTCAAGTTTCACATCGGGGAATTTCTTGACGAAGTAGTTCCTGAACGCCACGGCCTCGGCCGCGGGATCAGGCTTTTCCGCGGCGCCAGAGGGCTGCGCGGACGAAAGCGTCGAACTCGCAAAACCAGCTAATATAGCGGCCAATATTGCGATCGACCGATATCGCGCGCTCAGTTCTTTCGCCGCCTTGTTCAAGCGAAGCGGGCCCTGACCAAACAAAAAGCCGTCATTGGATCTTCACCGTGGCGGTATCGCTCTCGCCTTTGTTGTCGGTCCAGCTCACCTTCAGATCATCGCCCTTGTTGCCGCCCTTGAAGCTGAACTTGACGTAGGGGTCCTTGGAGACCGCCGTTCCCCAATCGGCAACGAAAACCTTCTTGCCATCATGTTCGAAGGTCAGTTCCTGGATGAAGTGCGCCGGAATGAATTCGCCCCTGTCGTTCTTGACGAAGCCCGAGTCCATCGGATGCTGGATCAGCGTCTGGACGTCGGTGGTCTCACCATTTGCGATCGCGCGCACGCGAATGCTCGAGGCCATCTCAATTTCTCCTTCAACCGCCGCAGCCGCCGATCGTCACTTTGACTTCCCTGGAAGCGCTGTAAAGTTTGCCGCCGGCTTCCACGATCACGATGACGTTGCTGGTTTTCGCCATCTTCAGCCGATTGGCCACGTTCGGCATCGTGCCCGGCGGAATTTTGTAATATGCCGCGAGCGGGTTCGGATTTTCCGGGACCACGAAGGATACCGTGGTCACGTCGGCAAGCGTCGTCGAGACCGAGACCGGAACCACCGCGCCGTTCTCGGCGATCTCCGGCGCGTCGAGCTTGATTTTGTCGGACGGCTCGGCGGTCTGGCCATAGAGCAGTTTGATCGCCTCGTTGCCGTTGTTCTGCTTGAACGCATCCTCCGGATATTTGTCGTTCGCCGCCGCCAGGGCCGTAACCGGATGGAAGGAGATTACTCCAAGGTCAGCGAGCGCGAGAAAGCCGGCGCCGCTGAGGACCAGGCGCCGGGTCATCGGCAAGCTGTCGAACGGGGTCATCCAAAATCTCCCAGGTTGCACGTCATCGAAGTCGTGCGCGGTCAAAGCGTCTGCAGGAAATCCACGATGGCGTTGATTTCCTGTTCGGTCAAAATGCGATTCCGTCCGAACGGGGGCATCGCGGTTTGCGGGTTGCGCCTGGTTTCGTCGGTAAGGATCGCGATCAGGTCCTTGCGATCGGGATATTTGCTCTTGATATCCTTCAGCGCGGGCCCGATCGAGCCCGGAAGATCGCCGCCCTTGATCTCATGGCAGCTCAGGCAATTTCCTTTCGTGCGATCGAAAGCAAGCCTCTGGCCCTCGGCCACACCGGATTGTGCCCGGGCGATCGTTGCCGGAACCACAGCAGCGGTAACCATCAGCGCCCACAAAAGCACCTGCGGCGGTCGAAATTGGGTCGGGCGATGGTCGGTCAAGGCGCGGTTCCGGCGATCATTAGTGCATGATCCGGAGGGTTTTCCGAGAAGATCATGCTCAAACAAAGATGGGATCACGTTCCGATTCGGTCTAATCGGAACGTGATCTGGTGCCCACTTTCCGAAGTTCGTGTTACATCGCGGCGCCCACTTTCACGAACTTCGAAAAGTCGTGGGCACCCGCAAACATATTGATTCCAGTGGTCCGATTCTAACATTCGCATCCCTTCTCGCCAGCCGCTTTTGTGAATGTTAGAATCATAGGACCACTAGCAAATATAAGATTCTAGTGGAGTTTTGGATTTGACATTCGCTTTCCGTCTTTGCGGCGGGTTGGGTTGCGAATGTCAAATCCACTCCACTAGTGCCGCTTT
>Ga0306921_10002681_pt1 | contig 17884 bp, 13 predicted proteins | sample sta12Cox44000080_FD_203760 | JGI IMG/M metagenome (GOLD analysis project Ga0306921, IMG submission 203760) | Lab enrichment of tropical soil microbial communities from Luquillo Experimental Forest, Puerto Rico - statoxic.12C.oxic.44.000.080 (v2)... | ecosystem: Environmental > Terrestrial >... | reverse complement strand
GCTACTTTGAAGAAGTCTCGGTCTGAGCTGAAACGGACCGCCAAACATTTGGATTTGCCGGCGCCTGCCGGTTGACTCCAAAGTCCCATACGTAGAGGTTCATCTCTTCGGGGCCCAGCATTTCAATCACGGCATACTCACCGGGGGGCAAGTCCTGCGCGGGTGTAACCTTCACCCATTCCCCTGTTCCGACCTTCTCGACGTTGGTCGGAATGAAGTTCCCCTGCTCCGATGTCTTCCCGGTAAAGGTTACTTTCAAATTGCCAATGACGCGTGTGTCCTTCTTGATGTCGGCGCGAGCGATGCGGAAACGTCCATTTAGCGGCACGTCGTTCAGTGCGCCTTCGTCAATATCGACGTAAATGGTTGGTGCTGGAAGATGCGACTGGATCTTTGCGTGAGGCTCTTTCAGTTCGAAAGAATGCTTCGAGCTGCCCATGGGATTAATGGCTGAACGCAGCACACTCTTTTTGTTGGCACTCTGACTCAGCTCACTGCCGTTCTGCAGGATCTCAGCCAACTCGGGCTTGCCGTTGTATTGATCGAGGAGGAACACTCCACCGGTTCCGGGCAAGCGCAGCCCCGGAAAAACTTCCGGGGAATTCGCTTCCTCTTTCTCGCGTTCCTCCCGCTCTTCTGCAGTCTCTATGTGAACCCGCGTCTTTCCGGTACCGAATTCCGCTTCGTTTTTTTTCGTTGCATCCCAGTCCACAAGCGAGGATGGCAGGTCCTCCCATTCATATCGTTCGGCACTGAGATAATGGACGCGGTCGCCCTGAATCTCGTATTTCACGACTGACTGGTAGGAACCGTCCTTGAGGATGAGGCGCTTGGTTTGTTGTTGAGTAGTGACGTCACTTGCGGACTGATACGCCAGAGCCGGCGTAGCTAGAGCAATGAGTATCGCTGCGAGTATCGAACGACTTATGGACCGGGACATCACCACTAGTGTAGACCCAACTACCGCGTTGCGGTTTCGGTCACTTCGTGCAATCTTGCCGCTGTCCGGAAACGATAGAGCTACAGTCTGTGATGTCCATCAAGCGCCTTGTTTGCGGCTCTCGGAGAATAAGTGATCGGGCCGTTCGCGTCCGGTGTCCGTTTCGCGCGCGTCTTGGCCAGCGTATTCTCGTATTGAGGTGTTTCGATGGATAGCGACTTCTAATCCACCGTCTGCAATTCGCCTTCACCATAACTTACCATTACCTCTTCCCGCAGCTGACCATGGGGCTGGCGCCGCTCATCGTGATACTGAAGACGCTGGCAATCAAAAAGAACGACGAAACTTACAACCAGGCGGCCCGCTTCTGGGCCAGGATCTTTGGAATCAACTTCGCGATCGGCGTTGTGACTGGCATTCCGATGGAATTCCAGTTCGGTACGAACTGGTCGCATTTCTCCCGTTTTGCCGGCGGTGTCATCGGCCAGACACTAGCCATGGAAGGCTGCTTCACCTTTTTCCTCGAATCCACGTTTCTTGGCCTCTTTCTGTACGGTGAAAAACGCATGAGCCGCGGGATGCACTGGCTGACGGGTTTCATGGTGTTCGTCGGTTCGTGGGCGTCGGGCTTTTTCATTGTCGCCACCGACGCCTGGATGCAGAACCCTGTCGGCTACGAAAAGGCCGCTGACGGTTCGGTGTAGCTCTCCAGCTTCTGGGAACTGGTGTTGAATCCCTGGGCGTTTTGTGCGGTTGGGTGTCATTGCCGGACTGATTGTCAGCATCCTGCAACTGTTTCCGACCGGCGACTGGGCGGGAAGAATGGTCGCCGAGAAACAGCCAGTGACTTTGGCTGCGATGGAAGCATTATTTGACACTCAACACGGCGCGCCGCTCGTGATCATCGGTCAGCACGATGTGGCCAACCGCACGATCGACAACCCGATCCTGGTTCCGAAAATGCTGAGCTTCCTGACATACCGTCGCTGGAACCCGGAGGTGAAAGGACTCAACGAAGTTCCGCAACGAGATTGGCCGCAGAACATCCCGTTGCTTTACTTCGCGTATCACATCATGGTCGGACTCGGCACCCTGTTTATCGCCGTGATGGGCATCGCTGCTTTGCTCCTATGGCGCCGCAAGTTGTACGACGCGCGCTGGATGCTGTGGCTCCTGATGTTGATGTTTCCGCTACCTTACATCGCCAATACGGCTGGCTGGATTACAGCCGAAATGGGACGCCAACCTTGGTTGGTGTATGGGCTGATGCGAACGGAGGAGGGTTTCTCCAAGATGGTGTCGGCCGGCAACGGCTGGTTCACATTCCTCGGCTTTGCCGGAATGTATACGGTGCTCTCGTTTCTCTTCTTTTTCCTGGTACGCCGCGAAATCGAGCACGGGCCTGATTCGTCGGGGCCGGTCGCAGCTCAACAGCAACCCGGTCAACTTAGTCCTGCGGAGGTGCGATAGCCATCCCAACGCTCTGGTTCATGATTGTTGCGGTTATGGTCGCTATGTACGTGTTGTTGGACGGCTTCGACATAGGCGCGGGCGCAATCCATCTATTCATCGCCAAGAACGATACCGAACGCCGCACCATCTTGCGAGCGATTGGCCCGGTGTGGGACGGCAACGAAGTGTGGCTGCTCGCCGCGGGTGGCACGCTCTACTTCGCGTTCCCCCTGCTCTATGCTTCGAGCTTCAGCGGCTTTTATCTTCCGCTGATCATGGTGCTCTGGCTTTTAATGCTCCGTGGAGTTGGAATCGAATTCCGTAGCCATCTTGCTGACGGCGTTTGGACTTCCGCCTTTGACTTCATCTTTTCTGTTGCCAGCATTTTGTTGGCGATCTTCTTTGGTGCTGCGCTCGGCAACGTGGTGCGTGGGGTTCCGCTCAACGCAGACGGCTATTTCTTCGAGCCGCTGTGGACTGACTTTCGCGTGGGAGTGAACAACGGTATCCTCGACTGGTACACGGTGCTCACCGGAGTCGTTGCCCTGGTCACACTGATCGTCCATGGCTCGCTGTATCTCGCGACCAAGGCAGATGGCGAGATCAACGGCCGCTCGCGGCCTGTCGCGTCTGTACTATGGCCGGGCGAAGTCTTACTGACCATCGTCAGTCTCGTGGCGACGCTATATATCCGTCCGGGTGTACTGGCGAACTTCAACAAGTGGCCGGTCGGCTATCTCATTCCGATCGTAGTTGCTGGCAGCCTGATCTATCTCTTCGTTGCGCTCAGAAGCAAGAACGACAAGGGTGCGTTCCTAGCATCCTGCGAATACATCGTCGGCATGCTAGTGGGCGCTGCGTTTGCGTTGTATCCCAATGTGTTGCCAGCAAGCACCGATCCCAATTTAAGCTTGACGATCTATAACACGGCGACTGGGCCTCATGGAATGCAGGTCGGACTCGTGTGGTGGGTACTGAGCATGATCCTCGCCTCCGTGTACTTCGTTTTCATCTACCGCATGTTCCGTGGGAAAGTGCGCGTCGAAGAAGGCGCCACTGGACACGGCTATTGAACGTTTCAACGGTTGAATGATAAAGGCTCCGGGTTTCCGGAGCCTTTTTGATTCAGGTTGCATATGGCTGGGACACGCTACGCTGTCACGGGCGTTTCAATGCTCGCCTTGTGCTCGATCTCGTGCGCAACCGCTATCGAAAGCCGGCGAATGCCTTCACGCAGCATCTCCGGTGTCGCATTCGAGAAGTTGAGCCGCATGTGCGAGCCGGAATCGCCTTCAGCAAAGAAAGGCTGTCCCGGGACAAAGGCTACGTTGTGCTTGATGGCCTCGTCAAACAGGCGCATGCAATCGATGCCGGTCGGCAGCGTCACCCACAGGAAAAGCCCTCCTTGCGGATGCGTCCAGTTCACCTCGGGTGGGAAGAAGTCGTTAAGCGCTGCCAGCATCGCATCGCGCCGCTCTTTGTAGCGCTGGCGAATGGTCTTAACGTGCTCGTCCAGGAAGCCGTCCTTGGCGACTTCATAGATGACCATCTGTGCGAATGAGCTGGTATGAAGATCGGCGGACTGCTTTAGCTGAATGAACCGTGCAATGACGTCCGGCGGCGCGATGATCCAACCCAGCCTTAGTCCCGGAGCCAGCACCTTGGAGAATGTGCTCAGATAAATGACGTTGCCGAAATGGTATCCGTTGTCACGCCGCGCATTGATCCGGTCAAGCACGATCAGCGGCTTGATGTGTTCGCCCTCATATCGCAGCTGCCCGTACGGGTCATCTTCAATGATGGGGATGCCGTAGTTGTCCGACAGCCGCACCAGTTGTGTGCGCCGGTCTTCGGACAAGGTGACACCGCCCGGGTTCTGGAAGTTGGGCAGGACATACATGAACTTCGGCCCTGAGCGCAGCGCTCCCTCCAGCAGCCTCGTTTGCAGGCCCTGACCGTCAATGGGCACAGTTACATACTCCGCGCCCATCAAATCGAACGCTTGCAGCGCACCGAGATAGGTGGGCGACTCCACCAGGATGCGATCCCCCCGATTGATCAGCAGCTTGGAGATAAGATCGAGTGCCTGTTGCGAGCCGTTTGTAATGAGAACGTTGTCGACCGTCGCCCCAATGCCGTACTTCTCCATCTGAGCCACGATTAGCTCGCGCAGCGGCTTGTAGCCCTCTGAGGGGCCATACTGCAATGCATCCGTTGGCGCAGTCGCCAAAACCTTCTGGCAGGCCTCGCGGAAGCGCTCCACAGGGAACATTTCGGGTGCCGGCAGTCCGCCCGCAAAGGAGATGATTTCAGGGTTAGTGGTGAACTTGAGCAGCTCGCGAATGAGGGAGCTTTTTACCGTCCTCGTCCGCTGTGCGTAGCGATAGGCCCATGGAGCCGCCATGACTCGTCCTCCGATCCCACCCATTTTCTAATGATGCATAGACGGAGGTCTGTGATGCAGAACACCGAAGTGTCGGTTATGTTTCACCGGGACATCACAGTTGAATCATTTGTTTCATGAATCATCGGTCGTAAGTTTGTACCAGCCGCTTCAAGTGGGCGCCAATCCCCAAGGTTAACTCTTCCGCTCGGTAACGCCAGCGCCAGTTACCAGAAGATGTGCCTGGCAGGTTCATCCTTCCGTCGCTTCCAATCCCCAGCACGTCCTGCAGCGGAAAGATCACGGTATTCGCCACCGACGCCATTAGGGTTCGGATCATCACCCAGTGAATCTCGGTGCCATCCGTATCGAGATAGCGCCTGGCGAATTCCATCTCCTTCGCTACGTCCGCGGGGGTGCGAGTACTATCGGCAGCGCCGGGGCTATGCCACCATCCCACAACCGTATCGTTGTCGTGCGTGCCCGTGTACGCTACGAGATGACGCTGGTAATTGTGCGGCTTGAAATCGGGAGCCTGCGGATCTTTGCCGAACGCAAATTGCAGGATCGCCATGCCTGGAAATCCGAACTGGTTTCGCAAGCCCTCGACTTCCGGCGTGATGACTCCCAGGTTCTCCGCCAGAATAGGTAGTTCGCCGAGCTCCGCTTGAACGGCCTTAAACAACGCTGCTCCCGGCCCCTTCACCCACTTACCATTAACCGCGGTGGTCTCGCTGCCGGGAATTTCATAATACGCCTCAAATCCGCGGAAGTGATCCAGCCGGATCATGTCGAGCATCCCAAACGCTCGGCGGAAGCGTGCGATCCACCACTTGTATCCGCTCTTGACATGCACGTCCCAGCGATAAATCGGATTGCCCCAACACTGTCCGGTTGCGCTGAAGTAGTCCGGAGGAACGCCCGCGATCACCCGTGGCTTGCCATCGGGCTCCAGGTCGAACATCTCCGGTTGGGCCCAGACATCGGAGCTGTCTTGCGCAACGTAGATTGGAACATCCCCCATGACCCGTATGCCGTTGCGCGCGCAATGGGCTTTCAAGTCTGACCACTCGCGATCGAATTCAAACTGGATGAACTTGTTCGTCGCGATTCTCTCGCCCAGGCCGCGCCGTGCGCGTTCGAGCGCTTCGGGCTCGCGGAGCGCGAGTGGCGGTTCCCACAGTGTCCACATTACGTAGTTGTGGGTTTCCTTCAGCGCCATGAAGAGCGCAAATTCGTCCAGCCATGCGGAATGACGCTGACAGAAAGCGTCGAAGGCCGCCTTTTCACTGCTATCGGCGGTACGACGAAAGTTTTCGGCTGCCTTCGCCAGCAGTGGCAGCTTCCAGCGGATAAGCGATCCGAATTCGACCGTCTCGCGCGGCAGCTTGGGCCGCCCGGCTACGTCGTCTGCGGTCAAATAGCCGCGTCTGACCAGAGTGTCGAGGTTAATGAGCAGAGGATTCCCCGCGAACGCGGAGAAACACTGATACGGTGAGTCGCCATAGCCGGTCGGTCCAAGCGGCAACACCTGCCAGACGCTTTGGCCTGCGTCTTTCAGGAAGTCGGCGAAACGATGGGCCTCGCCGCCCAGCTCGCCGATGCCGTGAGCGCCCGGAAGGGAAGTAGGATGTAAAAGGATGCCGCTCGATCGTGGAAAGCTCATGGTTGGCTGAATGTCCTTGCAATCGCAGTGCTCGGCAAACTAGCTTGGACGCTGCCCGGGCTTTAGTGAAGTCAGAACCTCGGCATCCGCCGATAACGGCACAGCTTCCTCGATGACTTCGGCTCCGGGATCGACCACACGCTGCATCAACAGCGCCGCCAGCGCCATAAACACTCCGCCTGCAATCACCGCACCCAGCCGGTTGTTGTTCAACATGTGATTCATCACCCAGCCGAATCCCAGGGACGCAATAATCTCAGGCAGCACGATAAAGAAGTTAAAAATTCCCATGTAAACACCCGTGTGCTCCGCAGGCAACGATCCTGCCAGCACCGAGTATGGCATCGAGAGCGTGCTTGCCCAGGCGATTCCTACGCCGGTCATCGATAACAGCAGCAGGTTCTTGTCATGAATTACTGCAACGGACACCAATCCCAGCGCGCCACACAATAAACAGATGCTATGTGCGTGCTTTCTGCCGACTGCCTTGGCTAGCGCTGGCAGGAAAAACGAAAACACAAAGCACACTAGCGAGTACATGGCAAAGCAGACGCCACCCCACTCTACTCCGCGAGTGTAGATCGGAGAATTCTGGTCCGCGGCGCCGAACACATTTCTCGCCACGGCGACAGGGAAGTAGAGCCACATGCAGAACAGTCCCAGCCATGTGAGCAATTGCACAGGAGCAAGCTGCCGCATCGTCGCTGGCATCTGACCGATGGCCTCAAAGATCTCGCTGGCGTGGCTGCCAATCCCGCGATGCTCCGACTTCTTCTGGAGGAATGCATTTAAGTCAGCTGGAGGATATTCCGACGTCGTAATGACGGTCCACAGCACAGCCATGAAAAAGGCGGCGGCTCCGATATAGAAAGAAAGCCGAACCGTCAACGGAATTGCGTGCGGCCCGTGCTCGCTTCCCACGTGAAACACGTTCGTCATCAACCAGGGTAAGACCGACGCGACTACCGCGCCCAGTCCGATAAAAAGACTTTGCATAGCGAAGCCCTGCGTGCGCTGTTCTTCCGGCAGCAGGTCGGCTACAAACGCGCGGAACGGCTCCATGCTGATGTTGATTGACGAGTCGAGGATCCAAAGCAGCCCCGCCGCCATCCATAGCACCGATGACCGCGGCATCAGTATCAGTGCACACGAGCTCAGGATTGCGCCAGTCAGGAAGTAGGGACGTCTTCGTCCCAACCAAGACCAGGTGTTATCGCTCGAGTGCCCGATGATGGGCTGAACGATCAGTCCCGTGAGCGGCGCTGCCAGCCACAAAATGGGAATCTGGTCGGCACGCGCCCCGAGGTATTCGTAGATAGCGCTCATGTTGGCCATCTGCAGTCCCCAGCCAAACTGAATGCCGAGGAACCCGAAACTAATGTTCCAGATTTGCCAAAAGCTTTTTCGCGGTTTCTGCATCGCGCTGCGGTAATCCTGCCGCGTCGCCGCCATGCCGGCGAACGAACCATCCGACACTGTACTCCGTTTGCCGGGGAAGTTGAAGCGTTTAGCTGGCGTGGGCCTGACGCAAAGGATCGGAAACGAGAACCTCCTGGTTTGCTACCATCGCCTTGGGTCTTCACCACGAGGCCGTCATGCTGAATTCCAAACGCGTCTTTGTCCCCTTCGTTATTGCGTTCGCATTCTCTATTTCCGTTGTCGCCCAGCCGTTGGTCACAAAAGTCGAGCCACCGAATTGGTGGACCGGCTTCATTTCTCCCATTATGGTGCTGCTCTACGGCGAGAATCTTAACGACGTGAAGGTTTCCGTCTCCTACCCAGGGATCAAAATCGAGAAGACACAATTGCAGCCCAGTGGGAAGCACGCATTCGTATGGCTTAGCGTCGCGAAAACCACTAAGCCCGGCACTGTCAACCTGACCATCACAAATTCAGCCGGCACGACCATCGCCGCACTTCCGCTGATGACGCGCCAACCTACCCCAGGCCGCTATCAGGGCGTTACCCGCGACGACGTCATTTACCTCATCATGCCCGATCGCTTTTCAGACGGAGATCCCGCCAACAACATGCCGCAGGGCGCAGTCCCGGGCAGCTTCGATCGTCAAGCCGCTAAGACCTATCACGGCGGCGATTTCAAAGGCATTCAGAACCACCTGGCGTATTTCAAAGACCTCGGTGTCACCACGCTCTGGCTGACTCCCATCGTTGACAATGACAACGTCGGCGAAACCTACCATGGCTACGGTGCTATTGATCTCTATGCCGTCGAAGATCACTTCGGCACATTGCAGCAATATCAGCAGCTTGTCGCTGCGGCACACCAGCAGGGAATCAAGGTCCTATTCGATATGGTGCCGAACCATGTCGGCCCCAATCATCCTTGGGCAACCTCGCAGCCCGCGCCCGGTTGGCTGCACGGCACTACGCAGAACCACATCAATACCGACTATGACTATCCGCCGGTGACCGATCCCCACGCGGTCAAGAAGAACTACCGCAGCGCGCTTGAAGGCTGGTTCGCCAACGTTCTCCCTGACCTTGCTCAGGAGAACCCGCTGGTAGCCCAATACCTCCTGCAAAATGCCTATTGGTGGATGGAAACTGGCGGCCTCGACGGCTTCCGCATCGATACCTTCCCCTACGTGCCGCGCAGCTTCTGGACGAATTACCTCGAACGTCTTGAGGCCACTTACCCTAACTTTTTCGCCGTCGGTGAGGTTTACAACTTTGAGCCGCCGGTCGTTTCCTACTTTGCCGGTGGCCACGCCGGCTTCGACGGTATCGACACGCACCTCCCCACGACTTTCGATTTCCCCATGAACTCGGCGATCCGCGAAGTGGTCAACCACGGTGCCTCGGTGAAGAAAATTGTCAACGTCCTCGGTCAGGATCGTCTGTACCCGCACCCCGAGTTGCTGGTTACTTTTATCGGCAATCACGATATGAAGCGCTTTCTGACCGACGCCGACGGCTCGACTGCCAAACTCAAGCTAGGCTTCTCACTGCTCTTAACTCTGCGCGGAATCCCGCAAATCTATTCCGGCGACGAGATCGGCATGCCGGGCGGCGAAGACCCCGACAATCGCCGCGATTTTCCCGGCGGCTTTCCGAGTGACCAGCACAACGCATTCACTCAGGCAGGCCGTACTTTGGAAGAGCAGGACGTGTACTCTCATGTAAAGGGAGTGCTGCAACTCCGCCGTGAGCATCCCGCTTTGCGTGTCGGCGAGCAAAAGCACGTCGTTGTCACCGATGACTACTACGTCTTCACCCGGGAGGCTTCGAGCGAGCGCCTCCTTATAGTGTTCTACAAAGGCGAGGCTCCGAAGACGATCGACGTCGATTTGGCCGGTACATCGATCTCCAGCGCCAAAGGATTTACAGCATTGAACGCAGGCCCAGCGGCCACGCTCGAAGCAAGCACCGTGCGCTTGCAATTGGTTCCGCAAACAGTTGCGATTTATCGCATCGATTAAACTATTCCGCCTGCATCACAGGCGGGTGGCCCGAATTCCCAAGCCTCGGTGACGGCGGTCACTGAGCCTGCGTCGATGGCTCGATAGATTGAAACTGGTGTAATGCTTGCTGGGCGATGTACTCGCCGTACGCGAATGCCAAGAGTTTGGCGTTGGTTTCGCCGCCTGACTCTCGCTGGTGTCGGTTGGTTGCGAAACCGAAAATAATAAGGAGACTGAGAATTCCATGAAACGTTTCATCGCGGGTGCAGCAGTTTTTGCATTCATGACAGGAATGGCTTTCGCCGCCGAAGATGGCGCGGCGATTTACACAGCGAAGTGCTCGGCTTGCCACGGCGCCGCTGGCGCAGGCAAGATGGGCCCGAAGTTGGCGGGTACCTCGCTGAGCACTGACCAGATCGTCGACGAGCTGACCAAGGGCGTGCCGGGCAAGAAGGCGCCGCATGGCAAGCCTATGGCCGGCCTCACCGCCGACCAGGCTTCGGCAGTCGCTGCTTATCTAAAGACGCTGAAGTAGTCTGCAGTTTTCTCCGCGACACGAGAAGGGTCGGCCTCGCGGTCGGCTCTTTTCTTTCTGGAACTCCCGAACTATTTCGTCGTCGCCACCACCGCCACCCCGTAATGCAGCAACCTCACCGATTGCACCGAACCGCCATTCAATACATCCTGCATCATCGATGGCAGCTTCACCGTCTGCGGAGTCTTCGCAAAATTCACCAGCACGTACACCGCGCCATTGGCTCCATATCTCGGATTCACTTCGACACCCTCAGGAACCGGACCAAGAGCCGGCTTCACTTCGCTCACATTCGTCATCCACGACGCGGCTTGCGTCATGGTCTTCAGATCAAGCCACGCCCCAATGTACGTGATCCGCCCCTTGCCAACCTTGCGCGTGATCGCCGCGGGCTGCCCGTCCAACCAGCCATTGCTCCCGCCGTAGCGCATCAGCACTTCCACATCCGGACCCTTCGCACTCAACAGCTCAGCCCAGAGCGGACTCTCACCCCTACCCCATTTGCCCTCGATTGGCGCCGCCTCGACCAGCGCGTAATACTGCTCAACCCGTCCTCCCAGCAGATCCGTCAGGGGCCCAGGCTGGCGCTGCGGCCATAAGCCATTGTGAGCGTCTTTCATGGCAGACCGTTGTCCCAGAACAAGATGCCCGCCATTGTTAATGTATTGAATTAGATTTTTGGCGTCCTCCTCCGTGAGCACATTCAGTCCTGGCGCGACCACCAGTTTGTACTGGCTCAACGACGCGGAAGGCGGAACGATATCCACCGACTGCGCCACTGCGTGCAGCGCCCCGTAGTAGCTGAGGATTTCCTTCACGGGATCGTAGTTTTTATTGTGTTTCTGCCAGTCGATGGCCCACCGGCTGTCGTACGAGTGCAGAATCGCAACCTGCGACTTCACGGATGTTCCTCGAAGCGCCGCGCTCGCCTTGGCAAACTCCTGGCCGATTTGGGCAATCTCCGGATACAGCGGATCGGGGGTTCCATCCGGTCCCACCAACGTTCCGTGATACTGCTCCTGACCGTTGAGCGCGCTGCGCCACTGCCAGTAGCTCACGGTATCGGCGCCGTGACCAACGTCATGCCACGCCATCGCGTGCACTTCGCCCTTGTCGAGCCAGTTGTTGATATCGGCCCAGTTCACGCCGCCTGGCTGCGTTTCCATCACCCAAAAGTTCTTGCCCTTGAATCCGCGGGTGAGATCATGTGCCGCACCGTTGCGCACCGGATCAAGATGCCCCTGCCCAACGTAATCATCCCACGCTGCCAGGTCTAGGTCCTGCACAACGGTGTAGTGATCGTAGCCATCAAACCATCCCATCATGTTGGTGGTGATGGACTGGCGCGGGTCGGCATTCGCGCGAATCACCTCCAGCTGGCTCTTCTGATAACTGCGCCACGTGTCACTCACAAACCGCATCCAGCTCAACAGCAACCCCGGATTGCCATAGCCCACCTGAATCGGCACCTGGTTCCAGTCAAAATACGTCTCGCTCCAGTACGCCGTCGTCCAGCGCGCATTGAGGTTATCGAGTGTCCCGTAATGCTGCTTTAGCCATTGCTGGAACTGCGCCTTAGTCTCCGCGTCGAACGAAACCTCGGCATATTCGTTATCGATCTGCCATCCCACAACATGCGGGTTGTGTCCAAAGCGATTAGCCAGCTGCTCGGCCATCGCCCGCGCCAGCTCGCGATACTTCGGATTAGCAAAATTGAATTGCTGCCGATTGCCATGCTGGTCTTTGCGACCATCCTGCATGGTACGCAGCGTCTCGGGATATTTCTGCGTCAGCCACGCCGGAGGCGCCGCCGACGGAGTACCAATCACTGTCACGATGTCGTGCTTCGCCGCGGCCGTGATCGCCCGGTCCAGCCAGTCGAGGTCGTACTGACCCTCGCTCGGCTCCATGCGGCTCCAGGCAAACTCGCCCACGCGCACCATGTGGATACCCGCCTGCTGCATTAGCGCGAGATCAGTATCCCATCGCGATTCCGGCCACTGCTCCGGATACCACGCCGTGCCCAGCAAAAGCGCGGGTGTTGGTGGCGCAATCTGTGCCCGCGTTGCCACACCAGTAGCCGCAATCAGGTAAAGTAGTGCTGTGGCTAAATGACCAAGATTTGTGCGTGTCATCCGTGTTCATCCGTGGTTGGTTTTGCTTTTCGTTGCGAGTGCCTATGCCGTTCCCCAAATCTCCCCAATGATTCGTTGGAAATTCGTCCCCAGCACCTTCTCAATCACCGACGACGGCTGTCCGCGCTTTTGCAACTCCGCCGCGATGACTTCCATATGGTCCGGTCCATTCACATCGGGCACGTACGGATAGCGGTCCTCCCCCGGCGCTCCGATCCCAAGCTTTTTGCGCCGCGCAATGTCCTCGTCAAACGCCTTCTTCTGCTCTGGACTGAGCGAGATTGCTTGTATCGATCCATCCGACCCGATTCCCACGTGATCTGCACCGCAGATGTTGATCGCGCCCAACACGTGATTGATCACGTGTTCCCGCGTCGGTACCGTCGGCGACGCCACCAGGTAGGGCATCAGGTACACGCCGAAATAGCTACCTTTGTCGGCCAGCGCTTTCATTACCTCGTCAGGTTTGTTGCGCGGATGCGTATAGATCGACGCGCAGCCTGAGTGCGTGATCAACACCGGCTTCTTCGACGCCGCAATTGCCTCAGAAGTGGTCCGATATCCGCTGTGGCTCAGATCGACGGCTACACCTAACTCATTCATCCTCTGGACAGCCCTCAACCCTGCCTTGCTCAGACCTGCATTGCTCGGCTCAAGGCACCCATCGCCGAAGATGCTGCGATTGTTATATGTGAGCTGCATGATCCGCACACCGAGCCGCCTGAAGGTGTCGATGCGCGACGTGTCGGCCTCGAGAAACTGGGTATACTGGAACCCCGGCATAATCCCGATCTTTCCCTCACTCTTGGCACGCGCGATATCCGACTGCTGCCGCACAACCATGAACACATCGGGCGATTCCTCCACCAGCGCATCGATATAAGCGACGTTGTTGACAGTCTCCTCATAGGTGGGACCCGAAATTGTGAAGTTGATGGCTGTAATGCCCGATTTGCGGACAGTGTCAATCGCAGCCTTGTCAGGCAAACTATCGGAGCTCGTGAACGGAGCACAAAGCGTATCAATTACGACGCTCTTCCTATAAATATCCGTTATCTCTGGCGGGAACTGCCCCGCGGCTTCAGCAAAAACTTGGGGCGCGATTGTTGCAAGCGCCGCCGCGCGCCCAAGTGAGATAAGAAATGCCCTACGGCTGTTAGGATCCGGCATAAGCAACCTCGCATCCTAACATTTGTGCTTCGCCACTCGTCGGCCTTGCCCACTCGACCACTGTCAACGCTTCCTACATCACGGTTTTCAATCCGACTGTGTCCTGTTGCCACCAGCACCGGCAACGAAGGTTTCTTCAACCGCACCCACGCAACCCTGACAGGCCGTCAAGCCGCGGCAGGTTCAGATCCAGCATGTTGAGGTCATGATCACTCTCTCCCACAGCACACTTGGCTTCTTGGCCAACGTCACTCTGCTGCTCTGATTTCTCGGCCGTTGCAACTTAATTGCCATTCCTAGATGAGCCGCTTCCCGAATTGGGGCGCGCTCAAAACGGAATTCGCTGCCGGCCCACACTCACATGCTTATGAACAAAGCCGGAAGGTTTTGCTTCACACATAACTGTGATTCGAATCACAGCACACTGGCAATCCATTTGGCATAACTACACTATGACAAGGGTGAGGAAATCGGATGTCAATATGTTGAAAGTGTCGAACAAGCTGAGGAAGTCGTTGGTCACCGCCGGAACCGTGGAGCGGTTTCCCTCGAAATCCGTTTTATTTGAAGTAGAGGAGGAAAATCGCGGCGTCTACCTCATCCTCAAGGGCAAGGTGTGCCTCTCGGTCAAAGATTTCCACAACTTCGACCGGACCTTTTCCGCCGGTTCTCTTCTTGGCCTTCCTGCTACCTATACCGGCCATACCTATAGTCTTGCGGCGCAAGCCGTCACCGACGCGGAAGTCCTGCATGTCGAGCAGGGGACATTTCTCGATCTCATGTCGCAGCAACCCGACCTCTGCCGTGAAACCACTGACATGCTGAGCCGCGAGGTGAGCTTCATTCACGCAGCCCTCGCTGCGCGCCGCAGAGAAAAATCTGCTGTTGTTGAAACGGTCTAGATTTTTTCCAGCACTGCCCTCAGGAATTTCCAGAAGCTTTGTACGGTCGAAATCTGCACCCGCTCGTTCGGGCTGTGCGGGTCGACAATCGTCGGTCCGAACGATACCATCTGCATTCCTGGATACTTCTCTCCAATCACGCCGCACTCCAAGCCGGCGTGCATCGCGATCAGCTTGGCCGGCTTGCCGAAGAACTGCTCATGTACACTTTGCAGCTTCTGCACGATCTCGCTGGTCGGCTCCGGCTTCCATCCCGGATAGGTGCCCGAGTGTTCTGGCTTGAATTCCACCATGCGAAACACCGTGGCCACCGTCTGCGCCAGCGCATTGCGGCTGCTTTCGATCGCACTTCGCTGGCTCGTGATGATCTCCGCTGCGCCGTCGTTAACTGTAATCACCGCCAGGTTAGTTGAGTTCTGCACCAATCCCGGCACGTCAGGACTCATCGCGAGGACGCCATGCGGCAGCGCGACCAATAGGTCAGTGATGCGTTTCAGATCATCGTCGGCAATGACCTTCTCGGGTCGCGCCGATTTCTCCATCGTGATTTGTAATGCTGCGTCGAACCCGCCAAGGTCAGACTTCCAGTGCTGCTCGGCCACCGCTAACAGCGAGCGCAATTCTTTCTCTTGGGCGCTGTCGATCACGAGCACCGCAGCCGCTTCCCGCGGAATCGCATTCTGCGCACTGCCGCCGGTGATACTCGTAATACCAGCCTTGAGCTTGCTGGTTATCTTTTGCAGTGTCATGCCCAAAACTCGCAGGGCATTGCCGCGTCCCTGGTGAATATCGACGCCCGAGTGGCCGCCCCTCAAGCCCGAAACTTTCACGCGCCATGCAGAATCGCCAGACGCATTCACCATCGCAACCTTGCGCCGCCCAATCGTCTTTACGCCCCCGGCACATCCGATGCAGATCGTTCCGGTCTCCTCGTTGTCGAGATTGAGAAAGTACTTCGACTTTAGCAGGCCGCCAGGAAACTCCGCCGCTCCTGTCAGCCCGCTCTCCTCATCGATCGTGAACACAAACTCCAGCGGGCCATGCGCGATGTCCGTGCTTTCCATCACGGCCAGCGCTGCCGAAACGCCCACGCCATTGTCCGATCCCAGCGTTGTGCCCTCGGCCTTCAGCCAGTCTCCATCACGCCAGACTTTGATCGGATCGGTATCGAAGTTGTGTGGCGTGTTTTCGTTCTTCTCGCACACCATGTCGAGATGTCCTTGCAGTAGCGCCATCGGAGCGTTTTCTCTTCCGGGATGCGCAGGTTTGCGCACTACCAGATTGCCCGCTGCGTCCTGCGTGTACTCCAACCCGAGCGCCTTGGCTCGACCGACGACGTAGTTGCGCGCAGCAGCTTCTTTGGTCGACGCCCGCGGCGTTGCCGCCAGGACGTCAAAGTGTTTCCATAAGACTTGCGGTTCCAGATCTACCAGTGCGGATGTCATGAGATTTCTCCAGTGGAATCATTCTCCAATCCCATCCTAAACGCGCATGGGGGTCCGTCGGATGAAGGGACGACAGAGGGTCATCCGAATAGCCGGTTCGGATGGGCGCGCCGGACTTGCGCAAAAATGTGCGAATTCCTGCTCGAAGGTCCATTTGCGGTGGTGTTCCTCCTGGCCGGCGATGTAATTGCGCGTGCCGTCCGTGTACGCCCCCTTCACCGCTCGCGCGGTTCCGGGACTCCCGCAGTTGATTTGCACGTTCCCATCGTTGAAAAACCGTGGGCTTAGACATTACGTCCCTACGCTCGCCTGCGGCCGCTCCGGGACGGAAAACCCACTCTATCGACAAAATCGGGCGATAAGAATGGGCACTTCGCGCATTTGCAAAAGACAACCGTAGATCCTTCGACTTCGCGCGCTCGCCCGACCGGCAAATGAGGTCGGTCGGACATGCCCGCCGGCGCTCCGCTCAGGATGACAGATAGAGGGAGTTGATGCCAAGACATAGGGATCCTTCGACTTCGGCGGTGCAAACGACGCATCGCCTCCGCTCAGGACGACTGCGAAGGCGGCCCTAGATTGCCAGTGTCTTGGACGCGGAGCCATCGTGTACCCATGCAAAAAGAGAGGAGCAGCGATTAAACTGGAAACATGCAGACTTTCCTTTTTGCCGCTGTCGTAATAATGGGTATGACGACACTTGCCGCAATAGCAGGCGACACGCAATCGCAGTTCGGGCCGAGCAACCCGTTCTACGCGCCCAGCACCTTGCCGTATCAGGCGCCTCCGTTCGACAAGATCAAGGACGATGACTACATACCGGCAATGGACGCCGGGATGGCCGAAGAGCAAAAGGAAATGGAGGCCATTGCCAACAATCCGGCGCCGCCGACGTTTGAGAACACGATCGTCGCGATGGAAAAATCCGGTCGTTTGTTGCGTCGGGTGCAGGGAGCGTTCTTTACGGTCGTCAGCGCCAATGAGAACCCGACGCTACAAAAAGTAAGGGCGTCTGAGGCGCCGAAGCTGGCGGCACACCAGGATGCAATCCTGCTCAATGACAAGCTGTTCCAGCGTGTCTCGACGATCTACAACGAGCGAAAGTCGCTCAACCTCGATCCAGAGTCGTTGCGGCTGGTCGAGTACGACTATGACCAGTTTGTGCATGCCGGAGCCAAATTGAACGAGGCCGACAAGGCGCAACTGAAGAAGCTTAACGAAGAGCTGGCGACGCTCTCGAATACCTTCGCCACGAAACTTCTGGCAGCCACAAAAGAAGGCGCCTACACGACGACCGACAAAGCAGCAATGACAGGACTGAGCGACGCACAGATCAACGCTGCGGTCGAGGCAGCAAAGGGGCGCAAGGTCGAGGGATACGTCATTCCTCTGCAAAATACCACGCAGCAGCCCGATCTGGTTTCGTTGAGGATTCGCGACACGCGACAGACCATGTTCGGGAATTCGTGGAACCGTGCCGAACACGGTAACGATAACGACACCCGTGACACCATCGCCAAGATCGCACAGCTGCGCGCACAGAAGGGCAAGCTGCTGGGGTATCCGACCTTCGCGGCATGGAAGATCGAAGACCAGATGGCCAAGACTCCGGAAGCTGCGTTGAAGTTCATGGACGCGTTGGTTCCGGCGGCGACGGCGAAGGCGGCCAGCGAGGCGGCGGACATCCAAGCGGTGATCGCTCAGCAGAAGGGCGGATTCAAGGTCCAGCCGTGGGATTGGGACTTCTACGCGGAGCAGGTACGCAAGGCGAAGTACGATCTGGACGAGGAGCAGATAAAGCAGTACTTCGAGCTGAACAATGTGCTCGAGAATG